>JAABUU010005779.1_pt1 | contig 13624 bp, 11 predicted proteins | sample 5559301 | NCBI WGS metagenome assembly JAABUU01 (sample SAMN10711884, study PRJNA513360) | rock metagenome | isolation source: Antarctica rocks | place: Antarctica: Victoria Land, Richard Nunatak white | reverse complement strand
CGTGCGGCGGCAGCCAGCCGGTCGGGTACCTCTGCCCGGCGTTGGGCGGCGAGGTCGGCTTCGTAGGCGGCGTAGACCTCCTCCATGGCGCAGGGCCGGTTGGTGAGGTCGACCTGGTTGAGCAGCCAGGACAGGTAAGCGATGGGGTTGCGGGGGTGGTCGAGTAGGCGGCGTCCGCTGGTGGTGTGATTATCCAGCAGGCGGTGCAGATCGCGCACGGTCCAGCCGTGGGCGGCGGGCAGGGCCAGCAGGGCGGCCCAGGTGGTGGGGGTCTTATACCTCGCCCACGGTGGGGAATCGGGGTCCTGGCACCACCGGGTGGCCAGCAACACCCCTCGAGCATCCGGCACCGGTCGTCGCCGCCCGCGACGCCCGGTCTTTGTCGAGGCTGGGCGCGGAGCGCCTCGATCTTTTCGTTCTGCACCCGTAGTAACCACTTTCTCTTCCAGAGAAGAGCGGGGAAGAGAACCACTACGTGGTGGGGTGCCATCTAGTGTCTGACCTGCACCAATGCCAGCGAAGTTGTCCACAGGGTAGGTGCTGGTGTGGTGCAGGGCGTAGACAGCGGTCCAGCCGCGGGCGGTGTCGCCGCGTTCCCAGGAGTCCAGGCGCTCTGAGAGGGTGCGGTGGCGGCCGGGTTGGACTTCGGTGGCCAACCCGGCCAGGCGCAGGAAGGTCCGGGCCCGGGTGACGGTGCGGGCCCCGAGACCGGTGGCGGCGGTGAGTCCCTGCCCTCCCCCGGTGTCCCCGAGCATGGGGCGACTGTCCCGCCCGGTCCCGAAGTCCGCCGATGCGGCGTGGGCACCGGCCACGGCCAGCACAGCGCGTAGGGAGATCCCTCCCCCACTCACCGCCACCAGCCGAGGCCGCAGCAGCAGATAATACCGGCGGTACACCCGCTCGATGTGCTGAAGCCACCGCCGCCGCGACCACCAACACGGCACCGAGGCATACACACCCAGCGGCACCGGACGGCGCAGCGGCGGCCGGGACACCAACGGGTGCCCGGCATCCCGCCGTTGCGGCGGCCGCGACCCCACAGCAGGGCCACGGCGCGGGCGTTGCCGCTGCTCAGCGACACGCGAGGGTAAACAGAAATCCAGGTATGGACCGGGTTCAGGGTAAGAGGTACCCTGAGAACTGCCCGTCACGGCAAGTTCCCTTCTGGGGGAGCACCTGGTCGTCGAGCTGCTAACTCGGCCGCCCTAGTCGAAAAGTCCGGACCCGCCCCTGCAAGGGCGGGTTTTCGGCGTTCTAGGGACTACCTGGTGCGATGTGGAGTTATTTCGCTGCGGCTAATGCCGCTCACATCAGGCAGAGTCGGGCAACACCTCCTGCTCGGGCGCCGGCAACAGCGGCAAGCCGCGGCGTAGCGCCTCTTCTACGACCCACCACTGATGCACACCGCGGGCAGCGGTCATCTGCCTGACAGTCTCGATCAGGTTTGGGTCGAGTTCCACGAACAGCGGTTCGCGCGCCCTTGGGCGGCGCCTTGTTGCGGCCATAGATATATGGCTACACGGCGGCCGGCTGGTTTTTGGGAAGACACGCCGTAAGCCCTTCACGCGCCGAGCGAACGAGACTGGGCTGGTCTGCACTCGTTTCTTAAAACGACGTTATAACCTTGAACAGTTGCACCGTTGCAGCGCTGCAACCCTTCAATGTTCCACCGTCACAACCGTGTAAAGAACCTTGCAACGGCGTGCCTTCCCGACGTTGTGGGGTTTAAAGGTCATAATTCGGCCCGTGTCCAAGATCATCACTGTTGCCGCCTACAAGGGCGGCGTGGGTAAGACCACGCTCGCCTTGGAGCTGGCCTACGTTCTGAACGCGCCGCTTGTTGACTTTGAGTGGGACAGCGGGGGAGCGAGCCGACGTTGGGGTTACCGTCATGAGCGCTCAACCACCCGACCGCTGCTCGATGCGCTGGACCATGCCCGCACGCCCAAGCCGCTGGTCGGTCACCGTAAGGCAGATCTCGTACCTGGGCATCCCGATCTAAGTCACGCTGACCTGACCGCCGAGAACGTCGCGACCGCTCTGGGTAAGTGGGCTGCAGAGTGGGGGAGGCCATGGGTGGTTGTCGACACTCATCCGGGCGGTTTCGCTCCTACGCTCGGCGCCATGGCGGCCGCCGACGTTGTTGTCGTACCTACGCCACTCAGATCCGGCGAGCTCGACGCACTCGACGGGATGCTAGACGAGGCCTCTGACTATCCGCTCCTCATTGTGCCGACCATGGTTCCGAGGTCGCCCTCAGCGTCGCTCAACCGACGCCTGTGGGAGATGGCGCAGCGCTACGACGTACCTCTCGGTCCTGTCTTGTCCTGGTATGCCGACCTCGGCGAGCGGCAGCAGCGAATCGCCTTGACCTCACTTGAACCCACGCCGGCCCGTTGGATCCGTTACGTCAACGAGTTGCGGGCCGTCGCTGAAGCGGTGAGGTCCTACGGTGCCGAGTGATCTAGCAAGCGCCGAGGCGCACCTTTCGGCCGGTCGAGTTCTACCCCCACCCCAGAAGCCTAAAAAGCGGGGACACCAGCCGCCGGTCTCCGAAGAAGACCCCGTTGTCAACGTCCAAGAGGAACCCCCCGCTTCCTCTGCGAAGCCGCCTGTTTCTACGCCAAGCCGAGAAAACAGCAGTCCTTCGGCCAAGCGGTCTAGCACTGGAGCCTTGGACAAGGGGACGGCCAAGACGGTCTACAGCGATCCACAGATTGACGACTTTCTGCATGACGTACGAGTCGAGGCGACAGTCGCCCGCATCGACCTAACGCACAGCGCCGTCTGGCGCCTAGCCATGCACGAGTTCATGGAACGTCACCAGACCCCAGAAGTGGTTCAGCACTTCACCCGAACCGATTCCAAGTCAGGTCAGGTCGGACGCCCGAAGCGATAAAGGACTGGCGAGAGGTGACCCCGCCACAGAAGGCAGCGGCGGTGATCGGTGGCAAGCAGCGCGCAGCGGTGGCGCGGCAGCAGGTGGTGCACCGGGCCGGGCCCACCGGTGCGGCGCCGTGTTAGCGGCCGTAGCCGCGGTTCTGGTTTCGGGTGGGTTGCACGGTGGGGGCGGCGCTAGAGGCCTGGGAGCGCTTGGTGGGTGCCCGTCGTGGTGCCGGTGGTGGGGTGGTGCGGCGTTGGTAGTCGCTCAGGGCGGTGAGGTTGTCGGTGAGGCGTTGGTGACGGCCGGCGTGGCCCTCGGGCTCGGCGAGGTGGGCCAGCAGCTGCGCCCCGACGGGATCGGGTTCCCCTTCGGGGTAGGCCTTGGGCTGGGGGAGTGCGGTGAGGTGCTCGCGGTAGGTGCGGGCCATGTCACCGATGGCGTGCATCGAAAACTTCTGGTGCCACTGCTGGTAGTCGCGTCGGGCTTGTTGCCCGGATTCGAAGTCCGCCTCGAGCGTGCTCCACTGGGTGAGCTGGGTTTCCGCGGTGCGCACCTCCTGGGTCCATTGGGCGTGGTCGGTCAGGAGCCCGCCGTGGCGCGCGGTGAGGACCTCACCCAGGACGGTGTCATAGGGGCGCATCGACCCGTGCTGGTCGGTGACCGCCACCCCCAGCTGGTGGCCGACCTGTTCGGCGAGCTGGTGGTAGCGGTCCTGGGCGCGCCCGCGCCGCAACCGGCCCGCGGTGTCCGCCACCTGCCGTACCTCGGCCAGCTGGCCCAGCGCCACCGACACCTCGCCCCGGACTTGGGCGGTAGCCGCGGTGACCCGGGGGGTCATGACAGCCAGGCGGGCCCGGTCCTGGCGCAGGGCCTCCTGGATGAAGTCCACGGGTTGGTTGCCGGCCTGCACCCAGTCCTGCTCGAGCTGGTCCCGCCCCACCTGATACCAGTGCCGGTCATTGGCGGCTTCGACCCGGGTGGTGAACTCTTGCTCGGTGTCCACCACCGGCAACGGCTCCAACACCTGGGACAACACCCGCCAGGCCAGTTTCTTGTCCAACTGCGACGCTTTGAACCACACCTGCTCCCCCCGCTGGTCGGCGTGCGCGGCGACGGGGGTGGCGAACCGGTACCCGGACACCGTGCCGGTGGCGGCTTGGTTGACGGCGAAGTCGATGCCCCGCTCGGTGAGCTCGGCTTCGAAGACCTCGCGGCCGCGGCCGGCGGCAGTGTTCGCCGCCGCCAACACCTGCCCCGCCAACACCGCCCGCGGTGCGTGCCGCCCGGCGTCGGCGAACATGCGGAACTCGCCGGGCTGCACCTGGGTGATGGGAGTGCGTTCCGAGGACACCCCCCGCCGCAAAGGCGCCTGCGTCAACCCGAGTTCGGTTTCCAGGGCGCGGCGGGCGTCCTGGGTGGCCCGGTAGTCGTGCCGGCCGAGCCACACCCGCCCGTCATGCGCCACCCGGGACAGCGCGAGGTGGATGTGGTCCTCGGCGTGCCGGACCGCGACCCAGGGGTGCTGGTCGAAACCCAACCGCTCCGCAAACATTTGCGCGGCGTCGGCCCACTCCGCATCCGACAACCTGCGGTCGCCGGGGGCGGTGCGCAGCGAGCACTGCCACACCGGGCGGGCCACATCATCACGACCGCGGTAGGCCCGGCGCATGTTCGCCACCCACTGCCCGGGCTTGGTGGGGTCGGTCACCGGGATGGAGCCGGCGATGACCATCCCCGCCACCCGCGCGTTGTAGGCGTGCTCGTTGTGCCGACCCCGTCCGTGCAGATACACCCCCAGGGCGCCGGCGTCCTTGCCCCGGGTGATGGAGGCGATCACCGCGCACTCATCGCCTCGAGCCTCGAATCCAGCGCGGCGATCGTGGCCCGCGTCTGGTCGATCACCGCCACCACCCGACCCACCGCTGCGGTGTCCAGGCCACGGTCGCGGGCCTCGATGTGCGCCAGGCGGGTCACCTGGTTCAGGTTCGACCCAACCCGCACCAACTGCTGCGACAGCTCCCGCACCACCCCGTCGTTGAGCACCACCCGCACCCCCGCACCTGCCGCCGATGCCTCGTCACCACTGTCGGAAGGGGCGTCTGCACCCGCCCGGCGGGTCAGCTCCGCGGCCACCACCGACCGCACCCACGCCCCCACCTGCCCCCGTTTGTCCGCCGCCGCTGCCCGCCGCCACCCCAGATGCTCCAGCTCCGTGAGGCGTACCGCGACCACCCGGTGCCGCTTCGCCAACGCCGCATCGACCTCCGCCGCCGCCTTACCGCGCGGGTCCCGTGCCCGGCGCCGGGCGGCGCGAGTCCGCCGACCTCCGCCGGAGGTCGCGGCCGCATCCGCAGGGGAGTCATCACCGCCCGGGGCGGGGGCGTCGGCCCGGCCCTCGGCCGGCTCGACACCGGGGGAGTCCGCGTGCTCGGGGCGCTCGGGGTGCTCGGTCACGACGGTGCTCCTTTCCTGTCGGCGAGCCCTGCGAGCCCGCAGGGCCGTCCCTCCGCACCCGCAGCGCAGCGAGGACGCGGCGAGGAAGACTGGCCGTAACGCGCTAGCGTTACGCTAGTCATACCTCGCACTGGTTTCGGCGGGCGGGCGTGGCCCAGCGTAGCCGCGAGGAACGAGCGGCGAAACAGGGGGCACAGACACGACCACCCGCCGAGGCCAGGTGGGAGGTGCGGGGGGCGGTCGTCGTCGGCGAGGTCCGGTTCGCAGGCGCCCCCGGCGCCGGAGAACGACCAGCCGCGACGCCGACACCGACCCCGCCCCACAGCGACCCGCAGGGTCGTAACCGGCGCCCCGCGCCGGTGCCCGACACCCCACCCACGCGGATCCTTCGGGCGCACGCTCACCGCGCACGCCAGGGAGCGGACAACGTTGATCCCGGCGGTGGGATCACGCCCGCGTGAGCGGGGAGCACGGGAGGCCGGTTCGACCCGAAGGTGCCCGGCGTGGATCACCCTCGCGTGAGCGGGGAGCACCTCCCGCTATCGACTACCGCGACCGGGATCACCCCCGCGTGAGCGGGGAGCACCCCAACCTGGGCGCTCACCACCACAGGCCAACCCTTCTGGCTGAAAATGCCCACCCCCCGCCTCCGCCTGAAAACCGAACGCTGCGACCCCCAGGGCCACACCTCCTCCAGCGACGCACACTGAAAATCACCGGACCCTCCACCTGAGGACAGCACCAGACGACGAGGGTGTGGCAGCACAACAGGAACGGCAGTGCGCCCGCGTTCGCTTACCCCCACGCCTGAGCGTGGGGGTTCCACAGCCCCGCCGTAATGCTGTCGGTGAGCAACGGGGCCAGGAACGTTCGCACTGCGGTGAGGGCGTCATCCAGCTCGTGCAGTGCCGGGGGCAGGCTGCTGTTCTGCGCGCTGGCCCGGTAGCCGGCGCTCCAGACTGCGCCCGGTGCCGTCAGGTTTACCGGCACCGTAAACCCGCGCCGGGCCTCCTGCATGCGGATCGCCGTGCGCGTCTGGGCCGCATCCAGCTGGCACCCGCGCAGGATCAGCACCAGGTCGACCAGGTCGTGGTAGCGGGTCGAGGGGCTGCGGTGGGACCCGTAGCGGCCGTAAATCGTGCATACCTTGTCCGCGACCTGATCCGGCAGGGGATAGAGCACGAACTCGGGCAGCGGGGCCACGTCGTCCAACTCGATGATCGGGCGCGGCCGGATTCGTTCGGTGCGGGCCACGATGGTCCGTTCCGTGGATAGATCGACCGGAAACGTCCCCGCCCTGCTCGGGCCGGCCAGCGCCGTGACCATGATCCGGGCGCCCGTCGTGAGACCGGACATTTTCTTGGCCGGGCCCAGCTGGAACGTCAACGGGTCAGGCCGCTGCTCCGCCACCACCTCCCTCAGCTCCAGGAGAGCATCCCCGTCGGTGCTTGTCGTGTGCAGCAGATCCAGATCCCGGCTGTGGCGCCCCCCGGGCAGGCGTACCAAGAGCCCACCACCACCCAGGAGGACCCAACCCGAATTCGGGCGGGAAAACACCCTCGCCAGGAAGCGGTGGGTCAGAAACTCGCGCCGCAACTCCTCCACCGGGCGACCAGTAACTCGAGCCGCATCCCGCAGCCGGTGGTTGAGGGCACGCAAGAACGCCCCCGACGTGCCGTAGCGGGGAGTGTCCGGGTTCATGACGGCTCGGCGTCCTCATCCGCACGACGATCCGCCACCGTTCCGCCCTCACTCGACGAGACCTGCCGTCGAGCCAGCACATCCCCCAGCCCGCCGGCCCGGGCCAGGTCCGTGGACAGGGAGGCTTGAGCCATCAGGGATTCCCGCAGAGCCCGGAAGGACTCCCCGCCGATCACATCCCCCAGTGGGTTCGCCAGGGCAGACAGTTGCGGGTTCAGGGCACTCAGGGAGTCGAGGACACCGCGGCTCATGGTGTCGGTAGCGGTCTGCTGGATCGACCTGAGCAGCGACTCATTCACGGCGGCGGCACCGGACTGCCTCATCACCGACGCTGCCAAGTCGGCGGCGAGGTGACTCGTCAGTTCCGCAAAGTTGTGCTGCACCGTCTGGGCCAGCGACTCACCCAGGGCGGCACCCAACGGGAACTCCGCTGCCTGAGTGCGCGTGGTGGTCGCGGCGGTGCGGGTGGCTGCCCTGGCCAGGGCGATCGTGGCCTCGGGGATGCCCGCCTCAGCCAGGAACTGCTCGACGAGGCGGGCACCATCCCCCAGAGGGGCGCCGTAGTAGTGCGCGAACGGCCGCAGCGCCACCGCCATCTCGTCCAGGCCTACGTGCAGCCCGGACAGTCCATCGCTGACCACCCCGGCCAGGTGTCCCCCGTCGGTGCGGGCACGGGCCAGGTCGGTGATGGTCTGGACCACCGTGCTCACCGGCAAGCCCGCCACCACAATCCAGTTCCCCCGTCCACCTGCCCCGGTGTGGAATCGCACCTCCGGATTCCTGCTGCGCCGGCGAGTGGCAACGGTGAACTCGTGCAGATCCGCATCCAGGTCGCCCAATCCATGCAGGACCGCCGCGGAACGGTGCGAAACCACCCCACCGGGATCGTCCCGGCCAAGCCGGTCCCCGGCGCGGGTTTCCGGCTCCAGGGCCAGCCACGCCGCCCGAAGATCAGCGAGCGGATCGTGTGCCGTGCCCGCAAGCCGGTGCACACCATGCACCACCCGCTCGAGCACGCCCGATCGGGCTAGCCTAGCGATCTGCTGCGGGCTCACTCCGACAGTCTTGGCCTGCGCCGTGGTGAGCAAACCGCCTTGCTCGGCCGCCAGGTCGGCCACCCGAAGCAACCAATCATTACCATCCATGGCACGATAATAGCATGCAACAGTAACTATCTAGGCATACAGTGAAACTATCGTGGCCCTCTGGTCAGCACCTCGTGCCCGACAACCCCCACTACCGCGTACAGCAGTAATAGACGTCGCCTAGGTGGACCGTAGGCTTTCTTCGATGAGCACCGTGGAAGGTTCGGCGCCCGTCCCCTACCCTCAGCTGGCGCTCAGCGGACCGGCGGCAGGCTTCGTGGCGGACCTCTACTCGGTCTCGCAAGACCTTGTTTTCGCCCGGGATTGCGCGATGGCTTACGCAGCCAAGATCGAGCAAGAGCAGGGTTCCGCCGCCGACAGTCTGGCGGTTCGGGCCCTATGGAACGCCGGGGCAATCTCATACCGTCGCGCCTTCAGTACCGGTAGCGGCCACCTCGTCGCGCAGGGCAAGCGCCTGCGTCTTGATGCGCAGTTTGTTGCATTGTTGGACGAGGAACAGAAGGCCGCTCACACTTTGGTGCTGGAGATGGCCAACAAACATATCGCTCACCGGGTTGGCGACCATGAGGGCGCCGTCATTGTTGCACTTCTCGAACCGCCCCCCTCGCCGAGGAGTGTGGCGGGCGTCGGCACGATGTCGGTACGAATGATTGGTCCGGAACGCAGCGTCGCTGAACATTTGGCCGTGATCTGTGACGTCTTCCTTGGAGAAGTCACCGCAGAGTTCAACCGTCGAACAAACGGAATGCTCATCGAGCTTCAAGCGTCGCCGGATCTTGATGCGATGTACGCCGCGGCGACTACCCCAACCCCGCCGCCGTAGTGATGAGGATAGTCGTCTCGTTTCCAAGGAACTGCGACGACACAACTGAGACAAGCTCAAGCAGGATCGGCCCACGTCGGGTCGTCGCAGAAAACGGTCCGAAACCCGGCGCGTCGAACCCGGCGAGCACGCCGAGTTCTGCGACGCTCACCCCTATGGCGGTCATCGGGTACGCGCGGGTCTCCACCGACCACCAATCCCTCGAGGCCCAGCACGACGCCCTGACCGCCGCCGGCTGCGAACGAATCTTCACCGACAAACTCTCCGGAGCCCGCGACGACCGCCCCGGCCTCGCCGCACTGCTGGACTACGTGCGCGCCGGGGACAGCGTGGTCGTCGCCGCTCTCGATCGACTTGGCCGCTCCCTTTCCGCCGTGATCCGCACGGTTGAGACCCTCACCACCGCCGGCGTGCTGCTCCGGTCACTACGCGAAGGCATCGACTACTCCACCTCCACCGGACGGATGCTGGCCGGCATCTTCGCCGCCCTCGCCGAATACGAACGCGAACTCATCCACGAACGCGCCGCCACCGCCCGAGCAGCCGCACGCCTGCGCGGCCGCCACACCGGCCGACCACCACGGCTAAGCGCAGCACAGACCCGCCAGGTCCGCTCCCTGCGTACCGGCGGGGAATCCATCACCGAACTGGTCCGCACCTTCGGGGTGTCCCGCGCCACGATCTACCGGGCACTGCACGCGACCGAGCCGACCCCGACGACACCACAGACCGGAGAGAGGGGCGTGTGTGCGCCTCGCGGCATGTAGACATATGCAGTGGACGACTGGCTTACCGACGAGCGGCCCATCGATGCCGACAGGGCGCGGACGGTGTACGCCGGCGCCGCAGCATCCGGTGCCATCGCCGGTGCCTTGGCCGGCATCGTCCTCGGCGCCCTGTTCGGGTTCGCGATGTCCTGGCTCGCGGTGATCCTTGAACAAATCAAACGTCGCCCAGCCCCGGAAGAGGCCTCAGCCAAGGACTCCCCCGCGGCTACCTCACCTCCTCCGCAATGACCGGGCCAACACGGGGGAAAGCACACTCCGGCCACGACCGCCCACACGGCGACAGACAGGAAAACCCATGCACAAGCCCGCGGCCCCTACCCGGCCGCTCGACGCCGCGGCACGTCGACACATTTACGCGGTGTCCGTGCAGCACGCCGCCCTATCCGCCGGGCTGGTGGGCGCCGTCCTCGGCGCCCTGCTCGGGTGGCTCGCCTCGATATCCAACGTGGCGCGGGAAAACCTCAGACAGCAGGAAACCCCGGCGCGGGAGAAGTGCGTCGCCACCGAGTAGCCATGGGAGGACGACGGGAGCTGGCTGTGGGGTGCTACCGAGTTGGGCCCTGTGGCCCTGTCAACTGAATCCGGCCGCGGCGTGACGGAGAAAGTTGGCCGCTCGGCCTGGTGCCGGTTGGGCGAAAACCGAAACGACTGAACGGCGCTTGTTGTCCGCCGCCGGTATACGCCGTTGGCCTTGCCGGTTAGCCACGTCGAGGCGAACCACAGGATCTGTTCAGCTCGTGTAGCGATCGGCTAGTTCCGGATCGATCCGGGCAAGTTCGTCCCGGACTCCCGTGATGACGCCCGAGCTGGCCGTGGTGGAGGTTGTTCGCTTGCGGCAGCGTTGAGAAAGCGGCCCTCCCCTGGTCGGGGAGGGCCGCTTCGGTGGTGGTCAGCTCAGTTGTGCTTGGCCTGTCCGCGCGAGGTCGGGGCTCCGGTGTTCGGGTCCAAGAACAGCGGTTTGGCCGTGGGTTTGCTGAAGTCGAACATGTTGGTCAGCGGCCCGGCGATGGCGTCGAACGAGCCGTCGCCGACGCGGCCGGTGTGCCAGTTGTCCTCGATCAGCTTCAAGATCGAGCTCTGGTCGGTGATGCTGCTGTCGACCGTGTTGACCTTCGCGAACGGGGAGATCACCAGCAGCGGCAGGCGGGGGCCGTGCCCGCAGCGCAGCTGGTAGCCACCGAGTGTCGGGCCGCCGGTGCCGCACTGCCCGACCCCGGTGAGGGCGTCCTGGCTGGATTGGGAGTGGTTCACCGTGGGGCTCATCTGGTGGTCATACCAGCCGTCGGAGTCGTCGTAGGCCACCACGATCGCGGTGTCCTTCCAGTCCTTGGACTGTTGCACCTGGTTGGTCAGGTCCACGAGGAAGTGCTGCTCGTCGAGGGGGTCGGAGTAGGCGGCGTGCCCGTCCTGGGACTTCTTGGCCTTGACGAAGCTGACCGCCGGCAGGGTGCCCGCCGCCAACGCGCGGTCGAAGTAGGACAGGTCGTACTGGTGGTTCGCCGGGCCGGCGTGACCTACCTCGGCGACCGAGGCCGGTGGGGTGTGCGCCGGGTTCGCGGTGGACCGGTAGTACTGGAACGGCTCGTGGTGCGCGCTGTAGTCCTGCGTCGTCCCGCCACCGTGCTGCTGGCTGTACTGGCCGACCTCCGAGCTGGCGGTGCAGTCACCGAAGCCGCCCTGAAACCATCCCCAGGACACGCCCTGGTCGGTGAGCAGGTCGCCGACGTTCTTCCCGGTCAGCGCCGCTGTCGCGTACTTCGGGTTGGAGCACTTGTCGAAGGCGGGGTCGGGGTCGTTGATGACGGTCCCGGTGCTGTTGATCCCGGCCTGGTTGGGGACCGCGTAGGCGTCGGTGGTGCGCAGGCCTTGGGGGGAGACGGCGTAGGCGTTGGCGGTCTGTCCGGACACCAAGTTCAGCGCACCAGGGGTGGAGGGACCGAACGTGGTGCCGTAGGAGTTGTCGCTCATCGCGAAGTGCTGGGCGTAGTTCCAGAGCGCGGTGACGGTGTTGCCGTCGTAGTAGTCCAACGCCAGGTGCGGGTCGGTGGCACCGTAGGCCGGGGCTTTGCAGGTGTTCTTCTGGGTGTACCGGATGAACTTGTCCATCGCCCCGTGGTCGAAGGCTTGCTGCTCGGCGGTGTAGTCATGGTCTTGATCACAGGTCAGCGCCTGGGCCGGGGTGAGGCGGGCGGGGTTCATCCCGTTCGGGTTGTTGCTCAGCAGGTCGGTGCCAAGGCCGTTCACCGACGGGGTGCCCGGTGCTGGGACGAAGCGGGTGCCGTCGGTGTTCGTGGCGTTCGGGTAGGTGCCGAAGTAGTGATCGAAGGAGACGTTCTCCTGATACACCACAATGACGTGCTTGATGGGGGTGGTGGTGTCACCGGCACCCGGTGCCCCCTGCCCGTGTCCGCCGCCGGCCGCCAAGGCCGGGGCGCTGGCGGCGAGCGCGGCGATCATCAGCGCGGTGCAGGCGGCCGCGGTGCCCGCCAGCCGCCGACGGTGGCGGCTTGTATAACGGGGACGTGTCGTGGGGAACCGTGTAATGAGGAACATTGTCAGCCTCCTGAGACCAGGATCTTGCTGTCCGGCGCCGGCTCCTGGACCACCGGCGGGGCACAGTGTTCTGCACCCAGACGGCATCGTCGCGACCCGTAGATGACCGGTAGGTGAACACCGCGGACACAGTCGGGCCGATCCTCACCGCGCAGGACCGCCCACCAGGGTGTGCCTACCTGCAGGAGTCCGCAGCCGGGGGTCAGGGACGCTGTGGGCGATCGGAGCAGGTGGTTGTGGCGCCGAGTGCGGCGGGCGACCCGTCGTAGGGGTGCGAGGTCACGGCGTCGTTGAACGGGGCGCCTGGTTGACGGCCAGGCGACGGATTCTCGCTTGGGACGTTCAGGTTTGGTTCATTTTCCGTTCATTTGTGTCTTCTAGGGTTCGCCGCGGACGCCTTCCGTGCCCATGAGGGTGCGTGAGAACGGATGGTTGGAAGGAACGGTGAAGGTAGTGAGAAGAAGTCGCCTTATCGGCGCTGCCGCGGTGATCGTGGCGGGCGCACTGACCCTGACAGCATGCGGGTCGGACAACAGCACCGCCTCGAGCACCCCTGCGGGGTCGTCTGGTTCGGGCGGCTCCAGTGCGGCGGGGGGCATTGCGTGCGCGTCGGGCACGTTGATGGCCTCAGGGTCCACGGCACAGGCCAACGCCATGTCGGAGTGGACAAAAGCTTTCCAGCAGGCGTGTTCGGGGGCGACCATCAACTACGGTGGCGGCGGTTCGGGCAAGGGAGTCACCGATTTCACGGCGGGCACCACGGACTTCGCCGGCTCGGATTTTCCGTTGAGCGCGGCGGAGCATCAGGGCGCCGATAAGCGTTGCGGTGCGGGTAATCAAGCGATTGACCTGCCGATGGTGCCGGGTCCGATCGCGGTGGGTTACAACCTGCCAGGTGTGTCCGCGTTGAATCTGTCGGCCGCGACGATCGCGAAGATCTTCTCGGGGGCGATCAGCAAGTGGGATGACGCCGCGATCAAGGCGGACAACCCTGGTGTCACGTTGCCCTCGCTCGGTATCCAGACTTTCCACCGCTCCGATGGGTCGGGGACCACGTTCAACTTCACCAACTATCTGGAGAACGACGCGGCCAGTGCCTGGACCTTCGCCCACGACAAGACGTGGAAGGCCCCGGGTGGGCAGGGATCCAACGGGACCGCGGGCATCGCGCAGGGGGTGAAATCCACCCCGGGCGGTATCGGGTACATGGAGTTGTCCTTCGCCACCCAGAGCAGCATTCCCTTCGCGAAGGTCGGCAACGCGCAGGGCAAGTTCGTCGAGTTGACCAAACCCAATGCGGTGAACTTTTTGGCGA
>JAABUU010005778.1_pt1 | contig 13626 bp, 12 predicted proteins | sample 5559301 | NCBI WGS metagenome assembly JAABUU01 (sample SAMN10711884, study PRJNA513360) | rock metagenome | isolation source: Antarctica rocks | place: Antarctica: Victoria Land, Richard Nunatak white | reverse complement strand
ATGCTAGTGACTTGCGTAAGCAATGCTTGTCACTGCACCATGACACCCCGTATTCTGGTCACTTGGGGCGTGACAGGACTAAGCGTCTGGTTATGCAAGCTTATTGGTGGCCTATGCTTGACAGAGATGTTGGTCACGTTGTGTCTACATGCGATTTCTGTCAAAGGAACAAGTCCACCAATGAGAAGCCTGCTGGCTTGCTGCAGCCTCTGCCTATACCTGAATTTCGCTGGCAAAGTGTGTCTATGGACTGTATAACTGAGTTGCCAAAGACCAAAGCAGGACACACAGCGATTTTGGTATTTGTAGATCGGCTGAGCAAGATGGTGCATTTTGCCGTGCTGGAATGACATAGGTTCACAGGAGTTTGCCCAGATCTTCCTGCGCGAAATTTTTGCCAAGCATGGTCTTCCTACTGAAGTGGTTACCGACCGAGGAATACTGGGACAGGATGCAGTCTCTGGTCAGACCTGCACCACGGCCTGGTAAAGCTACCACTGAGGATCCACACTATGTGGACACTTCTGCGCCATCTGCACATGCAACTTCTTCAGCACCTGCTCAGCAGCAGAAGAAGCGCGGGCGACCTGCTAAGCAATGCAGCTGCTCACCTTCACGCAAGCAGCACACAAAGGCTGTTGGAGGTCAACCAGTCAGACGATCAGCACGTCTATCGGATCAGCACTGATGTCAATTTTGGTGCTTTTACTTGTGCATGCTTTTGGGGTTAGCCCTTGCGCATGGCTGAAGCATGACTGCCTGCCATATGAACCACACATGAGCAATTTCAATGAATGAAACCAATGAATGAAGAAGCACTGAGTACTGATGTATTTTGCAGTCTTAGCTGTGGGCTATGCAGCCTCACAATGCTAGTTGCATCCCAATGCCGGCAGGGTGGCTTGTGTTGTTATTGTTGCAGTCACTCCATGCTCACTTAATGCTGTTCAACTTTGGTAAGTTGAATTTAAGTGGGGGGGGGATGTAGCAGTGTGCGTAGGGTATGACATAGCTGTGGCGTAATACGTCATTGTCATGCTTATTATGATTCCTGCTGGGATGCGGCTATACAAGGCCAGAGCAACGGATGCTAAGGATCTTATCCTCACGCTCGCTTTGGTCTTGTGTGCCTTACAGCACCAAGCCATTATCTTTGTAACTATCTAGCCTCTGCTACAGATTGGTGGTAGATGAGGTACAGACTTGAGCACTGAGTCTCATTGGTCACAAGCACCTGCAGGGTTTGTGCACCTTCCCAGACATACTTTAGCGTCTCTCCTGACCAGACGGACTCCATCCTGTCTCTGGCCAGGATGCACCTATGACAGCGTCGCAGCGTGGTATCATCGGTGCAATGCCATGAGCAGCAGTGGGATTGCTAGATCCCTTGCTACAGTCGTCTTATTTTCATGCACCCTTGTGGTGTATAAACAACACCGTCAACTGTCTTTGAAGCAGAGGCGCTGCGGGTGTTAGCTTTTGTACCAAGACATACACGTGGACATGGCTATGCACAATTATATACCTGGTACCAAACATGCTTTGACTTGGCCTGAAAGACCACAGCAGAGGGACACCAGGCGTGCAGAGCAACGCTCGCCTGGTGAGCAATTGTATTGTAGCAGACGGATCAGGCAGACATCACACGCAGGACAGACCATCAGAACAAGTCATAAGATGAGCTTTCACAGTGTAGTTGAAGCCAACCCAAAGCAATAGAAGGGTTCACAGCAGAGCATCACAAGCCTTCATAACATGTTCTTCTGTTTCAACTATTGGGTCATAAATATCCAAAGACAAGCCAATTGCAACTCTGACCAGCGCTCCTAGAGTTGAACACACAGGAAACATTGCTGATTGCTATATGTGCGTATAGAGCAGGTGCATCTAGCAACTGTCTTGACCCGCATCCAGAGACGAGCTGATTGATAGTCTCACAAGTGACCCAACTGTCATCACATGTGTACACATACACACACGCATTGCTGACTACTCTATGAATCAGGTGCGTCTAGCAATTGTCTTGATGCGCATCCTTGTGTGATGTGTGCGCTGATTCACAGATCGCTTTTCAGCGCCAGGCTCATCTGACAGCCAGCTATACTTTGTGCTTGTTGAACTTGTCACTTCAGCAGGATTGACACCATTCTTTTCAACGTCAAAGTCAGCAGCAATATCAGGACAAACAGTTTCCAAAGAGTTACATACACAAACCTTTTGCCCAGCACAAAAAGGGCACCCTGATGAAAGTTTGCCAGAAGTTCGACTGCCTGCACGAGCCTGCCAGCTGTGCTCCTTGCTCTTTGGACATGCATGACAATGCCACCAAATGAGCTTGTGGCTCTGTAATGTTGTATTGCCAGGAAAATTTCCATTTTCTCTGTTTCTGTCATGATCCCATTGTTCCAGCAAGGCATGCTTTGCTTTGGCAAAAGTAGGCTGCTTCTACCTGGTGCCGTCTGCTCTCATATTGCCATTTGCCTTTGCACACTTGGGGCACCCACTGTTGCTGCGTGCCTTCAGCACCACAGGAGCTTGCCACTCATGCAAGCAATCACTGCATTTCCAATGCGCTCTTATACCGCTGGAGACAGTCACTTGGTCTGGAGACAGAGGATGGTTCTTCTTGGCATTCCATAACAGCGCAACCTTTGGCGCCTTTCTGGCAAGTGTGTTGTGCTGGCAAATGGCTGTGCCTGAGCAAAAAGGACAGCCCCTCCCATACGACCTACTGTTAACAGTGGCCGCCCAGACATGAGGAAGGTTGTCTGGACACTGATCACATGACCACCAGACCTTGCGATTGCTGTAAGGCTTGATCACAATGCTACCAAGGTGCCCGTTGAGCTGTTCATGCCACTGTCCCTGCAGCTCTTGTGGAAGCAAGCTAATGTTGGGCCCAATCTCGTCAGGCTGCTGGCTTTGCTGCTGTGATTTACTATCAGTGCTGTCACTGATGCCATAAGCATGCCCTGCAACACAGCATTGCATGTGTGGACCGTAGCCAGCATTCAACAGCAGACACTTGAGCATTTGACGTGGCTGAGCCGAAGTGTGCAGGCTCAGCTGGCGTGCTAAAGCAGGTAACACACCTGTCCAGGACGAACAGAAGGTCGCATGCATTCTTCCGTGTTTAGACTGAGCACTTTTTTTGAACTTCTTGTGTGTTTCTGGTCAGCCGCCTGACGCGGTTACGCATTAGCGAGGTTCGCCTGAAAGCAGGCCACTGCCAGAGATGAGATCGGTTGAAAGGGCAGCAGTCGTGGTCTGCCATCCAGTCCGCATGAATGTGCAACCTGCAAATTTATGCTGCAAAAGGTTTCGTGACGCACCTGTTATGGTGGGCTTTGAGAGACAGCGTCGCTCCTACACCACTCGATCCTAACATGGTCTGACCCAAGCACCGAGGATTCGCTGCCTGATATGGTCGAAGCGTGAGAGCAAAACGCATGCGGCGAGTAAGTTGCAATGCTTTCCGGAGTCGCTCACGCAGCTACTGATACCACAGGCAGCCTGGAAAACTGTAGCATGCTTTGACCCCATCATCTTCGTATGACGCCAGCTAACGCTTACCAACGTCATCCAGTCTGTGCCCTTGATGACCAGGAAAGGTCATGCTGCAGATGGCAAACAAAGGTGACATGCACATGTTGGGAATGAGGACATCGTTTCCTATCTTGTTTTTGCGTATGATCTGTTGATCATGTCAGCATCGATAAGTGGCGTACAACAAGACATAGCTTAAGTTTCATGACAAGCTTGCAGGACATCTGCAATATCGGGCTTACTAAGTGAGCTTGGCTGCAGATCAGAACGATATTCTATCTGCAGCTAGGTCCCGGGATAAGACTGCGCATCTTTCTATTTCTCTCTGTATCAACCCACACACATGTGTGGATAGAGTCTCTAACTGGGATTCATATAATGTCTAGGACTTCTGCTAGCCTGCAGGTGTTTGATAGTTTTGCCCAGACTGGCTTGCTCAAGACTCAATTACGACTCACTCAGCATAAAGCTTCTGCCATTCCTGCACAACAACACAGCAGCTTGTCTCTGGCTCATCATCATCATCATCATCATCATCATCAATATTACCATTGAACATCATCTAGGAGGGGTCCAAGGCCTGCCTAGGCTGTACAGACGAGATCAAGTATCACCAAGGAATTCTGTCTTTGACACTCCGGCCACTCACTAGCTCTCTGGTTGGCAAAGCGTAGTGACTGTGTGAACAAGCCAGTGGGTCCCCAGCTATGCAATGCGCGCATACATGCTGCTGATCAAGGCGTTCATTGCAGCCTAGCACTTGTTTTGTGGCTTTTACAGCAAATATCGAGTCTGTGGAGAATGTCATAAGCGAAGTATCTGGCAGGAGTCGATGTCTTGTGTCAAAAACAAGTCAGCACAACTCGAACTCAATATATTGAAGCCTGACAGCCATGGCAGAAGTGGTTACCTACAGAGCAATTGCATTGGTGCCCAGCAGGGCTTGCTGCCTCTCCTGTCCAAAAGGACTGTGTCTGTGTAGGAATGACACCTGCAGCATCAGCAGCAACACCTAACACAGCGCACACAGACAGACAGACAGACAGACAGACAGACAGACAGACAGGCAGGCAGGCAGGCAGGCAGGCAGGCAGGCAAGCATGCATGCAGCTAGGCAGGCAGGCAGGCCGGCAGGCAGGCAGGCAGGCAAACAGACAGGCAAGCAGGCAGGCAGGCAGGCAGGCAGGCAGGCAGGCAGGCAGGCAGGCAGGCAGGCACAGTTCAGCCAAGTGATACTTCATCATTTCATGTGTGGCAACAATAGCAGCCCGATCAAGCACAGCCAACAGGACATAATACAACCATAGGGATGCAAAAGACATACAGACAAGTGTCAGTGCTTACCTCAGTCATAACTGTGCTGACCCCGCAATATATACCATCTCCACTTCAAGCCCAGGATCACCATAAACTTGATGCACCCTGGGCAGCCCAGTATAATACTTGGCTTCTCATTAAATTGAAGCCGAAAGGTGTAGTCTTTTCTTTAATTTCTAAACTTGATGCATCAAAACGGGGCCTTCAGTGTGTCTGGCCGCAACAAAATGTGTCAGTCTTTGCAGTAGACAACAAGACTGAGGGCTATTGGCCTCTTGCCCTTGCTCAGGTCAAGCACAGTGAAGCTGAGAAGGCAAAGCTGAGGCGCAGGCCATCACAAGCATAGACTGAAGGCATCATGCACCAACATGTCAATGTCACCAAGCAACGTCTGTGCATGCTACTCTCAAGGAGCTGGAGAGTCCTACAAGGCCGTACATTGTGGCCATGTAACAAAACAATCCCATTCACAAACGTGCAGCTGTACAGGGTGCAATGGTGCTAGAATGTGTGACGCATGTGTTCAAAGCTCTGTATGCACTGCCTGCCTTCATTTGCAGTCATAGCTGTAAATGACGGGCTGTCTGCAATGTGGAAGACCAGCAGGCCTGCACGAGTCCACATGCACAGCATGCAACGCTTTAGCACATCTGAACTATGCTGCATAACTTGGGCTGTGTCACGCCAAGGTCCAGCTTGTGTCAACAAGCTATACCGTGGGTCATGGCCCGTTGGTCCGACGCAGAAAGAGAAGGGACATGTCAGCTCGAACAAGTGGCCCGCACATGTGTACAGCTGAGTGTGATAGCTGACACTGGCATCACCAGATGGTCCATTTCACCTGTCATGGCGTCCACTCTCAACAATATAGCCCCTGAGTCAGGTCCAGCCTTGCTGGGCAGCAACTGCAAACCGACAGCCTTCACTGCCGTTCTGCGCTGCCTGCATGGATGAGGTGTGCATTGAGATGCAGAGCGGCAAACACAAAGTCATGCTGCAGTGCTGTGGGCAGCAACAAGAATTTTGAATGTCTGCCTTTGTGCTGCATTGTCTGCCTTCATGCAAGCATCCCCATGTACACAGCACTTTCTGCAGTATGCTTGAAGCAGCAGCACTGTACGCATCAGCTGTTGTGTATTGACATGGCTGGTGTGATCCACAGCTGAGGAATCAGGCAGCCAACAAAGGCAACACAGATCAATGATGCAGACACAGCATGAGCTGTGGATCCAATCAAGTAAACAAATGAGGCAATTCAAAGCAACTGAAAGAACAACAGCAAGGCATCACCTGTCATGACGTTATGATCAAGAAGAAGTTCATGGCAGCAGTCCATTTTCAAAGACAAGGCTCAGCGTGACCCTGTGTGAAAACCAGACTGAAGACTCAGCCATGCTGAACAGACAAACCCTCACCGACACCACCATTGCATTGGCAACTTCCCCATAAGCTGCCCTTACATCAGGAATCACACATGCTGTCATATATGCAGCCTAGCACTACATAATATGTGGCCTTGCTTCACAAAGGTGTAGTATAATTGAGCAGGGATGAACAAGAGCCAATGCAAAGATGCATTATGACTGAGCACGGCTGAAACAATGGCCGACGCAAAGAGTAAAGGTTACTGATAGCAAAGAGGGTCTTTTGCATGTAGATAAAAGGTTTGCCCACTTGTGGTGTAGCATCCTCACTAGCGCAGTCATGTATTAGCAACAGGCCGCTGGCAAGTACAATGAAGGACAAAAAATGCAAGTACAAAACACCACTCTGTGCTATGACTCGTTTGCGTCAAGCAGCTGTGATGACTTCCTCTTTGCACGCCGATACTCGCGAGTGCGACAAGTCACAGACCGCTTCTTGGCTCCAGGCTCATCTGACAGCCAGCTGTACTTTGTACGTGTCGAACTTGTAACTTCAGTAGGACTGACACCGTTCTTTTGAACGTCAAAGTCAGCAGCGATATCAGGACAAACAGTTTCCAAAGAGTTGCACACTCGCAAACTTTACACCCGGCGCGAAAAGGGCACCCTGTTGCAGCTTTGCCAGAGTTTCGATGGTACGGGGCAGCCTGCCAGCTGTGCATCTGGCCCTTTGGACATGCATGGCAACACCACCAAATGAGCTTGTTGCTTCCTAATGTTGTATTGCCAGGAAAATTTCCATTTTCTCTGTTTCTGTCATGATCCCATTGCTCCAGCAAGGCATGCTTTGCTTTAGCAAAAGTAGGCTGCTTCTGCCTAGTGCCGTCTGCTCTCATGTTGCCAGTTGCCTTCGCACATTTGGGGCACCCAGTGTTGCTGCGTGTCTTCAGTGCCACTGGAGCTTGCCACTCATGCAAGCAAACACTGCATTTCCAATGCGCTCTTATACCGCTGGAGACAGTCACTTGGTCAGAAGACAGAGGATGGTTCTTCTTGGCATTCCACAACTGTGCGACCTGTGGTGCCTTTCTGACCAATGTGTTATGCTGGCATACTTTTCTTCCTGTGCAGTAAGGACAGCCTGATCCTTTTGACCTGTCATTCACACTGGCCTCCCAGACATGGGGAAGGCTGTCTGGACACTGATCACATGACCACCACACCTTGTGGTGGCTGTGAGGCCTGATGACACAGTTGCCAAGGTGCATGTTGCGCTCTTCTTGCCACTGTGCTTGCAGCTCTTTTGCAAGCATGCTGATGATGGGCCCAACCTCTTTGGGCTGCGCTTTTGGTGGCTGTTGCCAGCTGCCATTGCTGTTGCTGACATCAAAGGCTGCCTCTGCAGATTGACATGTGCGCCTCAAGCTCAACCAGCATGCAAGATCAGATGTTGAAGCTGTTGAGGACTTAAGCGGGCGAGCAAGGTGACACACCTGTGCAAAAGGTTGACTGCTGCTGCAAACAGGCAGTCATAGGCATATTTGCAAGCATACACTGCCTTGTTTCTGGCGGCCCTTGACCATTGCTGGTCAGCAGCCTGGCGCACTGTTGCACCTGTGAGGATTGTCTGAAAGCACCAAAGCAAAATCTGAAATTTGCAGGTGATTGCAGCAGTACAAGCTTGCTATGCTTGATGTGCTGATCTTCTTGTTCAAAAGACCATCGGGGCGTACCTGCCCTGACGGACGGTATGAGATATCGCTGCTCCCATATCGCTGCGGCGTCAGGACCGCCTGCTCAGAGCGTTTAAGGTCTTTGATCAGATCTGTGCTGTTCTCGAGGTGGCAGACACGCAAAGGCAGTGCGGCTGTGCTGCTGCGCTTTATTGTGACTAGGTCAAAGACAAGTGGTCTGTCTGTGTCGCTACAGCTGATATGACGCTTCCCAATGCCGTCTTACTGGGGCTCACATCATTCTGTGGTGTCGTCTACAGTCCGTGCGCAAATGCAATCCTTGCTCAGAACAACTCGCAACGACAGCATAATCTAACTGGCGGTGCGGTCAGGTAGGCCTGCTAGGCCGTTATATGCGTGAAGCTGCAAAGCTTTGACCAAGACTGAGCGTTGACCTAGATCAACAGCCAAGCCATAGGCAGCCAGGCCTATGGCTGTCTTTGGCTTGGCTGTTTGTAAATTTAAGCAGGCCAGCTTTCTTTTCTAGTATATAGCTTTTCAAGCAAAGCAGTGTGCTCTTGGCTTGTGTGGTTACACAGAAAGGCAGCCATATAACACGCATGGTCGAAAGCAGACTTTTGATTACTGTTGTATACACAGGTGGTAAGTAGGTGGTAAACAGGGCGACAAGCCACAATGCAACAGCAGGAGTTGTGCTGTGAGAGCAGATATTAGAGACAGGCTGTGCAGGACATTGGAACACTGCTGCTAGCCTATGTAGTATCCTGGCACTGTGCTTGCTGTATTTTCTGCAAAACACTGAGCATCCTGCTTCTGCCACTCCTGCAAAAAAATACCAGACGCGCTCATGCGGCAAAGCAAAGCAATTGCGTGAACATGCCCAAGCATGCAAACCCATGCACAAGTGACCTTCATCAAGGTAGCGGTCTCAACTCAACAGCGGCTGTAACATACTGCGGCATCGACTTGGTCAGTGCAATTGTCAAGATGCCATGATGGAGACATGCACTGCTACTAACTGTCCTGTGCCAAAAACAGACAATGGGCAGAGTACTATGAAGCTCACAACTTACGTTTAGTCATGCAGCCGGCCGGGTACTGGCATTTCAGTACCTGCTCAGTCTTGTGAGTCATCTCGGCTGAGCTAAGGTACCGATGCCTGACAGCTTCTTCAGCTGAAGAGCCTTGCACTGGCAGCGCATGAGCTTCCAATACAGACCAGCTCAACCAAAGGAAAGTCTGGGATTGTGCTCATGTCTGTCAGCAAGAAGGGATGCTTCATTGCCTCTCCACTCTAGAAGGACTCCATCTTGTCTCTGTGCAGTGGTGCTAGGCCTGCAGCATCAGCTACCATGCCTCGATGCACGCAGAACTGTCCATGATGATGTCGCAGAGCTTCAAACAATACACCAAAGGGAAACAAAACACTTGGCAAATTTTGTCTTCAGCTTTAGCAACAAGTTCTTGGGTCATGGCAAGTCTAGCTAAGCACACAGGCCATTTGTGTACGAGCACAGAATAACAGTGTGTAAAAAGCTTCAAACAAAATGCTTGACACACAGGAGCAGTCGTTGCTTGCTTGTGCTTACCAACAACACGCTGCCCAAGATGGTATAGCCGCTAGACCTGAACTTGCTACACTTCTCTGAGGATGCGCCATCCCCTCTTTTCATACTTGGGATCCCGGGTAGCTTGATACAAAAGGAACAGGGACCCCACGGTCCCTGCTGTCAATAGGTTGTGCGAAGCCTGCAGCAGTCTGAGCTCTGCAAGCAATTGTGGTCTCCACATCAGCTTGCAAAGTGCACGTCAACTAAATGCAATGTGCTTCCAGCTGCTGCTGCAAGCGTAAGTCGTTTGCTACAAGCTGTTGCAGTGGGTTCAACACTGCAATCATCCAACAGAGCGCCATCCAGCATTTGCCAGTACCGCTCAGCTATAGTCTCGTGATGCTTGCAAAGATGCTTCTGATGTTGCCATACATGCCTTCTGGACCTGCAAACAATGCGCCGCACAAGGTCATGTGATGTGCTCACGGTTGCAAGCAATGCTGTGATCACGCATGAGTCTACACAATGCAACATACAGAGTCAGGTGAGATGTGGCTTGGTCTGCTGCCTATTCACTGCAAGCACAACATAGTGCATGACAGAGTTCAGGCTGTCCAAGCAGCTTCATGCTGCTGACTGCGTAGTGCAACGCTGTCACTGTTGTACAGCATGTTACCTATGATATTGGATGGCGGCCAAGACGATCTGTGTTGAAAAGCCAAAGTGGGAAGGTGGTACATGGCACTGGATAGAACAGCAACAGAAAACTGCATTCAGGCCGCAGAACCAAAGCAACCAGTCTTGTACAGCGTGCAAAAGCTGTGTTAGGCACACACACAGACATGCCGCATGCAGCAGATGTGTTGACGCCGCTTGATAGTCTTGTTTACCAAGAACAAAGCATGCGCGTCCAACCCACAAAGACATACACATGGGCTCATCCTGTGCAACAGGCATGCAAACATCATAGGCAATGGGCAGGCGGGCAGAGGGGTTTTAGTGATTACAAGCAGTGGGCAGGCAGACAGTGGGCAGAGGGAGTTAGTGATTGTAGGCAATGGGCAGGCAGACAGTGGGCAGAGGGATTTAGTGATGATAAGCAGTGGGCAGGCAGACAGTGGGCAGAGGGATTTAGTGAGTGTAGGCAGTGGGCAGGCAGACAGTGGGCAGAGGGGTTTGGTGATGATAAGCAATGGGCAGGCAGACAGTGGGCAGAGGGATTTAGTCATTAGAGGCAATGGGCAGGCAGACAGTGGGCAGAGATGTTTGGTGATCATGGGCAAGAGGTGGACATAATGGCGTGGATGATTGACGTATATGAATTGCATACATGCACTTGACTTGTCCAGGTATGGGACGCGGGAAAAGCACTTTCACCCTAGCTACAGACAAGCGTTCAGCTTGGGCGCGATACGGCCCCAAAACCTGTATGTGTCTCGAGAAATCGAAGCGCCTTTACAGCTCATGTCAAGCCGACGAGCATACATGGCTGCTTTGGCGATACACAGAGGCGTATTGTCAGTATGTTGATCTTGCAAGATTTTACCGTCGTGCACTGCTCAACAGACCAGGCCTTTCTGAGCGGAACGCTCTCAAGTCTTCTGTGACTGTGTAGAAGCCGCGCAGCTCCTTTGGTAGGCTGTGCTGGAAACTCGACGTGCACTACAGCATTCACAAAAGATAAGGTCAAGTCAGACTTAGCTCAATACCTATCAAGCAGAGATAAACCACTGCATGCCGTCTGCAAACAAGTCAGCGTGACCATCAGTATCTTGTGTGCTGATGCAATTAGCCGGTAAGGTCGCATACACCCTTTCATTGCAGAGACAGTGTCTCAAATGGCTCAGGTGCTGATTTGGGGAGCCACTGGTCCCCAAATGAAATGCTTCCACACTGGGAGCCACCAATTCACAGCGCAACCCTTCTTCATTGTCAACAAAGTAGACTGCAGACACTGTCACAGCACATACCGCCGTTGGGCCATGTCATGTCAATGCCCAGCTTGGGTGATGTGGTGCAGACAGAGAGCAAGCATGGCAGTATAAATGGGAACTGATCACTATACTTCATGAAGGTGCCTTACTGAAGGAGCTACAACTAGCAGGTCCAAAACAAGGTGGTCCAACCCAACAAGAGCTGGATGTCTTGCAAGACATCTGCAAGTTCAGGCTTACTAGGTGAGCTTGTTTGCTGTCAGTAGCAGAACAGAATGATACTCTATCAGCAGCTAGGGAGAAGACTGTGCATGCTTCTGTCTCTTCCCTCTGTCCAGCCACACTCGTGTGCAGAAATGTTTGCATCTGACGTCATTCCTGGCACTAGAGTACTCTGACTGCAACTCATATGGTCTAGCATTTCTGGTAGCCTGTGTAAGACTTTGCCCGGACTGGCGTGCTCAAGACTCAATTGCGGCACACTCAGCATAAAGCTTCTGTCACTTCTGTATAAGAACACAGTAGTTTGTCTCTGACTCATCATCATCGTCGATACTTTCATTGAACATCATCTACGCGGGGTACAAGGGCTGCCTAGGACGCACAGACAAGATCAAGTGTCATCAAGCAATTATGTCTTTGACACTTCTGCCACACACTAGCTCTCTGGTTGGCAAAGCGTAGTGATGGTACGAACAGGCTCAGGCATGCAATGCACGCATACATGCTGCTCATCAAGGCATTCATTGCACCCTAGCAGTTTTCGAAGTTACTATAGCAAATACTGAGTCTGTGAAGAATGTCAAACATGAGGCATGTGGCAGGCCTCCTAGGAGTCAAGATTGCGTCACAAACAAGTCAGCGCAATTCGAAGTCAAAGTGCTGAAGCCTGACAGTCATGGCAAGGGGTGAGCCTCAGAAGTGGTTACCTATAGAGCAACTGCATTGGTGCCCAGCAGGGCGTAAGGTTGCTTTGCTGCCTCTCCTGTCCAGAAGGACTGTGTCTGTGTGCAGGTGACAGCTGCAGCATCAGCAGCAACACCTGACACACGCTCACACAGCGCGCACTCGCATACGCATGCCCAGACAGACAGACAGACAGACAGACAGACAGACAGACAGACAGACAGACATACACACAGACAAAGAGACAGGCAGGCAGGCGTGCAGGTAGGCAGGCAGACAGACAGAGATGGACAGAGACAGTTCAGCCACGTGATCCTTCACCATTTCGTGCGTGGCAACAGTAGCAGCCCAGACAAGCACAGCCAACAAAATACAGATTGATGACATGACGGCAAATGACAAACATACAGGTGCAAAAGACATACAAACACATGTCGACGCTTACCTCAGTCATCACTATATGCTGAACTTGCAAGGTATGCCAGCCCCACTTGAAACTGAGGGAGCTTGCCCATTGAGCAAACGTCAACTGCCAGAGCTGAGATGACCAAGATGTGGAAGACTAGCAGGCCTGCATGACATCAAACGCACAGCATGTCACATGCGCAGGCAACACAGACCACGGATACAGACGCAGCATGAGCTGTGGCTCCATTCAAGCAAACACGTCATGCAAATGGCAGCATCTGAAGGAATGATCACCTGTCACAATGTGATGATCAACGAGAAGGTCAGGGCAGCCAGTCTCACGGAACAGGCTCAACTTGACCCTATGTGAAACCCAGACTGAGACTTCGGCCATGCTGAACAGACAAACCCTCACATACACCACCATTGCTTGCATTGGCAACTTCCCCATAAGCCGCCCTTACATCAGGAGCATGGCCTGCATGACACATGCAGTCAAATTTGCAGCCTAGCACTACATAATAGGTGGCTTGGCTTCAAAGACGCAGTATAACTGAGCAGGGTTGAAACAAGGGTCAACGCAAAGAGCATAGCTTACCACCAGCAAAGAGGGTCTCTTGCATGCAGATAAAAGGTTTGCCCACTTCTGCTGTAGCATCTTCACTACCGCAGGCCGTAGCAACAGGCCGCTTGCAACCACAACAAGGGACAACAAAAGACCACCTGTGCTATAAGTCATGAGCGTCTAGCAGCTGTGGTGACGATCTCTTTGCATGCTGAGTGCGCTGAGCCACAGACCGCCTTTTGGAGCCACAGACCGCCAAAGCAGGAGTGCACAATTCACCATGGCTGTCTGATATATGTCAGGTGCGTCTGTCAGCTGTGCCGCCCTTCCTTTTTGTGTAAG
>JAABUU010005776.1_pt1 | contig 13631 bp, 16 predicted proteins | sample 5559301 | NCBI WGS metagenome assembly JAABUU01 (sample SAMN10711884, study PRJNA513360) | rock metagenome | isolation source: Antarctica rocks | place: Antarctica: Victoria Land, Richard Nunatak white | reverse complement strand
TAATTGTGATTTTAACATCAAAATGCTGTTGTTTGAGCTTGATTTTGAAGAAGTTTCAAAAAAAAAGTTGCGTGAGTGCTGGAGCCAACTTTGTAGGATCCGCTGTATGTACAGTAACCGGATCCTCATCGCCGTAACTGATCCAGTCAGTCACAACGAATAATATGTGTTGAAGACGATCATGAAGTTGAACCTCGACTTGGTAAAAGAGTGCGATTGGTAGGCATTGGCTTGCATGATTTCCTGTCGGATCGGATCCGCTAATCTCAAGGCCTGCCAGCTTCCCATACTCTTATGATGACCCTCAACTCTACACAACCCAATTGTCAACCTATTACAGATTTCTCGTCAAAGGCTGCAACAGGACGTTGGGGTACATCCTTTCAAGCACCGTGGATGCTATGCATTGGCCTGAGCACTGGGCTGTGGATGCTCACGCTCGCACCGTGACAATCTGCACTGTGCACGACTTTTCAAAGCGCAGCATATTGGTGGCACAAACGATGGCCAAAGCTGAGGATGAGGGTACATTCCGAGTTCTGAAAGGTTGGAGGAACGAGCTCTATCCAGTCTACGGCCCTGACGGAGAGCTCTTACTGAACATCGAGCGCGCCGCTAGTCCTCTCTTTGGTGTCGTGACATATGGAGTGCATATGACAGCTTACGTTCGAGCTCAGGAGGGCATCAAGCTCTGGGTGCCGAGAAGAGCAAAGAACAAGCAGACGTACGGCGGCATGCTGGACAACACTGTTGCGGGGGGTCTGAGCACAGGAGAAGTCCCGTTCGAATGTCTGGTCAGGGAAGCATCTGAGGAGGCATCATTGCCCGAAGACCTGGTACGAAAAGGTGCGAGAGCTGCTGGTACGGTCAGCTACTTCTACGTTCGAGATGAAAGGGCAGGTGGTGAAATCGGACTGCTGCAGCCAGAGTGCCAGTACGTCTACGACCTCGAAGTAGGAGAAGATGTCTTGCCGAAACCATGCGACGATGAGGTCGAAGACTTCTATTTATGGACGGTTGAGGAGGTCCAGCGCGCACTAGCCAGGGGAGAGTTCAAGCCGAATTGCGCGCTTGTCCTACTGGACTTTTTGATACGGCATGGGATTCTTACTCCAGAAAATGAGGAAGATTATATCGAGATAGTCTCAAGACTCCATAGAAGATTAGAGTTTCCGACACCCTGATCCTGCTATAAAGCTCGATCTGCAAATCTTTCCAGGCCCAAACGCCCGCACTTTTGGTATGCCGCCCTGAGCAATGCAGATGATACGCCTTCCTGATGCTGTTAATAATCACCAAAGCTGTTCGAACGATGCCTCCTTGGCCCCTGCTCTTGACATCCCCTAGCTGCCCTCATTTCTTCATCAACAAGTAGACGTAATCCACCCGTAGAGGCGTCATTTTCTTGTACGGTCCCTCCATATACAACAGCAAGCCCCCAAATGAGATGAACACTTTGCTACAAATCGCATGTGTTAGCAGACGTCCATTATTCACACTTTTTCCACCGAAGGAGCAAACAGATTGCGTACATATTCTCCCCCTCCCCGTCCTCGAACCGATATACCTTTCCATGGCAAACGTAATCGAACATGTCCGCCAGAGTGGCCTCACCCCTCCCGACTCCCCTCCATCCTCTCTCGTCGTCTTTGGTCCCGTCCAGTGCCAGCGTGGAAGCTATCACGAGTTGCACTTGGTCGCCAACGCTGCATGGGTACAGCTCCGTATTGACGTCCAGCGTAAAGGTGGTATCGGCGGAGGTGGAGGTACCGAATATTCGGGACACGCGGTCATATTTCTGCGCGTTGAGGGAGGTGAGGGTAAAGGTATCCTCAAAGAGCTGTGAGTCGGACATGGTGGGGTTGATAGTGGGGTCGGACTGCTCTTTGAATGGCGAAAAAGGCAGCACGCTGTTAATGCTGCGGATGGTCTGCTTTGAGGTGCGATAAAGGTACTTAGCTTTTCAATGCTGATTTACTGTAATATATGAATTCATTCTGCAAGAGAAATTGTTCGGTGTAAACGGCGCCGCTAGCTTGCCGGAGCTTTGCGACAGTGACACTGGAATTGCCATTTCATTCCGATCTCTAAATACATATAAGTCACGATGTCTTTTCGGAAACGCAATATAGGTATCTCGTCCAGCTCACCGGGTAGGTCTTCTTTATCTACCAGTCATCCCAGTGATGACAGACTCCTATCATCAGCTACAGCCACAAAACCGTTAGCACCAACACCGGGAGTTCGGCCGTCGCCGCTCGATGGCCGGCCTACTACTTCGACAGGTACGCCTTCGCTCGATGCGGTCTTAGCAGGTCATGCGGGGCTTGCGCTAGGTAACTCGCTCCTGATTGAAGAGCTTGGTACGACGGATTACGCTGGTGCGTTGCTACGTTACTACGCTGCTGAAGGACTGGTCCAGGGGCATACGGTTCATGTCGTCGGTGTCGGGGAGCAATGGGGGAGGGAGCTCCCTGGACTGGTTGGAGCCGCTGAAACCCATAATGAGACCGATAGTGCGAACAAAGAGAAGAAAGAGAGGATGAAGATTGCTTGGAGGTATGAGCGGTTGGGAGAGTTTGGTAGTGGAGCAGCAGGGCCAAGAGGTGGGATACCTCTGCCTTTGTTTCTTGCTGCTTGTGTACATAATCAACACTTGATCATTCATTCTCGGTCTGCTCAGACAGCGTCTTCTCTGTGATATACTGATGGGCATAGGCGCATCATCAACGCCAGACAGGACTCCCCTGCAGCCGACAACCTTCACAGACATATCAAACTCAAATCTGAACGTACCATCAAGTTTCTGCCACATCTTCGACTTAGCTAAGCGTCTCGAACTGCCGGCTAACTCAACAATCAACTTCATCCCAGTCTCTGGTGCCACGGCTAACATATCGCCATTCGGACATATCCTTCAAAGCATCACGAACAGAATCTCGTCCAGCTCACCCACCACCATACATCGCCTCGTCCTTCCGAGCCTTCTCTCGCCAGCCCTTTATCCGCCACATGCCAGCAATCCTCAACATATCCTCCAGTTCTTACACTGCCTGCGCTCTCTTCTCCGCCAATATCCAACGCAACTGACAGTTGTACTAACCCTCCCTCTGGCTTTGTACCCTCGCTCGAATGGCTTGGTTCGGTGGATGGAGCTTCTATCCGATGGTGTCCTTGAACTCGCCCCGTTCCCTCACACGTCGAACATTGGAACTTCGACCGGCACAACAGGCGCAACCGCGGCGCAAGAGGAGCAACCGCAGGGAATGCTGAAAATCCATAAGTTACCTGTATTTCATGAAAGAGGAGGCGGAGCCAGTGGCGGTACAGGTGGGGCAGTGGGTGATGATCTGGCTTTTACGGTTAGCAGGCGGAAGTTCGTCATTAAGCCATTCAATCTGCCGCCAGTGGAGGGAGACACGGAAGCGCAAAAGGGCGAAGTAGATGTAAAACCGACCAAAGTAGATATTGACTTCTAATAAGGCAGGCATGGGGTTCGGGCATAAAACCGGGGATGAGCCGCACTACTCAGGTCGCTCAAGGTTCCTCATCTTCGGCTGGATGATACAGCATACTCTCCATCTCGATTTGCTCGGACATTGCTGGACCACTGTTGGTCATTGTACGGAGATAGCTTTCCCCGAATGTGATCCCCTGTGGATTGACCGAGCGACTCGCCCGAAAGCGGTCTCCAAGACAGGAGGAAAGCGCCAAGTATGCTGCCATAATCAGCGATTGAGGTTCCGGATGTAGAGCTCATGTGTAGACGGACCTATAAATAGTATTACTGGGATTGAAATCAGCAGAGTAAGAATTGTGGAGTTCATGACTCTTCATACGAGGTTCTGTACAGAGACTGGCAGACCCATCTTTTAGGTCGTATGTCAGAGTCCTATAAGGAAGGATCACAGAGCACGGGCCATCTTACAACGATCTGACAAGCGAGAAAACATGAGCTTAGACTGTGTTAGTCATCATTAGGAAGTGCGGCAACCTCCAAGCAAGGTTCATTTCGTTGTGCGCCGTGGTGATCTCCAAAGCTTCAATATGGTGCTGTCCACAACTGGAGTGTTATGACTCAGTAAGTTACTCTCACTACTCAGGCTTCTTTCATTTGACCTACATGATTAATTAATTACAATCTGTCAATCCACTGAAACCCCTTTGGGTGTTTGATGTGAGCTTAATATTTGTGTATATGATATGGATCTAGGCGCATTGTTCTTATATCTTCGAATGTGTGGGCGACCCACTAATTAGTACTCAGACCTCGAAGGGTTCCAGCAATGGCTATATCAGCGTCATTAGCTCGTGAACAACCCTAACAGACGATAAACAGCATGGCATCCAACCTACCAAGCGTCAACGAGCCATTCCCTATTTCCCTCATTAGCAACCGCTATCTTCTGTTCTCTATCGATGCAATTACATACATCCGTCGTTTCCATCATATCACTGGGGTTCTGATCGGTAGCATCCCTCAAGTACCGCAACAGAATGTCTTCCTTGGCATTCCCCTTCAGCTCACGCCTGAAGAAGCGCGACTGTTGGTGGAGAAGGGAGCTGCCTTCATCGTCGATGACGTTAGGACGCACGACGAGGGCTTACCAGGATTGAGCGAGAGTGCACGATTAGAATATACGCGCGGGCTGAAGAGGGAAGGGGCACAAGCGGCGAAACTAGTCCAGGCGAGGAAGGGAGAGAAGACAGAGAGGGCTTTGGAACGAATGGAAGAGAGGAAGGCTGCTCCCACCTCAGCGATGACTGCAGATCTTAGAGAGAGTCTTGTGTACGAGGAAGAGGAAGACGGATCTACAGAATCAATCTTTCTCTCAACAGCACCGACTCGAGCTTCATCTTTGGCACCTTCGCAACATACCCACTCGACGTCAAACACTGCAGGTTATGCAATCACCCCCACCACGTCTTATCCCCCTTTACCGACGCCTACACGGTCTTCGGGTTTACCTTTGCCCAAGGTTCCAAGCTCCTATCCTCTATTTGCGCATCTACATTCGCACGGCTACTTCATCTCCCCAGGCCTACGGTTCGGGTGTCAGTATCTTGTGTACCCCGGTGATCCACTTCGGTTCCATAGTCATTTCTTGGCAACGGGAATGCAGTGGGACGATGAGATTGATTTACTGGATCTCGTGGGTGGAGGAAGGCTAGGTACAGGGGTCAAGAAAGGCTATTTAATCGGAGGCGTCGAAGAAGAGGATGGACTTGGCGCAGACGGATCAACCAGAGAAAGAAAGGTTAGAACATTTTGTATTGAATGGGGTGGAATGTGAAGAGTAAAGTTTTCCCAACTACAACTTGTCAAGGTCACCTTCAACTTCATTACAAAACTCAAGGTCAGCCACAGTAAGGATAGTATACAATGTGAGTGGCCGGACACCCGTTTGATACAGAGCGTCTGCCTGACTTAGTACTAGCCTGGATTGGCGATGACCATTTCCGAGAGTAATGCCAGTACAAGAACGTGGAGGTAGCAACCTGCTCCGGCGTTGGTATCGCTCTCGATATCGAAATGCCGTGGTTATGCAGTGATACCGTCCAACTTCGGAGTTTCCGAGTGGAGATTTGATCTCCAACTAAGTCAGCTACTTTGAAAAATGGTGGCTATAAGTTGTCGCTGCATGTTCATCACTATTATGCGTCTCTGTGTCTCCGAGGCCTAAAGATCTATTATCAGCTATGTTCGCGGATCCATACCGCATCCTCTGCCTGTTCCCATCCGAGAATCCAACATTTGTTGCACCAGTACGATGTTCTACACCGTCGTATGACCTCCATTCCGAAAATTTGCCGAGTCTTCTTCAAATTCACACACGCAAAACAGTTGGCACTGTTCCACTGCATCAATCCACTCTGAATTCCAGCGGGGATTAAGACCGCGGAGATACCAGGCATCGGCAGCGCGACTATATAGGCAGCGAAACTGCGTCACTGGTGCGCGGACACACCAGTCGGTCAGGTCTTCATAGTCTTCCACAAGGAAATTGTGTCCTAGCTGCATTTGAGTGACATGGGGGCCACGGCATCGTACCTGGCCGCGCCTGAATCAGCATCGAAACCCATATCAACCACGAGCCATGTTGAGACTCACATCGGCCTGTCGCGCCTCCCTTTGATCAAGGCTTGCTCGCCCAGCCATTGATGAGCATATAGCCGAAGATGTCAATAGCATGAGCAGAGCCGCGATTGTGCCGCCAGATCTCACAGTGCTGCAACCATACATGTCTGGAAAGCTGGGTCTGGAAAGCTTCGTCCGATTAGGGTTGTGATGTTTTATGCTTAGAAAATGCACTTTCACAGATGCAAGACAATAAGCGGCAGGTTGTCGACTGCGAAAGTCATACCGTGTCATAAGCATGCTTGCTACGAGCACAGCCTCCGAATGCGAGAATTGCTATCCACGTTTCACGTTGTATCCGCAGAGGCGTACCAATTCCTTGGCTTTCCTGTCATACAAACAACCAATAGCGGGGATAAGACATCGTGACATAGCCATCAAAATAGCGACTGCTCATCACTTCAAGATATGAGCTATGTTTTAGAAGACTTGGTGTGGAGAGGAACTGATCGATTGCATTGCATGATAAGGAAGCCCTAGCTCTTGTTGTCGTTTGTTTACTTCTCCAGAAGCAATTCACGGTCTTCTTTCTGTATCTGTACACGTTTCCCTTCCAGAATGTCGACTCTCCTATACATCTCGTCTTTCAATCGTCAAAAGTATGTGAGTTTAGTCTACGGAGGATTCCCCAAGAGGCTTTCTATACATCTGAAAAGGCGGTGTTGGGTCTCAAGCACTTTCCATGGCCGAGGAGACAAGAGATTTTACTGAGCTGGAGGGCTTCATGCTGGTATGTATAGGAGGATATCGAGCGGAGGGCTTCTCGCGTTGGATGGGGTTCGTGGCGGGAATTGCAATTAGGACACTGGGGAGAATGGGAGTTTGTCCCCTGGACGGGACTGTTGAACCTGTTGCTGCTCTCCTCTTACACGTTCGATAGGGGGACGAGGATTTTGTATTTCGCTTTTGACCATGGTGAGGCTATTGAACGTGCTCGGGATGCTGAGGACTGAGAAAGAAGTACCTTCATATTCATTGTCTCGCAAGCTTGTAGGAGGGCATCCAGAAGATTTCACATCAACTCTATCGTGATGGTAGGGACTATGGTAAGTTTAGACCACGACAGAGCATGTGAGTTTAGGCATGGAAGCCTGGAACCGCTAGGGGTGGTCAACGATTAGTAATCTATAGAACTGGAGTAGCTGAAGCACTTCAGACTCTTGCCTTGTGAGGGCTGGGAGCCCAAAGGTCCGGAGCGTTTATATGACGGGCCTTATGTCTAAAGCAATCTTCTGTCATTTCTGGTTGAGATTATTCCGCAAACTTTTGAAATCTACCACAAGAATATTCTTGGCTTGGCCTTTCCTTTGTTGTGGCAATGCTTCACTGTGCCGCTGCTGCACCAGTGGCACAGCTATCACATACTTAGGTGGCATCAGTGTGTTACTTCTTGCACCAGTGCCTCACAAGACTGTGTAATTGAACTTTTTCCGGCTTGCATTTGTGTTCTAACGGCCTCCGCATTTTTTTCATCCCATCATGCACCTACTTGATATCCCAATCCCGGCCTTTGAATGCATTATCGAACACATGGTTGCTGCTGTAGGCTTGTACAAGGCGGTTAGACTCCGACTGGTGTGCAGTACGTTTCAATGGCATCTAGTCCATCTTGTTTCAATAATGAAGCTTTGCGCTAGGGGAGTTCGATGCGGAAGTCATGCGTGTATTTTTTGGAACTCGCATCCTTGACCTCCATGTAGGGCAACGGCACAAACATATGGGTCCAGAGTGGGTAAAGAGGCGCTTGGAGGGAAGGATCGCGAAACCGCGTGTGTTCGGTCGAGAACCTCTCACCTCCACCATCCGTCAGGTCGTTGAGTCGCTACTCGACGATGCAGATGTACAGAAAGTGGAGGACCAACGCTTCGAGTATTCACGCGCTCTATGTGCTGCTGTGGCATACGATCTGAGGTATGATGGTTATAGACTATCAGAGCTTCTGGAGTCGAACGATAAGACGGAAGGCAGCTTCTCGGACCAATGTGGGAACATACTCGCCGGGGCCGCAGCCGTGGGAAATATACCCAAGCTACAAACTCTACTTTCTCAAGGAGCGGATCCAAACGTCAAAAGCCAGTATTTCGGTTTCGCTTTACAAAATGCAGCGAGATTGGGTCTCAGAGATATCGTGTCACTGCTGATGGAGTACAATACCAAAACCCACAGCTACGCAAGTTCAGGAGAGGCGGCCGCCGCCGCGCTGAGAGATGCCTGCGAAGCCGGTCAGGAACAGATCGTCAGATGCCTGCTATATTCTGAGTATGAGATGTATCTCTTACACGCGGGCTACGAAGATGCGGTTGTGGCTGCTGCGGGCAAGGGTCACGTCGATATAATGTGGTTACTATTAAGCCCAAGGCATTGCCCTAACAAGGAGAAAATGATGGCCCAGGCACTGTTTAGAGCTTCGGCGGAGGGCTATCTACATGTCGTTCAGACACTGCTGGACTCCGGACTCGATGTGAATACAAGGGATCTTGAAGGCAAGAACTCTCTGCACGAAGCTGCCCGAGGGGGCCATGCGCGCGTTGTGCGACTGCTTCTAGACCGTGGCGCCTGGTATTACGAGTCCCATTGTGGCGATCCCTTGTATCTGGCCGCGCGAAATGGACACGAGGATGTCGTGCAGATGCTGCTGGACGGCGGGGCCAATATTGGTGCTGAAGGACGCGACGGCTGTGTTATCACACAGGCTGCAAAGAACGGGGAGACACGCATGATACTGTTCCTTTTGGACAAGGGGCTTGATCTTAATGCCTTCTGTTGCCGAGGTCGTAGTCGTTGCGGAGATGTCGCACTTGAGTTCGCGGCCGGACGGGGCCACGAGGATACGGTCAGGCTGTTGGTGGGACTTGGGGTTGATGTCGACGGCGGGGAATATCGAGACAGCCCTATGATCCGGGCGATGGTGAGTTGTTATGATGATGTGGTGAAGACGCTGCTCGAACTTGGGGCCAAAGAAGTGGATCCGCTAAAGACCGAGCTTGCACCTTACTTTACAGACGACGGCAAGGGTGAAAATCATTGGAGACCTTAGATTACGCTCACGCTGCCGACACACCCGCTTACTTTCAATGCTTACTTTTCAATAAAGGGAACGTTGGTGTTAGTCCATTTGCACTGTTACTTGTGTGATATCAGCGCCTTTAGTCACCTAAACCAGCTGTACCTCAAAAGATCATTAGATGTAGTATCACTGCCTAATTCATCTACTAAAGGCATATAAAAGTCCTGATATCACACGTAGAAAATCTGGCGCTCACGATGGCTGAACGATTCTAAGGATATATATTTTTGCGCTGCCCCAGAATTTTGTAACTGGCCTTCGTACATGTAACTTGGAAAACGCAAGACAAATTGAAAACAAAACTGCTTTAATTGGTAAACTGCTTCATGGAAGAGACAATTTCTTGAAGTGGCTTTGCAATTTGGAACTCTCGTAGGTAAGGGACAACCACAGATACTCGTGTCTGTAATTTCCCGTGACCGTCTCCGCAGCCACATTACACGATCCTCTACGGGTTCCAATGTTCCAGCTTCAAAGTCATCACAGCTTGCTGCCTACCCTGTCGCGTGTTCGGGTCGTAGCTTCTGGGATAGGTTGTGATTTCCGCAATTCTCTTGTCGCCAAGTGCTCCATGATGCTGCCTGAGCATGTGTTGAACACTGGCTACGATTGGCGTGTACAGCAGCGCCTCGAATGACTCTTTCTGTGCGCCCTCCCCGCCTCTCCGGAAGACACCCTTCTCGTTCACTGCCTGGTTGGTTTTCCTGTGTGCTGTTGCTATGGTTTCGATGGTACTTCTACTTTGAATGTTTTCAGCCACGAAGTATTTCAGCTCGTTCACCTGGTCCCTCATTCCGTGTTTCAATCTGCCGGCAGTGTTTCTGTGCGAGGCAAACTCTTGCCATTGCAAAAACACGATATCCGATAGCCTCATTCTTTTGGTCTCGGGATTTATATCGTTGGTTGCGAATAACTTATCGGCGACAATGGTTCCGTGTTGGTCGTAGTATCTGCCTCCTACAACGACGGCGGCTTTTTTCCCTACAAGACCTCCCGAGTTGACCGTGGCTGAGCTTTGTCTCGCCATGCTTATGTCAACCTGAAAGTCATGGAATGGTTCCACGAGGTCCTGTGCCTTTATCGCCACTTCTCCGGGTACTATCTTATCTCTCACCTCGTAATTGTCAGTCAATCGGGGCAGCCTCACGTCCGGTTCGTTATCTCTGATTGCTCTGTGAACTTCATCGTCAAGCCCGCGTCCTTTTGGAGGAAGCGAGTTGAAGTCTTTGGATTCTCCCATCAACAATGACTCCGGCGTCGTCCCAGCATGGTCATCTGGCTTGGCGCTTGCAATGCGTGCCGGGGTTTTACCCGCACCCTGTGTGCTCGATTCTCCTTGGTCTGCCGGATTCGAAGATTGACCTGGATGTGGATCCGCTGGGTTTGAAGATTGACCTGAGTGTGGATCCGCTGGGTTCGAAGATTGACCTGAGTGTGGATCCGCTGGGTTCTGCGGTGCTCCCTCCGGATTATTTGGATCAGTCTCACCTTTCGGTGAACCCTTGGGACTCCCGATTCTGAGCGGGGGCACTGGCACCCTTGGAAAGATGGGGGCCCATCTCAACAGTGCCGTAAGCTCCCGGGCGCTGGCTTTAGGCTCGCCCAGCTCGGACGCCAGGCCCACTAAAGGAGTAAGCAAAGTCAGCGGTTTTGTCTCCCTCACTTCAAGATGATGTCAGACGCATGTATTGCTCACCTGGACAATATACCCCGTGGCAGCGACCGTCGGCCGGAACAAGCGAGTTGTCCGGCAATGCCCTCGAGTCCACCAAGGAGTGGAAGCCATAGATGGCCGCCGTTAGGAGAGGGAGCTGTCAGAACGCGCGCATACTGGTTTCAGGGATATCAAGGCTGCCAAATACCTTGAGTAACTTCAAGCCTCGTGAAAAACTCAACAAACGGAATGGATCCTTTGGGCTCTGATGACCTAGCCAAGAAAGAACAGACCTAAACACCCGCTTCTCGCAATCCTTATATACGTGGCAGTCACACTCTCTACGCTGGCTTCCAACAACTGCCTAGGAGTGATCCCCAACTCCAACAACTCTCTCAATGCCGCGAGCACAGGCAACACCCCAACATGTTTGACAATTGAACCTTAGCATTCTGTTGGTCGCTCCTGCATCAAGAGGCTTAGCATCCACAAAAACTCTAGGGTCCTGAAACGCTTCGACGAAGAAATCCATGCTCTGTATACAACATGCTCGAACCAATGTTGGAGAAAGGAGGCAGTGCGGGTGAACGAGGGGGAAAGCTCGACTATGGACAAAACGCCAACATGTTTTGAAGACTCAAGCCTAGCAACTTGTTGGTTTCTCCTTCATCGAGGGCTCAGCTTCAGCAAAAGCTCCTGTACTTGATATACAATATGCGAGAAACAACGTTGGTACACGAATGCGGCGGGGGTGAAGGAGGGGGCAAAGCGGGAGTGCAGACAAAACACCAACTTGGTGGTTCAGGAATAGGACATTCTTGAAGCCCGAACATGGCTGTGCCGGTCTATGATTGAGACATTTCCCTTGACGACTTAAGAACCTAGACTTAGCATGGGTAAGGTTCACGGATCGGCGTTGGAAAGTTGGGCGTTGTAGAAGCTGCCGGTGTTATGTAGGTACTAGTAGGAGTTGATAGATCAGACAGCGGAAATAGGCACAGAAGGACAGTGGTCAGAGAGTTTACTCTAATGTACGGCACGGAGCAATACGGCACGGAGCATACGGCACAGGAACCAACGCCACACCTAAAATAATACAGCTTGCTACCTTAGGGGTTGATGTGGCCTTATTTAGACAGGGAAGAGCTCGCCCGGGCAGGACCTCAGGGGGACCTTGTATGCACAGAACATCTCATGGTACCTTGATGATGGCTCCAGATGAGGGTAGGATGTTATACAGTCAAGAGCATGGAAACATTGCTATTGATTTTCCTACTAAGTCAGGAGTCAAAACAAACGACTTGAGCAACACTCATGATGATGATGTAGAGAATGCATGAACAACCTATTGAAGGTGAAGAAACTGCATGATTGATTGATTGATTGATTGATTGATTGATTCATAGGTGACTGAGGCTGCCTAGGCTGTCATACATCACATAACTACAAGCAGCTAATGCATACTGATCTCACTCTCATTATCATCTTACTGTCATCATCACTGTCACTGTCACCTCATAAATTAACTAATACAAATTCTAACTTTACTCTCTGTAGCTCTTCATGTTTCTCTTAATTCTGATATTTATTAATCTTTTTTTCTTATAATTTAATGCTAATGTCTCTCTTTAACTGTCATCAATAAAAAATAAACATTACTATAAACAATTAATTGTCTTTTCTGCAGTCTAAAGTGTGTAATTATTGAATTTTCTATTTTAAATTACATTTAAGAATGTCAGATCTTCTGATATTTCTTTTACAGTCTGAAATTGTCTTAAAAGATTACTTTATAATATAAATATAATAGTCACTTTAATTAATGCTGAGTCTCATAAAATCTTCTTTATATCATTAACTTATCTCAGTAATTTCTTTCTTAAATCTCAGATTTGTAAACATTTCATTAATACATAATGAATAGTTTAAATGTTCAGATTGTATAGACATTGTAAAGAATTCATTTAATTTATAATATAAAGATAATAAGTCATATTAATCTTCTTTATACATAACTAAATAATAAGAAAGCTTATGAGTCAGTAAAGTTCTATATATTTATTTAATATTTTTTTGTCTAATTATTGCTTCATGTTAAATGTAATTTATCTTACTATTTCATTCTTTCAGTCATTGACTCATTCTTTTACTATTTACTGATAAAGTCTTATCTTATAGATAATAATTAAATGTCAAATCTCTATAATCTATTCTTTCTTAATATGTAATGTCTTTAATCTAAATCACTATCTTAATCACTTTATCTATCTCTTCATTTTCTAATACTTTTATATGCATTAATATTCATTAAATTCATATCTAAACCTTTTAACTTTATAGATTATTTATCTTCTTCATTATGTACTGCAGTAAGTATTAATCTGATTATATACTCAGTTTAATGATTAATTAAGTCACTACTTAATTATCTATATATATGTTTACTATTCAGAGCTTTAGTTCTATCATTTTTACTGCACTTATTATGCTCATCATTATGATTAAATTCTGTAGCTTCATTATATACACTATGAATATCTTATCTATACTTATATATATCATTTATCTTAGATCTCTTTTCAATATCATTATTACTGCACTCATTTAATTCTCAATGTCACTGTTATTCATGTAAATATTTAACATCTTTCAGTCTCAACAAAGTTTATTAATATCATATCTGCAGACAGCTTTATCTGCATTGTTATTTATGTAAATAGTTAAGTTATTTCATCATAATAATACAATGTAAAGTACTCTAAATTTTAAGT
>JAABUU010005775.1_pt1 | contig 13632 bp, 20 predicted proteins | sample 5559301 | NCBI WGS metagenome assembly JAABUU01 (sample SAMN10711884, study PRJNA513360) | rock metagenome | isolation source: Antarctica rocks | place: Antarctica: Victoria Land, Richard Nunatak white | reverse complement strand
GCCTTCGTGCGTCCCTTTGGCTCGAAAGCACACGAAAGTCTCGAAGATTCGAGACAAATCGCCGTGCGAGAGCCTCCAAACCAAGGCGGCGTGCGCCAGTTCCCCAGATTTTCACAGGCCTGCTAGAACGATCGATGGTGCGATTAGTTGGTCGTCGGCATACCGCATGAAGTTTAGCCCGCTGGTTCCGATACCGTACTGCTGCGCGATGAGGCGGACGTAATCCAGCCGGCGATGGTGTGAGTCGAAATCATGGCCATCTTGGACGAGAAAGCGGACGTGAAGTGGAAGCGTCAACTGCGTGCGGCCGCGGTAGAGCGTCGGCAAAAACGTCGTAGCTGTATGGGTTTCGCGGTGTGCGCTGATCCTCACAATCGAACTGCACGCGAACTCATTAACCGGTTTTTGATTTCGGTTTGTGCCGAATCGCCTCGTCCCGGGAAAACCAACTGCGGAGATTGCAGGCGAACTCGGCCGTAGTGAGCTCACGATTCGCAATCATATCAAGTCCATTCTCAATACAATCGGTGTGAACACACGCCCCGCGTTGATCGCGCGGATAACCGGTACAGCGCTCCGAGCGACCGTAACGGCAGTAATTCATGAAGGTTGCGCCGACACTTGTTGCTTCTAACTTTCCATACGGTCGCTCCTGAAGAGTTTGCGACTTGTCGAGAAATTACGCCATGCACCGAGGGGACTGCGGTCGAAGCGTCGACGAACAGAACGGTCCGGGATTCGGTTCATTCACTCGGATGCGTCGCCGCAACATGCAAGTTGCAACATACGATAACGCGCCTGGGAGACCACGCATCGGCGTGGATACGTTGAGCGCGGCGTGCGTAAACGCATAATCAGCGCCTTTGAAGCAGACGAGACGACATCACGGATTATATGGTGACAATGGCAAGCAGGATTGCCGCGGGTCGACAAAGCGCTGAAGAAGAAGCCGGGCCTTAGCGTGCGCCGCAAGGGAGCAACAATGATCTCTATCGATGTCGGTCAACCCGTCGTCACATTGATCAACATCTTCACGGTGCCGGCCGAGCATCAACAGCAGCTCGTCGACGTCCTCGTTGAGGCTACCGAGGAGACGATGCGTCATCTGCCGGGATTCGTCTCCGCCAATATCCACGCGGGCCTGGATGGCACGCACGTCGCGAATTATGCGCAATGGCGGAGCGAGGACGACTTCAAAGCGATGCTTGGGGGCCCTGGAGCCCGCAGACATATGGAGGCCATCCGCGTCATCGGTGCCAAGGCCGAGCCGGGACTCTACCGCGTAGTCTCAACGCACCTCCGTTGAAAATATCTCCGAGCCGAACCGTGGCGACTTCTCGGGGGGCTCTGCGCCTCTCGCCTTACGCCGCCGTTCGACTTTGCGAAGAGCCTCCGCTTCATCGAGCGCTTCAGCCCGTCCGTGGGCGAACAGCAGACCGATGATGACGGGCTTCGCAAACATTCAATGTCGCGGGCATCCCGGTCGTGGCAAAGATCCGCGCAGAGGGAAGCGTCGATGCGCCGCATCTTGCGGTCGAACTCTTCGCGAAGCGCGAGCTAGGCGAGAAAATCGTCGACGCGATGCGGCATCGGATGGAGCACTATCTTTCGCTCGGCGTTGATCTAGGCCGTTCTACGACCTGGCGCGACGCGATCCGGTGATCGCGCCCTGATCGAACGGGGATACGGCTTTCACCAGGTACGCTTTCCGACGCCCTTCGAGAATGCCGTCTGGGCGGTACTCGGACAGCGAAGCGCTGCCAAAATCGCGCGCCGCGCGAAGGACCGCTTCACCGAGCAGTTCGGCGTCGCGCTGCAACTCGACGGCGTGACCTATCGCGCCTTTCCGGAAGCGCGCGCACTTGTTGACGTCGGCGACGATGCGCTCGCCGATGCCGTCCGCAACATCCGCAAGCTGCCGTACGTCCGCGCGGTCGCGCGCGCATTCGCTAACGTCGACGATCCGTGGTTACGCGAAGGTTCGTACGATGAGGTACGTTCGTGGCTGCGCGCGATCGAGGGGATCGGAGACTGGTCAGCGGCGTTCATTCTAACGCGCGGGATCGGGCGAACCGATCGCATCGATCCCGTCGGTCCCATGGTGCAGGCAGCCGCCGAGGCGTACGGGCGACCCGGCATGACCCCGCGCGACTTCACCGCTCTCGCAGATCGCTACGGTACTCAACGAGGTTACTGGGCGTTCTACTTGCGCGGCGTCGGCGAATTCGAGACACTCCCGTGAGCCGACCCGCCGTTCGATTGGGGAAATACGGACACGTGGACATCCGCACTGCGGGACGCATCGGCGATGACCCAGACCGGCGTTCCTCCCGCATTCGTGTCCATGCTTACGCATCTTTTTCGAGAAGTTCTTGACGGACGCAACGCTCACGTGCCGGCGGCGTGCAGCGCGCGATGGGCCGAAGCCCGCGCGATTTTCGCGGGTATGCCCGTGGCGCTGCCCTCACAGGTATCTGGGGCAATCCTGAATCGACGACGCCTCTATGATCAGGGGAGGCACCAGCATCTTGACGCTCGTCCGTGCCCTTGGCGGCGGGTTGGTGGCCGGAGTCTTATTTGCGTTCTCTGCCTTCGTGATGAAGGGACTAAGTCGCATTCCGGCGCCGCAGGGCATTGCCGCAATGCAATCGATCAACGTAGCGGCAGTCAGTCCCTTGTTCATGGTCGCGCTTTTTGGAACGGCCGTAAGTTGCACGGCTCTCTTAGTCGTTTCACTTGCGCACCTGCGCTACCCCGGCGCGGCGTACCAAATCGTAGGCAGCGTGTGCTATCTCGCTGCTATTGCGCTTACGATTTTCTACCACGTGCCGCTCAACGACTCGCTTGCAACGCTCGACCCGACAAGCGTCGAGGCGACGCGCTCCTGGACCACGTACGTCGACAGCTGGACGACATGGAACCACGTACGTACGATCGAGGCGTTCGCAGCAGCGGTGATTCTAACCGTAGTGAGCGGCAAGACCGCCCGTTGAATTCTGCAAAACACGATCATGGGGATATTGTCGCGACTCGGAAAGCGTACGCGGAAATCATCGCAATACCCGACGCTGCGGAGATCGACGCTACGCGACGCTCTTCGCCGGCTCGCTTTACGGCCGAACGTTCAACTGCGATTCGAGCGTTTTGAAGACTTGCTGGAGAACGGGCGTTGTTTGAGGTTCGTTGTCTTTATCGAGCCGGTTCACGTTCACGACCACGGCGGCGTCGGGCTTCTCAAAATAATAGACGTCGGTGTTGAACCCGTTGATCGTTCCGGAATGTCCGCATATCCCGGGATTGCTGATGACGCCCTCCCCGTACCGCGTCGCGCTGCCGGCTAGTGGCTGACCCTGTAGCATCGCGCGCTGCGTCGCCGTTTTGAAAAGTCCGCCTCGGCAGAGCACGCGGATGTACGTTTGGAGATCGCCGACGCTCGAGATCATCGCTCCGGCAGCGCCTGCCAGCGGAGGATTAAATGTCGTCTTGTCATCGAACCGCTTTGTTCGGACCGCCCAACCGTAGCCGTGTAACCCCCCGGGAAGCTCAACGCCCGACGGATAGCTCGTTTCTCGCAGGCCGAGCTTTCGAATCAGATTATCGGTGATGAGACTGCCGATATCTCGTCGCGTCACTCTTCTGACGATTCCGCCGAGAATATAGTAATTGAGATCGGTGTACACGCCTTCGCGATTCGGTTTTTTGAACTGCCGGTACAGTTTCGCAGCGCTTGCCATCATTTGCGCAAGTGTCGGAGCCGCTTGGAGAGGGTGATCGTACACGGCGGCGAGGACCTCGTCGTCGTTCGGAGCCGCAATGCCGCTGCGCATCCGTAACAGATCGTCGACCGTGATGAGCGCAGCATTCGGAAACCGCGGATACCACCTCGCCAGCCGATCCGTCTTGCGCAGGCGCCCGTGGTCGATCAACTGGAGCACTGCCGCGGCGACAAATGCTTTCGTCACGCTGGCGATGCGGAATGGTTGAGCGAAGCGCCGCTCGGCACGCGTTTGTAGATTCGCGTAACCGGTGACGAACCGGTATTCGCCACGGCCTGGTACCCGCACGCCGACGGCGACGCTTGGAAGATTGTGCTCGCGGGCGATCTTCGCGATCGTCGTATTCAGCCGTTGCGCCACGGCTCTCGAGAATAATGCATTCGAAGAACGGTCTTGCTGCGCTGCGCTACCGGTCGTCGCCGTATTGATCGCGCAGGCACACAACGCCAACAAGGTAGGAGCCTGCCGGACTTTTCGCGACAGGCGAAGACGGGCGGATCGGCCGAAGGCCGAACGCGAGAGTTGCGCGGGGCGCAACCCACTAGGACCGTGTCGCAATGTCATTTGTGTAGCGTCTTTCTCAGAGTCCCGAGCGGCGCGCCGCACGCCCCGCCTTGATCACGAAGGGGATGTTGGCCGGCGTCATGATGTGAGCGATGTCGCGAAAGGTCGCGTTCGCCACGCCGGGAGGTGGGCTGCCCGCCTGAAACGGCACCCACGCGACGATCGTGATGCCCGTTGCGGGAAAGTAATAGTTGGCGGTGTTATAGCCGGGAAGGCCGCCGGTGTAGCCGTACCAGCCGGCGCTGCACCCGATGCCGAGACCGAACGACAGATTGCCTTCGCCGGTGTTGATACAAGTCAACCGGGCGCGCTGCGTCGCCGGGCGGTTCGTCTTGCCGGTGACGTAGAGTTTCAGCCAGCGCTTCATATCCGCCATGTCCGAGATCATCTCGCCCGCCGCGCCCATCAGCGACACGGGAATCGTGCCGCTGACGTCTTGCCAGTTGCGCTGCTTGCCAAGCCCGTAGCCGCGCGCCCATGGGCGGGGCATCGCCTGCGTCGCGGGATAGCTCGTCTGCGTCAAATGAAACGGTTCGAGCAGCCGCTTGCGGATCTGGTTTCCGACGGTGTCTTTCGTGACGTTCTCGATGATGAGCCCGAGAAGCAGGTAGTTTGTGTTGCTGTAGTGGTAACCTTTGTCGGGCGAAAAATACGGCTTCTGCGCCGCGGCCCACCGGACGATCGTGCGGGCATCGAACGTCATGTTCGGCTTGAGGTTCATATGAGCGAACTGCGGCACGTCGTAGGCTTCGAAAAGGCCGCTGCGCATGTCGCATAAGTCACGAACCGTGATGTTCCGTGCGTTTGGGACCTTCACGCCTAGCGCAAAGCGGCTTAGCGGGTCGTCCAGCTTTACCTTGCCCTCGTCGACCAACTGCAACAGGACGCTGATGACGAAGGTCTTCGTGTTGCTGCCGATGCGGAAGTGGTCGGACGGCGTCAGCGGTCGCCGTCTCCCGAGGTCGGCATAGCCGAAAGCGTGGACGTAGTTTCGATCAGCTCCGTCCCAGACGCCGACGAGCACGGCCGGGACCGGCGTGCGGCCGCCGTATGTTTTGCGTTCCTTTTCAACTGCCGCGATGATCGCGGCCCGTACCGAGGGACTCGCCGCCGAGGTGGCGGCCCAGGCGCGTGAATACGCCGAAAGCATGAAGACGAGAAAGAAAAACGTCGCGGCATGAATTCGGATGACGCGGTTCAAGGTAAGCCTCCCGTTGCATGATGCTATCCGCCCGCTGGGGCGAAGTCCGGGAAGCGTTTGCTTCCCCCCATGCGGCCTCCGCTTGATCCGAGGGTTCGCGCTCGGCGCTCGGGTCCCGCGCGAGCGCGAACGTTAGCAAATTCATAGTAGCCGTTGGTACTTCATGATACGGACCGCTCCAAATACCTGACAGCATCTGTCATATATTGGCGGTACGATGCCGCGAGACTTCACACTCGGAACAAGGGAGCCAGATGGTACCACAGGCAACATAGCGACGACGGATTCGATTTCGTCATGTATCTCGTCGAGGACATGAAGCGGGCGGGGACGTTTTACGAAGAGCTCTTCGGATGAGCGCCGGGCGCGTTCAACTCGGAGTATTTCGTGAAGTACGCTCTTCCCGAAGGTGGTTGACTCTCTCGGAGTCGGGACGAAAATCCACTCGAGACCTCGCGCGTGATCCGGAAGTCTCACATCGCACAATTTCGGGACGTCGAGGCGCTGGCTGCATGATTCAAATAAGTGCATCGCGCAGGTAGCCGGTGGCCATCATGGCTGTTTCGTGGCCCCGGAACCGAAAGTATCGGAGTCTTGCGTATGCTCGACCTGAAGACGCATACCGCAGATGAAACGGAGCGAAGCAATTTGCCCGCCCGCGCGGCATTGATGACGCCGACTAGGACACTAACCCTATCGGGATCGCCATCAAGCAGAACGCCGTAGTACATCGGTCCTCGTTAGCTTCCCGAAATAGAAGACGCGTCCTAAACGAAATGAGAGCTCGAAGGCTAAACATGATCGAGCCTGCGAAGCAGAAGGCCGAGACCGCGGCGGTGCAGGTTGCGAGCGACCAAAGCATCGACTTAAGAGACAAACAAAAGCGCCCGAGTTCTGAGCTTGTTCACCTACGTGAATAGTCAGCCTTGAATATATAGGTGCCGGCAATAGGCTTGCAATCTCTGATCTCCGGTGCGTATGTGCCTGCCGCGGCGGCCAAGATCGTGGCACGAATAATATCTTGTGCGCCGAGGCCTCCGCGCAATGTATCGGCGAACAACCGCACGCTGTGTATTTCGCCGGTATTGCTAAGCGATAATTTGATGAGCACGGACCCCGTCGTTGAGGCTGAAAGCGCGAGCGGCGGATAATTAGGCTGTATCACACGAACAGGCTGCGCGGGCGCGTCGGCACGGGAACACACTTTGCTTCGTGATGGCGATGGAGAAGGCGTCGAGAGCGTGAGGAGATCGGCGAAGGGCAGCATGGCGGAGCGGCGCTGCGGGGGCGCCAGTCGATCGCCGGCCGATAACGATGCCACTGCCGTTTCGACGACTTTTGAAAAGTCATTGAACCGTTGAGAGTCCGCGACTTCTCCAAGCTTCCACTCGTTTGCGATCAAGTACAGAGTCCGGGATGCGCCGTATATTCCGTCGAGGTTCGGGCACAGCGTCGCTACAGCGGTTTCCGCTTCGCGCTGAGCGGGTGACGAAGCGGCATCGACCGCCGAATCGAAGACGCGTTTCTGGTCGCGTCGCGGAACCGTCGCAAGCGCGTCGACAAAGTGCAGGATCGCCGGAGATTGGAGATCGTACGCAAACGTTGCTTGGAGGTCGTTCGGCAGATCAGGAACCGCGGATGCGCAAGGATCGATCGACGGACTCGAAGGGCCGGGTACAGAAGCTGCAACGCTCCACGGGCTGCTTGCGAACAACAGAGTAGCGAAGAATGCTAGGCGGCGACGAATCACGCGGCATGCTTCAACCGTTCGTGATGCTTTCCTATCGTGTCGCTTTGCGTCGCGGCCGCTTAATTGCGACCTGCGCGGGCCGCTGAGCGAAGCGCTAAAGCAACGCGACCTCGACTCAATGCGATGAGAGAGCCGATCCGCCCGCGCCGGGCTTGGCGCCGAGTTGAAGGTACGTAGGTAAGGCTCTATTGTACCGCGATGGCTACGTCAGGAGGCGAAGAAGCTGCGAGTTAGGATTTCGCGCGAGCAACACCCGGTCGAGGCCGAATCGGCGCCCGGCTCGCGACCCGAATGCAATCGCGCCCGCAGTGATCAGCATCGCGTTGAACCCGATCGTATCCGCCCCGGCGCCGCCGCCGATTAGGATGTTGATTACGGCACGAGTGATGGCAACGGCGGCCCCCACGCGCGTCAAGAGCCCGAGCGCAAGCGAAAGGCCGATCCCGAGATCGGCGGCGGCAATCGCGACGGCAAAGAGCTGCGGATGGGGTAGGACGAAGGCGTGTAAAAGCGTCCCGATCGCCGGACTGAGCGCCGTGTGCACAAACGTGTCGTGCACGCGCTGCGCGAGTCCCGCTCCACTCAGAAAGCTTGGCGCGAACTTAGCGTCCTTACCAATTAGCGCGCTGTCGAGCCAGGCGAGGCTCGACACGAGCCGCAGCGCAACGATGGCGTTGCGCGAGTACTTGACGTCGATCGTTTGCATCGTTACCGAAGAGTGGTTCAAAAGTACGCCACTTCGACGCTTCTCTCTGCCTCACTTGCGGTTAATTTACCTGCGAGTGCAGCGCGTTGACCAGCACTCTTCCATAGACAAGGCCGCGACGACCGAAAGGATGCCAAGCGTCGCCGGTCCATCACATTTTGCGGGCGCCCTGACAAATTGTCTCACGACGTGCCATAATTGAAACTCGACCCGCACCGGGCGGCCGTACCCTGACCGATTATCTCGTGCCGCACTCCCGCGTGGCGTCCCTCATTCACGTCACCTGGGAGGATAGCGTATGCGACTCAGGGGTTTTTTCATCTCAGCCGCGCTCGTTGCGCTCGCCATGCCGTATGGGGCCGTGGCCGCGGTGCATCCCGCGGCGGTCGCGCAACGAAATGTCGCGCCGGCAAACGGCGCACCCGCGCTAGGTTCGAGAATTACGTTTCAGCCCGCGACGGCTGGGATTGTCTACTACAACATCGTCGACGAATCGACCGTGCCGCGGTTGACGCGCCGTGCGGCGCTCTCGGAATCGGGGCCCCGAATCATTCCGCTCGACCACGACCCGAGCGGTTTGCGCGCCGCACGCCGCGCGGCGCTCGCTGGCCACAATCCGTTTGCACCGTTCGCTCAGCCCTTGATCGATGCGACCGCCGGTGCGGCTCCCGCCACGCGGGTGCAGGCGGTGTTTCCAGGCTTATTCGACACCCTGATGGTGTGTAATTGCCAGCCGCCCGATATGGCCTGGCGGCCGGCGTCGGGGATGTTTTCCAAGGCGTCAATTCCGCCTTCGCCGACTACGATACGAGCGGCGATAAAGCCCGGCTGGCCGAAGAATGCCAACAGACGCAAAACCGGGCGGCAAATGGAACGTCTACGGCTTCGACGTGCTCGCCGGACAAGCCGCTGGCGACGACTACAAGACTGGGCCACGTTTATCACAAGCCCCGCCTTACCGTAAGCGCACGTTTCCGCACGTCGTCGAGGCATCGGGTATCTCGGTAACCTCGGCGACGACCAAAGGTAGTTGTTCAGCACCGACGCTTTCCTCTCAGGTAAGCGGATCACCCGAATATCGTGCTTGCGGCGGAGCGTAGAATCGTTCGAGGTCCGCCAGTGTGACGTCGCGGCCGATCGTGCTCTTGATTAGTGCGACGACATCGGCGTCGGAGCGACCGGCGTCGCGGAATTGATCGATCTCATCGCTGATCATGCCGATGAACGCGGGCAGCGGAAATTGTTCTGGAGCGAGTGCTAGGGAGCGCCGCAGCTCCTCTTGAACGGCGACCGCCTCATGCGTCAGAGAATGTTGTTTGCCGATCATCCACTTTCGATAACTCCATCTCAGCGAACGTGCCAAACGCACGCTAGCTGCATTATGCAGGTGTCTATGGTAGCCGCAGTTCATGACGAAGCTCAGGCCTTCCTTTCGGCTTGGTTCGACACGCGCCGGATCATCCAAACGATGAATTTTAACCGCTTCCAGCAAGAGGGTCTGAGCGCGACGCAATTCATTGTCCTCACTATGCTCGGTGAGGCAACTCCCGGCACGAGCCCGGCTGACCTTGCGCGCAAATTAAACGTCGACGTCACATCGACGATGCGCACGGCCGATACCTTAGCGACGCGTGGTCTCCTTCGCAAGCAGAGAGACCCCGCCGACCGGCGGCGCTCACTGCTGGCGCTCACCGCGGCGGGGCGGAAGATCCATGGCCGCATGCACGGTGCCTTTATCGAACAAATAGTCAGGGCGTTCAGATCGATGCCCGCCACGCAGAGATCGGGCCTCATCGAAGGGCTCGCGGCATTCGTTGCCGCGTCGGCCGCAAAAGCGGAACGTAGAGGACGTTGAACGCGGCGCGCAGGTGTCGACCGACGACGCGCCGTCGGTTACGCGGTGACCTACGACCGTGCGGCACCCTCCCGCCACGCCGCTTCAGCATTCTTCTCGGCTTCGCCCGCGGCTGATGTGTCAACGGCGGCGCCGGCATCGCGCAGCTCGGAAAGCACCACCACCGGAAGCGCGGCGCTCATTCGCATGATCAAGCTCGCGTCATCGGTAAGATGGCGCTTCGCCAACTCTGCCGTCGCTAGGTCGCGTAATCCGAGCGCCGCCGCCGTGAGCATCGTATAGCTGGCGGATGCCAAACACAGTGCTGCGTAGTCGTCGCGCAAGTCTTTCGAGACCTGCGTCTTACGGGTAGTGTCGACCGCCGCAGCGATGCTCCCGACGACCGACGCCACAGCTGTCTTGACTCCTGAACCCTGGTGACCACCAAGCGCCTCAAGTCGGCTTTCAAGCGCCGCAATGTGCGCGGTCCTCGTGTTAAGAGTTTCGCGAACGATTCGCGCCGCCGTCGGCAGCGCTTGTACGGCTTTGTCATCGGCTTGGGTCTGTAGCGGTTTCAGCATGTGTTGTTCGAGAGCGAGCATATCGCTGACGTACGTGTTAATGGTCGGCGAGGAATCTGCCATGGGGCGTTCCCTTTCGAGAGGAATAGCTGCCATAAAGTGGTGCGGCTTACGTTTTGGAAGTGACTGCATGTCTTTACCAGGGTTTGACCCCGACAAAACCTGGAGCGTGTGACGGACGCGTTTCGAGGGTTCCGGATGGTCGGACATCGGAAGCTACGCTGTTTGAGCTGATGACTTCGGATCACCTCACGCCTGAGCAACGCGCAGGCTCCGACGTCTTCTCCGGTATGAAGTCCTGTTGGTGTTTAGGAGTAGCGGTTGACATCCCGCGCACCAAGGTCTTTCATACCTCAGGACGGTTCAGCTGGACCGGAGACTTCGATACAACGGCTTACACCGACCCCGCGGAGGGAATGATCGGCACTCCCTTCACGCAGCCTGTGATGAATTCGCCGGAACGGCCGGAGGTATTCACCGACTTCTGGACGCCAGCTTCTCTTCACAGACGCGTCAAGATGCGATAGGCGGCCGTAACCCGCGCCTCAATCGGGTACGATTTGTTCGCGAGCAGGACGATCCCCGTCTTTCGTCGCGGAATGAACGCGACGTACGCGCCGAAGCCGCTCGTGGAACCCGTCTTGTTGATCACCACATCGCTTTTGGGGTGCGACGGCGGGTAAATCTTCACAGCACGGTTTTCTTCGAACACCACTTGGTCGGAGTTCCCTTGCAGTAAACCCGACAGCGGGATCGGGTAGCGGTACTGCTCCCAGACCAGGTCCTGCGTCATCATACCGATCCGGTAATATCCGGTATGCGTGGCAATAATTGCCCGGCGCCGCGCATCATCGAGACGAAGCAGGCCCATGTTAGCGTCGATGAAGCGGAGCATGTCGGCCGCCGTGGTTCGGATACCATACGCTTCTGCCGCTAGAGGCCCAGGCGACATTCGCCTTGGTTTACCTGCGTCCGTATAGCCCTGCGCGTAACGCGACAATTGGTCATTTGGGACAACCAAAAATGTGTTGCTTAGGCCCATAGGTGTGAGCAACTCGCGCCGCATCAACGTGGTGAACCCCGCGCCCATCTTCTTCGCCGCGATGAGACCGAGCAGCATGATGCTGGGGTTGGAATAGAGCCGGTACGTTCCCGGGTAGTGCGACGGTTTCCATCGCTCGTAGTAATTGATCGCGTCGTCGTCGTTCTTAACGTCGTCCGGAAACTGCAGCGGCAGACCGCCTGCAGTATGCGTCCCCAAATTGATGAGACGGATGTGATCGAAGTGTGTCCCGCGCAGGGATGGAAGGTCAGCACTCACTTCGTCTGATAGCGAGAGCTTACCGGTAAGCTGCGCGTACGATACGAGGGTCGCCGTGAACGTCTTTGTGATCGAACCGATCTCGAACAGAGTACTACCGTCAACGGGCTTTTCCGTCGCTTTCGATGCGATGCCGTAGTCGAAGACGTAGTGGCGCCCGTCAACCGTGACTCCGACTGCCATTCCAGAGATGCCGTACTGCTTCATCACCGGGCGAACGGCTTGCGTCACGACCGCCTTGACGTCATCGTGTTGCAAGGCGGCGGCGCCGACCGTTTGCGAGATGACACATGCTATAACCGACGCAGCAAACACAGCCTGAATAATCGAGCGCATCGCGCCATCGCTTCGATTGATGCGACGGCAGACCCGCCGCCGTGTCATGGCCGGAACCAATACTGTCCGCAGGCGCGGCCGCAGCGAGAACCATCGGATCTCCACGAAGGACCGACGCCGTTGAAGACAGATCCGAGTGATGCGTCGCCGATCGCCACGTCGAGCGAACGCCGATTATGGACGGTCCGTCCGCGTCGCTAACATATGCAATGTGCGAGGCAGCGCAGAAGGGCGTAGATGAATTCGTCGTGAGTTTCGCCGACGCGGTCAACTACCGCGCGCCGCAGCAGCGCCTCCCGGGTGAATCCCGCTTTTTCCAAGACGCGCATCGAGGCGACGTTTGGTGAACACTTCGAAAGCGTACGGCACGAACGTTCGCAGGGCGTCTGGCGCGATGCCGCGGTGCCAGAACCCGCGTCCGAGCCAATAGCCGACCATGGCGCCGGCGCGGTGCACGTCCGAACCGGGCTGCACGCCGATTCCCCCGGCAAGATCGCCGTCGGCCACGATGGCGAAGTGCTGCGCTGGTTCTATCGCGCGGTTACGATCGATCTACAAGCGCGCGTCTTCGCGTTCGTACGGCGACGGAAATTGCAAAGTTATGTAGCGCGATACGCGCGGATCATTCGCGATGCGCGCGAGTTCGCCGACATCGCTAGGGTGCCACGGGCGCAGGGTGCATCTCTCCCCCTCGAGCGTCACGGCGGGGGCATAGACCGACGATTGCAATTATGCGCCATGGCGCTCCTGCGCAAGTTCGTGCAGCCTCATTAACGCCGCTGGCCATGGCGGCTTACCGGCGTTTCGTTAAGCGTCGCTCGTAGATCTTGCCGCGATCACGCGGCGTGCCGCAAACGACCCCTTTGTGGACGGTGGCGAAGGCCGTCCTTTTGCGCGACGATACTGCCGCCGGTGAGGGATGTGAGAAATTCGCGTCCTTACACACTTGACAAGTCCTCAGACGAGTTTGCTCGAGACTGGGCCGCGTTCGTCACAGCGACCGCGCAACCGTAGCTCCGAACGCCGATTTGAAAGTCGCCAGTGCCCGAGCCCGACTCGCGGCCAAATCGACGAGCGGCGCGGGGTACGTGCTTCCGATGACGATGCCCAGTGACGATGCAAGCAGCGGCGGCATCGTCCACGGCTCGTGAATGAAGTCGCTCGGTACGGAACGGAGTGCCGGGATCATCGCCTTGATGAACGCGCCGTCGGGATCGAACTGCCTGCTCTGCGATACCGGGTTGAAGATGCGGAAGTACGGGGCCGCGTCAAGCCCCGTCGAGGCGGCCCACTGCCAGCCGCCGTTATTTTGTGCGAGGTCGGCATCGGCCAAGTGCCGTTCGAAGTAGCGTTCGCCCAGCCGCCAGTCGAGCAAAAGGTTCTTGGTGAGAAATGAAGCGACGATCATGCGCAGCCGATTGTGCATCCAGCCGCACGTATTGAGTTGTTGCATCGCGGCATCGACGATCGGAAAGCCGGTGCGCCCGTGCGACCACGCCTCAAGGTCGCCGTCGGGCGAACGCCACACGATGCGCGCTGCGGCTTCCAAGAATGGCCCCGTGG
>JAABUU010005771.1_pt1 | contig 13642 bp, 14 predicted proteins | sample 5559301 | NCBI WGS metagenome assembly JAABUU01 (sample SAMN10711884, study PRJNA513360) | rock metagenome | isolation source: Antarctica rocks | place: Antarctica: Victoria Land, Richard Nunatak white | reverse complement strand
TGCCCACTGCACGCGGCCCGGCCCGCGCCGCCGCTGGCGCTTGTGACCAGGCGTGCCAGGGCCGGGGCGCGCCCGGAGCTCGCGGTCGGCGTCGGGCGCCGCCTCCTCGCCGGGCGCCAGCACCACGCGCACCTCCCTGCCCACCTGCGCCCGGCCCGGCCGGCAGCGTGCAGTGCATTGCATTGGACCGTTCTGCCCTCCTGCGCGCAACCCGGCTGGCTGCGTGCGGTGTCGCGCCCGCGGCACAGCACTTGCTAGCACTTGCTGGTAACGGTGGTCACCGCCGCTCACACGGGTGTCCGCCTGTCCGCCCTGCGGGTGGGCGCGCAGCAGCAGGCCTGCCGCTGCACGTCAACAGTCCTGAAAAGACAGCACCCGGCAACCAGTACACGGACTGACACGCTTGCGAGCGCCCTGGCGCACCCCTCTGTAGCATGCGCGGGCGTGGCTCGGACCTTGCCCCAGCAGACGAGGTCGGCGGGCGCGCAGCCGAGTGCTGCGGCCAGGCCCGCCCAGAAGGGGCCGCCGCCGCGCACCTGCGCCTCGCGCACGGGCGCCCTGCGCGGCACGCCTGCGGCCTGGCCGCCAGCCTTGCAGGGCCCTGCCCCATGCGGGCAGGCGCAGCGCGACCCGGAACCGCAAAACCACGCCATACTGGCACGACATCGTCCGCCTTGTGCGCGCGGCAAAACCGCAGGAGCATGGCCCCGGGGCGCACGCGGCATCGGCTGGTAGCAGCATGGCGGCGAACGCGCGGCCGGCGCCCAGCGCCTCGCTCGCACCCAGGGCGGCAACGCCAGGTGGCGCGCCCACGCCGCCGGCGGGCGGCTGATAGGGCGCGCGCCGGCGCATGGCCGGCCGGCCGTCCCAGGTCCCGACCTCCACGTCGACGTCTGCTCGCCAGCCAGGGCGCCCTCTCGGACCGGCAGGCAGACCGTGCAGGCAGTGGGCGCCGGCACCCTCCGGACCACATTCCTTACGGTGCACAGGACACCTGATGCGCTCTTTGAGGCCTGACGCCAAATTTGGAAGGCGCAGAAAGAGGCAGATCCCGCGGCTCGCTGGGCGCCTCTGGGCCACGGCAGCCGCCCCACGTCGCGTGAGCACGACCACGCAGACTAGGGCCAGCAGGCGCAACCCTGCGGACACTTGTCGTAGCGCGCGCGCGCACCGTGCGCCGGCGCGGCGGCCAGCGCCGCGCGCAGGCACTCGGCCGCGGCGAGCGGGTCCTCGGCCGCGGCCGGCTGGCACTCGCGCAGCCAGGCGCGCACGCCGCGCGCGGCTGCCAGCGGCGGCAGCGGCAGCCAGCCGCGCGTGTGCGCCTGCGCCAGCAGCATGTGCCCCTGCAGCTCCACGTCGCGGCGCAGGCCCTGCGCGCCAAACCAGACTCGCCATGTCGGGCGGGCCAGCAGCGCGGCGCGTTGGGACCAAGCCGCCGCGCAGCCCCTGCGCGTCAGAGCGGCCGTTGCTTGCGAGATGGCGGGAGTCCGGCAAAGTGTACATGGTGGGCAGGGAGGGAGCAGGCCCCGAGCGGCAGCAACGGCCAGCGGGGGTGCAGCAGCCAGCCGCGCTGCATGCGCCCAGCAAAGCAGCACGCGTCCGCACAGGCACTCTATGCCTTTGTGCGCGTCTGTCCTGCTCTGTCCTGAGGCGCGTGCGCACTGCAACGTACGAGAGCATCCCACCAACGGAAGTGAACGCGGATGCACAACAACGCACCGTCTGTGCTGGCAGACGCGGTCTCTGATGGACAGTCAAGCACAGGTGGGCGCCAATGGGAGGGAGGTGACATGCAGAGCATGGCGCGCCTGGTCGCTGAGGCTCTTTTTTATGGTGTCCCACAGCTCGCCGCCCGGCTTCAGCTGCTGCACTACCGCGTGCGCCTGCCCCGCGCCCCAATGCCAAGCGTCATAGCTGGGGCGCCAGTGCGCCTCCTAATACTTTGGCGCACTCTTTTGCACCTTACTCTGCACGGCTGTTCTCATGTGACAGGGACCCCCTGTGTTGCAGGCACATGCTCGCCGTGCGCAATTATGTAATCCAACATTCTAGCCCAACTCGACACAATACAGCCATGGCCTTGCATGTGTGCCCATACAGGCGCGCCTGGACAGACACAGGCTTGCAGCGGCTTCCAGTGCTGCTCATGGTCCAGGCAAGGCAGTCATGCACGTAAAGTTTAGCGGCTGGAAGAGTCTCTTCCAGCCCGAAACAGTACGCCGCTGCCTCGGCCTGCCGCCCAAGGACCCGCACCTGGAGCCAAGTCCAGCCGTCCTGGCAGGCAGCCGCGTCTGCGAATTTGCGGGTGGCCGCTGTCGCGGTCACAGTGTGCGCCTCGATGGCCCCGTGCGTCGTCTCCACGGCAGGCAGCGCCAGCGTGCACACCACGCCGCCCTCAGGCTGCAAGCTGGGTGCAAAGCTCAGCGCCGGCTTGACTTGCCAGCGATTGTAAAAGCCATTCAGTGCCTGCTTCATGCTGGGGGGCGCCGTCGCCGCCGCCATGGTGCAGCGCAAGTGCCTAGCACAACGAGGCGCGAAACACCTCAATGCGCATGCCGCATGCGGGCCATGCTCCTGATGCTAAATCAGGGCGTGGACAGAACCCTGCACAGTGTTTTCTTTTTGCAAAAGCACAGGTCTGAGCAGATCCACCGGTCCGACTGTGTCCCAGCGCGCCCCGACTTGCGCGCTGCAGGTCGCCGCCCATGCTCACACAGGGGCTCTTCACAGGCGCCCTCCCACGCCTTGAAGTTGGGTCCGGTGCGCTATGAGTGTGGACTTTCTGCGCACGTTCTTCCCGTCAGCCAACGCGGCGCTAGAGCAGTATGCCCCGGCCGCGCTGGATCGCGCATTCCCGCAGTGGGTGCGGCAGCGGTGCCCGGGGCCCGCCTATGCGCTGGCGCTGCCGGGCGGCGTCCCGCTGCGGCACATCAGCCTGCTGCCGCTGCAGCTGGCCGGCGCGGCGGTCGGCGGCGCGGCACTGACGCGCACGGCGGGCTTCTTGCGCTGGGGCTTTGCCGCGTTTGCGGCGATGAACCTGGCGAGCGTGTTTGCGCACGACTTTGGCGACACCGGCACGCGCGCCTGGCGGCTCGCGGCGACGGCGGACGTCGTCTGCACCGCCGTGGCCAACGCCTGCGTCGTGCTGGCCGCGCGGGCGCAGGCCGACGGCCGCAAGTGGGATGGGCGAGGCCCCGCGGGCGCGGCGGTCGCGGCGGCCATCGCGGCGGCGGCCGCGGTCGCGGGCTTTGCCTACGGGCACGTGCCGTTCGTGCACGAGGTGCTGTATGTGGGCACGGCGGGCGCGGCGGCGGCGTACTGCCTGCCGGTCCTGGCGCGCGCCCGGCGCGACCGCCCCCGATGCCCCTGCTGCTTGACAGTGGCCCGATGTTTTACGGTGTCGGCCGTACCAGGCAGCGCTCGCTGCCTGACTCTTGACGGCAGTTCGACGTCCATCCCACCACTCTCCGGCCGCCCGCCACACAGGCTGTCCAGCCTGCGCGCCGCCGAGCGCGCAGCGTGGGCCGGCGCGCGCCTTGTCCGAACGGGGGCCCCGCGCTGCTCCCAGCGAGGGCCGCCGCGCGCGCAGGTGCTGCGGCGCTACGCGGCGAGCTCGCGCGCGCAGCGGCGGTGGCTGCTGGCGGCGTGCGCGGGGGCGGCGGTGATGGCAGGCGCCGTGTGGGCGGACCGCACGCTGTGCCTGCTGTTCGGCAATCACGTCAACATGGTGCACCTGCTGTTCCTCGGCTGCGACGTCGTCTTCTTCGCCTTCCTGCAGCTGTACGCGGCCCCGGCCGGGCCGGCACGGGCCGCGCAGAGCGCGAAGCAGGCTTGAGCGCGTCCTGATGTCCATGCGCTGCACGATGGTCGTGAAGTCTGCGCGTCGCGAGCTTGCGCCCGCTGTCAGCGCATCCTCCGCAGCGAGCAAGTTCCCGTAGCCCTCCTTGCATGCCTTTGCGCCAGGCCGCAGAGCGCCAGCGCACCCCCGCCGCAAAGGGCGCCTCGACCTGCTGCGTGTTTTACTCCACCTGCTTGCACACTAGCGGGCATACAACTGCCGTACGAGCGCAGTTGTGACACGAGCCTGCTGTAGCTCTGGCACGCTTGGGGCGAATTGGCCCCAATATTGCCTTGCAAGGCAATAGCAGGTAGCCCTGAAACTGGTGCAAAGCCTACCATGAGGCAGGCATCATGTGCACACAGCATGCGCACGAGCAGCGCATGAAGAGAGTTCACGTTACAACGCTTGCTGTCGTGCAGCGTGGGGCGGCGGAACATGCGAATGCAAGCATGCGGCATGCCATGCTGTGGGGGCTCCTTCATGCAGAGATCCCAGAAATATCCTTGGATTTTAAAAGGACCAGCAGGACCCGCCCCAGCATGTAGCTGGACCAAGCGAAGCGTGAGTCACAGGAGCAAGACGATCACACTTGACAGCACAATCCTGCTGTGCAGGCGCCACCACACACATGCCCACGTCCTATCTGCAGGCGCTGCCCATGTGACACTGCAGTCACGCCAAGAGGTTGGCTGTCTCAACCTGCGAGCTTCGTCAGTAGCCAGCTCACTGCTACGAGTGTGGGAGCCAGCAGAGCAGCATTTCAGCAGAGCAGCGCCTCCTGGCAACAGCTCGCCCGGCCTTGTGCACCTGGAAACACGCAGTTGCTGAAGGCGCCTGGCACACAATGTGGCGAGCTGCGCAGCGGCTACAGCCCCTGCTGTGCCTGCGCACAGCTGTCGCGCAGTCTCGCTTCGCATGCAGCGCTGGCGGGGGGCCGTCGCCAGACATTGGCGCGCGTGTGGCAGCGAGCTTTGTGCAGAGCCCCACGGCCGCGGCGCACAGCATCGCCGACGCGCTGAAGCCCTCAGACCGCCTGCGGCTCGTCGCAGCGCTGACGCAGCAGGCGCGGCAGAGCGCAGACGCGCTGGAGGACGCGTATGTGGACCGGCTGTTCAAGCTGGCCGACAAGCAACCTCCGAGCGGCTCGCTGGCGCGGCGCGCCCCCCGTCACCCCTGCTCTATGTCTTGCCGGTGCACACGTGCCCCTGCTGGTGTTGCTTGTTCGAGCCGCACTCGAGCAGGCAAGACAGCACGCGAGGTGGGTCAGTCCGGGGAGCAGCCGTGCTTGGGCAGGGTCAGCCGGCAGGTCTCCTCACTCCAGGCAGAGGTACGCAGGGGGGAGCTCAAGGCGGCGCTGGAGCTGGACCGCCTGGTGTCCAGCGGCACGGGCGGCGCAGAGCAGGCGGGCAAGCCGAGCCTGCGGACGCTGGGCGCCGTCGCGCTCGCCGTAGGGCTGCCCTTCATCGGGTTTGGCTTCTTTGACAACTTTATCATGGTGCGCCTATCACTATGATGGTGCGCCTCTGCGCACCATCATATCAGGAAAGCTGCCAGTGCGGCGTTTCTTGGCCGTCCTGGCAGCCTGTGCATGCGCACTGCCGTGCACCTGCCCAGGAAAGGAGCTGCCTGAGTGCAAGGCCTGCACAGGCTCTCGCCACTGCTGCACGCGCTACCGTCTTATGTCTCGCTTGAACGCTGCCCCTAGCTGTCGTGAAATCATATGCCAGCCCGCTGGCGCCGCTGGCAGGCCCGCCTGCCTGCGCATCGGCCGCTAGCCACAGCCGCCTTGCCAGCATGACAAATTAGTATCGAACCCCAGGTCTATGTGTCTGCACCATCTCTTTCCACCGCGGAAAATGCAAATGCCTAGCATGCAGGCCTGCAGCTTTCTAGCTAGCTTAAGTAGACGATGTGCACGCTATGGCGCAGATCCTTGCGGGCGAGGAGATCGAGAACCAGTTTGGCGCGCGGCTGGGCCTGTCCACGCTGGCGGCGGCCGGCCTGGGCAACCTGCTGTCGGACATCTGCGGCCTGGGCCTGGCCGACCAGATCGAGGCACGCACGCCGCTCGGCCCGTGTGCCCCGACTGGCCGGGCCTGGCAGCCCAGATTTGAGATGCGCACGCTGTGCGGCCCGCCGTTCTGACTGGCCAGCCTGTTCTGACTGGCCAGGGCGCGGGCTGTGACGCTCTGCGCTCGCCGGCTCCTCAGCTCCAAGGCAGGGCAGCGCGGCCCTGCGGCGTGCAGTTGGCTTCTTCGATGCGCCCCGCCTCGCTGCTGAGGGGCGCGGGCCTGGGCGCGCGCAGGCGCAGGCCAGCAAGGTGATGCGGCCCACGCCGCTGTCGACGCTGCAGCAGCGCATGGTGCGCACGCGAGGTGCGGCCGCCCACAGTTGCTGCACAGCAGGAATGGCGGGGGCATCCCACCCTGACCTAGCCCTATCAGCCATCTGGGACATGTTTGACAGGGCGCGCCGCGTCGGCCTGGCTCAAGTAACGCGGCCGGCCATGCAGCCGCTGCCGTGCACAGGATGCCACAGTGACCTGTCAACTCCATGTCACATGTTGGTTTCAGCGTACACCCGTCTACACTCGCAGCCCAGCCTGTGCCGGGCTGCTGTCTCCTGCCGCCCTGCTGGTCTTTCCGCGACAGCGTTTTGCACGGACGTGCATGCCACTGGGCGGCATGGATCTTGTCAGCGCCATGACACACGACATTGCGCTGGGCGGCATGGGCCCTTGACATGGTGCGCGCGACGGCGCAGTGGCCAAGGTGGGCGGCATGACGCTGGGCGTCACCATCGGCTGCCTGCTGGGCATGGTGCCCTGCCTCTGGCTGACGCCGCGCTCGCGCGAGCCGAGCTTGCGCGAGCCCAGCCCCGCCTAGCGCGACAGCACGCAGGCTGCCCAGTCCCAGACGTGACCGCCCTGCTCGGGGAGAATTGCTGGTAGGACAGAGGCGGGCCCAGGCTGCGCGCCGGTGTGCGCGGGCTGTGACACGCTGCTGTTTGTGGCTTGAATGGCGTGTATGGGCTCCACTGGACTGGTCTTCAGCCCATGCCTTGCGGGGCGCGCCCGCTCATGCATGAGTTGAGGCCCAAATGCTGCAGCCGCCGACACGTACAGGGTGGTACTGTTGCAACACAGTTGCTGGTGGAGCGAAGCAGGCTTTCCGCCTCACGCCTCGCCTCGTACACAAGACACAAACATGGGCCACTAACACAAACATGGGCCACCAACAGTACAATAACCCTGAAAATTTTGGGTTCAGAGCGCAACAGGCAAGTCAGCATGCGCCAGGTGGCGGCGTGCTCCGCCCATGCGGCCCCCTGTCACATGGCAGCAACCCGCCGGCCGGCTGCCTGAGCGGCCGCTAGCCCGCGGCGCACTCCGCGTCCGCGAAGAAGTTGCGGAAGAAGCGGAGGCCCTCCGGGCCGTCGTCACGGCAGAGCGCGCCGCGCGCCTCCGCCGCCGCCAGGTGCTCGCCGGCGACGGCCAGCGGCACGGCCAGCGCGGCGGCCACGTCGCTCGCGGTCAGCGGCGCGCCCAGGCCCGCGCCGCCCGTCAGCGCCGCCAGCCGCGCGCACACCTGTGCGCGCGCGCTGCAGCCTGTCGGAGCATGCCCTGGCCTCTGCCGGGTGTCAGCGGGGCATGCGCAGACCTCCGTCGGGTCAACAAGACCATAAGTTACGATCTATAACACAGCACCGCAGCTGCAAGGTGAGCAACAGTCACCTAAACTTGTCTGAGGACTCTGCATTTGTTGTGGCTGTCAGAGCCACCATCCGCAGAATGGCCTACGTAATGTATCAAGGCTTTAGCGAACATGGTGGCACCAGCAACTGCACGCAGACCTTGCAGCCCAAAACTTCCCATCCATGACTCAATAAAGCAAGGGCATCATTGAGCAGAGCAAAGTGGGACAGCAGCGCTGAGGGCGTGTCCAGGGCAGACTGGGCTCGCGCCTGCTCATCGCTGTGCGAGTCCGACTGCACCACCAGCACGCCCGAGTCAAAGCGCCGGAAGTGCAGCGGCGCGCCCACCCGCGGCAGCGCCTGCGTGCGCAGCTGCGGCTTACACAGTGCTCATACGCACAGGCCCGAGGTCAGCAGCCATGGAAGCATACGCACTGCGCCCAATCGTGTTGGTGAGATGGCCAATGTTGCAGAAACAGATGGCCTTGCATGCATTTTTTTTATCGTTCAGACTCTGATCCAGATAGCCAATGGGGCATGAAGTGTGCCATTTGGTTGCTGACATAATGAGCCTAGCACGCAGGGCCTTCAAATACGTTTGACGGAAGATAGCCTGCATGGCAGGCAGCCGGCCAGGCAGAGCCAGCCCGCATTTGTCGCATGCCGCGCGCCTGGACGGCAGCTAGCAGGTCGTCGGGCGAGACGAGCTCGGCGCCACGCGCGCGGTTGAACAGACAGTAGACGTCTGGCAGCGTCATCATGCCGCCCGCGCGCTCCACGCGCGGCGCCAAAAAGTCCGCGAGCTGCGCGGCGCAGCGCCGCCCTCGTCGGCACCCGCACCAGCACGCGCTTTTCAGTTCTGCAGCAGCGACCCGACGGATGGCACACGCCCGCAGGTCAAACGAGCTGCAAAAGCATGTGTCCGATGCACAGGCGCTTAGCCTGTGCGCCATCCCAGCTGGGGCTGCCTCGGGTCAAGACTTCACACATGCTGACAACAGGGCCCTCAGCCCACGCAGAGCGCGCCGCCCGCTCCGGAACGAGAGCAAGCGCGCACGTCCGCGCGCGTGCCCGCGCCGCATCTGAGCGCCCGCGCGGGCGCGCCTGGCGCGACAGCTCCTGGTGGTAGAGCGCGCCGGCGGTCGCCTTAGTCACTGGCGACGCGATGCCCATGGCCGCCAGGTCGTCCTCCAGCTGCGCGTCCATGCGCGCCTCGTCGCCGCCGCCAGCGGGCGCGCCGCCCGCCGCCTGCGCGCTCCGGAGCGCGCCCGCATTGCCCCAGCGGCGGCGCGGGCCTGGCAGGCCAGGCTCATGCCGGCGCACGTGCGTTCCACAACACATCGGTGAACTCGTTCCCAATTGGCGCCTTGTTACACCAACAATGCGTGCACGCCAGGGTGCCGCCCAAGTCTTCGTTTGGGCATCAAGGATGTCAACCTGTGAAAACCTCAGGTAACCTGATATGCATATTTAAGGTTTAGGTGAAGCAACAGAGGACGGGGTTGCGAGCACCGATGCACACTTGGTGGGCGCGCGCCTGCGCCTGCGCCTGCGCGGCGAGCGCGGCTCGATAGCGCTCGGCCAGGGCCACCATCTCGGCCGCCTTGGTCATGAGCGCGCGCAGGTCCACAAACGCCTGCTCGAGCGTCCTGGCGCACGCGCGGGCAAACCTGTAGGCTGAGGGACCCTTTGTAGCCTAACCCTGGAGATCGCATGCCACCGTGTATCTGCACGAGCCCATGCGACTCTCGACTGCCGTCGCTGGCCCAGGCATACATCCACAGGCGCCACTCTTCGACACGCACCTCTGACAGCCTGCAGGCGCCACGCAGGGTGGCTGCGTCCACCACGGACTGCGAGAAATGCTCCGCGCAAGCACCATGATAAGCATTCCCAGGCGAGAGGCGCACTGCTCCTGCGCCGCGGCCTGCGCCTGCTCGCGCAGCAGGATGCCCGCGACGCCCGGCGTGAACGCCGCCGCCTGCGCGGGCGGCCCTGCCGGCGACTCGGCCGGCTGCCGCGCCTGCGGCACGTGCGCCGGCGGCGGCGCGTCAAGCGCGGGGTCGCCCTGCCGCGGCAGCAGCCACGCGATCGCCGCGTCCACGCCTGCGCGCGCGCGCAGGCGGCAGCCTGTGTGAGCCTCCGCTGAAACTGCCCGGGGAGGGAGGGGGGGAGGACTTAGTGCGGCACGGAATGCGCAGGGCTGCGTTTGCGTGCTGCGGACGCCCTGGGAGGACGGGCTGCGCGGCCACGGGTGCCCCGCCACAGAACACACTGGACGCGGTGGAGCGGGCCATGCCCCTTGCGGGACAGCGGCGGCCGGGGGGCGCCTGAGCAGCCGGTGGCGGCGAGCGCGTGCTGCGAATGGGTTACGGTCGGGGTTAGGGCACCTGAGCAGCCGGTGGCGGCGAGCGCGTGCTGCGCGTGCGCGCGCGGGAAGCCCATGGCGCACAGCTGCGCCAGCTGCAGCGCGTCCAGCTGCGGCGCCAGCCCCGCGCGCAGCGGCGAGTGCTCGTCCGCGGCCTGCGCGCAGGCGCCCGCGCGCTCAGGCGCCCGCCGCCGGAGGTTGGGCCCCCGCTGCTCAGGGCGCGGCCCGCCAAGCGAGCGCGCGCTGGCCAGCCAGGCTCTGCCGCGCGCGCCCATGTCGCAGAGACGCGCGGCGGGCGCCGCTCACGGGGCAAGCTGGAGGCAAGGGCCAGACTGTGGAGCGAGCCGCCTGGCGCAGCGTGGGTTGGCGGCATGCCTGGGCAAAATGAACCAAGCATGCGTGGAAGCATAGCCTGGCATGCACACATGCGCACGTCAGGGGCGATCGCTGAGCAGCAGGGACGGGCCTGCGGCGCGAGGCGGCCGCCGGCGGCCGCCGCAGGCGCAGCCGACGCCGCGGGCCGCGGGCCGAGCCAGGCGCGCTGTGTGAGCGCCAGCTGCAGCTCCTCCAGCAGCGCGTGCTGGCGCTGCGCGGCCAGCCGCACCTGCGCGCCCCCGGCAGGGTTAGGGGTAGGGTTAGGCACGGCGGGCCGCGGCCCAGTGCGTGGCCAGCCGCACCTGCGCGCCCCCGGCCGCGTCGCTACGGGCTCGGCGGGCCGCGGCGCAGCCCGCGGCGGACACCCTTGCACTGCCGCTGCTGGTCGGCTCGGCGCTGGGTGCAGCAAGCGCTGCAGGTGCAGGCAGGGCGGCACACGCGGCGGTGCACAGAGGCACGGTGCCGAGCACAGCATCTCGTGCGCTGGGTGGCAGAAAGAGCGCGGCGCGGGAGACCGGCTCGCCTCCACAACACCTGCTCTGTTACAGGCCATGTGCCACTGACGTGCGCCTGCAACATGCTCCTATCAGCGGGGGAGACTGGCTTGCTCCGGCCACGGCCACCGGCAGTTCGAGTCGTGGCAGGCTCGCCTCGCATTGGCGCAGCTCGGGCGCGTCCGCGGCCGCGGGCCGGCCGGCGCCGTCCACGCACACGCGGAGGCACAGCCGCGGCGCCGCGAAGATGTGCTTGGCGCGGATCCCGGCGCCGGCGACCGCGGCCAGCGCGAGCGCGCACGACGCGCCCGGCGCGGGCGCCGCGGCCGCGTCCAGCCAGCACAGCCGGTGCGTCGTGAGCAGCGCGTTGCCGCCGGCGTGGCGCTCGGCGAGCGCGCCGGGCGGCCCGCCGGGCGCGTCCGGGAAGTGCAGGTCGACCTGCTCGACCAGCAGGCGCTCGAACTCGCCGGGGCCCAGCAGCGGGCGCCCGCTCGCGCTGAGCTCCAGGCGGTCCAGCAGCATGCCGGCCTGAGTTTGGCTTGTCGGCCAGGTGCCTGGCGTAGCACAAATCACAAAGGGAGAGAGGTTGATGCTGCCTTCACCGCCAATCAGCTTCAAGTAGTCTGCGCTGATAGCCGGGCGCCACTAACACAGCAGTTAAGCATATGCCGAGCGCGGGGAACGCTGGGGTGATCTAGCAGCTAGCAGTGATCACATGAGTCGCTGGGGCGACCGGGTGAGCTTTAGAAGGCCCGTAAACCTGAGAACCTTCTCCCCCCTTATGAGCCCAATCAGAGTTTGATTGAGCGCAGTGCCAGGAGCAGGAGCGCGCCGCACGACTCCAGCGCTGGCATGGTGCGCAAGGCTGTGGCACTGGTGCGCGCCGCGCGCGCCGCCCGGCAGGCGTGCCGAGACCTAGACTGTGCAGGCCCGCCTGCGCACCTGGGCAGGTCCGCCGCCCCCTGGAACGCGTGCCAGAGTGCTCACTGCGCTCGTCGAGGGTGAGGCCTGGTCCTGACACCCCCGCCCGCGGCCTGCAGGGACGCCGTGCCCTGGCCGAGCCTGCTGTTTGGGGCGCCGCCGTGCAGCCGCCTGAGCACAGCAGCGCTGTGGAGCGCGGCGCCGGCGCCCGCCTGGCCGGCCGCGCAGGCGGCGGCGGCGCAGGCCTGCGCATGCGCGCGCGGCCGGCTCGCGGCATGGCATCAGCTGCGCGGCGAGCAGCTCAGGTCCTGGCTCAGGCATGTGGAGCAGGTGGAGCAACGTCTGGTGGCGGTCGCGGGCTCGCTCAGCGTGCTGCCTGCCGGGCAGGTCCGCGCACCTTGCTGGCGCACTGCCGTGGACGCTGCCTGCTCTGTGTTTGCGCATCCCCTCGCACGCAGTCTGGCTGCGCCACCAGGTCAGCAACGTGCAGCGCCTCAAGCACTGCTCACCCAGCGCTCCTGCTCGCCGCTTCGACCACCAGCGGCGAGCGCAATCTGTCTGCCGGCGTTGCAGCGCGCGGTGACGGTGGGGGTGCCGCTGGCGGCCGCGGCGCTGTACGGGCGGCGAGCGCCCGCGCACTGCTTGGCCGCGGAGTCGAGCGGCCGTCTGCCGCCCGCGGACGTGCGGCTGCACGCGCACCAGGCGCTGTTCGGGCGCTTCTTCCGCGCCGCCGCCGAGGAGGTGCGGCTCCGCGGCTGCTGCACCGTTGAAGGTTCTTTGCAAATCCAGTGCACTGTGTGCAGCTCCTTGTGCCTGCTCGCCCCTCCTGCCTGCAGCACGCAAAGCTGAGAGCCTGCATGTGCCGCGAGCAAGCGCTCACCAGTGCCAGGTGCGCAGTGCGCCGCGGGCCTCAGCTGTCACACCGCCCGCCGACCCTGCTGTGCCCAGGTCTTCACGCTGCTGCGCGGGGTCTACCTGTACCTCCTCTTCCTGCCGGCGGTGGCCAGCGCGCCGGTGTGCATGGGCCTGGGCGTCGGCCGCGAGGCGTGGCTGCTGCTGATGCGCTGGACGCTGGAGCGCGCCGGGCCGGTGCGCCGGGCCAGCACGGCGCCGGCCGGCGAGTGGCTGGGGGTGGCGTTGTGCTGCGTTGTTCCCGTGTGAATGGCTGTATAGCGCAGGACGCTAACCCCGCCAGGATGCTGTATGCGGTCCAAACCAACCTCCACCAAGCTCCTGTCCTGACGCTGCGTGGACCGCCTGCGGACGCGCCTGTGCGGTGCGCGCGCGAAGCGGGCGGCTCACAGGCGCGGCGCGGGCGCGCGCGTGCGCAGGCCTTCATAAAGTGGGGCCAGTGGGCCGCCACGCGCCCGGACCTTTTCCCGGGCGACCTGTGCGCCGAGCTGGCGCGGCTGCACACGGGCGCGCCGCGGCACGGCTTCGCCCACACGCGCGCGGCGGTGGAGGGCGCCTTCCGCCGGCCGCTCGCCGAGCTGTTCGACGAGTTTGACGCGGCGCCCGTCGCCAGCGGCAGCATCGCGCAGGTGCACCGCGCGGTGCTCAGCGCGCGCGGCGCGTCCGGCTCGTGCTACGCGCCCGGTGCGCGCCCCCGCGCGCGCCTCGAAAGCGCCCGGACAGGGACCGCAGACAGGCTCGGCCGTGTCTTGGGGCGGCCGGTCCGGCGGCGCGGCCCGAGGTGTGGTGCTCCGATCCGCGAGGAGCACCTGACATGTCAGCATCCATTTGAGACCCTCACGCTGCGGCGCGCGCGCGGCGCGTAGGCACGGTGGTGGCGGTGAAGGTGCGCCACCCGGGCGTGACGACGCTCATGCAGCGCGACGTGACGCTCATGCACCGCGCGGCCGCGCTGTCCGCGCGCCTGCCGGACTTGGCCGCGCTGCGCCTGGACGAGTCCGTGCGCCAGTTCGGGGCGCCGCTGCGCGAGCAGGTGGC
>JAABUU010005769.1_pt1 | contig 13642 bp, 9 predicted proteins | sample 5559301 | NCBI WGS metagenome assembly JAABUU01 (sample SAMN10711884, study PRJNA513360) | rock metagenome | isolation source: Antarctica rocks | place: Antarctica: Victoria Land, Richard Nunatak white | reverse complement strand
TTGAACATTATTCAAGACATTAATGAGCTATCACTTAAGAATTGCTTAACACATTGAGAACAATATTTATGAAGAGAAGATGTCAGCAGTGAAAGACTGAATGCAGTAAATGAAGAAAATTCATGTTATAATAATAAAGTAATAATAAGTTGCTGTAAAAGCACAAGTCAAGTACTTTAATAAAAATCATATTCAAAAAAGCTACAACATCAATGATTTAATGCTATTGTTTATTAAGAACTTAAAGCAACACAGATTAAGCAAGAAACTGTTGCATAAATTCATTGAGTCTTTTTAAATTATTAATTTTATTAATAAATAAGTATATTAACTGACTCTGCCTGCTCATTATAGAATTCATAATGTATTTTATGTCTCATATTTAAAGTTTCATAAATGTTGTTTAAACAATAATTCTTTGTTAAAACTGCTCTTTTTGAATCTCATAAATGATGAGAAAGAATATGAGATTGAAAAGATCTTAAGCAAAAAATAAAAAAGAAAACAGTTACAATACAAAGTTAAGTAAGTAAAGTATTTAACAGAATACAATAAGTGATTTTAAGTAAAGAATATGAAGAATGCAAAAGTGTTGCAATAAAAATATGATGCAAGAATAGAGAAAAAGCAGAAGTGTAAATGAAGTTTAAAAAATTAAAAACTTTTATTGAAAATATTCTATATAGTATCATTTAAAAGAAGTGAAGTCAAAATATAATTAATACATCAATAAAATGTTATTAAATCACTCTGTTATCTCTGCATCTGCATCACTATCAGAAGCAGAAAATGAAAACAGTAACTATTTATTGATGTTGTAATCACTGTTGAAGTGACTAAGTTACAGTGTTGAGTTATAAGAGCTTTTTAAGATGTTGTTATTTAATTGAAGAAAGAGAAACTCATACTTGAAGTGAAGTAAGCAACATGATGATGACAGTAAAGTGCAAGAAAATTAAGAGAATAAATTATAAAGTGAAAGATGTTTAATATAAATATCTACATTACAGTGACTGCTCACTGCTCTTAAATTATAAGCAACAACAAATTATAGATCTCTGCAGACTTGCAATGACTGCTGTGATGTCTCATAATATAAGTGATGTAGATGATGACATATTTAATAAATGATGTCTGTATATAATTGAGATGATACTGAAGCTGAAATCAATGAACATTATTGACTGTTATAATGATGACATAATTAATAAGTATATACAAGTTGTTAACTCAGCAGTTAAAGAATGCAGAGATCTATTATCATTAATGTGTCACAAGATAATAAGAAACTTTCTGTTAAATTAAGTTACACAGCTTTTAAAGTATCTTGCAATAATTATAATTTTAATTTTTAACAATGTTGCACTGACTAATATTGTTACTGATATGCTTGAAACAGCAAAGACAACAGAGAGAATTTAATTTGTTGTTGATGTAATAATTATGATGTGACATTGAGATGATATCAATGTAAGTAAATAAGAAAATAAAGAAATTATCAAGAATACAACATCTTAAAGTGATGATATCTCTGAGAGCTGAGATAAAAATGAAATTAAGATGTAATGTGTGCAACAACATTACTGCAGAAAAGAAATATAATATATAATGTAGAGCAGAGAAATGTTTACTGATTACAGTCTTGAGCTCAGCACTCTTCTGAACAGCAAGTTTCTTATAAATTAATTATGCTTTAAAAATAATGTTTTGTAATGTTAATGATGCAGTGATGATCACTAAGCAAGCATTTTCAATTAAGTTCATCAACAATGACTTATCTGCAGCTTAAGAAAGCAAAATGCAAAAAGATGACATTTCATCATTAAAAAGATGAGTAAATACAACTATATCTATATGCAGCAGCAAGATCTCTGCTGCTGTCTTTTTTGCATAACAACACTATTTAAAGTGTGCATCTCATCATCATTATGCAGACATTTTATTAACAGATTTGTTTTAAGATATTTACATTTCTTATATTTAACATTCTTCTTTGTCACATTCTGTTTCTGCATTCTGTTTCAGCAGAGCAAATATGTTAATGATGTTATTTATAATACTTATTGTATTCTTGACTGACTTAGCTCTTACAGACTTGATCTTCAGAACTGATTTTGATAAGTTTATTAATTTGTTAATGTTTAAGATTATGTTAATGAACAGTATCTGATGATGAGAACAATAGAAACTTAAAGATTTCTTATTGCATTTCTTTATATTTATATAAGTGCATTTCTTAGACTTCAACATTGTTAAAATGCATTGATGTCTCAAATACTATATATACAGAAATCACTGACAATCTCACTGAATTCTTAATGAAAAATATAACAGAAGAAACATCTCTTTTATTCTTTTTAATGATTATGATGTTGCTGTTGTTGCACTTTTGCTACTGTGTCATTTACAAAGTGTTACAAGAGAGAAACATCATTCAAAGACATGAAGTTGCTACAACTTCAATATATTAAGATGTTGAAGATGAAATGAATGCAAATTGCATGTAAGAAAGAGTTTCTTATATATTGTGATCAAATAAAGAAATTATCAATCTAATTAATTCAGAAATAAAGAAAAGTTAATTTCATTTATGTTTTGCATATTATTCATCATCAAACAAAGCTGAATCATCATCTATCTGAATGTGACAAACTTAAAGTATTGCACAAGATCATCAGTCTAGCTGAGATAGACAATAAGTAAAATACATAAAAATGTTAAGTGAATCATCACTTACATTTTGCTGATCTGATTTCACAAAATCATGATATATCTATAACATCAGTGATACATCAATGCACTGAAGAATCAGCACATAGAAGAAAAGATAATTGTTATAATATCATTATGTGCTCATATCAAATCATAGTTGAATCTCTTACACAACAATTGATAAGCAAAGTACTATATAGACAGTCTTTACATATAAATCTTTTGAGTTTCTTAGTTGTTAATCTTCATCAATACAAGACTTTAACATTGAAACTTCATTGAATAGCTGTTGTAATGTAGTGTCTCACATTGTTATATATCTTACTCATCAGTCTCTTATAGATAAGAGACTTGTGAGTTCACAACAACATTGCAAAATATAAATACTTTAAGCTGATATTTATGTCTTTAATCACAGAGACTGAATTAACAAAGATTATAATGTAAGCATTAAATAATAAGATATTAAAACTGAATAATATATTAAATTAAGTTCTATATTAAATATTATTGCAACTACTCTCACTACTACTTTCACTGTACAACTTATATCTAAACAGCAGAAAACATTTAAGAATCTTTAAACACTTTATTACAGTAATGCTGCAGAAGCTTAATAAAGAAGATTATTAGCAGTTTAAGATATATTAATTAATGACATTTCTGAACATTATGAATAAGGCTTTGAAGTTCATGATGACACACAGAATAAGTTATATAACAGAGATTTATTAATTGCTACTTAAAACACTGCTAAGAAGCTGAAAGATTGTGTTTACAAAGTAAATAATTTATACATTGCTGAAGCAGATTTATAAAGCATAAAAATTAAGCATGTCAGTTACATTACTATTAATGCTGAATGTATCAGAAGTCTTTGATAATATCTTTTACAAAAGATTATTTTATAATCTTTAAAAATGCTATCTATCACTAAAGATAGTAAACTGAATAGAAGACTTTCTGAGAAAAAAAACATTAATAATAAAGCTGTCAAAATATGAGTCAGAGAGCTTTGTCATTTATATAGATATATTTTAAAGCTTATCATTATCATTTATTTTATATTTATTCTACAATGCTGACATACTGAATCTAGTCAATGACTCACAGCTTTGAGTCACAGCAGTAAGTTAAATTGATAAAGTAAACATTATAATGACAGAAAAGTCAGCAGAGAAGAACTGCATTACTTTGCATATAATGCATAGTTATACAGAGCAATAAGCTTAAAGATATGTTTTTGTCTTTGTCTTAATTAAATATAAGCTCATTTACTTTACAAATTGTCTCATAAGACATAATATAACAGTGAAGCTGACTTTAAATATATATACAGTATAGACATCATCAATATACAGAATGCTGAAAGTCATCTTGAACTTACATTTAAAATGAGATGTACATATATAATATATTTAGACTTGAGTCATAATAAGTTTTAAAGATTTAATGATGTTAACAGACTTTACATAAAACTTTAAGCTTAAGAATCTACAGAAACTCTATATAATAATGATGTTATTATAGATTTTGTACTGCTGCTCAGTCTGATAAAGCTTAGACAGTGAGTACAGAATAATTATATAATAAAAATAAATTCTTTAGAAACTGACAGTCATACAATAACAGACAGAAGTTATTATAGTAAGAATCTTCTGCATAACAATGAGCTCAGCACTGAACATGAAACTCTTTCTTTTTTTAATGAAATAGTAATTAAAGAAGATACTGAGAGAGTTTATGCTTTACATTGTCACTGCATCAATTTATATTTTAATGAAGAAAATTAAATTTAACTTTATAAAAAAACTTTGCTGAAAGAACTTACTGAAATGTCTGTAGCTTTGCTATAAGATGCAGATATAACTTTTATTAAAAGTTAACTTAAAATTCAGAGCACTCTACATTGTATTATTATGATAAAATGACTTAATTATTCATATAAATAACAATGCAGATGAAGCTGTTCACAGACATGATATCAACAAACTTTGTTAAGATTGAAAGATATTAAATATTTATACAGACAGCAGTAACATTAAGAGTCAGATAAGTATGACAGTAATGATATTGAAAAGAGATTTAAGATGTATAATATATATAAGTATAGATAAAATATTCATAGTGTATGTGATGAAGCTACAGAGTCTGATCATAATGATAAGCATAATAAGTGTAATGAAAATGATGAAATTAAAGCTCTGAATGATGAATATATACATAGATAATTAAGTAGTAATTTAATTAATCATTAAACTAAATATACAGTCAGAACAGTACTTACTGCAGTGCATAATGAAGAGAGTAAATAATCTGTAAAGTTAAAAGATTTAGATATAGATCTGATGAATATTGATGCACATAGAGATATCAGAAAATGAAGAGATAGATAAAGTGATTAAGACAGTGATTTAGATTAAAGATTTATACATTAAAAAAGAATAAATTATAAAGATTTGACATTTAATTGCTATCTGTAAAACAAGACTTCATCAGTAAATAATAAAAGAATGAGTCAATGATTGAAAGAATAAAATAGTAAGATGAGTCATATTTAGCATAAAGTAACAGTTAGATAGAAGAGTGTTGAATAAATATACAGAACTTTGCTGACTTATAAGTTTTCTTATTATTTAATTATATACAGAAAAGATTGATATGACTTATTATTTTTATATTATAAATTAAATGAACTCTTTATAATGCTTATACAATCTGAGCATTCAGACTGTTCATTATATACTGATAAAATGTTTACAAACTCAGAATCTAAGAAAGAAACTATTGAGATGAATTAATGATATAAAGAAGATTTTATGAGACTCAGCATTAATTAAAGTAATTATTATATTTATATTATGAAGCAATCTTCTGAGACAATTTCAGACTGTAAAAGAGACATTAAAAGATTTAATATTCTTAAATGCAGTTTAAAATAGAAAATTCAATAATTACATATTTCAGACTGCAGAAAAGACAATTAATTGTTTATAGCAACATTTATTTTTTATTGATGACAGCTGAAGAAAGACATTAATATTAGATCACAAGAAAAGAAGATTAGCAAGCATTAGAATTAAGAGAAACATGAGAGATTATAGAGAATAAAGTCAGAATTTGTATTAGTTAGTTTATGAGGTGACAGTGATGATGACAGCAAGATGGTAATGAGGGTGAGATCAGTATGCGCTAGTTGCTTGTAGTTATGTGGTGTATGGCAGCCTAGGCAGCCTTGGTCACCTATGAATCAATCAAATCAAATCAAATCAATCGACCTCATCCACCTCATCCTGGAACTGCACTCCCACTAGCCTGACCTACATACAAAAACCTTTCCCGACATAACTTACAGAGAGAGGCACGCCAGAACAGATGCCATCAGCTCCCTCACTTCGGCGGGTAAAGTCACTCGGCACCAAACCTCATGGATCCAGCAGGTACCAGCGCATGTGCGCATAACCCTCACAACCTCGACGGGTCAGATCCTCACACGCTTTGTAACGCAGGCTCAGAAGCTCGCATAGGCCTACCAGAACTCGACAGCCCAGAACCAAGACCAGAATATGGACTGGAGCCAACGGAAGCTGATTTGCGCGAAGAGAAAGCGGCGGAGTTGGCAAGGAAGAGCAAGGACCAGTACGGATGGCGGAGGATCATCAGAAATTTCACACCATCGTACGGATAATCAAGCCTTCCATGAATACCGCTCTTGTCACCCCGGAGTCTGGTCGTTCATGGAGAACTTTGGGCATGATTTGCTAATTTCTCTCCTACCGAAAGATGGTTTGGCGTGACAATGGGAACTGGGATCGTATCGATCCTTCTCCACAACCTGCCCTACAACGGCGTATGGCTATACTGGATTTCCGTCGCCACGTTCGCCTTAAACGTTCTAATATTCATTGCTTTCCTCCTCTTATCTGTCCTGCGTTACGTCATCTATCCTGATATCTGGTTCGCCATGATCCGCCACCCAGCACAATCGCTCGTTCTCGGCACTTTTCCCATGGGCCTGGCTACAATCATCAATATGATCGTCTTCGTCTGTGTCCCTTCGTGGGGAACTTGGGCCATTCAACTTGTACGTGCAAGCATTCCACGATAGCAACGACATACCACGAGGTCTTCGAAGCTGACTTAAACTAGGCTTGGGCGTTGTGGTGGCTGGACGTTGTCCTGTCCCTCTTCACCTGTCTCTATCTCCCCTTCGTAATGCATGGCCCTCTCCGCCCCCAACATTCCCTCTCAAATCACTCAGCTGACAAGTTATTCACAGCATGTACTTCCATGACACCGCCCTCTCAACCATGACCGCCGCTTGGCTCCTCCCAATAGTCGCCCCCATCGTCGCCTCCGCCTCGGGCGGTATCGTCGCCTCAGTCCTTCCCGACCCGCGCCACGCCCTTTGGACCATAATCACAAGCTACATTCTCTGGGGCATAGGCGTGCCCCTCGCTATGGTAGTCTTAGTTATTTACTTCCAACGACTAACAATGTATAAAATACCCCCACGCGAAGTCATCGTCTCCGTCTTCTTACCCCTCTGCCCCCTCGGCCAGGGCGGCTTCGCCGTCATGCAACTGGGGACAGTATCTATGCGGATCTTTCCTCTGACGAAAACACTGCCCGCGGTTGCCGCTGCGGGGGGCAGGCCTGGGGACATATTATATATTATGGGCTGGGTGGTGGCACTTGTCATGTGAGGATTTGGGGTAGTGTGGCTATTTTTCGCGCTCGCGAGTATCAGCCGAAGCAGATTCCCGTTTAACATGGGCTGGTGGGGTTTTACGTTTCCGCTTGGGGTACTTACGGTTTCGACGACTACGATTGGGAAGGAGACCGAATCGAGGTTCTTTGATGTGCTTGGCACGGTATGTGAATGTTGTATTTCTCGTCCCTTCAGTAGCGTTGCCCTTCTTCTTCCTCTGGTCTCAATTTCGCCGCCATTTACGCCCGTTCCAATCAGCTACACCCGATGGACTTAGCGATCGTTGTTAGGCTTTACAGGACTGACTCGTGGGTCTCCCAGATCCTCTCTGTCTCCGTAACGCTCCTTTGGATCATAGTAGCCTTTGGAACGCTGAGGAAGCTTGCTACGGGAGAGTTATTATTCGCGCCCTGTCTTAGAGATTTGGAGGGGTTGAAAAAGGAGCGCGGTGAGCGACACTTTGGGGAGAAAGCGGCGTGAGGGACGGCCTATCTGGCTAAGATATCGGATAACATTAACCCGGGCGGGATGCTTGCTGAACGAAGCAAGCTGGTTATCTTGATCGAGTGTTCTTGCTTGACAAAACGAAGGGGTTCCAACAACCGACGAATTGAGCTTCGGTTTATGGGCCCACGTGGCGCAATCACATTCATGATAGATTTTGGGGATTGCAAAATTCTCTCACAAGAGACGGAGCGCCTGCCCGTCGTCTTCCTCATCGACCTCTATGATTCAAGCCCTCATTCCCAAATTATATCAGGTCTTCAAAGATATTTGATCTTCCAGTCTTGAAAACCCCTCCTGCGCATTGAAATCATCTCTGCACAGACCAGAATTATTCCATCCGCATAACACCCATTCCGCATCTCCGACATCAGGATGAATCTCAAGTTTAACATCGAACAGGAACGACGGATCACACCACAGAGTGAGGGCCCAAGCCCGACCCGCCTCAAAGTTCGTTCAGGGGAAACATTCTGTCAGCGTGTGGGCCCAGGTTTGCGTCCAATGGCGTCTCGGTACGCGGAAGATCTGGGGGTCATGTCGTTGGGCGGCGGGCAAGGACGTTACGTCACCGTCTGGGTCCCCCACCGGCTTTTCGAGGAGTGCAGTCCTGGGCGTGAGATTGTGGATCTTCGAGTGGGGAGGGGAGGAGTGTCGCGAAGAGTCGGACGGGGTGTGTGCAGGGCAATCGGCTTAGTCCAGGATCCGATAGTTGGGCTTAGCGAGGGGATGGATATGGGCCGTTTGAAGGGTGGTGGAAATTGCGGCGCGGTTACGATGGTTGGAGCGATACTCGGGGAATGTATGGTGTTGGTGATCCTGTTCAGTTGGCCTATATCGGTGGCTGGCCCTGGTTTGGGCCGACCGGGAATTTACTCGGCCGATCCATGCTCACCACTGCTCCGTTGCTTGCCAGGTCCCCTTTGCACTTTTACATCAGATTCTACGCAAAGTTGCAGTAGAGCCATCCTGGACTCTTCAGCATGGCTGGACGCCATTGCTCCGGCCGGCCGAGCATCCTCGCACATGCTGGACCTGGTACGCAGCATCGTCCAGTGAGCATGTAGTCTTGTGTTCGCTTTCCTGAGAGGTCGAGAGAAGCTTCCTTGGAGTAATATTGATGTTTTCCTGCTCTAATGATCAGGCGATTGAGATTACGCCGATATGGAAAACAAGCCGGATGTCCAGCAGCTTCGTATCACACACTGAATAGGCAATAAGCATGCCCAAGTGTTCAATCGGTAGTCGCTTTGAGACTATGTATAGCAATGTGATGATGCGTAAAAACAACGAACAGGATTCATCAATCAGACAGTCATTACAAGCGTAACGGTCAGGATTCGAGGTCGGTCACCCCAAAACATCCGGTGGTCTTGATGTCGGAGAAGTCGCCGCTTCCATCGGTAAAGTGTCTGCACGTAGGCGTACGAAGGTACTTTCAGCCAGAGATCGTCACGTTCCTTGACTCTCCGTATCCATCATATGCCACGCCCCGTAAATTCCATTGCGGATCGGCACGCTGAAGGTTCCCCGTCTTATCCGTGGCCCGGCTGAGTATGCGTCGATTATCTCCCTTTTCTAACTTCATCCGAACTTTCCAGAGAACCCAGCTCCATTTTCCTCCTTCTCCGATGAGCTCAGCCTCCCTCCAGGAAGCACCTTCGTCAACGGACACCTCGACCTTGACGACCGGACCATCGACACCTTGCGGGAGCGCGTAGCCGCGGATTTCAATCATTCCATCGGCATCCGGTTTGACCGTGTCTCCGTCCCGAGGAAATCCGATGACGGAGTTGATGGGCATGTCCTGCACAGCGGGCGTTGCGTCCCAGTGGTCCTCTGCCTTGTCCTTGTCGGTAGCCTCTGGGGGCAAGATCTTGTAGTCCCGTTTCTGATAGAAGTTTTGTGATTCGGTGGACTGTACCGTGATTCGCTGAAGCCATTTGACCGAGCGAGCTCCCGCGATGCCGGGAGCGATGATGCGGACGGGAGCGCCATGGTTGACTGGTAGAGGTTCGCAATTCATCTAGGCCGATCAGATCATGTCCTGAATTCCGAGAGAGAGAGCAAGGTCAAGCAAAAGCACGACGCACTTCCAGAGCAAGAATCACCTCCCCCCACTCGCTCATGCCACGCTCCAGCTCGATGCTCCCACCATACCAGTCATCCTCTTGTACTCCCGTGTGGTAGCAGGCAAAGGCTATATGTCCTTCCTTCGCGCTCTTATCGTCCACACCAGCTTTCTGCAACACGTCCCGCAGTCGGGGACCTCGCCAACGACAGTTCATGACCGCACCATCTCCCCAATCGATGCCGTCGACTTCTTTGAGGAGAGTCCGCATGGTATGGCGACGGTTGCCGGCACATTGGAGTGCGCACGTAATGGTGTGTTGCGGGAAGTCGTTGGAAAGCTCGTGGATGCTGAGGGACAGAGGGTTGGGGACAGCACCATCGACCTTGACAAGGTGCGAATCGCGGTCGATGTGAAGAATGGGTCCATGATTACGGTCATAGGCGCCTTTTTTGGTGATGAAGCTTCGGTTCAATCAGATAAACCCCTGTTGCTGAAAACCTTGAACAGAGATACCTGGATATGAGCTCATTCACCGGCGGTTCCCGATTGAGCGGGCTCTCTACAGTGTATTCCAGCTTCAGGTGCTGAGAAGTGGTATTAGTGGCCATCGCGGCGAACTATTATATGTCGAGATTCTGTAATTAAGTACTATGTCGCCTCATTCCAGACGAGTTTTCTCGCCAGGTCGGTCTTAAGTTGAATTCATTTCCGCTTGATGAGTATTGACGGATGACGGACACGAATGACGTATTACGGTCCCAGTTATCTGGGGGACCTCGCTTTGACTAAATGGATGCAATGATATCCCCCTTCATACCGATGAGCGTGCTGCGCTCTTCCTCGACAATTCGACTTGCCCGGGAACTTTTGGATACATGCTATGACCATGGAATTAGACTATCAACGCCACATGAAAGGACGCCTGCACCAATTCAAAACCCATCTCATGGGCAACATATCTAGCGACCTCTTCCTAGAGACCGAGCTCATGATGCTTGCCTTCGCAACAGGAATCATGGACGCAGTCACCTTCCCTGACTATCACGTTTTCGCGTCCAACCAGACTGGGAACACCGCCCTTCTCGCCGTCGGCGCCCTCGACATTGGAAGCGGACTCGTCAATCTTCAGCACGTCGGCCTCAGTCTCGGAGCATTCATAGCTGGCGGACTGATTTCTGGCCAGCTGGGTAATTGGATAGGCTGTATGAGACGCGTTTGGCTTTTGGCTAGCAACGTTCTGCAGACTGCGCTCGTCTTTGTTGCAGCTGCATTGCACGATCACACCGACCATGTGAATGACGAGCTCATGAATTTGGGCATTATCGTGCTTTTGGCTTTCGCTTCAGGAGCTCAGGTTTGTCCTTCCTGGGGTCATCTTCCTTGGATATGGTGCTTTATAAAGTTGCGAGACATGATCTGGCACCCAGGCCGTCCCTTGTTCCCCCATCCTATGACATGCAATATGATCCAAGTATCAGCAAGAGCAGGCAATACTGACTCTTGAGAATGCGATAGGTAGCTTCAGCTCGGACCGTCCACATCCCGGAGATCACGACCGCCATGGTGACTTCAGCCTACATCGACTTCATTGTCGATCCGGGCATATTCAAGACACATAACAGATCTCGCAATCGCCGATTGTTCTTTGTCAAATCTCTTGTGCTCGGGAATTTCGTTGGAGTCATCGCTTACAAATTCGTCTCTCCAGCCCTCGCTTTATATCTCTCGGCGATAGGAAAGGCGATTGTCTGCGTCGCTCTCTTCTTTAATCCCGACGCAGAGAGTTGAGCTATCAAATTGCTTACTCGCTATTGTCCAGCAGCAGCTTCGCGTGTGCCACATGTAAAGTCAATATTTGCTAACCCAGATCCAGCTCAATCGCTCGACAAACCCAACAGCAACGACTGGGCAATCTTCTTCGGTGGCCATCACAGATCGAGTTCCCAGAGGCCGAACCAGCGCTCCGGCCCTCAATTACAAACCCAGCAGCAGCCTCGACCTTCAGGCATCCGCAGGAACTAATCATTGGTGACTGAGCTGAGACATGTTGAGGTGCTTTGTATCGCTGGAGTATGCGGCTCCCTTCGCCAGTGGTAGCTGCTGAGGCTTCGCGAAAGTGAACTGTTCTCGCGTCTGTAGGATATTCCGAATGACGGAGCCACTACATGGCGCCGGCAGCCATGCTCTGCCAGGACTTGTCGGCTGCTTCGACAGCCATATAATCTTGGGTAAGCGAGTGTGATGAGAACGGCTGCCGAACCTGTAAGGATGAGATATGAGAAGTGCAAGGTTGATTGAGGATGAGACGGGACGAGATCTGATGATTGTGTTATGCGAATGAGCTAGACAGTGAAACTGCAGCGCTCTGGCAGGCAATTATGTAGAAAATTCCACCCTAGTGAGGAACAAAGAAATTGTGTCCATGAAAGTAAGAAGTTAGAGCGATATCTCTCTGCCGCTGTACTGAGAGCACTAGCCAGAGAAACGTGAAATATACCTAGGGAATGACTTGCTCGGTGAAAATGTTCAGCTTGGATAGGAGCAGAAATGATAACACGCAACGGACCTCCAAGCATGCCATGTTTTGAACCCATTATATTAAATCCCTTCAATGGCCTACAATGAGGAACTCATAAAAGAGACTGCTGCAGATAAGTTCTGTGCCCTGAACCTCTCATGAGGTGCATAATGTCGGTGCGCCCAAATTCCCACTTTCAGGATGGCGCACCCCTTTAGGCTTAGCATCACCTCATCATTCTTACTCATCAACTTTTCTACTCACATCTTTCTGCTGTCACTTCCTTCACCTTCAGCTTCTCTTCAGCACATTAATGAAAACATTATGATATTCTGCTTTCTCTAATGTTGCAGTAATCTTTCTGTTCACTTTTGCTTTCTTATGAGTTTCATATATATTGCTGCATATCAAAGCTGTCAGCACTGCATTCTGAACTCAACTTTAACTTATTTGTAATGATCAAGATTGTCACTGTATGCACTGTGACAGCATATTTTTCTGATCTTTTTTTATACTTTCATAAATCACATCACATAATGATTTTCACTTCTTAACTTAATCTTCTCTTTTACATAAAATTTACATCTATCTCTCTGCATTCATTCTTCATTCTTATTCTCTCATAAATCTCTACTCTACATCATTTCTTTTACTTTAACTCTTTTTTCACTTCTCTCTGTAATCTTATTCTTCATCTGTCATTATGTTCTTCACTGTTTCTCAAATTGATTTTATTAAGTCAACTTTAAACAAATTATAATGTGCTGTTACAGTGCATCATGAATCTCTTTAAAATTCAAAATGCATAATTAAGAAAGATAAATAATGCTTTAAACATTAAATCTAAATTTAAAATTAATTTTAATGTGTCTGACATCAAGCTGTTGAAACTTCAACAGAATCTTAAGAAACTTGATTCAAAGAAGATGCAGTGCAATCTGACAGACACAATGATTGTGTGATAAATTTTAATTATAAAATGATGAAAGCAATACTGTTTTCTCTTTTTTTTCTTTCTCTCATTCTTAAGCTTTCAGCTTTTCAAAAAGGTGATCAGTTGCAGCTAATTGATTCTCTGTCTCTCAATCTTAGGTAGGGTGGCCGTCGGGTCGGGTCGGGCTCA
>JAABUU010005768.1_pt1 | contig 13645 bp, 14 predicted proteins | sample 5559301 | NCBI WGS metagenome assembly JAABUU01 (sample SAMN10711884, study PRJNA513360) | rock metagenome | isolation source: Antarctica rocks | place: Antarctica: Victoria Land, Richard Nunatak white | reverse complement strand
AAACACCACGCGTTCAGGATTGAGGTCGAGTTGCCCCTCGAACCAAGCCTCGCGCGCCTCCATCACGTCCGGGCGGGTCTGCTCGCTGGCGTGAAGATCCCCTTTTTTCGGGTGATGCCGTGACGCCGGAAGAAGCGGGACAACCCGCTCAGGCTCGCAGCGGCCCCCTTCTCACCAAGCACCTCCTTCACCTCGCGCAGGTAGATCTGCGGCCGCGCCTCGTAGGCCTGCAGGATCAGAGCTGCATGAGCCTCGACCCGATGCGAGTGCCGGTCGCCGCCCATCGGCTTGGCGGCGATCTCGCCCTCGGCGCGGAAGCGCGCATGCCACCGGATGGCCGTCGCCACACCCACCTCGAAGCGCTCCGCCGCTTTCCGGCATGACGCTCCCTCCTCGATGGCAGCGATCACCCGCTCGCGCAGGTCCAGCGACAGGGCTCGGGCCATGGTGCTCCTCCGTGATCCGGCGACTATGGAATCACAGCACGGGCCTAGGCGCTACCCCGACCGACTCAGCCCGAAGGGCAATAGCTCTAAGCTTCGAGAATCATCTCGTAAGGCTTAGAGATCGACGTCTAGTAAGCCGCGCGTCGCTAGGCAAGAGAGTGACTTCCGTTCGGGGCCATCAGGGGCATGCTCACGCACTGAGAGCCATCCCTAACTGGGATCAAGGACCTCGTGGGAGGCGGTGCACGAGGCCGACAGCAAGTTGCCCGAGCCGACACCGATGAAATTCGGGATGCCCATGCTGGCCCCCGCTGCGGTCGCTTGTCGAATTGCGACACGAACGGGCCTACTCGTGTTGTCGCCATCCTCGGCGCGTCGTCAAGAAGTCTGGATCCCGGGTTTGCGCGCCACAAGCTGGAAATCAGCAACATGGGATGCCGATATGAAAAAATGCAATCATTGTCGTCATAAAGATAAATATCGTCGTTTTGGTAGTGGGGCAGATGATCGCTTCATTGGAAGGCGATTTGCACAATGTTTGATGCGAAGGCTGTAGAGCGACCTCAGAATTTCTGAAACTTTTGATGTTGTAACGCGAAAAGATCGAAACAATGCTTGGTATCTCCAAAGGGGTGTGATAATGCGTCGCGTGTCCTTCGGCCGTAATGATATAGAACCGCCATGGGAGCGATCATTTAGATGAGATCCGAATCCGAGATGCGCGGTGCTGACGTGGCGAGATTAGCGAGAGAGCCGATGTTGCGGCTCGACGCCGTCGGCAAGCGCTTCGGATCCATCGTAGTGCTCGAGGGCATCGACATGACGATGCAGGCCGGCGAGGTGGTGGCCATCATTGGGCCGAGCGGGTCGGGCAAGAGCACCTTGCTTCGTTGCGTCAACCAATTGGAGCCGCCGACGAGCGGTCGCGTCACGCTCGCCGGCGTGACGATCAAGGTCGGTCGCACCCCGAGCAGCCGCGAGTTGACCCAGCTCCGCCGAAGCGTCGGCATGGTGTTCCAGTCCTTCAATTTGTTCCCGCACCTCACCGTCCTTCGCAACGTCAGTCTCGCCCAGGAGCGCGTGCTCGGCCGCAGCCGAGCCGAGGCGGACGCGCGCTCCATGGAACTCCTCGGCCGCGTCGGCTTGGCCAGCAAGGCTGGGCAGTACCCGTCGCGCTGCTCGGGTGGCCAGCAGCAGCGCATCGCCATCGCGCGCGCCCTGGCGCTCGACCCGCAATTAATGCTGTTCGATGAGCCAACCTCGGCGCTGGACCCGGAACTCGGGCTGGAGGTGCTGGCGGTGATGCGCGAGCTCGCCGAGGGCGGCATGACGATGATCGTCGTCACGCACGAAATGCACTTCGCCGAGACCGTGTCGGACCGGGTCATCATCATGGCGGACGGGCGCATCGTCGAGCAGGGGCCAAGCTGCCAGGTGATGCGCGAGCCACAGACCGAGCGGGCCCGGCGTTTCCTCAACGCAGTGAAGGACAGATGACGGGCGAGATCCTCCTCGGCATAGTGGGCGGCATCCCTTGGACGATAGCTCTGACGGCGTTGTCCTTCGGGATCGGCGCCCCGCTCGGGCTCGGCTTGTGCGGCCTCCGTATGTCGCGCCTCGCGCTCCTGCGCTTCGTCGGCGCGGCCGTGGTCCTAACATTCCGGTCCATCCCGCCAATCGTGTGGCTGTTCGTGATCTTCTTCGGGATCGGCACCGACTACGTTCCGGTCGGCCCCTTCGCGGCCGCCGCGATCGGGCTCGGGCTCATCACTGCCGCCAACATGGCGGAGATCTATCGCGGTGCGCTGGGCGCCGTCCACGCCGGCCAATGGGAGGCCGCAGCCGTATTGAACCTGCCGGCGCGCTCGCGTTTCGTCGACGTGATCGGCCCGCAGCTGCTGCGCATCGCCTTGCCCTCGGCCGCAACCTACGTGATCGGCCTCTTGAAGGATTCCGCGGTCGCCTCCACGATCGGGGTCACCGAGATCGCCTTCCAGGCCTATCACGTGTCACAGCGCACCTTCCACGGGCTCGACGTCTTCGCGGTCGCGGGCGTGCTCTACATCCTTATCAGCCTGCCGATCGCTTTCGGGGCGCGCTTGGCCGACCTGCGCATGCGCGCTGCGGTGGCGCGATGAGCGGCCTCATCAACTTCTGGCGCGAGTGGCTGCCCTCGCTGCTCGAGGGTCTCCTGATCAGCGTCGAGGTCACCGGCGTCGGCCTTCTGTTCGGCGTGCCGCTGGGGCTGCTGCTGGCGCTCGGGGTCCAGTCGCGGTCGGCTCTGCCGCGCTGGCTGTCGCTCGCGGTCGTGGAGATCGGGCGCGGCGCACCGGTGCTGATCCTGCTGCAGTTCGCCTACTTTGGCTTGCCATCCGCCGGCCTATCGCTCTCGTCGTTCACGGCGGCGAGCTTCGCCTTCGCGTGGTGCACTGGCGCTTACACGAGCGAGATCATCCGAGCCGGGCTCGAAGCCGTGCCGCACGGCCAGAAGGAGGCGGCTTCCGCCATCGGTTTGACGCACCTGGACGAGTTGCGCTTCGTGGTTCTGCCGCAAGGGCTGCGCGTGGCTCTACCGGCCCTGCTCGGCTTCGCCATCCTCATGCTGCAGGCGTCCTCGCTCTGCTTCGCCATCGCGCTTCCGGAGCTGGTTAGCCAAGCCTATTCGATCGGATCGACGACTTTCTCCTACATGCCGATTCTGACTCTGGCCGGGCTCCTCTACGCCGCGATATGCATACCGGCCACACTCCTCGTGGCCGGCCTCGAACGCGGGCTCGGCCGCCACGCCGCATGACGGCTTCCCATCTCCGAGAGGAACCCATCCAAATGCACAAGCTTAACACCCTCGTCCTTGCTCTCGCGGGCGTTTCCAGCCTCGCTACTGCGGCGTTGGCCGCGGACTGCAAGCCCGCCCACATCTTCCCGACCGCTGCGTCCGGCAAGCTGACCGTCGCGGTCTACGAATACCCGCCTTTCACTACCGGCACGCCCGGCGGCGACATCGGCGGCATAGACAGCGAGATCGCCAGGAAAATCGCCGCCGAGAATTGTCTCGCCGTCGCGCCTGTGGTGGTCGATCCGGCCGCCGCCATCCAGTACGTGCTCACCGGTAAGGCCGACGTGTCGGGCGGCGACTGGTACCGCACCCAGCTCCGCGCGAAGGTGCTGGACATTAGCGGGCCGACCTACCTCGACCAGATGGGCATCTACTCGAAGGACGGCGTCGACACGGTGCAGTCCCTGATGGGCAAGCAGGTGGGGACGGTGTCGGGCTTCAACTGGGTGCCGGAGCTGCAGAAGCTCCTCGGCACGAACCTTCGCCTCTACCCCAGCCCGGTCGCCCTCGCCCAGGACCTCGCGGCCGGTCGGATCGACGTCGGCGTCGACAGCTACGCCACGGGCGTCTACGCGCAAAAGAAGGGCGGTTATCAGGCTATCAAAATCCTGGTTTCAAAGCCCGACCCGCGCGTGCAGTCCTCGATCGAGCCGGCCCAATCGGGCCTGCTCTACACCAAGGGCAACAAGGAGCTCGGGGTGGCGATAGACGACGGCATCGCCAAGATGCACGCAGACGGCACGATAGCGAACCTGCTCCAGGAGAACGGCCTCGATCCATCGGGTGCCGACGTCGGAGCGCCTCGCATCATGCAGTGAGACAACGACTCCCGTCGACACGCATGTCGGACCGCAGGTCTTTGAGCCTCCTGCGATCCGATGATGCAAGGTTCATCAGACATTGGCGTCGAGGGGACGACTGCACTCCGTTCGTCGATTATATCGGATGAAGAAAGTCGACGATCGTCGTCCCATGTAGCAGGCACTTCTAAATTCGGTCGACATAAGCGCTGTGTCTCCTTCGCACGCCAACCGATTCTGACAGGCGCGGCTCGACGCGCGAGAGAAAGGCAGACATGGCCGAGGGCAACGGCGCGGGCGGCAGCATACGAAGCGCCAGCGCGCGAGGCGATGGAGTTCGAGGTCGTGGTGATGGACGCCGGGCCGCTGGCCTCGCGGCTGCGATCCGCCCAAAGCAGCTCCAGCCCGACCTCAGCGTCGTGGTTCTGGAAAAGGGGTCCGAGGTCGGAAGCCACACCCTGTCGGGCGTCGTCGTCGACCCCGTCGGGCCTGATGCGCTGATCCCCCAATGGCGCAGCCATGACGATCGCCCGCTCACCGTCGAGGTCACCGACGACCGCTTCTACTATCTCGGCCCCGCGGGCGGTATGCGCCTGCCCAACGCCCTGATGCCGAAGCTGATGAGCGTCGAGTCGGGGTTGGTGGCCGAGACCAGCAGAACGTCGACGACCTTCTTGGCGTCCCCGACTGGGCGCACCGTCCAGTCGTCGAGGAACCGCAACATGCCCGAGAAACGGGCGGGCGTCGCACGGTGGGACAAGTTCGTGCGCGCCCTAATCGCAAAGAGCGCGGCCAAGGGACCCGAGACAAGACGGCGTAGACCGGAGAGCGCCAGAGCGACTGCGGCTTGGTGTTCCGCACCACGCTGTGGGACTGGCGGATCGCCGGCCGCCTCAGCCCGCATCCACCCGGTCTTGCGCTGCTCCGTCCCCGGCAGGCCATCCAGGAACAGCCCGGCCGAGGCCGCGACCCGCTCCTGCGTGAACAAGGGCCACATCCGCGCCTTCACATCTCGCAGCGATGAGGCCCATAACTCCAACGCCGTCTCGATCGAGGCTCCTGCCGTCCCATGACCTCCGAGTCCTGGTGAGCCATTGAGTCAGAGGTCCTGGAAAACCGCAACTGTAATGCTAGTGCAGCGATCCAATCAGAATGTACAAAGGATTCCCTATGCGGCAGCCCTGGAAACGGTGCACCTTCTGTTTGCATCAGAGCACTAACGCTCGACTACGAGGTCACTCGTCGGCCGGGAGCAGCACAGGAGAACCAGCCCCTGAGCAATCTCTCGCGGTCTGATACCGCCTGTCGCTTTCATATCGACTGTACCTGATACCAGCCTACTCTTGCAGGTTCCACACACACCTTGTCGACAACTTGACGGTAGACGCATACCGCCTTTGCGAGCAGCCGAGAGAACTGTATCGTATGGCGCACAATCTATCGTAATGCCGCTTTTACTGAACCGAACTTGGAACCCCGTTGTGGTTGCTGACCGCGCGATGGGTTCTGATTCTTCAACATCCTTCGCGACTTCGGGTTCATCCTTGGACAGTGTTTCGAAGGAGAAACTTTCTTGATGGTAACGAGCCATATCGAAGCCCGCGACCTCGAGCATGGTCCTGACGCTCGTCATGTAGCCCGCCGGACCACATGTGAAGATCGCACGCTCAAGGAAGTCTGGGCAAGCTTCTGACATCATCTCGAGCGTCAGACGGCCTCTGGGACCGGTCCAAACCTCTCCACAATCTGCCTCGCAGATGCTGACCGTTCGCACGCCTCGATCGAGTCGTCCGAGATATTCGAGTTCCGGCCGAAATATTATGTCGTCCGGCGTTCGAGCACTGTGAAAGAAAACGACGTCGGGGTCCTCGGCTGCATCCATAGCTGCTCGCGTCATCGACATGAGCGGGGTGATGCCACTGCCTGCCGACAGGTACAGCAGCTTGGTCGACGGCTCGATCTCTCGAACGAACTCGCCCATGGCACCCGTGACCGGGAGTGGCATCCCCGGCCTGAGATGGTCATGCAGCCAATTCGAAACCGGACCGCCAGGCACGCGCTTGACGGTGATAGAGACGAAGTCGGGCCGCGTGGGTGTCGATGACAGCGTGTAACACCGATTGTAGGTGACGCCCGCGCATGTCACCTCGATCGTCACGAACTGACCCGCGCGGTAGACGAATCGACGCGGAACGGGAGCCGAAAGGACAAAGGTGGCGACGTCTGCCGTCTCGCGGCGGACTGCCCGGCAGACGAGTGCTTCGTGCTCGCCAGGGTTCCAAAAAGGCGGAGGGAGATCGCTCACACGTCCAATCCGGCTTCGAGGCGATCCAGGTACCAGACCGCAAACTTCTCGACGAGGCCTTCGGTATGAGGCGAGTAGGGGCCAGGTTCATAGGCCGTGCTCTTCACACCCTTCTGAGTCATCTCGACGAGGTCCGCGTCCTGTCGGTTCGTCGCCGTCCAGACCGCCGTGAGACGGTCGATGTCGTAGTCGACGCCCTCGACCGCATCCTTGTGGACCAGCCACTTCGTCCTCACCAGCGTCCGCTCGGGCGACAAGGGCAAAGCTATGAAGGTGACGATGTGATCGGCCATGAAGTGGTGCCAGCTGTTGGGCTGGGTCCAAAACGACAGTCCACCCGATCGCGCGTCCTGAAGCTTGCCTAGCGTCTTGAGGCAAGCCGCCTTGGTATCGAGGGTCTGGCTTTCCCCGTGACGGTCGATCGGCAACCGCTCGCAGCGGAAACCAGTGATGTCGTTCAATCGATCGACGTTCCGCGACGGCAGTCCCGCGGCCTCCCAGGCGGTCTGGCGCTTGAGTACCATGGTGTCATAACGCTCTAGGTCCGCGCGCTCGTCCTTGTCCATGCTCTCCGGTGAGAAACCGAAACCGTAGGCGAAAAGGGACGTCGTAAGTTCCGGATGGTTTGCACCACAATGGTAGCATTCCCGATTGTTCTCCATGGTCAGCTTCCAGTTTCCCTCCTCGATGAGGTCGACCGTATGCGCCACCTTGGTGTTGGCGAGATCATGCGGCACCAGATAAGGCATCATAACCTTCGACAGGGCCTCTATGTCTGCCGGCGGCTGTTCGGCCAGACAGACGAACAACAGCCCTCCCACCGACCGCAGGTGAACGGGCTTCAGACTCCGACACTTGGGGTCGAAGTCGGTCGCCATGTGATCGGCGTGGACGAGGTTGCCAGTCAGATCGTAGGCCCAGGAATGGTAGCGGCATACGAGATTTCCGACATTCGACTTGCCTTCAGGCACAAGCCTAGCGCCGCGATGGCGGCAAACGTTATGAAAAGCTCGGATCTCCATATCGTCGTCGCGAACGATCAACACAGAGACATCGCCGAATTCGACTGTGAAGACATCGCCAGCATCCGACACATCGGCCTCGACGCCAGCACAGATCCAATGCATTCCGAATATTAGCCTCATATCGATGTCGAATACCTCTTGAGAGGTGTATAGCTCTCTCGCTAAGCTATGCATCGGAGACCTCTCACGGAGGAGTTGTTCCACATACTTCATCCGACTTCTCCAGTTGCTGAGACGGTTAGCGCTCGTCGACTCTACTTCGCACGGGGTGCGATATGCGACTTGCCGGGATGCGAAATCAACCCTAGCGAAGACGACATCGGTATCGGATCTGAGCGTTTTGGCGGCCGATGACGAGCAAAGGTCACATGCAATAGATGATCTTGCTTTTTGCTCTTTCCAAGAATGATAGTGGTGAAAATGTATGTTCTGCTTCGGACTGATTCTTGTCCGGCCTGACCCAACCGCACTTCGCAGCAAGGGTGCCGAAATATCTTCAGAACGATCCTTGAATACCGGCATGGGTCATAGACGCCGTGGAGATCGCGGTAGGGACGCTCATTGCTGAGCGCCCCCCGCACAGATCCGAGCGGGCCCAATTCGGGCACTCGGCTCCCACCTCGGGTGTTTGACGGCGAAGCGTTCACTCGGCCATGGATGCAGAATGCGTGGCCTGGGCAGCCAATCGCTGGCGAGCTTCCTCATCCTCTCCCAGGTGGTGAAGTCCCTCTGGCTGCGCCGCCGAAGCGAGCGGCGCCAGAGTTCAACCACCCGGTCACGGAACGCGCTGAGTGCACGAGCGTTGGTCGGCACAGCGTGATAGTTGAAGAAGCCGCTCACCACCTGGGCGAGCCACGCACCCCGAACGGGGATCGGCTGGTGCCTCCGCCGCCGCAACTCCTCCTTTACCGCCTTGAGCTTCGCCACCATGCGGTCGCGGCGCGTCAGACGCAGGTGCAGGAACCTGCCCCGCAGTGACTTGCCGCACACGAAGGTGAAGCCGAGGAAGGCAAAGGTTTCCGGTTTCCCGAGGCCGTGCCGAGCCCGCGCGGCCGCCGCATGGCGGCCGAACTTTCGTCGTGAGGCGCGCCGAAGCCGAAGCCCGAGGTTGCGCCGCGCAGCAGAGCCGGCAAGGGTCGCATGGTGATCGAGGTGGGCGGGGTCGGCGTGTGGTGGTGGACGCTGCTGTCGACACCGATGCGCCCGCCCGCGTGCTCGGCGTCTTGGACCGGCGATGATCCCGGTCCCCTCGGACGCGCGGGTTTTGGATCGCCACCGGCCACACCGACATGCGCCGCGGCATGAACGGGCTGTCGCTGCTGATCCAGGAAGGCCTCAAGCGCGATCCTCACGCCGGCGATCTTTACGTCTTCCGCGGGCGCCGCGGCGATCTTGTCAAATGCCTTCGGCATGATGGGCTCGGCCTGTCGCTTTACGCCAAGCGCCTCGAGCGCGGCCGTTTCCTGTGGTCTTCGCCGATCGGCGACAGCGTGAGCATCACGCCGGAGCAACTCGGCTACCTGCTCGAAGGGATCGATTGGCGGCACCCTCAGAAAGCCTGGAGGCCCGGGAAAGCGGGCTGAGGATCGGCGGTGGATCACGTGAGATGGCGCGTGCCGAGCCGCCCATCCCATGTCGAAGAACTCGGCCACGCCGGCGTCCTGGGCCGGCCGGTCCCATGCCGGATGCGAAGCTGCTCGAGCAGATCCGGGCACGCTCGATGCCAGTCCCTTCCACGGCGAGGGGCATCGCGAAACCGTCGTCTTTAACTCATCGTTCAACTCTGACCCACATCATTTCCCGCGCATCCGTCAGCAGATTGGAACCGGCGTTCGGAGAACCATCGATGGCGAGTTGCGGTAGCGCCAGCTTATCCGGGGAATCCCATAGTATGTCAACCGCGCGTTCCACAAGCAATCACCTTGCTCACCGCCGCCTTAAAAGAGAAAACAATTGTTGAAACGAGCATCTGGACTGAAGGTACGATGATGAATTTGCTTTGTCTCATCAAGCGGTGGTCGCGTGGCTACTCGGCAAAAGTGGCCGATGCTCGAGTTGCGCTATGAACGCGGGCGGCTCAGCCCTCGAACCGGCACGGCTGACGTCCCGCGGCGTACCTAGTCCGATCCGCCTAGCCTCCACTGCGGTTACGATTGTGGTTGTAAGTCTCTCTGTCTCCGGGCTCTTTGGAGCAATCTTCAGTTATCGAGCGGATGAGCAGACGCGACAAGCCGCGCAGATCAGTGATGCGTTCGAGGACGCTCGCGTTGCGGTTGCGGCAGAACAGTCTGCCGAGCGTAAGTATCGGACTGATCCGGGCAACGACGCACGTGCTCATCACCGTAAGGCGGCCGATGACCTCGTCACATCCCTGAAACACGCGTTGTACCTTGGAGATACCGATGAAGAGCCCCTGATCACCGCTATGTTAGCCGAGCAGAAAGATTATCTCGCCGGCGTCAATGCCACGTTCGCCGCCATCGACGCGGGAGACCTTAGCCTCGCTAACAAGATTGATGCAGATCAAGCCAACCCGTATCTTGAAGCCATCGAGTCGCAGGTCCTCAGTGCTGCGGGGAACCACCGTTCTGAAGCGACACGACAGCTCCAGGAACTCGCACGGTTCCAAACTAGGGTCATCATCGCAGTCCCGGCCACTTTCATCATCGGCACGAGCTTTGCTTTGTTCTTCTGGCTCCGCATCCGCCGGTACCGGGTCGAGGCAGAGCTTGGACTGGTTCGCGAAACGAACGCTATCCGAGACAGCGAGGGTCGATTCCGTGCGTTGATCCAGAATGCTTCCGATATCGTACTCGTCTGTTCCAATGAAGGCGTAATAACTTATCAGAGCCCGACAAACCAGGTGTCTTGGCGCTACTCACCCGACGAACTCGTTGGTCATACCCTGCGTGAATTGGTGCATTCGAACGACCACGCCGTGCTCGACGACTTGTTTGCACGCTTGCCTCCAGAGTCCGGATCGACCAGGAATGCCGAGGTTCGGTTTCGCAACAACGAAGACCAGTGGCTCTATGTCGATCTCATTTTGACAAATTTGTTGATGGACTCGAACATACGGGGGTTCGTAGCGACCGCCCGGGACATCACAGAACGCAAGAGCTTCGAAGGGCAGCTTACGCACCAAGCGTTTCATGATTCGCTAACGTGTCTGCCCAATCGGGCTTTCTTTCGTCGCCGGCTTGATCAAGCTTTGCATCGCAAATTCATCCCGCCTCACATCGTGGGGATCCTCTTCATAGACCTTGATAATTTCAAGCTCATAAACGATAGCTTGGGCCATCAAGTCGGGGACGGGTTGCTGATCGAGGTCGCAGCTCGACTTTTGAAGTGTATTTCGGGTTCCAGCATAGTCGCTCGACTCGGAGGCGATGAGTTCGTTGTCTTGCTTGACCGCTTGGCTGACGAGAGTGAAGCGGTTGCGGTTGCCGATGAGGTTAGCCAACGGTTCGACCAGCCGTTCTTCCTTGAGCACCAAACGTTCCACGTCACGGCAAGCGTCGGCATAACCTGTGGCATCGCAGGTCATGCAACTGCCGAGCATATGCTGAGAGACGCCGATGTGGCCATGTATCGCGCGAAAAGCAGCGGCAAGGCGCGTTACGTCATTTTCGACAAGGCCATGCAGATCGACGCGCTCACGCGTCTCGAACTCGAAAGCGATCTTTATAGAGCGGCAGCGAATTCCGAATTCTATTTACACTACCAACCCATCGTGAGTCTTGCGACCGAGCAGATGACGGGAGTCGAGGCACTCGTGCGTTGGCAACATCCCGTTCGAGGGCTCGTTCCGCCAACTGCATTCATCTCGATTGCCGAAGACACTGGCCTGATCGTTCCCCTCGGAAAGTGGATTCTGAACGAGGCTTGTCGGCAGGTTTCCCTTTGGCAAAAGCTGTATCCTGCGCAACCGCCTTTAACTCTGAGCGTCAATCTTTCACCTCGTCAGTTTTTGCATGCAACCTTGCTGGAGGATGTGAAGCAGGCGCTTGGCGAAAGCGACTTTCCCGCCTCCTGCCTCAACCTGGAGATCACCGAGGGCGTCATCATGCGTGACGTCGAAGATTCTGTTCATACGCTTACGCAGCTGAAGGAGCTTGGCGTTAAGATGGCGATTGACGATTTCGGGACAGGCTATTCTTCGCTAGCTTATCTGAGGCGTCTACCGCTCGACGTTCTAAAAATAGATAGATCCTTTGTGCGGGGAATAGGGCGGAATCCGGAAGATCTCGCGATCGTTCATGCCGTCATTGCCATGGCGAAATCGCTGCGGTTGTCGATAACGGCTGAGGGCATCGAGACAGCCCAGCAAGCATCTTTGCTGCACAATTGGTCCTGCGAAAGTGGCCAAGGATTTTACTTCGCTCGGCCACTCTGTCCCGGCGATCTAGAAATGCCGCTCAAGTCCCGGAAATTGATCGTACCTGCTCCTGTGGCTGCGTGACGACTGGACTGAGGGGATGCTTTAGGGCAATCGCTTATAAGCGAATACGCGATCTGCATGGCGATGACTTTGAGATGCTCGCGGTTCCAAGTTGAAGTGGAAGTTAGCGCGTAAACACCCACGGGGTGCGTTGAGCGATGAGGCGTGCTCAGGCGCCGATAGTGCCGAGCACGGTACTGAAGGTGGTCGCCCCGTCGGTTAGGCGTGCCGTCGCCACCACCGTGCGGACAGCGGCCTCGCCCTTGGCGGGACCACATAGGGCGGTAGCCGTTGGTGTTCTTGCCTTGGATCACCGCCGGTCGGAGGTCGCGTTCGCAGGCGTTGTTGTGCGCTTCGACCTGGCCGGGGAAGGACGCGAATGTCATGAGTTGGTCGCGCGCTCGGCGCATCCTGTTCTGGATGTCGCGCGCCAGGTCGCAGACGGTCGGGGCTGCCAAGATATCGTCGATCGCCCGCTCCAGCTTCCGGCGCCGTGCCGCGATCGTCGAGGCCGCCAGCGTGGTGATGCTCCTGGCCAGTGCGAAGGCCGAGCCGAGCCACAGCTTGAGGCGCAGCGCGACCGGGTCGTCGCCGGCATCGAGCGCGTAGGCCACGTCGCGCGCCAAGTGCGCCAGGCAGGTCTGCTGTCGCTCACCGTGTCCCTGCTGGGCCGAGTAGCGGTCCGACAGCCACACGGCCGGCCGGTGCCCGTCCATGATCTCGTGCACGACCGAGGCGGCCCGCGTCGGCGCGGCATGGTGCACGACGGCCTCGTCGCAGCGGAACACCCAGTGATAGCTGTTCGACCCTTCGATCCGTACGCCCGTCTCGTCGGAGGCCACCACCTCGGCCCGCCGCAGGGCCGAAAGGGCCGCATCGCGTCCAGCATCGAACCGCGTCTCGGCCCGGCGCAGCATGTTCATCAGTCCCCCTTGGCTGATGGTGAGGCCAAACAGGTCGGACAGCACCTTCTGCAGCCGCTCGTAGGAAAGCGCCTGGAACGTCTTCAGATACACCGCCGTGGCGTGCAGCCGCGGGCCGAAGGGCGTCGAAGCCGCCTCGGATCTGCGCGAAGCGACGACGCGCGCCCGGCAGGCGGGGCAGCACACCGACAAGCGGCGGTGCTGCTCCACGACGGGCTTCACGGGCGGCAGCTCGATGTGCTCGTGCACGCTGACCGTCTCAGCCGGCAAGTCGGGCGGCAGCGCGAGGCCGCAGTCCGGACAAGACGTCGGGCGATGGTCGACGACCCGGTCGGGATCCTCGGCCATGACCCGGCTGTGGCCGTCATGGCCGGGCGGAGCGGGCCAAAGGTTCCGCTCAGCGAAGCTGAGTGGAATGGCTCCGCGGAGGGTTGGCGCCGCCAGGGCGCGACTGCTCTCGACGTTCCTTGCGATCGGTCGACGGCGGCTTGGACGACGTGCGCGACGTCTTGGCCGGTCGCTGGAGCTTCAGCACCAGTTCGATCAGCTCTTCCTTGCTCAGGCGTTCGAGGTCGATCCGTCCCATGGCGGCATGGGATCAGCCCGCCAGTCGCAACGCAAGGCCGTGATCGGCATGCGGAAGCGTCTCCGGACCCATGCTGCCTTACCGTGACTTAAGGCCTGTCAGGAAATTAAAGCTATTTTATTTTGCTGATGGGGTTTGATGGTGTAGTTCCATTCGCCGTGGAACTCGGCACGGCTGATAGCGAGAGCTTGCATCTGTTGGTCCGACACGAGCATGCCTTTTGGATATGTGGACTCGTCAAGCTCGCATCGGACCGTCAGTCCTGTTTTGGTGGTGGTGGCGC
>JAABUU010005760.1_pt1 | contig 13658 bp, 15 predicted proteins | sample 5559301 | NCBI WGS metagenome assembly JAABUU01 (sample SAMN10711884, study PRJNA513360) | rock metagenome | isolation source: Antarctica rocks | place: Antarctica: Victoria Land, Richard Nunatak white | reverse complement strand
TTTTCGAGCACGCCTATCATCTTGATCCCTCGCTTTACGGACAGATCGGCCTGGCTCTGAGCGATGGCCTGGCGCATAGAGACCGTGAAGGGCTGGATATCTTGCGTGCGCTCGAACAGAAGATTCAGCAGCGCGGGGTAGGCGATCCGGAAGCAGCCTACAAAATCGCGCAAAGTTATGCTGTTTTGCACGACAACGCTTCTGCTATGCGAGCCTTGGAATACAGCATTCGAAATGGATTTTTCGCGTATCCATATCTAATTGCTGATCCGCTGCTCGAACCGGCGCGCGGCGACCCGCAATGGAGGCCGCTCATGAACATGGCGCGCCAGCGATACGAGGCGTTCAAGCGGAGAATTCTTCTGAGGTCCGCAATTCTGGCTTAGCGCGGTCAGAGCAGGAATTACGTACCCTGTCTACACAATACGATGTAAGGAAGTCGGGGGTTGAAAGACTATCTCTTCCGAGCGGAACTGGATGGTGAATGAGGCGGTGATGGTGGGCCGGGGAGGCGCTGCTCGCGGACACCGAACGCGAGGCGTTTCTGCTGCTAATCGAGCAGTACGGGCCGACGTTGCGCCGGGCGACGATTGACGATGACGTTACCTAATCAGGTCGCGACTTCGTATATATACGACCAAGCATCGCGGCTTACTGGAATCACGTATTCGCAGGCGAATACATCCCTGGGTACTTTGACGTATGCGTACGATGCGGCCGGGCGCGTGATTGCCGAAGGCGGCACGCTGGCTCAGACCGGCTTGCCTGCGGCGGTCAGTTCGGGTGCCTACAATGACGGCAACCAACTTACGCAATGGAACAACAGCACTCTCACTTATGACGCGAATGGAAGTTTGGTCAGTGATGGAAGCAATACGTATCAATGGGACGCGCGTAACCGGCTTGCCTCGCTAACTGGTTCTTCTTCTGCCGCCGTCCAATACGATGCTGTGGGGCGCAGACAGGCCAAGGCGATCGGCTCCTCGCAAACGAACTTCTTGTTCGACGGATTGAATTCTGTTCAAGAGCAGGGCGTGGGGCTGTTGCAAATTGCAGAAGCGGCTTAAGAATAGACGCCAAACAGCTTGTTGAAGAATCTGACTTCAGCAGCGATGCCGGGCTTGAGAACGATGCATTGTAGTTTTCGCATCATGCGCATGACTTCGATTCCCTTGAGTGTGGCGTAAGCCGTCTTCGCCGTTTTGAAGCCGAGCATGGATCGAATGCGACGTTTGATGGCACCGTGATCGACTTCAATATGGTTGTTCAAATACTTCACTTGCCGGTGATCGACAGAGTCCGGCAGAACCTTGGCTTTCTTGAGGTTTCGGATCGCATCGCCGTAGGCCGGATTGCGATCCGTGTTGATGACCGACGGTCCCCAGTCTTTTCGCACGCGTACTCTGGTGGAAGCGTGGCGCGGCAGCTTGCTCGCGCGCGGCTTGTCGGTCTCCTCTGTCAATCAACGGCTGAGCGCCGTTCGGCTGCTCTTCCGGAAAGCGGCGGATCGGGGAGCCTTGACGGCCGAAGAAGCGCTGCGGCTCGCCTCGGTTCCGAATGTCAAACAAGGCGGGCAACGGCTCGGAAAATGGCTGACCGAAGGGGAAGCGGGCAAACTGCTCGGGGTCATATTCGAGCCTAGATGTCGCGCTGTACTTAAAACTGAGATTTTGAGTTTTTCGATTCTTGCATTGCGCTTAAACCGAAGACAGCTGCGAGGGTGTTGTACTTAAACCTGAGACTAAGCACCTGCGCCGGATATGGATTGTAAGGCCACCGCTTCCGGCAACGATGCTCAAGGGCAGTGGTGAAGCGCTGACGGAGAGAGATAGGCCAATATCGGCTGCAGCGCTCGAGCTCCTTCCCTTGTCGATCGGAGAGAATCTGGAACAAACTGGACCACAGCAGAAGGCTTCGCCGATAGCGCACGTTGCGGCACTTGGGATCGCTAGTTAGGGTGGCGTTCCGTACCAATTCGGCAATGATTGAGAGAAGACTCTGACGCGATAGCGAGAGCGAAACGAACCGGTCGGAGCACTCGGCGGGAGAGGAAAGGACGACTATGAGCAATTCGAGCATGTCCTCAATGAACCTACGGAAAGCTCGGTCCGTCGCGTTGTCAAGTAGTCGCTGATTCCAAGCAAGCCCGATAAGACTCGATCGATACGCGGCTTCTACAATGGCGATAATGTCATCGTCCGGTACATAGTTGTGTTGGTCAGGAGGATGGGTAAGATCCTTGAAGCATGAGCGACACACAAGGCTGGGCAGCTTTGTAGGAGGAGAGAAGCTCAAAGGTTCTATCTCACCGCACTGTGGACAACTATCTATGAGAGGAGATCGATGAACACCGCACCGAAGCAAGGCGGCGAAGCACCAATCCCATCGGATGTGAAGAGTTTTTTGCAAACTGACGCATTGCGGGCAGAAGGCGTATCGAAGTCGCCAGGAACTTTCACGGGAACAGCTGGGAGAAAGTCCCCTTTGGGGAAAGCGCAGCAACAGAGCTACGTTGATCTCAGGGACCCGAACGTTGAGGTTCAGTTTTCTGAGCGTTGAGTACGGTACGCGCGTAAAATGCGAAAGCGCTCGCAAGGTAATCTCCGGGACTGAATAGTCGAGCATTTGGCCGGGAACAAGGCTTTCGGGATCACGGATCTCGAGAACTTCGACTAGCTCTTTAAACGAGACAGCATTAGCGGCTGCGGTTCGCATCAGCCAGGAAGAGAGAAGTTCATCCGGAAGCGGCCGAGGCGCTAAGGGAAGCTGGGCTGGTGCAAAAGTCATATATTCATCGCGAGACGACGCGACGATTGCGTCGGTCGGCGATAGAAACCAAAGACCCGGCCATCAGCTCTTCGGTCAAACACGTGAGGTCGATGCGTTCTCTGCCGGAACGGATGGCGTCGATAGCGGCACGCTCGATCAACCGGCAGATACGGACGAGGACCCCTTCCGATAAGCTGAGAACCCGCTGATGGACTTGGGGATCCCGAAAGTCGGACGGCTGCCGCAACGGAAGAATAGATTCAAAGCTAGCAAGTAGCTGATGAAACGCTTGATCGTTTTCCCAAGCAGGAAGTTCCATAGCTTCGAACCGGTCGGCAAGCTGCTGATCGGTCATTAATGCTTGGTTAGCCTCATGGGTTCCTACGCAAACCAGCGGTACGCGGAGGTCGTTAGCCAAAAGGCGAATCGCGTCCAGGATGATTCGTTGTTCGCGGAACGTGCCGGCGAGAATGGCATGAATTTCGTCGATCACCAGCATGCGTACCTCGAGTTGGTGAGCGAGTATTCGAATGCGATGCCGAAGAGTGCTCGCAGTAGTTCTGTGAGCGAAGATGCCGCCCATGCCATTCAGGATCTCTTCGTATAGATCTGCGGGAACCGGTGCCGGCGGCATCTGGATGGAGACGACCGGCAGACGGGTTTTGCCGCGAGCTGCATCAAAGCGGGACCGGTGATCGCGCAAGAACTTTTGAACGATCCTGGTCTTACCCATTCCTGTCGTACCGTAAATCACCAGTGACGGCATGCGGTCGCGTGGTGGATAATCGATGAGGTCTGCTAAGCAAAGCAGGATACGTTCCGCGCGCGCGTACTGAATCCACCGTTCTTGCCGTATCCAAGCGATACGTTCCGAGTCCTCCTTCAACGCGGTGGCCCTGTGGGTACCTTGCAGATGAGGAAAATCAGCCATTACTCTTCCCAAACCTCGACCGGATACGGTTTCACCTCGGCAGCCAATCTGTCGGTTTGTGTTTTGCTTACTTGCGACATCGGCGCTGGTAGGGTGTCAACTCTTCCCTGCCGGCGCCTCTGACGAGAAGTTCTGGCTGCCGTTTCGATGATCCGCCGCTGCTCGAGAATGGAATCGAAGATGACCTGCTCGGACTGGGATCGCAGGCCCTCGTTTCGAAGTCGTTTACGTGCCTCCAGTAGTTCCCACAACGCGACGGGAGGCTGGCCAAGATCGGAATACGGTATTGTCCAGTGCTGGCCGCCGGGATCACGGACAAACAGGCGTGAGAGGAAGTCGAGAAAAAACTCGATGTCGCTGGTAGGATGCCGGGTCGGCTGTTTTCTTTGAGTGATGCCCGCGTTCCAAGCCTCTTGCGGCGACTTCCCTAACTGCGAGTGAACGCTGACGTGGTACACACCGGCAATCTGTAAAGCGAGCCAGCGCTCCAATTCTGGAAGCGTGAGCGCAGCGTGCGCCTCGGAGTCGTAAGAACCCTTCTGTTGCACATTGGAAAAGGTCGTTCCTGGCAGCAGATGAACTGCGCCCATCATAGTCCCGATCAGGCGCTCGATATGTCCGCCGAAATGCGGCCGGCCGGGCGGGCGGTGCTCGATCTGAATGCTATATTCCTGGCAACCGCGCAAGAGAGCTTCGGAATGAAACTCCTTGGCATTGTCCAGATGAATAACGCGAGGGATTCCGGCTACCGGCCAATTAATCGTAGAAAGCTCGCGATCTGCAAGCCATTGTTCTTTGGACAGCACAGCGTGCGTCAGCACCAGAGAGACAGCAAGCGCAGAAGGTGGATCGAGCGAAACATGGAACCCTGTCACCATCCTGCTCGCGACGTCCACTGCGAGGGTGAGCCACGGGCGGCCCATGGGAAGCCGCTCTCGCTGGTCGACCACGATTACGTCAACAAGGGTGTGATCAATTTGGACAAGATTTAGCGGCAGCAGAGAATGCAACGAGGAGGTCTTAACGGGCCCGAACTTTGCGCGGGCAGCCTTGTCGCCCTCGCGCTTTTGGACCGCCTCGTGGGCATTTAACGCCTCCAAGCGGCGGCGCACCGTGCGATAGTTCGGAGACGGGAAAGCCTGCTCAGCAAAACGGTGACGGAGTTCTCTTAGCAAGGCTGCCATTGAGGGACGCTGAGGAGTCAAATAGAACTCCTGGATGCAAGCTTTGATGATCTCTTCGCGTTCCCGGTCAAGGAAATGGGTACGTACATCGCGCCCACGCTTCCAAGGCAGAAGAGAAGAAGTTTGCGGGCGTTGCCGGTATCGAGCGATCAGTCGATAGAGCGTAGCTCGACTTGTCTGTAGGTTTTGTGCTGCCGTGCATACGTCGGCTTCTGTCAGGCGGACTTGATCTGCTAAGGGACGGATGATGGCTTCGCGCTGACTAGCTTTGAGCCAATCGCTGTCAGATGCTGTCTGCCACTCGCGCCACTTGTGCATCTAAATCCGAGACGAAACTCAGAGCTAGTCCTGTCTTGGATTTCAGTACAACAATCTCATGTTTAAGAGCTATGAAGGTTGCGCTTAAATCTAAGAACGGTTTCAAAACAAAGACGTGACAATCTCAGTTTTAAGCGCAGCGCGACAGCTATCCCGCGGGCTATTGCTTCAGTTGATCCAGATCAAACCGTGCTGCTTACCACCTCGATGCAATCTCTTCTTGCCGATTCCATCGCGGATCGTCGCTTTATTGTAAGTTTGCTCGCCGTCACCGGTTGTCTTGCGCTCTTGATGGCCTTGGCTGGCATCTATGGCGTAACGTCATACACCACATCGCGCAGAACACAAGAAATCGGGGTTCGGATGGCTCTCGGCGCCCGCAATGACTCCACGAAGCGCACGCATCACGACTAGTTGGCAGCTTCCAAAATTGAGGGAGCCGGTAATGGAATCTACTTCCTGGAGGGCGTGCAAACTAACCTCGAATACCGATCCGGGCTTACCTTGGACGCCTATGCGCCGTCGGGTATGCGACGTCCCGCAGCTCTTGTCTTACATGGGAGTTCCGGCGATAAGTCGACTCACGTTACGCAGCTATTTCCACTGTTATCTAAGGCAGGCTACGCCTGGTTTGCAGTAAATTATCGCAATGCTGCGGATATTCGCGCGGCAATCGCATTCATCGAGTCTCCAGGGCGCTTCTCCATCGAGCCTCGGCCGATCTTGATCGGGGAAGATACCGGTGTTTCAATTGCTTTTGAGCTTGCACGCCGCGGCGGGTTCAGGAGTGTGATCGGCTTTGGAGCAGCGAGGAACGTGGCCGCCATGCTGGACCCCGGGGTTCCTGTCACCCTTTTTCACGGAGCTGCAGACACAGATTCAAACCCCAAACCGTTAGAAGAGGCTTGTCGGGCCTGGGCAAAGTGTCGCATTGAGTTGATATCTCGGGGCATTCACAACCTCGAGAACTGGCATCCCGGCGAGTGGGAGTGGAAAGAGGAGTTTACGGCCCTTCTCCGAAACGGAAGGCGGGGTCTTTGGAAAGACATTGTGTATGCCCGGCCCGCTGGACTGCCGCTTAAAATGGATGCCCGTTTGCCCGAGGGGCCGGGCCCGTTCCCGGCCGTAATCGTCGTCCATGGAGGAGGCTGGGAAGCGGGCGACAAGCTGACTTATGTTTCTCCTGTGCTATCCCTTTTGTCCCGAACACACTTTGCCTGGTTCTCGATCGATTACCGTTTGACGCCTTTCGTGCGAAACGAAGAGCAGTTGGAGGACTTGCGTAACGCGATCCGATATGTTCACATTCACGCTGCTAGATTAAACGTCAATCCGAATGCGATCGCGGTTTTGGGCGAGTCGGCCAGTGGCCAGATGGTGACAGAAGTTGCTTCGGAGCCTTGTTCCGGCTGTGAGGTAAAAGCTCTCGTTTCGTTCTATGGAGTGTATGACTTTGTGCCTTGGGCCGCAGACCCGGATTCGAAGCCGATGCTCGACCGTATCTTCGGTAGTTGGGATATCGACAAGCTGCGGCGATATTCTCCCATTTCCCACGTTCACCCCGGTATGCCTCCGGTTCTGCTGCTACAAGGAACCGCCGACGAACTATACCCGGGAACTCTTGCTTACGAGAAACGACTGAAGCAAAACGGTGTCCGGCATGAACTGATTCTCCTCGAGAAGGCACCGCATGGCATGGAGAATTGGGTGGGCCACCCTGAATGGGAAGTCTACCGGACTAAGTTGGTTAGCTGGCTGGATGCGGTTCTGCAGTCAAGCCCTCCGGTATGAATCAAAGCGCCCTGCTCACCACGCCAGAGGCGGAAGTGGACCTTGGGAGTGCACGACAAAACCTTCAGCTCGCTGGCAGCGATATTCCAATGCACGAAAGCGTTCCATCTGTTCGTGATACGGATAGAAATCCGACGGCCCTTGGCTAGCGTGCATAAAACAAGCTTCTTTCTTTTTCTCCCAGGTCTCCGATACATCCACGTAGAAGTTAGGAGAGAACTGTTGCGTCTGCTCACCGCTCAGAACCTCGAAGTAGACCAGCGCGTATTTCTTACCGCCGCGGTGCCACGCCTGGAAAGTCAGCAACGACGCCGCACAGTGGTCGCGATGCGTGTCCACCGGCCAGTGCGTAAACACGACGTCCGCGTGTTGCGCACTCAGGAGGCGTTCAAATGCTTCGTAGCGTGTGTTGTTGACCTCGCTCGCGCCGTCGATTTGCCCGGCGAAGACCGGCTTTGCGCCGAGGATCCGGCAAGCTTTTGAGGCTTCTTCGGTACGGATGCGGGCCGCCTCTTCGTGCGTCTTACCATTAATGCCAGCTTCTCCGCGGGTCAGATAAATGATTGTGACCTTATGTCCGCGCGCGGAGTAACGAGCGAGAGTCGCGCCACAGCCTGTTTCCGGGTCGTCCGGATGCCCGCCGACACAGACGACGTTCAACTTGCCGGGAGAAAATGCAGGCGCGGCGTCGGTGAGCTCAACAGCAAATGGAGTGGCCAGGGCCAGAAGACCGTCTCTTCGGGTCATAGGTTATTTGCAATGGTTACCATAGTGAACCGTCCAATCGGCCGCCGGAAGAGAAGTTCGATTTTCTGGATTGCCCTACATCCGGAGAGCTTACCACTGACTTTCGTCTTCCATTCGCCTAGTGGATCCTGAGTGGCCCACAGGGTGTTTTCATGTGTGATAACGGGCTCTGGTGCAAACTCTAGCTGTGTTTCGGTGGGATAAGGAATAATGGCGGGGGTGACCGCACTGGACCTGTTCAAGGGACGACATTTCGACCAAGACGTCATCGTATTGTGCGTGCGCTGGTATCTAAGCTTCAAGTTAAGCTCACGCGATTTGGTTCAGATGATGAGTGAGCGGGGGATTGGGTTGGCACATACAACGATTCTGCGCTGGGTGCAACGCTACGTGCCGGATTTTGGATCATCGCCTGACTTCACAGCTTCTCATTTCTGTCGAGAGAAAGAGAGATACCTGCTGTCAGTGCGACCGCTCTAGAATCGGCATTTCAGTCTATACCCGTTTGTGCCCACGATATAAGCACAAGCTAGACTGACGGCACTCTGTTTCCGCCACGTGGCCATGGGCTTTTAGATCGGCGCAACGATTAAATCAGCGATAGCAGATCTTCCCCGAGTACAAATCATGAGCAGTGCGAGAACGCCTTGCCCATGAGCTCCGTTACGCATTTATTGCGGAGCACAGCTGACTTGATTATTATTGTGACGCAGCTTAATCTGAAGAACATTTGGGGCTTCGGACCATATGACTGGTACGAGAGCAAAATTTTAGTTGTAGTTGGTTTAAACTTTCAGCGTCTACGAACTGGCGATGGTGGATGAGCATGGCGCAACCGAGTTGATCGAAGGCCTGCGGAAGCGGGACACGGGCTCGCTGGCAACGGTGTACGACCTGTACGGTCAAATCGTTTATTCACTCTTCCTCCGAATCACAGGCGAGCAGAGCGTGGCCGAGGATCTGGTCCAACAATTGTTCAGCCGCGTATGGGATGAAGCCCCGTCCCATTCTGTGAAAGGGCCATTGGGGGTCTGGATCCTATCTGTCGCCCGACATATGGCGATCAGTCACGTACGCTCCGCCCGATCGCGAGTTGCCCTCCGATCACTTCCGATAGAAGATACGAAGCGAGTTCGATCTGACAAGGATTCTAGACAACCGGAAGCGATTCTGGACCAGGTCCGAACGGTCCGCGCAGTATTTTCCAATTTGGACCCAAACGAGAAACGGGTGGTGGAGTTAGCGTATTACGAAGGTTTCTCGCAGAGCGAGATCGCAGAGAGACTGAAGCAGCCGCTGGAAACGATTAAGAGCTGGATGCACTCCGGTTTAGGAAAGCTGCGGACGGCCGTCAAAGGAGGTGGAGTCTAAATGACAGACGCCGAAATGGACGACCTGTACGAACTCTACGTCCTGGGCGTCCTCGAGCCAGACGTGGCAGCAGAGGTTGAGCGCTATTTCCAAGAACATCCTGCCGAGTACGCGGAACGACTCGGCGACGCTTACCGGTTGATGGCCGCAATGGCAGGGATTGCGGAACCCGTAAGGGCGCCCGCGCAGTTGCGTGACCGTGTCCTGGCGACCATTGCGCCACAGCGTGTCAGGCTCCAGCCAAGACGGCTTTGGGGAGGTTGGGTGTTTGCCGCTGCCGCTTTAAGTTCAGCTTGCCTTGCATTGGCGCTGTTCTCGCTACGAGATCGCGGTGAGTTGGGCCAAATGCGCGCTCAATTGAATTCGGCAATTAGCGAGCGGAACCAACTAAGATCTACGCTCACCAACGCGATTAACAGTGAACTAGCTCAAGTAGCGGCGCTTACGGCCGAGCGGGAGCGATTACGAGTAGCACTAACAAACGCGAACAGCACGGCGCAGAGTCAACTGGCCGCGCTTACGAACGAGCGAGACCGATTGAGAGCGGCGCTCGCCAATGCGAATAGTGCGGCTCAGACCCAGTTGGCGGCATTTACGAGCGAGAGGGACCAATTGCGGGTAGCGCTCGAGAATGCGAACAGTACGTCCAGAGCTGAGGTTGCTGCACTCACAAGTGAACGGGACCAATTGCGGGCAGTTGTCAGTACGGCCAGGACAGACCTTGCAGCGCTTACGGGTGAGCGGAATCAGTTAAGGGCGGCACTTTCGAAGGCGAGCAATACCGCAGCCTCTCAAGAGTCTTCGCTCACGGGGGAATTAGCTGAATTGCGATCGGCTCTCATGATCATGAGAAACCCCGAGACCCGCAGCAAACGGTTCGGCAGCCCGACCGCGCCGCATGGCTGGGTCTTCGCAAATCGCGAAGGTGGATTACTATTCCTGGGATCGCGATTGCCGACCGTTGCGAGTGATCGCACATTCGAGCTTTGGTTGGTTCCGAAGACCGGGACTCCAGAATCGGCTGGGGTGTTCCGGCCAAACGATAGCGCAGGAGACGCAGTTCATATCTCGTCGTTGGCGGTTGATCCCTCGCGCATAAAGGCTGTGGCCGTCAGTGAGGAACCACGTTCAGGATCAACTGCTCCGACCACAAAGCCGTTCTTGTTGGTACCGTTGGGCTAGATCAAAATTCCTGCTTCGCAGCAGTAACGGCCTGTAGACCGACCAAATTCGAGAGGCCTCGAGATAATTAGTTCTATGCTGGCCTCCGCTCCATAACCTGAATCCCTGAAACTCGAAGGCAGTGGCCAATGAGGGGACAGCTCAAGAAAGGGAAATTTCCGTACGCTAAGAACCTGGACGGCGTTCAGGGGCGGTCCGGTTAGGTCGAGGACGAGTGCGACCGAAGGTCGGGGGTCAAGCCGCCTTTTGATCTGCCGCTGTTTGCCTTTGTGGTTGGAGTCTGAAGTTCGGATACCAGCGCCGGAAAGCATCGTCAAGTTCTTCATTCAGAACCTTCGTGCGGGTCTGTAGCAGCAGGTGGGCGCCGCGCAGCGTCCACTGCATCTGTTGCTTCTTTACAAATCGCCGGCTGACCACTTGGTTGATCGTCGACTCGACAAATGCCGTGCTGATCGTTTCTCCTTGCCGTCTGCGCTCACCGAAGTTCGGGATAAACTCGCGATTGTTGCGAATGTACGTATCGAACTCCCCCACCCCATCGGCGACCTTCTTCGCCGAAGCCGAACGGGCCTGAATCAAACTCAAGTCCATGATCAGATCAGCTAGACGGTCGAGGGCCTCTTCCGTATTTCCGTGCCACAGCAGATGCTTCACGCTCTCCAGTCGTTGCGATACTTCCGCGCCCGTCGCGGGCTGTTCCTGCTGTAACGCCTTGGTTTGCTGTTGCAGCACTGTCAGCCTCATGGTGATGTGGAACCAGTCGATCAGATGCTCACTGTAGGGATGAAGGTACTCCTGCATCCGGCGGACATTCTCGCCGCCATCGGACATGAACACCACTTGCTGGTTCTCCTGTAGACCTTGCGACTTCATCAACTCCCACAAGCGGCGGCGTGGCTTTTCATCATAGGTCTGCACGAACGCGAAGCACTTCGATGAGGGCGACTCCGTTTCTTCTTCGCGGCGAAACGCGACAACACTCTTGCCGGCGATCACTTCAAACCATCCCTGCTTGTGCGCCGCCCGAACGTACCCGCCATCGATGCCAACCGTCATCGGACCATCGGGCAGAGGCTGCTGTTCCCAATCCTCCTCCGATCCCTCGAACAAGTTCGGTGGCCGCTCGTCGCCGAGTTCTTGCTCAATCCGCTCGGCAGTCGCATACAGGTGCGCCCGCACGCTTTCCCGATTGGCGGAGTCGCCGACCGGCAATACTTCCTGCAGCAGATCCGCCACTCTGGCGAAAGGGATCAATGACGCCCATTTCGTTTCCAGGTACAGCATTTCCGGAGCGGTTTGCCCATTCAACCAGGTCCTCAACGGACGAAATGTCTTGGGGCCGTGGGGGTCGCACGCACAGCGGTTCCATCGCGGATTCATCACCTCGACCCGGCCGAAGCAAGTGGCGATCGGGGCGCTGCCTGAGTCCTTGGTAGTGTAACGTTCCCCGCAGTGTCGACACGCCCGGCGTTGCTCCAAGTCTCGGTCTACTTGTTGGGCCACGATGAATTTCTGAACGCCTGCCAGCAGTGCTTTGCCCTCGCTCAAATTCATGCCTAGCGTTTCCATCGCCAGCTCGCGCGGCTCCAGCGCGAAGACCGTGCGTCGTTGTTCCCCGCCAACGGCGTTTTCGCATACGACTTCAACCCGGAAGCTCATGACCACACCCTCCGGTAGGGCATCGTCCACTCACTCAAGCGCGCGTTGGCTTCTTGCAGGTTGAACCGCTCGGGATGAAGAGGTCCGGATTCCTCCAGTCGCCGATCGATACTCCGGAAGCCCTCATCCAAAGACGTCCGTAGGAGATCCCAGGTCTTCTGTGGTTCATCCGGACAGGCCTCGGCAAACATCTGGATGCCTGCCTCCCTTATGACCGGGTCGTTCATCGCAGCGCCTTCCTTCTGCCGTTTCAACATCAATCGATAGCCGGTTGGACCCCCGCAATGCTCCGGAGGCGCCGCTCCGCGGCCGCCCACGCAGGTGCGCAAGTCGTCCTCCTCTTCCTCGGCGTCTTGTATATCGATGACTCGCATGTCCCACCTCCCACATGTGGAGCGTGTCGCAGACGTAGAAGAACTTTTCTTGCCGATGCAGCTTGAGTTCGTGCAAGGCCTTCGACCGGTTCTTCCGGCGGAAGCTGTTGAACTCCTCGCCGTGGACCCGGATGATATAACCCAGATCGCCGTCCCAGCCGAGGATAGCGCGAAATATATCGTGGAACTTGGCGAGTTGCATGTGATCGGATACGGAAACCAGCCGGATCACCATGGGGCTCACTTGACGGAGAACGGCGCGCAGCATCAAGCGCTTGCGGAAATGTTGAACAGACATCTCCACAGCCTAGCCCCGCATCTACCCCCGACCTTCGGTCGCACTCCACGACCTGCGCCGGACCTGTGCGAAATTGTGCCGCAAAGCGGGAGGGGATTTGGAGCAAATTCAGCTGCTGCTCGGCCACGCCTCCATCCAGACCACCGAACGTTATCTTGGCACCAAGCAAGATCTCGTCCAGGCCGTCAATGATCGCGTCAAGATTCGGGTCGAGCGGGATTAAGAGATTGAGCAGGAATATTGAGAGAAAACGGCTCATAATAAACCTTATGGCGACAGTCACCTCTCCGCGCCTGATTACGGCCGAAGACTACGAGCAGCTCGAAGAGGTACTCGGGTTTCGCGACGAATTGATCGAAGGAGAACGTGTCTTGTCCCCAAACGCGATCTTCCCGCACGCGGCTATAATCAAACGCTTAGAGCGAATACTGGAGAATCAGCTCGCTGAGTTAAGCGCAGAGCCGCTCCATGTGGCGCGTGAAACGGGTTGGAAATTTCACAACGCGGCGAGCGGGGCCGATAGCGTACCTGGCCCCGATTTGATGGTGATTCGTGATGAGGACGCACGACGCGCAATCAAGAGCCGCCGCTGGTTTGAAGGTGTGCCTTTACTGGTGATCGAGGTTATCTCGCCTTCCGAGCGCAAAGCCCGTCGCCTCCAGAAAATCGGCCTGTATCTCGATATGGGCGTGCCACATGTGGTCGAGGTCGACTATACGAAGCGGGTGGTCCGGATACACACACCGGAAGCGGACTCCGTTGTTGTCTATCGTGAAGGCGATCAAATAACCGTACCATTTCGCGCCGCTGCGAGCGAGATCTTTGCCGTTCTCGATTGACTGGCTTCAGGTGTCTTTCGCTTAGCGACTTCAAAGACTAGCCCGCGCTTGGTTCCGGCTTACGTGCGATCGAGACGACCGTGATGTCGTCTTCCTGTCCGAACTGTTCCGCCGCTTGCGCAATCTCGGCAGCAGGACCATCACTTTACCCAATCCATTGCGATCGTGGGAAGGATGGATGACCGACGCTGAAGT
>JAABUU010005759.1_pt1 | contig 13661 bp, 14 predicted proteins | sample 5559301 | NCBI WGS metagenome assembly JAABUU01 (sample SAMN10711884, study PRJNA513360) | rock metagenome | isolation source: Antarctica rocks | place: Antarctica: Victoria Land, Richard Nunatak white | reverse complement strand
CATCGAACAACGGGGCTGATGCTTGGGACGCGGCCCATTTCCGACGCGAGACCGCACGGATCCACCCCACGAACGCGACTACCGTCAGTTATTTTCGTGTCAGTCTGACCGCGCCGTCGCCAAGACACGCTCGCGACCTCGGCCGCCGCCCGGCACCCATACCCGAAGCCAAAGCCCGCCCAGAAAAGAAAATCCTGGACGCAACTTCCCGCTGCAACTTGACAGAGGTGGTTTCCATATCAGTTGCCGGCCATGAACAGACCGATCTTGCGGGCGACGATGCTCCGGACGATGTCGTTGCAGGGTTCGATGTTGTTGCGCAGCGAGGAGTTCACCTCGGTGGCGCCGAACCTCTCCTTGGCCGCCCGGGTCCAGCCGACCAGCAGTTCGGTGCCGACGTTGAACTTGCCGATGCCGTTCGCGGTGAGCCGCGGGTAGTCCTCCTCGGCCACGCCGGTCCCGCCGTGCACCACCAGAGGCTTCTCCACGGCCTTGTGCAACAGCTCCAGCAGGGGGAAGTTCACCTCGGTCTTACCTTTGAACTGACCGTGGTTGGTACCGATGCTGACCGCCAGGGCGTCGCAGTCGACCTCGGCCAAGAACTGGACCGCTTCATCCGGCTGGGTATACTTCCCACTCTCGTTGCTGATGCCTTCCTCGGTGCCACCAATGGTGCCGATCTCGGCTTCGACCGACACCCCGCGGTCGCGGGCGAATTCGATGACTCGCCTGGACTTGGCTACGTTTTCGCTGAACGGAAGCGACGAGCCGTCGAACATGACCGAGGAGTATCCGGCCTCGATCGCGTCACGGATATCGGTCAGATCGGTGCAGTGGTCCAGGTGCAGCACGACGTCCACGATTTCGTCCTGGGCCATGGATTTGCAGACCGCAACGAAGTTGCGCATGCCGACATAGCGAGCGGTCGAGGGCGAGGTCTGAATGATGATGGGGGCACCCAGGTCTCGTGCGGCCCGAATCATTGGTGGAACCATCTCCAGATTGTGGGCGTTGAACGCACCGACGGTGTAGCCGACGCGGGCGGCCTCGGCGAGCACCGGGTTCATTGACTTGTACATGGAGGTCTTTCCCTTCCGTTCAGGGTTGGTGGGTGAATTGCGCGGCGAACTCCTCGCTCGGACCGCAGGGGTGATCGACCGCATTGCCGGAGGTGTCTCCGGCGGCGGACAATTGTTCGGCCACCTTGGTGGCGTGAGCCGCGAACATGGCGGCGCCGAAGGCACCCGCCTGTCCGCGGTTGGCGAACCGGACAGCCGGGAGCGCCTTCTGCTTGGCTTGGCGGACTGAGCGCATCCTGGTCCACCCGCCGGCGACCACCGTCTCGGCGAACGGACCGACTTCGGCCTCCATGGCGTCGAGCAGTGAGTCGACCTCCTGGGTCCCGTTGGCCAGGACCGCAAGCCACAACCCGGCGGGGCTGGATGTGTCGGTGTCGACGGTGATCCGCAGGGTCCCGTCGTCATTGCGGGCGCCGGACACAGCGATCCCGCTGGCATCCGCGGACTTGGCCATCGCAGCAGCGTCCAAGGCCTCGCGACCGGCGTTGTCGATGATTCCCAAAAGATTGAGGGTTCGGCGCAGCAACAGACCGCTCCTGGTGCCGGCGACCAGGATCCTCCGGTCACCCATCACATGATGGACCGTATTGATCCCGACGAGCGCTAGCCGCTCTCGACTCGGGTAGTCCAGCGCCTGCGGGGTGGTGCGCAGCAGGACCTGAGCCGTGCCGAAGGAGTCGAAGGCGACGTCGGGACCGACCGCTCCGGAGCCGACAGCGGCGACGGGATGATCATGGCCGGCCACGGTCACCACCGCGCCGACCAGGACCTCCGGCGCCGTTTCGGTCCCCCGGGCGACCCGACCAAGCGGCGTGCCGGCACTGACAAGCGCTGGCAGGATCTGACTATCGGCGCCCAGGGCCTGGACGGCGGCGGGCCATACCGCCGACGTGTCCTGATCGAGCAGGCCGGTCCGGGCGGCCAGGGAGTACTCGGCGGCCAGGGTGCCGGTGAGCCTGTACGCGACGTACTCGGGGACAGACAGCCAAATGTGCCCGGCCAGATTCGTTCCCTGCCCACGCATCCAGGCGAGCTTGGCGATGCTGGCCAGCGGCGAAAGCGGCAGTCCGGTGCGGCCGCGGAACTCATCGAGCACGGCGGTGTCGAGTTGTTCGAACTCCCGACTCCCCCGTGGGTCGAACCAGGCGATGATCGGGTGCACCGGACAGTGCTGTCGGTCCAGCAGGACGCCCGCCTCGCCGAGCCCGGTGGTGGCGATGCCCCGCACGCGGACCGGGCCGGTCAGTTGGTGCGCTTTGGCCATCACCTGCTTCGTCAGCGCCAGGACCGCGGTGTACAACCGGTCTGGATCGGTCTCGGTCAGCGACCCGGCACGGGTGTTCCAGTGAGTGGCCGCTGCGACCCAGGTGATCTCACGGCCGTCCAGGGTCGTGGCGAGCACCTTGGTATCCGACGTGCCGATGTCGACGCCGAGCAACAGGTCGGTCGTGCTCATCGGTTACTCGGACGGACGCCTGCGTGACGGGCGCGGCGTTGACGTCGTTCAAGGGGCTGCACGGAGGTTCCTCTTCCGGGCTCAGGGGTGGCGTTGGCAGCGTATGGCATCGTTACCAGCCTTAGTGTCGCACAGTTCTGGTAACGATGCCATACTGGTATCTGCGAACGTTTCCGAGTGCCCACGATCGTGATGAGGTTGGGAGGGTATGTTGTCGATGAGCACGCTGCGTGATGTTGCCGCCCGAGCCGCCGTGAGCGTCACGACGGTCGCTAGGGTCATCCGCGGCGACAAGTACGTCAAACCCGAAGTACAGCAGAGGGTTCGCGCTGCGATCGACGAGCTGGGCTATGTGCCGAACCTGGTGGCCCGGTCGTTGCGGACCGGCCGCGAGGACGCTATCGGAATAGCGGTCCCGGAGATTACCGATTCCTTTTATGCCGAGATCATCCAGATCGTGGAACGCTCCGCCCGGGCCCGCGGTATGGCCATCATCGTGACCAGCTTCGGTGACGACCCGGCAAGTGAGCAGTCGGCGGTGGAAGCGCTGTTGAGCCGACAGATCGTGGGGCTGATAAGCGTGCCCGTCGCCAACGACCAGTCATACTTGCGGCATTGGCAGGATCGGACAGCCATGATATTCATCGACCGCGAGCCCACGGGAATGACCGCCGACAGTGTGGTGGAGGACGACCTGGGCGGCGCCCGAGCCGCGGTATCCCATCTCCTCGGGCACGGGCACCAAAGGATCGCGTTCCTCGGCGATCCGCCGACGGTACCCACCGCGGGCCGACGCCTAGACGGTTATGCGGCCGCGCTACGCGAGCATGGCCGTCCAATGGATGACGCACTGATCCGCGTCGGGAGTGACGTCAGCGGCGACCCCGCGGAAACCCTGCGGGTGCTGCTCGACGCCGATGATGCGCCGACTGCCGTGTTCTCGGCCAACTCCCGCTGTTCGGTGGGGATCGTGCCGGCATTGCAGCGGATGGGCCGCAGCGATATTGGACTGGTCAGTTACGGCGACTTTCCCATGGCTCAGGCTCTGGTGCCCGCGGTGACCGTCGTCGACCAGAATCCGGCCGGGTTGGGGCAGTTCGCGGTGGAACGGTTGTATCGGCGGATCGACACACCCGGACTGCGTCTGCGGCGGCGGACCGTGCTACCGGTCGAGCTGCTGGTTCGGGAGTCCTGCGGGACTGCGGCGCCGATACCGGTCGCCGGACATCCCGGGACCCCGGCCAACGACCGGTCCAGCTCAGCCTCGTTTCCTCCCGCCTCACCAGTCGTCGCACGTCCGCATGAACCGCCCAGCCATCCCCGGGTACCGGTTATGCCCGCCCACCGTCCTTGTCTCACAAAGGATCAATCATGACCTTCTCCCCCGTCGAGGCCATCGATGTCGCGTCCGCTGCGCCCCCCGGATTGTGGTGCTTCGCCGGTCCGCCGGGTAGCGGCAAGTCCACCCTCGGTCGCGCAGTCGCCGCCCGAGTGGGTGCGTGCATGTTGGACCTGGACACCGCAACGAATCCGCTGATCGCGCACATCGCCGCGCTGACCGGGGCCGGCGACGACCTCGACCATCCGTCGCTCCGGGGCGCAGTGCGCAGTGCGCGCTATCGCTGCCTGACCGACCTGGCAGCCGAGAACGTGCGGGTGGGACGCTCGGTGGTGCTGGTCGCGCCGTTCACCCGCGAAGGAGCCGATGCCGAGGCCTGGCAGCAGCTGGCCCACGCGATGTCGCCGGCCGTGCCATTCCTGATCTGGGTCGACGTTCCCCCGGCGGTGGCACTGCAACGCCGTCAGCAACGTCGCCTTGCCCGTGACCGGACTGCCTCGCTGTTGACCGGACACGAATTGGGGGCCGAGTTCCCCCGGCCCGTGGTCGACCATCTGCTGGCCAACGGCGCCGCACCCACCGAGGTGGAAGCCGAGCGACTGGCCGGGCTCCTCGGTGGCCCGGGCACCCATTGAGGCGGGCGGGCCGCGCGGGATCCGAATTCGATGCAGGAGCGTCTCCGGTCAATCCTCGACCAGCGGGATTACCGTCCCGAATGGCCCGGGCCGCGGCGAGGGTGCAGCGAAGGCTGCGTCACATCGACAGCACGGCTAGTGTCTTCTGCGTGGAACAAGCGGGCTTCTCTGACGAAAATGCACCCGATGACCGGATCGTCGCCGTCCGGCTGCCCGCCGGGGCGGTACTGGGGGACCCGGCTGCGCAGCTGCGGGAGATGGTCGTGCCGTTGGCTTCGCCGAACAGGTCCCAGGCGTTGAAGATTCGCAGTGCGGCGAAGCCGCTGTACAGGCCGCCGCCGACGATGCGGTTGTGGCGATGATGGGTCTCGAAGAAGACCGGCTCCCCCGGAGCGATCGCTGCAAACCTTCGCCCACCCGCCGGTCGCGAGAACTTCACCTGGCCACCCGGGGGGCGATCGGCCAACTGCCGATACCACTGGGCATCGGTCACGCCGACATACGCCCGCATACCGCCAGTGTTCCCCGGCGGGCACGAGGTGTGGCAGACCACCGAACAGGCCTTCGCGAGTCGGACCAGCACCTATGCGACAATTACTGGCACCTGTACGCCGAATAACTTGGCGAAGGCTACAAATTCATACTTCGAGAAAATCAGGTCCGGATCGGCAGTATCGACGAGTTTCGTTGGCGGACATGCCACCACGGTTCGTGATGAGCATGTTGAACTGTTGTATGCGGGCAAATCGGGCGAAGCTGTTCACACCAAATTTCGTATGAATAGCGACGAGTACCCTTCGTTGAGCCTGTTGGATGGCCAAGGCTTTACTATTGACATCGGTCGCGATCGGAGTTGTGAGGCCTCGTTCGATGGTGATACCCGTGGTTCCCATGATAGCGATGTCGATGTCGAACGTTTCGAGCATGGCGGTGCCCCAATGTCCGGAGGTCTTCAGAGATGGCTGTTGGACGCGGCCACCCAGCAGATACACGACGATTCGGCTATCGACGTTTGCCAGGAGCGTTTCGGCGACGGATAGCGATGGGGTGATCACAGTCAACGGGCGGCCGATCGTGCTTAACGCTTCGGCGACCAACTGTGGGGTGTAGCCGTGGTCTATGTAGACGGTGTCGACATCGACGATCTGTGCGGCTGCGGCGGCAGCGATTCTCCGCTTCTCCGGGACCATGAAGCTTGAATGTTGGCAATGGGGCTTTGGAACCCGGCCCCTTCCAACGGATATGCTGTTCCATGAGTACGGCGAATTAATCCGTGTTTTTCCAGGGCGGATAAGTCTCGCCTAACGGTTTCTATCGCTACGTCTAGGCGGTCGGCCAGTTCGTCCACCTCAATCCGTCCTAAATCGCGGGTCAGACGCAGAATGGCTGGCCGTTGTTGTGCTGGGTTTCTGCTCTGCTCCACTGTGGCTCCTCCTTTGACGGCTCAACCGGCAATCATCACTTGGATTTGTGCATGAGCGCGCCACGTGCCAACTCAGCCGTCGAGCGAGGTTCCCCAATCGACGTTTTGTGCACAGCGGTGGGATCGACGGACCGGAGTCAACGGCTGGTGTATCCGCCGTCGACGGGCAGACTGACGCCGCTGATCATTGCGGCGTCATCACTGAGCAAGAAGGCGATGGGACCCGCGATGTCCTCTTCGGTCGCCCACCGACCGAGGGGCATCTGGGCGAGGAACGGTCCTCCAATTTCCGACCTCCCCCAGTAGCTGTTGGACATGACAGTCATGACGACGGTGGGATTGACGCTGTTGACGCGGATGCCGTACTTGCCGAGTTCCAGCGCAGACACTCGGGTGATGTTGTCGAGAGCTGCTTTGGACGACCCGTACGAGATGTGGCCGAGCAGAGCAACCAGGCTTGCCTGGCTGGAGACGTTGACGATGGATCCGCCTTTGCCAAGGCGGATCAGGGTGCGAGCGGCGTACTTGGTGACCAGAAGTGCACCGCGGGCGTTGATGTTGATGACCTGGTCGAAGATATCGATGTCGGTGTCCACTAGCGGGGCAACTTTGCCGCCGAGGCCGGCGCAGTTAACCACCCCCCACAAATCTAGATCCGCCAGTGCATATTTAATGCTGTTTTCGGAGCTCAAGTCGAAGGTTAGGGTCTGGACACCGGTGTTAGCTGCCATTGCGGCCAGAATAGCGGTGTCCCTCGGGTGGCCGGCGGCTATGACGGTGGCACCCGTGCCGACCAGCTTACGGACGACGGCACTTCCAATACCGCCGGCAGCGCCGGTGACCAGGATGGTGCGGTCTTCGAGTTCGGTCATGGTGACGGCTTTCAGTGTTGGAGTTCCGGGTCGGGGGGCTTCTGCGTTCAAGCTGTTGCTTCCGGCGGTGGATCAGTCGACATAGTCGGCCAGGACGATGACCTTGACCTGCCGACCGCTGGCCGCATCTTCAAAACCTGCCGCGACTTCAGCGAGCGGATACTGGGCCGTGACGAAATCGTCCGGCTGCACCAACCCGTCGCTGATCATGGCGATGGCTTCGCTGTAGTCGTCGCAGGTGTAGGTGGCGCTGCCCTGAATGCGGACTTGTTGGTCCTGAATTTCTGGTAGCGGCACGGTCACCGGGGCCGAAGGCACGCCGACGATGACGACGGTGCCCCCCTTGAGTGCCAAGCCGACGGCTTGGTTGATGGAGCTTTGCACCGAGACGCAGTCGAATACGATGTTAGCGCTGGTTCCGAGGTCTTCGCGGGATGGCCTGCACCATGTCGGGGGCTGCCGCGTCGTGGACGGAATTGGCGCCCAGCGCGAGCGCAAGTTCACGTTTGGCGGGCGAGATGTCGGACATGGCAATTCGGTTTGCGCCGTGTCGGCGGGCGGCGGCGAGGGTGAGAAGTCCGATGGTGCCAGCGCCGAGGATGGCCACCGACTTGCCGGTCAAGTCTGGGCCGGCCAGTTTCACGGCGTGGACTGGCGTGGATAGCGGGCGCGGCCAGCTCTTTCTCGGAGTGCGAGGTGATCAACGTGGCATCCAGGTCAACGACCAACGGCCGGTCCGCGCTGATCTGATAGTCGGGGGCATGCTCACCGGCCAACTTCCACACCCGTTCCCGAACAGCAGCTCTGGCTTGGTTGATCGCCGCCAACGCCGCGGTCGGTGTCGCCGCCAACGCATCGACCAACCTCGAGACGGTCGGTCCGAGGCGACCCGGCCGAACACCGCTGGTTCCGCCCGCAGCAACCCGATGTCGGCCAGGCAGTCCCCGCCGATCGCGACGCTGATCGCCAAATCGAGCAGGATCTTGCCCGGGTCCAGCACCGCCCACTGCTTCCGCCACGGCGACAGTGCCGCCGACAACGCCCGGTCCAACCCGATCTTCCCCGCGGTGGCAACCAGCAACACCGCACCGGTCTGAGAGACCACCCGCTTCGCGGTCGTGTCCACTGTCAACGACGGATAGGAACCGGTAAGCTTCGACACTAGAAAGGTGCTCCTATTTCGCGGTTGATGTGGACCTCAGAGACCCTCATCATCGCAGGTGAGAGCACCTTTCCTATGCCCAACACACCCCGAAATCAATTCCGGCATGAAAGCAGCAGGTTAGGTAGGGGGTCCAGCGCCGATCGGCGCTGGACCCCCTTGATCAGCCGGTGCTACTTGTAGTTGCCCGCTACCGTTGTGGCCAGCGCTTGTCCCTGCTCCAGAGCTGCATCAACCGTGCCATTGCCAGCGATGACCGCGGAGAGCTGCGCTGTCACCTTGTCACCAAGATCGGTGAACTCCGGAATGTCGACGAACTGGATGCCGACTGTGGGCCGCGGCTGAACGCCGGGGTTCGTCGGATCGGCGTTCTTCAACGCTTCCAGAGTCGCCGGGGCGAATGCGGCGGCAGCCTTGGTGTAGTTCGGGTTGGCGTAGGTCGAGGCGCGCTTGCCGGACGGCAGCGTGGCCCAACCGTCGGCGGCACCGACCAGGTTTTCGTACTGCTTCGAGGAAGCCCAAGAAATGAACTTCCACGCTGCATCGGGATTTGCGACCTTCTTCTCCATCATCCAAGACCAGGCATACAGCCAGCCGGAGTGCTTGGTTACCTTGACCGGGGCCTGGACGTAGCCGACCTTGCCGGCGACCGGCGAGCCGGCACCTTCGACGCTGCCAGCGGCCGACGTTGCGTCGTACCACATCGCGACCTTAGACTGCTGCATGGCCGACAGGCACTCAGTGAAGCCCGCGTTGGAGGCTCCGACCTCGCCGTGGGCCTTGAGTAGGTTGATGTAGAAATTAGCCGCATCCTTGAAAGGCTGGGCGTTGACCTGAGCCGTCCAGTCTTTGGTGAACCAGGTGCCACCGAAAGTGTTTACCACGGTGGTGAATGGGCCACCCATTTCACCCCAACCAGGTTGGCCGCGCAGGCAAATGCCCTTCATTCCAGGCTGCGCGCCGTCGACCTTGGTGGCCAATTCGGCGATCTGATCCCACGTCGGGTTCGCTGGCATAGTCAGACCCTTGGCGGCAAAAACGTCCTTGCGGTACATCATGAACGAGGACTCACCGTAGAACGGCTCACCGTAGACCTGGCCACCCTCGGACAGGGACGAGGTCAGCGCCGGGAAGATGTCGGCCTGGTCGAAGCCTCGGTCCTTGGCGATGTACGGGCTGAGCGGAGTGAGCCATCCGTTTTTGGCGTAGAACGGAACCTCGAAGTTTGACAGGGTAGTCACGTCGTATTGGCCCGCCTGGTTTTTGAACTCCAGCGAGGCCTTGTTGCGCATGTCGTTTTCCGGCAGCACCGTGAACTTGACGTTGATACCGGTCTGCGCCGTGAACGCGCTGATGTGCTTTTGCAAGGCGAGCATCTGGGGGTTGTTGACCATGAGCACATTGATGGTCTTGCCCGCATCGGACTTGTCCAAGAACGGGTCGGCGGCCAATGTTCCGGAGCCGCCCGAGCTGCTTCCAGCGGCACCCGACGACGCGGGTGAGCTGCTTCCAGCGGCACCCGACGACGCGGGTGAGCTGCTTCCAGCGGCACCCGACGACGCGGGTGAGCTGCTTCCAGCGGCACCCGACGACGCGGGTGAGCTGCTTCCAGCAGCACCCGACGACGCGGGTGAGCTGTTCCCAGCAGCCGTCGACGTGCCGGCGGCCGCCGATGTGGTAGCAGCAGCCGAGGACGACGACGCTGTTCCAGTCGAGCTGCTACTGCATGACGCGGTGACGAGCATCGTGGCGCAACCAGCGGCAATTGCCGCCTTGTGTGTCCAGCGCATGTGGAAGGGTTCCTTTCGTTAGGTACTGCGGTTGACTGTGACCTGGCTGGTCATTGGCGCAATCCGCGTTCCGGCGACGCTGTCGTCGGTCGTGGAGAGGTAAGGGGGTCGCTGGTCATCGGACGCGTGGGAGCTGCCCGGCTCGTCCCTGGCCATCGGTTAGACCGGAGCACTTGAGGCCCGAGGGCGGTGTATCGGTGAGCTTCGGAGGCCGACAAAGTAGTGTCCGTGATGAGGCTTTCGAAATCAGATACGTCGGCGAAGCGGCAAAAACTACTGACACCAAACTTGGTGTGGACGCCGACGAAGATTCGGCGGCGAGAGACGACCATAGCTTTTGCTTTGACGGCAGCAACTGTGCTGTCGGCGACCGTCAATCCTCGGTCCCTGGTAAATCCATTCGCACCCATGATGGCAACATCGATCACCAAGTCACCAAGCATCGCGGTCGCCCAGTGATCAACAGTCGCCAGGGTGCGACCACGAACACGACCGCCCAGCAAGATGACGTTGATTGCTAGGCATCCGGTAAGAATGCCGGCCGTGGCCAGCGAGGATGTCACCACTGTCAGTGCCTTACCCTGATCCACCAGTTCCTGAGCGACCAGCTGTGGGGTAAAGCCCTCATCCAGGTAGACGGTTTCCGCCGGACCGAGTTGCTCGATGGCAGCCGCAGCGATGCGCCGCTTTTCAGGGATCCATGACTCGGAGCGGTACGCCATCTTCGACTCGTATCCCACACCCTCAATCGGATAGGCGCCACCATGAGTCCGGCGCAACAAGCCGTAACCCTCCATCACCTTCAGGTCCCGACGCACCGTTTCAGCCACCACTCCAAGCTCGTCGGCGATCTCCGAGACAGCGACATGGCCTGCGCCACGGACTTGCGCCAAGATCTGCCGCCGACGTTACTCGCCATGCTTTGCGTTGATCGTCGACCTCCCTGTTCGTGACCTGCCCTTAATCTTCGCTCACGGTAGTGCGGCACGTCGCCGGTTCTCGCAATCGTCTATGGGCTACGCCACGGCTACCTATAGGAGTACCCGTAGCAACTGGCCGCGTCCAGCCGCAGAAACGGGAGTATCGGTGCCGATTAGTGCAGATCAGGTCCAAACCTCGCCTGTTGTCATCCGCCGGCGTTGGTCCATCACGGCCAAATGCGCCAACTCGTCGAAGGAAGACAGGACCTTGAACTGCCCAAGGTTCTGTGCCGCATCCTTCTGAATTGGAAGGATGTCGAGCATGCCGAAGAGGATCGATCCGGAGCTCCGCGCTCGTGCGGTACGTCTGGTTGTCAGTTGTCGAATTATCTGGTTCTGGCTCAAGTTTCGTGAAGCCGGCCGAGTTGTACTCGTGCGTCCCAGTGGCTGCACGTTCTCCGCACGACGCGGCCGCGGCGTCGGGTGATGTGGTCCGGGCACCGTGACCGTGCACTCGGCCTACCGCACGAACGTGGGTGTCGATCCTCGATGCGATCAACCAGCCGCCAGCTTCACGAAACTTGAGCCAGAACCACATACCGTGCAATTTCACAGGTTAGGGCTATCAACCGACGTTGCGGCCTCGAACAGATGATCGGTCGTCCGGCCAAATAGCGTGAACAGAACCGGCCAAATAATTCGAACAGTTGTGCGCCCAGAGGAACAGGGAGGTGACCTCGTGACGTAGCGGGGTGATTTTGGTGTTCGTGCTCGTCGTCGCTTGCCGGTGTGAGTCCGGTCCGGGTAGCTGTCAGGAGGCCCGGTAGCAGACTGGCGGCCCGGGTTGGAAACGATCCGGGTCGAAGCCCAGTGTCAAGAGCCCTGATGGGGGAGCAACTGTGCGGTCCGCAGCATCAAGGGCAAACCTGCAGCGTCGTTAGAAGCCTGCCCGTGAGGGTGGGGACAGAGGGAGCCGAGCCGCTCACTGCACGGCGAAGGCCTATGTGGACGCGGTGAAGAACCTGAAATCGCAGCCGCCAAGAACCCTCCGGCGTATGGGGCGTGGAACGTACAGATAGTGACGACGGGAACTGGGGAGGCCCTCCCCGGCCCGGTTGTTGACCTTCACCCTGGGTACCAACGATTGGGGCTGATCCATCGTTGAGTTTGCAGATGGGTTGGTGGGCTTCGGGGTCGGGGTTGTGGCCGCTGGTCGGCACCGTCAGAGTGTCGAGGAACTGTTGGGTGCACGGCACCCCTCGACTTCTTGGCGGACGTTGCAGGGGTGCCGTGCGTGTGCGAAAGGACGCACGTTGGTCACGGTAAGCGCCGATTCTTCTTCCGTCGAGTCCCGGCTTTCTGCGGGCGAGATGTTGTGTCCGTCGTGCCTGGTCGGTGTGTTGGGCGGGTGGGGTTTCGCCCGGTCCCGATCAATCGTCGGCGCGGCCGGGCGGTTGCAGCCGCGGCGGGCGCGGTGCCGGGGCTGTCTGGTGACGCATGTGTTGTTGCCGGTGGTGTTGTTGCTGCGCAGGGCTTATCTGGCCGAGGTGGTGTGGGCGGCGGTGGCGGCTCGAGCCGGCGGCGATGGGCATCGGCGGATCGGGGTGGGTTTGTCGGTGCCGTCCTCGACGGTGCGGGGGTGGCTGCGCCGGGCGGCCGGGCGGCTCGAGGCGGTGCGGACCGTTTTTCTGCAGCACGCGGTGATCGCCGGTGTGGATGTGAGGATCCCGGCCTCGCAGGGGTCGGCGTGGGCGGATCTGGTCGCGGCGGTGGCGGTGGCGGCCGGGTCGTTGTCGGTCAGGTTCTCAAGTGGGCTGGGTTCGGGTGCGCTGTCGTTTGCGTTGGTCGCCTCGGCCGGCTCTGGTGGTCGGCTTCTGTCGCCGGGTTGGCCGGTCGCAGCGATCGCCGGCGATGCAACACCAGTTGACTCTGACGCGGTGCCGGCCGAGGCGGGAGCATCCCGGGGGTGACTGCGCGGCAATAGCTTCGACGCAGCACACCTGATCGAGGTGGAGGACTTTGTGGCAGAGACGGGCAACAACAACGGTGTCAGCGGTGCCAGCGGCGGGTGGCGCACCAGCGGCGGTGAGGAGGCGGCGCAGCGGGGCCGGGCGCAGGCGGTGGCGTTGTTCCGGTGGCAGTTGATCTGCCCGGCGTTGGATGCGGGTTTGTCGAGCAAGGCGCGGGGCCGGTTGGTCCGGTCGATCGCGGCGGCCGAGCATGCGCATCCGTCGGGGACGGCGGTGCGGTATTCGCGGGACACGTTGGATCGGTGGATCCGCCGTTACCGGGCGGGCGGGTTCGACGAGCTGGTCCCCACTGCGCGGGTCAGCGATCCGCGGACCGACGTCGCGGTGTTGGAGATGGCCGCCGGGCTGAAGCGGGAAAACCCGGACCGGACTGCGGCGCAGGTGCAGCGGATCTTGCGGGCATGCTCGGGATGGGCTCCGTCGGAGTCGACGTTGCTGCGGCACTTTCACCGGCTGCAGTTGATGGGCCCGCCGGTCGGGGTCGGCGGGGAGGTGTTCGGCCGGTTCGAAGCCGGCGACCCGAACGAGCGGTGGACCGGCGATGCGTTGCACGGACCGCAGGTCGGCGGCCGGAAAGTGTATTTGTTCGCGTTCCTGGACGATCATTCGCGGCTGCTGGTCGGCTACCGGTTCGGATTCTCCGAAGACACCGTCCGGTTGGGGGTGGCGTTGCATCCGGCGTTGGCCGCCCGGGGCGTGCCAGGATCGGTATACGTCGACAACGGGTCCGCTTTTGTTGATGCGTGGTTGTTGCGGGCTTGCGCGAAACTTGCTGTCCGCCTTGTTCATTCGACCCCGCACCGCCCGCAGGGACGCGGGAAGATAGAGCGATTTTTGTGCGCCACGAGGCGCGTTGTCGCATTGCCGGCTCAGCCGGTGGGAACTTGAAGGGAGGTTCTTGGGTCTGATGGCTTACCCGGATCCGAAAGGTCACCGGGGACAAGAGCATGCCAGG
>JAABUU010005757.1_pt1 | contig 13668 bp, 14 predicted proteins | sample 5559301 | NCBI WGS metagenome assembly JAABUU01 (sample SAMN10711884, study PRJNA513360) | rock metagenome | isolation source: Antarctica rocks | place: Antarctica: Victoria Land, Richard Nunatak white | reverse complement strand
CCAGCAGAGGTTCTCACAGCTGCTTGGCTTGAGGCGCCACTGTGTGGTCAGCGTGCAGCTGGATGGTCATGGGGATCTCATCCTGTCAGCCACAGCCTCCGGCAAGATCGCGCTTCATGACTTTACCATGTTCAGGGAGTGCAGCAACAACATAGTGTAAGCTTCCTGGGCCCATCACAAGCTGCAAACCTTCACGCAGCAGGCTCTGGGCAAAAACAGCGCGCTGTCAAGCATGCTTCCCTGCTAGTGAAGGTGCTTTTGTTTGCTATGGATGAGTTCAACGTCCATAGCAAGGCTGTGGTTCAGACAAGACCCCAGTTACCCACTGTAGCATGCAAGTATGCTGCCCCGTTGTCCGCCGCATGTTTGTGAGCGTCATGTGACTGTGAAATGCATCACGTTGCAGGTATGCTTCATTGGTTGCCAGCTCATTACGTCTCTAACCCTGGTCTACTTGTTCAGGTTAGATGAGGAGACACAGTACAAGGGGCTTGACCCTGTGGTGCTGGTGGAGTCTGGCCGCAGACTGGAGAGGGCGCGCTGGCACCCCACCAACGATAACATCTTTGCCACTGTGGCTGCCTCAGACCGCTCTGTGTATCTGTATGATGCTCAGTACACCCAGGCAGGCATCTATCTGATGTTCCTACTACAGTTCTGTCACATGGTTCTACCACATGGAAGGGACAACACCTAGGTGTCCATCAGCTTCCTGTCATGTTTGATCAGATGACTTACAACCTGGTGGGATGCTCATTGTGTGATTGTGACGCGTTTACTTTGCACATAGGGGTGTTGTGTCAGTATATTGAGTAACACTTGCAATATGCTGGTATTGCAAATGTATGCTGCAGAGCTGTTTCTCTGCAGCACGTGAAGCTTGCACCACCCCTTCAACGCGCTGTTGATGCTATACCAGAGGAGGTTCTCGACTTTTGCAAATCACAATAGCAAGTTGCATAGAGCGAGAAGTGTACTGTAGCTTGCAGGGGTCGCCCTATCAGACCCTGAGTGTACCTGGCGCCACATGGAACGGTGTGGGGCTGACTGATATGGCCCTGCCTGCCAAGGGCCCCTATAATGCCATGGCCACTGCCCAAAACGGCCATGTGAGCCGCACAACTATGTAACTGTGAACGGACTGTATTGACATGCATACAGCACAGAGCTCTCCAAGCTCTCTGCAAGTAGAAGGATCCACATCCAGTCGCAAGTTGCTGGCTAACTCTTGGCGCATGCAGCATGACAGCAACACATCATATATCACACAGGTGAGTATGTCATTATGAAAAGGCGGTCAACTGCTTTGCCAGGATTTTTCAGCCTTTCTAGCATGAGCGTTTCTGTTTCGTTTAAATTTTGTTTTTGACTTCAACATTTTTGATGCCAATGGTGCTTTCTGTTGGCCATTGCAGGTGTACCTGTGGGATCAGAGGGGGGGGTCTGCACCCCGCACCAAGCTGGGCATGGGCTCAGGCTTCAGCATGAACACCCTGCAGCTCTCTGATGATGCCAACCTGCTGCTTGTAGGCACACAGACGGGTGATGTGAGCTCCCTCACTTCTGCTATGCTGTGATACTACAACCTGCAGTGTTGCCCACTGCATCAGCTACAAGCTGCCCATTTTGATGACTATACACTAACTTGAGAGGCAGGACACAAGGCCCATGGTCTGTGTGTTTTGTGGAATGCAGAACATGGACCTTGACTGAGTCCAGTTCTCCATTCTCACTTCTGCTTGTGTCTGGATAGGTTGTAGGATATGACTTGAGGGGCGGCACAACTGCAGCGAGGGCTCTGGGCAGTCAAGGGCAGCACCCAGCGGTGGTGGAGGTGGTTGTGCGGCAGGCCTTGATGCAAGTGCCTGAGCTGGAGCAGCAAACCAGCATTGTGCGCAGCGCTGTGCAGTCCCTCAACCTGGACCCTGTGGACCCCAATAGGCTGGCCTTCCACCTGCAATCCGGCTGGTCAGGTGAGCCTCACGCTCACTGCACGCAGTGTCACAGCTGAGGGTGGCTGAACATGACAGCATGTGTATTGACAGCATGTACTGCTGTGAATAGCAGGCCAGGTTGCCTGGCCATCATAATAGTGATTGCATCACCAGCTCCACTTGCCAAAATCTGAGTTTTTGTCCATGCAATGCCTGGTCTCAGACATTACTAGTGTGTGGGGGTCTGCACAACAGCAAGGGCACAAACTTTAGCCCTGGCAGCAGAACCAATGTCTGTGTGTCACGCCCACCAAGCAGTGGCATCAACAACACAGTGGTGACGCCTCCTCAAACTACCCTGAAACATCATGCATATGGCATATCACAAAGTGACATTATGGGACTGCAGGTGTGCTGGATCTGGCCCGCCAGGCAGTCACGCACGTGCACTGCCCACCACCTGTTGATGCAATGGCCAACCTGGCAAGTGGGCAGTATGGCAGGTCAGCCACAGAGAGGCAACAGCCCTGCTGGACCCCCAAAGGCTCCAGCTTCTGTGTAGGGGAAGCTGCCGGCACCGGCCTGCATATAGTGGACTTCCATGCCAGTGTCCATTCTCCCTGCCATGTTGGTGAGTCTGTCATGCCCAGCTTGCCGCATACTAGCCTTGCATATGGTGGATTTGCATGCTTGTGAGTTTTCCCCTTGCCATTTTGGTAATGTTGCATTAAGATCAACAGCTGTTTGCATGCACAAGGTGTCATGCTCCTGCTGGCTTCCGGTTCTCAATTAGTGAGTTGGGTCAATTTAGTGGCTTGGATTCTTCCTGGTTTGGCACATCAGTGGGCTCACCGTCCGGAGTGTGTTTCACTCCGTGTGGTACAACAGATTGTGCAAGTATTTGGAGCTGTGTCGTAAGACGTTGCAAATGGCATGCTTATCATGTGAGAGACACTGTTGGTCAACTATGCATATTGAGTGAGGTGACCTCTGCCAATTTTTTGCCATCACAAATGGTTTGAACACACATTTTCTTCCGTGTAGGTTGCAACCATGATGAGATCGTCCCTATGGTGGTCAAGGACCCCATGTCAGAGTGGGGGTCATCAGCATTGCCATCTGCTGTCACCATACCTGTTACCTCTGCTGTAACATCAGTGACAGTTCATCCACACACAGATGAGATTGTAGCTGGCACAGAGCAGGGAATGTTGCTGCTCTTGGCAGTTCCTCACTAATGTTACATGACAGCTGCACTGGTTATACTGATGCAAACAAACCCTTACTACTGTTGTTGACTTTTCAACACATGTGTACTGTACAGCTGTCATCATGCCTGCAGGCTTGACTACCCAGGTCTTGAACAAATCCAGCATTGCTGATGTGCGAATCATCAGACTTTCCAGCATAGTTTGCAGCATGACGTTTGTGCGTCCCATGATGACATGAAGGCTTGCTTTTATTATGAGGTTGTGGTCTCACAGTGTCCAGCATGTCAATGTCTGTGCAAGATAAAGTTATAAAAAATAAAGTTATACAGTGTTTGCACTGATCACACATTGTCGATGTGACACTGACAGGTACAGACTGCCTGGTGCAGCCACAAACAGTCAGGAGGTTTTGCACAGAGCGTAGCACAAGGAGATCAGGCTGCGCAGTATCATCAACACCTGCCGTAAGGTCTACACTGTCTCGTTGCAAGCTGGATTTTTACCGCGCTGGCAACAACTGGACAACACAGCAGTGATCAACAATAGGCCAAACGCGTAAGCTGCTTGCCAGGAGGGTCCTGGCATATCATCGCCATGCAGGTGTGCGGCAACATCGGTTACATGAGCCTGTTCTGCGCCTGATGTCATTGACTGTCTTCGAATATGACCGAAATCCAGTGCCTGATCAGTCTTTCGTGGCAACAAGGAATAATCGGCGCTGCGGTTAGCCTGTGAACACGAGATGCTCACCCCGTGTTCAATAAATAAGCTCAAGCCATTTGAATGATGTCCGCAGAGTGGCCAGGTTCTGCAACAGCTGGAAGCAGCCAGAGGTGCCATAGTGCAACTGCATACTCAGCTCAGCAGAAATCAGAAGCAGCAGGAGGTAGGCAGCTGACTTTGTTGGGCTCACCCTGCATGTTGCTTTCTGCTTACCTGTCAACCTTTACTCTGCAGGCAGTTGCAGCTCAGCATCACAAGGCCTTCATGCAGCTAGAGCGCAAGCACAAACTGCTTGATGAACAGCATGACAGCATGTCTGCCACAGTAAAAAGCTTTGATGAGCGGAATTGTGAGGCTATTGCTGAAATCAGGACTTATGTCAACACCTTCCTGACTGAGCTGATTTCAGTGGTGGGACGTCAATTTGAGAACATACAGGCAGACTTGAAGGACAGCCATGCAGAAACAATCGGGGTATGCGCTGCTGCTCTGCTAAGGCATACCTCATATTTGCAGCCTTAACCATGCTCATAAATCATGCACCAGCTCCACAACACACACACACACTTTCTTCTTATACAATGAGATGATGCCAATGCATGGATTATGGATTCCTTGCAGTGCCATGTAGCATGTGCCGGGATGTTTTATGCAGGCAGAAGTGCAGCAAGCACTGGAGAACACATACTCTGCAGCTGCAGGCAAGAAGATGGAGCGGTGGGTACACAGCAGGGTCACTGACCTCACACAGCGGCTTGAACAGGTCTGTACAAAGGTATGTTTGGGGCTGAACATCTTGAGCTTCCTGGTTGGCTTTGTGTGAAACCTCAGGCAATGGCTGCAGGAGCAAGCATCAACGAAGCAACTTTGGACACTCGTGGCATCATACCTGATGTGCTATGCAGGGCGCACATGTGACACAAGAGCTGCCAGCCAAGGCTCAACATGTGTCTGCAAAGGGTGATGAAGACAAAGGTGAGGCTGCTATTGGCTTGCATTGCATTGTGCGCTATGGTGTACCACTTGAAAGTAAAATGGACAGTGCATACAGAAAAGTGATGTCATGTGCTGTCCTGCAGAGCACCATGGCAGTGTTGGGATTGAGCAGAAGACATTGGCCAATACAGGTGATGCGGACATGCATCAGCATCAGAAGCAAGCTGCATGTCAGACATCACGACAAGTGGACAACGCTAATCAGGCAACTCAAACTCATGTGTCTACCACAGCTATTCAACAGCACACGCTTAGCCCCAGTCCAGATGGGAAGCAATCAATTGCAAGGTACAGTAGAATGCATTCAGCACTGTATGTGAATTTCTGCACAGTCTCTGAACCCTGTGCTGAACCATAGAGCTAAGCAGTGATATGTGTGTCATCAGCGCATGTACAACTATGGTTTCCACGGTCAAGAATCACAATGCACATGGCACTACCAGGGGCAGAGCAAACACTATGTGAACATTTCATACAGGTCACGTAACTCATTGAGTCTGATGCACCACGCCAGTGCAGCAGGCAGCCGCACCACTACTGTGGCCAGGTCACCTGTGCCTGCTCAATCCATGCACACCTCTTCAGCTGCGGTCAGACAGCCTCTGACTAAGCTGGACATCAATCAGCAGCAGCAGCACTATCGACAAACCCAGAGTGCTGACAGCCCTAGAGATGGAGGTCAGGCAGAAGCAGGATGCCCTGTCAGCATGTCAACCGAGCTGCATAAGTGCCATCATGATAATCATGCTGCTCACTACAATCAGCAGTGGCAGCAGCAGCAGCAGCAAAACAAGTTGCAAGTTGAGTTGCCAGCCGGCATCCCTTTGACCCCTGTGCTTAGTCAGAAGGCACAGCCAAGGGACAGCCTAGAGGCTAGCATCTGTAAGCTTTCTTGCAGCCAAGAGAAGCAGCAGATGCCACCAAAGAATGCGTTTGGCCCTCAAGAGCAAAACAAGCCTCAAAAAGGGGCTGGCGGTATGTATGGCCTACAACCAAATCGGCAGCAACCAATCTCACATGACAAGTCACTGCACATGGTGCGTGACAGCCTCGAGGCTACATTGCACAAGCTGGCTGCCAGTCAATAGACCAGTCGTCATGTTGAGTTGTGTGCACTTACCGTTATGAACAAGCATGCTTTTAGGCAGACTACATGCTGCTGGTGCAGATTATTGAGCCATACATCACAATGTGCTTGTCTTGATTTTGCGTGTTCTTAGATTGGATACAGAAATCCAGCCATTGTACATCCGGCACTTCTTGAATTGCTCGTCATGTGTGTTCTGGTCCATGTGACATCTTGGCTGTATTGCTATGTGTATCATTGTTGCATTGTATAGGCAGCTGGCTTTCCAAGCATATCAATGCGTGTCGTTTTTCCAGTGTGTGCGCAGTGGTTTGAGCAGCAGATGCACTCCCATGCTTTCTTCTGGCATGCACATTGACACTCCTTTGCTGACTGGCAGCAGTTGCACATTTGCCAGCCATCCTGTTTTGTTGCTCTAGCTACTGACACAATTATTGCAATTTGAGCATGCAGTCGTTGAATTCAATCTGCGATCGCCATAGCATTTGTGTCGTTCTGTATAACTGAGTTGCATTGGCTTTGAACTTTGATTGCATAGCATACAAGCTATGAGGGCTATGACATGCAAGAGGTGACCTGCAAGCTCACTTGCACCCGTGGCAACACGAGGTGTTGATCATGTTGCGAACGATAGGTTTCCGAACACTGCGGAGCAAAACTTGCTCTTACATAAGTCCTGCGTCTGCTGTTTCAACACGCTGGGCATCGATATGGGAACGTCCGGCACGGACTCCCGAAACGGCTGAGACCGCGGCCTCAACTGACTTTATACATCTGAAGGGCTTGGTTTTTCACGGCTACCATGGGGTGCTGCCTGAGGTATGCAGTTTGGGCAGCATGTCACAAACAACAATTGCAGGCAGGCTGAATCTGACTGCACACAACTTACTGCAGGAAAATCTTCTTGGGCAGAAATTTGTTGTTGACGCTACGCTTTTCGTAGACTTGCAAAAGGCTGGCAAAAGCGACAATGTACATGACACCGTCAGCTATGCAGAGGTATATAGGTATGCCAGACTTCTTGCATGCCGCCTGTTGCTGTGTGCACAATGCATTTCAATATTTGTTGAGACAGGCCGTGTGCTTGCAGGCATATCAAAACTGTCATGGAGGGCAGGCCTCACAAACTGCTTGAGTCAGTTGCAGATAGACTTGCCAATGAGATTCTGAATGACTACCACATGGTGCAAGGACTGCAGCTACATCTCAAGAAGCCCCATGTAGCTGTGCCAGGGGTGGTCGAGTCCCTGGGTGAGTGTTGGGCCCGAGTGAGAGCTTGGTTGTAAGCAATGTGCTGACGCTACTTTGCAGCACAAACACAGAACGCACAGCGAAGAGCCATGTTGTGTCTTCACAGGCATTGAAATCACTAGATACAGGATGCAAACATCGTAATAGGTATTGAAAGGCACCACCATCTGCATGGCAGATTGGTAGGCACTGCGCAGATCTTATCTTTGGTAGCTTCAAGAGGCTATGGCAGCTAAGGCTGAGGCAGAACCTGAGGCTTGTTCTGTTCATCACACGGAGTGACTGTTGTCTTGACATATATGAGGGGTCGTTGATGCTTGCTGTTGCTGGTCAAAAGCTATCTTTACTGGGTCTTAGACTCAAGCAGCGATTGTATTAACTGCCTATATGCTGACTCATGTACAACGCAGCAAAATCTCTCAAGTGTTCATGAGGGACTCTTGCAAAGCTGCATGACACAGAAGCTCCTGATTAGGAATCGCAATGTTTTTGTTCAAGAAGAACAGATTTTACAACCAATCAATCAATCAATAAATATATTTAATGTCCTGGGGGCCAACTGGAACCCAACAGACAAAAAGTTTCAGTTCAGTGAATTTATACAGTCAAAATTTGCTTCCTACATGCAAAGCATTCCCTAAGGAAACCACCACATGCATTTGGTCTTCGGATTCATACCTAAGAAAAGACATGAAGTCTGCAACAGTGCTGCAAGAGGTCCAAATGCTGTGACCTGATATGGCTGTACGCTGGGCAGTCAAACACAGAGTGGTTTCTGGCCTGGGCTTGCAATGGTGGCTTGCTAGCACCATTAACCATGCCCTTTTACTTTGCAGTTTGGAAGGGTGCGAAGTGCGAAGTACAAGCTTCTGTCGCATGGCCAGAACGGGCAAATGGTAGCTCCGGAAGCCCAGGCTTGTTCAGCAACTACATAATTTGGCTCTATCTCTCTTCCTCTCACAGACAGGTGCCAGCCGGAATACCAAAGTGCTAAGTGCGAAGTACAAGCTTCTGTCGCATGGCAAGAACGGGCAAATGGTAGCTCCGGAAGCCCAGGCTTGTTCAGCAACTACATAATTCGGCTCTGTCTCTCTTCCTCTCACAGCCGGAATACCAATGACTCTCTCCAGAATCTTATAGCTGCTAGGGGACGTCACAACTCTGCGAGTAGTGTAGTCACGCGCTATTGTGCGCTATCCTAGTTGACTCCAGTTGCAGCGGTAGAGTCCTCTAGTAGATCGCGCAGCCACTGGCCAACACGTCCTGCGGTCCACTTATTCTCATATCTCAACAGCCTTGTAGATCATAGGGAGCTGTTAAAGACACTAATTCCCTGACTGGGTGTTGTGCTGTGCCAAGGTTCAAGGTTCAGAATCAGGATAATACAACAATCAAGGAGCAACTAGACAAGGTCTGCATGGGTGGCAGGACTCAAGATGTAGAAGGGTTTTGCTGTGACTGCACACTACTCGCAAGACCTACCTGAAGGAGAGTATGTCATCAAACAGCCAGCAGCAGGTGGGCTAATTGCTGCTGCAGTCCTCGCAATGGTCACCCCTGGTCATTGTGGAACAACTGTCGCAGCTGCAGTCTGCTGTTGACCTCTTGTAGACCCTTAGACTTGTCTCGGAAACTGCTGTCTGCACCTCTGAATACTGTCAGCATGCATATATGATGGACAGTGCACTGAAGATAACAGAAGCCCAGCAAGCAGCATAGCACCTTGGGGAAGCATCAAGGAACTGCTTACTTTGATGAAGCTGGGACTTGTGAAGACTTTCTTGTATCACCAATTTGCAATGATCAGCTTGTAATGCTGGTACATTCATGCTGTGGCTTGAGGTTTTGCTGATTACCATATTGCTTCTCTGAGCATGCACTGCGTCTTAAACACGCATTTGCTGTCTGATCACGGCCTTATGACATTTGCAATACGGCATTTCCTGGCCTGTATTGCATTGCACATGTAGCAGCTGGATGTGGCCTCAGCATTACTCTGCGTCTGCTTTTGTCATATACAACAGTCTGACTTGCAGGCTTTGAGTGTACAGTTGTGACACACAATAGTAGATTTGAAACTTGGTGGCATACACCTGGTCTGCAATGTGACCTGTTGCAAACATGGCAGAGCTCACCATTGATCAGCTTGTGTTGAGCAACAGTTGGTTTAGTTTCTGCACTTGCATGCCAGCCTGTCGGTTTTAGCAGGGCAGGCTCTCAGCCTTGCCACTCAAATTTGCAACGTACCCAGCTGCTCCCATCTTTGGACAGCCCAGTGCTATCTGCAAGTTCTCACAGCTTGTAGCTCTTTGTTACAGGCAGGCAGAAGGGAGCAAGGGGACTTGATAGCTGAGTTGGAAAAGGTGACTGCGGCCTTGCAGGACACCATGACTCTTGCACGTCTATTGTTAAGAGACCAACTCAGGCCAGTTTCCAGCTCAGCAAGCACTATGCGGCCTGAAGAGTATCGGCGTGCCGCTATTGAGTACTACTATGGGAGCCATACAGAATTGAGCAAAATCAGGTGCATGGTAACTGGGGAAGAGGTTGATTTCAATCAAATCACTGCGGGACATATATACAGACAAGGTTGGCCGACTGGAATACTGGTAAGCACCTTGGCATCGATTTTCACAAGATTTGCCACACACCATGCAAGCTGCTCAACCCAAATCTGAGCTTCTTGTCGCCTCCTTTGTGGTGGCATTGCAATTAAAGTCTGGCCTGCGGTAAAGGCTAGGTTGCTGAGTGACCATGCAGCCCCTTTTTTGACATGTCATCTTGTTACCTCTTGATCAAGTTTTTCTGCCTGTCAATAATGTCCAGAAGTGCAATAGAATGCCGATTGCTGCTATTTACATGCTTGCCCTGCTTGTGCTGTAGAAGGCTATGGGTTATAGGCTGCATGATCCGTGCAACATCATATTGATGCAAAAGGAGCTTGAGAGGAGCTTGAGAGGCGCTTTGATAAATGGGAGTGGACCATCATCCCAGAAGGACTCGATGTCTTTCGGGTAACTGTTGTATGCTGCTGGCTTGCAAAATGTTGGCTTGTGCAATGTGTGAGCTGCCTGAAAAGCTGCTAAAGCCATGACTTGACATGCAGAGCATCTGTGAGCAGCAGCTCAGGTTTGAGAGTTGACTTGTTGCAACCGCAATTTCTAGTGAGTAACTTTGACACTCCAGTACATTGAATGAAGCAATAGTTGCTGCCTTGTCTACTCTTACCTTGACACTGTCACCAAACTGGTTATGGATTAAGCAGCAGTTGCAGCATAGATCTGCAATCGAGCCTCACTTCATGAGCACACCACCAATACAAAACAAATCTTTATTATTACTGTTTACAGGTTCACGTGCTTACAGGTTCACGTGCTTAACCCACGACTTTTGGATCCCAAAGGCCGTGAACAATATATCACTGGTCATGCTGGGAAGGGCACACAGTGGAAAGATATTGACAAGACGCAGTTGCATCTCCCACCGGTGGCACGCCCTGCACGCAGAATCTGTGCCTTGCATGCAAATTTGGCAGTCCAGGAAGCAGACAGCAGAGGATGGTTTGATGAGGAGCATGAAGCACCAAAGGTGTCAGAGGCATCTTGGGAATCACCAGCGTTTGATCAGCAGCTGATGAACAAATTTTTGAACGACACAAGCACGGCTGACGTGTTTTAGTCAAATGGCCATGAAGCTGTTTGACTGTCAAGCTTTCGACTTCATGCATTGCCTCCTGTTGAGTTGTCCTTGTCGGTGCCGCATAGGACTGTGCAGGCATCAGCGACTGCTCATATGGAGCAGTGTTTGCAGTAAGCTCTTGCAACTTCAGATAGACCATCACATAGGATCTCACAGTTGTACACCTGCTATGCAGCAATAAAGGCTGTTTATTCTGCTGATATAGGTATAACCACTAACACAACCTCCGATTTCAGCTCTACATGCGTTGTGCTTAGGCTCGTGGCCGGCCGTCAGAACTGTCAGCCTCGACCTGGCAGCCAGCAGCAGACGCTACGATTGTTACTCAGCAGCTTTCGAATACACCATTTGTTCATGACTGTAAATATAGCCTCCGGATGCATTTTAATGCATAGCGCAGCCTAACACAACCTTTGCTTGACTGCATGCTGTATCTGACACAATATTTCTATGATCCAGGCAATTTACCAAGCCCTGCACTTCGTAACGCCAGCAGCTGGTCCAGGCAGCACTTACATCGATTGTGGTGTCCCGGAGGGGCGGACGCCGCTGAAATGACATCACACGAAGTCACAATCTGTTGCCGGTGTGTCCGTAGCTTGCAAGCCTTCATGAAGCCGCTGCTTGTCAACCACCCGATTCACCCCAGCTGCAAGCTGCAGCTCGACTGACTCAAGACCATGTGCAGATAATTCAAGCACATTACGCTGAGCATCAGGGTCTGTGGCGATGGCAAAGGGATCTATGTGTATCAAGGCAGGCAATGGAAAGGTCACTGCTGCGCAGATGATCGACTCTAGTGCGCTGCTGCAAAGCGGACAGGTAGAGGCTGCCCAGCAAAGGCTAGCGAAAGATGGGTACCTACTGCTGCGAGGTTACCTCCCTACTGCAAGGGTGTCTGAAGTGAGTCCTCTGTCTGCTGTCTGCCAAATCAATTTTGCATGCATACAGTCTGCTTCAAGCACTTTCTTAGAGTCTTATGTTCTGCTTCAGGCACGCGCCCATCTATTACAGGAGCTATGCAAATGGAAGCCACACAGCTGCACAAGTGAGGTGCTCCATCTGACTTGACCTGCAAGGATCTGACTCGCCGCTGTTGCTCGAGTTTCCCATGTGCTTTGCACATGAAGACATGGAATCCTCATGCTGCTGCCTTGTCCAGAGGCTTGTGTTTGTGTAGGGAACAGGTGTTGCTGGGGTACGTGGTCTTGGAATGCTGCAGAGGCAGGACCTAGCAGCTGCAACTTCAGTGCAGCATGTCCTAGAGGCGCCACAGTTGTTCCATCTAATGGAATGCCTGCTACAGGTTTGCTGCAGTTTGCAGAGACCAACAGACAGCCTGACAGTTCATTAGCACTGCAAAAAAATTTGATCAAAAGCTTTTGTTTGAGTCAGCCGTACATGCATCTGCATTCGTCCTGTTGTCTGCAGGTGCCAGATGTCATAACTACAGGCTACAAATGGTTACGTGCTGTTTGTAAGGGAGAGTTTACAGGAGTACACACAGACAAGGTCTTCCTGGGGCGTGGCTCCTCCCGTGTCCTCACAGCGTGGGTGCCTCTTGGACAGGTGATGCACCCCAATAGCTGTAAATCTTATGTGTATCAAAGTTCGCTGGCAGATGACGTAGTTGAGCATGATCTAAAACATCTCCCCAATGTAGAAACGAGGATTTCACTGTCCCAAGGCGTTCCTGAGCTTGAATTTCACCATAGAACAGACGTTGCTGGAAAAACATAGACGTTTCTGGATTGAAAAGAGCTACAACAACCATCAAGGTGCACTGTATCACACTGGTGGATGTGAGAGCCGTCTCTCCATGCTGTCAAAGCAAATTGAACATGTATGGTATTTGTGTCCATCTGGCTGCTGCACAACCAGCAAGGGGCAAAGAGCATGATTCTGAGCTCATCAACGCGCATGACAGTGAACGCAAGTGTCACATGTGACTGTTTGTATGTGCTGTGCAGCAATGTTGCATGTGCTTGCAGGTGAACATTGAAGATGGGGCGATGATGGTCTGCCGCGGATCACACCGCATGCGCTCTTTTGCCAAGCTTAAGGCTGGCTATGGCCAGACCCAGGTGCAAACACTGAGATTCATGCTTTGACTGGAGCTCATCATAATCCCATGTGATGGTCACTCACACTGCTGTGCGCATCCCATTGGAAAATCCATGTGTTATCCTCAGGATTGACCAGCATTGCATGACAAACAGATAAATGCAGCACATGTTGCTATTCTTATTTGGGATGACATCAGAATGAACATGACTGTGGCTGCAGGTTGGCAAAGATGGCACACAAAGTGGTTGGTACTCAGACAATGGGGCTGACCTGGCACACATGATCAGCCCACATGCTGTTGACTGGAGGAGCACAGACTTTCAGCCTGGTGACATTGTAGTGCTTGGTGAGACAGTCTTGTGCTTAGCGAAACACTACTGCGCTGTACCTCTTCAGAAGACACATGCTTGCAATGACTGCTCCTTCCATTGCACAGCCAATATCGTCATGACAAATCAGCTGCAAGTGTTGTGACGCAACTTCATGGGTACTCATATGCGCAACAAGTCACTATGCCACTGCTGCATAGACCTGCAAACATGCTGGCTGCCCAGACATGCTTGAATTCATTATTGCATCATGAGACAGTTGCATCATTGCAGGTATGGAGGTGGTGCATATGACAGCATGCAATGTCAGCGGGCAGATACGCTTGTCTTGTGATACCAGATGGCAGCCAGCTGAAGATGCACGTGACCCG
>JAABUU010005756.1_pt1 | contig 13671 bp, 18 predicted proteins | sample 5559301 | NCBI WGS metagenome assembly JAABUU01 (sample SAMN10711884, study PRJNA513360) | rock metagenome | isolation source: Antarctica rocks | place: Antarctica: Victoria Land, Richard Nunatak white | reverse complement strand
TCCCGCGTAACGCGCCAACCAGCCCGAGCTGGCCCATCAGCCGTTCCACGGTGCACCGGGCCACCGGCACGCCTTCCCGGTTCAAGCTCAGCCAGACCTTCCGGGCCCCGTAGACCCCGAAGTGGGCTGTGCCCTCGGTTCCGCCAACCCGGACCGGTCGAACCCGTCACGCCCGAACGACGAAAACCCCCTCAAGCCCGCAGTTACGGCCACCGCCCGGGGCTACCACCGGCCCTGCCGGGCTGGCCCCACCGGACCGCGGGGCTCCGCCCCGCACCCGGGCCCTCACTCCAGAGACCCCGGACCCCACAGCCCGTGCCCGGTGAGGAAACCGACCAGCCCGGCCGGGGACACATACCGGTGACCCACCAGGCCCACCCCCTCGGCCGCCGCGACATGACAGGCGGTGTCATCCACGAACCCGCACCGCCCGGGCTGGACCCCCAGCCGCCCACACACCAGCCGGAACACCGCCGGGTCCGGTTTCGCCACCCACAGCTCCGCGGTCCCGAACACCTCATCGACCTCCCCGGCCAACCCGAGCCGGGCCAGGTCCCCCCGCAGCCGGGTCGTCGCATTCGTCAACAACCCCACCCGGCACCGGGCCCGCAGCCCCCGGATCACCGCCAACACCTCCGGGTCGACCTCCCCCGCCGACACCGACCACCGGGCCACCGCGCCCACCGCCGCAGCCCGCCCGAACCGCCCGGCCAGCACCCCGGGGTCCCACCGGCGCAGCACCCCGTCCAGGTCCACCACCACCGCCAGCACCCGCCCAGCCTCCCCGGACGGGGACTACCGGCTCAGCCGCTGTCCGCTTCTTCCGGGCCGGGAACCGGGCCGGAGCGCGCCACCTCTTACAGGCCGGCGATGTACCGCTCCAGCTCCGTGCGCTCCACCCGCCACACACCGCGACCACCGATCTTCACCGCCACCACCGACCGGTCCCGGACCAGCGCGTACACCTGAGACCAGGACACGTTGAGCTCCTCCGCCACCTGCGCCAACGTCAAGAACCGACCAGGGTTCGCCGTTGGCGCGGACGTGTCGGGATCGGGCACGGCCGCACCGTAGACACCGCTGCCGCCCGCACCCCTGACCGCGCACACCCCGGCCGGCGTGACGGCGGCCGGGATGGCCGCCGTCCACAGAACTCCGCCGGTCTCGGTCAGCACCGGTCGCCACCGGGGTAGGCACACCCGCCGCGACCGACCACGGGCACTGGGCGCCCGATCACCCGGGACCCGGCCCGGACCCGCCGGCCGCCCGGCCCAGCGACACCCACACCCACCCCAGCCCCGGCACCCAATCGCACACGTAGACCACCCCGTACTCGTCGGCGTGCAGCACCCCCGCCGCGGCGGCCCCGCACACCGGGAACAGGTCATCATCGGAATCGGTGAAAGCAGCCTCGTCCACGCCACGCTCCTGAGCTCGCGCCGCGGGATGCGGCGGTTCAGAACCGGGACAGACCGGGCGAGGGTGGACGCTCAGGGCTCGGCGCAGCCGACCGCGCAGCGGCGCCCAGCGGCCTTGACCGGACGGGCCCCCGCCCGGTCAGGCTCGGAGAACCACCGGCCCCACCACCCCAGCCCGAGCACGGCAGCGCCGACCGAAGGTCGGCTACCGGAGGCCGCCGTTGGACCTCCGTGACTGGCGCGGAGGAGATCAGTCCGGTGCAGACGGGCCGGTGTCTAGCAAGCTCGTCGTCGTGACCGAGCGACGCCTGGACCGCGGGGTGTCCGACGGCTGGGCCTGGCGGCGGTGGAATGGGCAGATCGTCGAGGACACCGACCCTGTCGCCTACGGCGACGCGTGGCACTACCTGCTCGGCCGGGTGGTCGTCGAGGCTGCCCGCCTGGAGCTGGAGCTGGCGTTGCTGGCGGCAGCCGGGAGCGACGTCGGTCTCGAGCACTACCGCAGATATCTCGGTCCCCGGCTGCGCGACGACGCGTGGAAAGCGGCCAGGCGCCCGACCGCGCCGCCGGGAGCCCGGGACGCGGTCCGCGCCGCGAAGGCGGCGCTCACGCGGCGCGACAGCGTCATCCACTGGCCCCCCGTCGCCGTGGTCGTTCCGGACGGTGACCCGCCCCAGGACCGGCGGTCGGCCTCGGGTCACTGGCGGATGCCCACCCGGGACGAGCACGCCCTACCGGTGGACGTGGCAACAGTCGCCGAACTGCAGGAGACCCTGGCTGCGCTTCAGGCCGCGTGGTGGCCGGTCGCCGAGGCCGCGCGGGGAGTCCACCCACCCACTGGACAGTCCTGACGGCTCCGTGCCACGCCCGGCCCGGCTTGGCGGCTCACCCGTTCGCGGCGCGGGCGAGCTTTCCCCCTGGAACCTCACCAGCGGTCGATCCCGGTCACCCATCGGCCGACGGGATGGCCTAGACCTACGTCGACCGGTGGGTGTGCCAGGCCAGGTAGGTAAGCGCCGAGGGCGGCTAAGACCTGGGGACGGCGGTGGTCACGACCAGCACGACTGTCCAGGAGCTCGGCGGCCGAGTCCCTGGCTGGAGGACCCAGCACGCTTCACCGGCGGTTGCGTCCTCGGCGGCGACGGTTGTCCCGCCACCACCCGATCGGGGACCGCTGGCGGTAGAGGCGGGAACGGCGGTCGATATCGACCACGGTGAGTTCGGCGGCGTCCTCGTCGAGGAACAGCAGGATCCGGTGGTCACGCCCGGCGTGGGCCGACCGCAGACCTGTCAGGTCACCGGTCAGTGCCTTGCTCACCCGGTACGGGTTCGCGGCCAGGTCACCTTCGATCAACTGGTACGCGGCGTCGGCCACCGAGTAGGGCAGGCCGCCGCTGAGCTGCTCCAGCGCCAGCGTGGTGTACCGCGTCCGCCAGCGGTCAGCGTCGACCGGGATGCCGGGCAAGAGCGGCAGCGGCATCGGCGGCGCCGTGCGTGCGCCCGGCGGTGACATCGGCCAGACCACGCAGCAACCGCGTCCGGGACCGCCGCGACCCGAGGACGCTGCGGGTCTCACCGAGGCCGTCGAGCTGGTCGTGGAGCTCAACCACCCGCGACTTCGACATCAGGACCGCATCCGTTCCGTCCGGAAGGACCAGGGACGCTTCGGCACCCTCGGCCGCTTGGACGGCCGCGTCAGCCGCCGCCTGCGCCCAAGTCGCGCTCGGCGGGTCAGCATGCACAGTGCTCACGCCCGTCAAGGTAGGCGGCTCCCCCGCCGCCCGCCAGACCCCAGCGGCGCCGGGGACCGGTCCCAGGCCGCCCGGCCTCCCCACCGCTTACCGACCCCGCCGCCCGTGCCGTCGTGAGCACCAGTAGCGCCAGGCAGTCGATCGTCAACCCGGACCCCCGCCCCGACCACGTCCCGGCGCAGCACCGCCCCGTCCGCGCGGGCCACCCGTTCCTCCGCGTACACCCCGACCGTTGACCAACCTCGGCCGTGGAGGTGGCGCTGTGAATCGGCGGGGCGTGCCGATCCTTCGTGGTGGGCGGCACGGGGTGTCTGGTGGCCGACCCTGACCTGGAGATCGAGAAGCTGACCGTGGTGGCCGCCACCTACCTACGCGCCAGCGCCTGGAGGCTCGTTCTGGCCGGGGTGCTTGAGGACCCGACCGTCCGCCCGGCGTACGTTCACGCGGTCGGTGTCACTTGGGTCGTGTGTCGGCTGCAGGTCGACCTGGCCGTGGTCCGCCGCCGTCTGGGCCACCGCCACGAGGGTCAGCCGGTGGACCTGGCCTGGCGTCTGCTCCGCAGTGGCGAGCTGGACGCCATCTTGAGGTCCGTACACGCCGAGGACTTCACCATCGACGCCACCGACCTGACTCCCTTCCAAACAGCGACCGCCGCCGTCCGGGCAGCCGGGTGGAACGAGGACCCACGCTGCTCCTCGCAGGTGGCATACCCCCGGTGTCCCACGGATCCATCAAGAGCCGGCAGTCTCGCGCGGCACCTCTCGCGTCGCACCGCGACGCCCAGGACGGGCCGGGCCGCGTCGTGGTGGTCAACGACCCGGCCGGGATCCCACCGCTGCCTGATGCCCGACCGGACCGATGGGCTGCGCTGGCTCGCCGCGGGCCGACACTGGAGGATGCCGGTCGACGAGGAGCACGTCCTGGCCGGCGGGAACGTCGCCGACGCGGTGGTCCGCGTCGGACAGACCGTGCGGAAGCCGAGAACAGCGGCGACCCCCGCGGTCACCGCGTTACTGCACCACCTCACCTCTGTCGGGTTCGAGGCCTCCCCGCGCCACCTCGGGCTGGACGACATCGGCCGTCAGGTCCTGGAGTTCGTCCCCGGCGTGAACGCCTACTCGCAACCGCCGCTGACGGTCCCGGAGCTCACCCGGCTGGGCGGCCTGATCCGACGGCTGCACGACGCGACCCAGACCCTCACCCCGTCACCCGCGGCCCGCTGGGACGTCGCGATCCCCGCCGACCGCGACGAGCTGGTCTGCCACCACGACCTGGCACCGTGGAACCTGATCCGCGACGGGCACCGGTGGGTCTTCATCGACTGGGACGGCGCCGGCCCCGGATCACGGCTGTGGGACCTCGGATACGCCGCCCACGGGTTCATCCCCCTGCAGCCCGGCGGCGACCCCGACCACGACGGCCCCCGGCTGCGCGCCCTGGCCGACGGCTACGGCCTGGACCAGACCCAACGCCGCGACCTGCCCGCGCTCACCGCGGCGCACACCCGCGGGATGTACGACCTGCTTCGCAACGGACACCGGACAGGCACCCAACCATGGGCGCGGCTATGGGCTCAGGGGCACGGCGCCCACTGGGGACCCGCAGCTGACTACATCCACAACAACCTGCACCGGTGGACCACAGCTCTGGGAGCTTGATCCGAGAACCGGCTCAAGCTCCGTCCCTTCGGACGGGCAGTGGTTGCTGTGTAGCTCCACACCCAACCGGGAGACCCGTCCCCGATCAACCCGCGCCGCCCAACCCTCGGCGGCGCCAAGCGATGGGTGCACCAACGGCTGTGAGTAGGAGTTCGCTGCCCTGACCCGACGCCGAGCTGAACGCGGACCCGGGGATCCCCACAGCCACCGCCGCAACAGCCGGCGCCCGAGAGGACGGCGGGAGACCCACGGGGGTCGTCCGGATCACCGCGCCGGTCGCGACGGTGACGTCCGCGGGTCCCGACGGGTGTGTTGGGGCTCGGTGAACACCTGCAAGGGCAGACAGTCCACGCTCCGCCCGCGGTGCCCAGCGCGGGCGGCGTCGCGCTGCAGCACCGCGGCGTCCGCGCGGGCGGTGCTCTCCTGGGCGTACACCCCGACCAGGTCCTCCCCGTCCCACACCGCCACCGGCACCCGCGCGACCACCCCCGGCCCGGGCCCGGTGTGCCGGGTGGGCAGCAACCGCGGCGCCGGACCCAACCCGCCGCCGACCGTCTCCGGCTCGCCGGGAGCGGCCGAGCGGACCTGCCGCGGCGGGCAAAGCGGGCCCAGTCGTGCCGTCCGGGTGTCTGCGCGAACGTAGCGTTGTGTGCAGTTCAGCTGGCGGGTACCGGCTGCTCGGTGACGGGCACACCGGCGGCCTTGGCCTTGCCGAGCAGACCGGTCACGGTGCCCCCGAGGCCGCCGAGGACACCCGGGTCGAGGCCGCCGCCGACCAGGGACCCGGCGAGCCCGCTGATCTTGTCGGTGAGACCCGCGAGCGGCGCCGCGAGGGCCTTGCACAGGGTCGGGTTGGCCTTCGCGTTCAGGGTCGCGTTCTTCAGCAGCTTCACGACCGTGGCGGCGGCCACCGCGCCCTTGATCAGGGCGACCCTGCGCCCGGAGTGGCCCTTGGTGAACTTGCCCGCGGTGTAGGGCTGGTACAGGTAGCGGCGGATCAGGAAGGCCGACCCGCCGAGGTCGCTGACGAACCGGGTCTTCGCGAAGGCCCGCGTGTTGCTGGTCGGGCAGCTCGTTGCCGTGGTCGCGCCACCCGCACTGGCGCCCGCACCGGGGGAGGCCACCGGTGCCCCAGCGGACTGGCTCACCACCACCCCCGGCGACCCGCCGGTGGCTCCGGTGCTGGTGGACCCGCCGCAACCGGCGACGAACACGGTGAACATCAACAGGACAGCGGACAATCGGCGCATCAGGTACTCCTCGGACAGATGATCGGGGCGGGGAAGACGGGTGACTGTGGCGACAGGCCGCCGCGGTCGGGACGGGACTTCACACTGCACGACGGCTTGACTGGTGCTGCGCTCGGCGTCGTACGGGGATCTTTCTCCTGTGAGTGGTGCGAGGTGAGGTCTGCGGCGGTGCGTCACCGAGCCGGGTCGCCGGGCGGCTGGACCCGTCGACGGTCAGCTGGGCGGCTCGGGCTCCTGGTCGAGGAAGCGCATGGTATCGGCGAGCCCGGCTGCCCGATGGTTGCCGGTGGCCCGTAGGACCGCCACCAGACGCCTGGCCTGGCGTCGGGTGTCGGCGGTCGTGGCCTCTCCGCCGAGTGCGGCGTCCAGGAACGTCTCGGCGCGCGCGGTGACCACACGCTCGTGTGCCGAGGACAGACCGAGAGCAGGTATCACGCGCAACGTGTCCCTGGCCAGCTCATCGGCCGTTGCCCGCTCAGATGGGTGGTCTGGCGGACGGTCTGACTGGTGGCCGGCGCCGAGGGGGTTCACGACGCCGGCCATCGGCGTCAGAGGAACTTGCCGATGACCCCGCCGAGACCACCGGGCAGGTTGGCGGGGTCGATGCCGAACTTGCCGAGAAGCCCGGCGTGCTGGTCGGTGTCGACCTGGTCGGGGAGTTCGCCGTCGGCCTGCTGTGCCCGGTCGTGCTTGCCCTGGCTGCGGAGCAGGTCGAGGATCTGGCTCTTGTCGATCTGCACGGTGGAGCCCTTCTGTCAGGTGGGGTCGGAGGCGGTGCCGCGGCTGGGCAGGCCAGACCCACTGTCCACAGGGAACGGCTCCCCGCCCCCGCTGGGTCACGTCCCACGCCTGCTTGCAAGGCGGTCGCGGGTTGGCCTGGGCGGATTAACGGCGAGTGGCCCCGCCTCCGGCGCGCACGCCGTTGCAGCGCCCTTCGCCCGCGTGAAAAGCGTTGCGCAGCGCCTGAGTCGTGGTGGCGAGCTGGCCGAACAACAGCAGTCCCCCGGTCCGCTGCGGGGTCGCCGCGCGGGTCTCGTTGGGCGCGCAGAGCTGCTCATCGGCCGCTCCGACATGTCGGCCGCGGACGAACGCTGCCCGGGGGACGGGTCACCGGGCAGCGGAGCTGCCAGTCGCCGCAGTCCCGTGAAAGACCTCAGCTGCCGGCGGTGTCCGCGCGGTGGTCGGCGTCGGCGATGTCAGCTTTCGCCGCTTCCTGCAGGTCCGTGTTGCCGGCCATCTCCCCGATCTTCTGCTCGGCCTGGGCCTGAGCCCTGTCCCCACCGGCCTTGACCTTCCGCGCCTGCTCGCGGACACGGGCTTCGGCTGTGTCGTCGGTACTCATGGCGGCATCCTCCACCTGGACCAACAAGATGCCCATGACCGGTGCGCCCGGCTGCCGTGCCGACGCGACGAGGCCGGCCGACGGTGATGGCGGGGGGACGCCCGGGTCAGGCGGTGCCGCCACCGCCCGGCCCGGGCACCCCGGACCAGCCCCGCTGAAAGCCCGGTGCTGGCCTGCGGGGTCAACGGTCGTAGGGCTCGCGGCTGCCGGACTTGGCCAACCCACGGCTGATCAGGTACCCGATGGTCAGCAGGGTGATGTACAGCCATGCCTTGTCGGCGCGGAAGAAATCGGCGCCGTTGGCGTCGTCCGCGCTGATCGTCTTTGACGCGAGGAGGACCCCGAGCACAGCCAGGATTTAGAAGACCAGTTCGGTGGTCTTGAACGAGGCCTTGGTCTCGGTGGTGACCCGCTCCGGGCGGCGGTCAACGGTGGACTGGGGGTAGTCGGCGCCCGGGGAGCGGCGTCGGCGCTAGCCATGAGGGCCTTTCAGGGGTGGATGACCGCAGCGCCGGACGGCGGCGACGGCTGTGATCATTCACGTCAACGAGAGCCCTCTCGACGTGAACGTCCCTAGTACCTACAGGTGAAACGCTCGGCACGGATTTTCCACAAGACCCCCGGCGTTTCACCGTAACCGGCTGTGCTCGCGTGGCGACCACGCACACCGTGAACCGGTGTCACGCCCGGTCCGGGCCGCCCCGGCGCCGCCGTCGCTGTCTCCACCGCCCGGACGGCGGCGGCGCGCTGGACGGAGGTGGGCCATCCAGTCGCGGTGGCTACGTTGCGAGGTGGGCGGTCTCCACCCGATCGTCGACCTCGACCCGTAGGAGTGCCATGTACCTGCACGTGGACAACCTCATCAACGAGATCGCCGTGGACGAGCCGGACCCGGGGGCGGCGAACGCCCTGCAAGAGGGTCTGGGCGGTCAGTTCGGTGAGATGCGCACGATGATGCAGTACCTGTTCCAGTCGATGAACTTCCGCGGACCGGCCGCGAAGCCCTACCGCGACCTCATCCAGGGCATCGGCACCGAGGAGATCAGCCACGTCGAGCTGATCGGCACCACGATCGCCCGCCTGCTGGACGGGGCGCCGGAGTACCACGGCAAGGTCACCGACCCGCAGGACGCTGCCGGCGCGGGGGGCGCGACCCCGCTGGTGTCCGCCCTGGCGTCGGGGAACATCCACCACTTCCTCGTGGCCGGGCAGGGCGCGCGGGCGGTGGACTCCGTCGGCAACCCGTGGACCGGGGCCTACGTGTACAACAGCGGCACCCTCGTCCTGGACCTGCTCTACGACCTGATGCTGGAGTCGACCGCCCGGCAGCAGAAGTGCCGGATCTACGAGATGACCGAGAACAAGACCGCCCGGTCGACCCTCGCCTACCTGATCGTCCGCGACCAGTCCCACGAAAACGCCTACGCGAAGGCCCTGGAGTCCCTCGGGGTCGACTGGGGCAAGACCCTGCCGATCCCGAAGACCAACGCCGAGAAATGGCCGGAGGTCAAGGCCCTGCTCGACCTGGGCCTGGACCACAAGATGTTCACCTTCAGCGCGGACAACCTCACCGAGGCCGGCAAGGTCTTCCAGGGCATGTCGCCGTTCAACGACGGCACCACCCTGACCTCCGACGAGCAGATGCCCGCCGGGGTGCCCAACAAGATCGCCGTCGAACGCCCGGAAGAGTTCTCCCCCGGCCTGGACAAAGAGCTGCTGGAGATGCTGCAGGCCACCGCCGAACTCGAACTCGCCGACGTCACCATGACCTACGGCCCCATCCAACCGTCACCCGCCGGCGCCGCCCCCGCCGCCTGACCCCCACACGGACCAGCGAACGGACGAGCCGGGATCCTGGGTGGGCGGATCACCCGCCCACCCAGGGATTCTGTTAGCCGGTCAGAAGAGCACGGTGCGCGTTGCCGGCGGGTCCGCGGGCTCGGGTAGCCCTTCTTGCTTCTGGCGACGGCCCGGTTCAGCGTGGGGTGAGTGGCCGGGACCGCGGGTGTCCCGGCCTCGCTTACTACGCAGTGGGTCCGCCTCCTGGTGACGAGCGCGGCCTGCTGGAGCGGCTACGGGCCGCTCAGCACGACCTACTCGACGAGGTGTGGAGGGGGAACGTGTGCGGGCTCGCGGGGCTGCACGACGTGATCGCCCACGCCTGGGTCGTCTCCCTCCACGTGGCCAGCGCCCGGCTGGGGTCCGCCTTTCCCTGGCCGCAGCGCGTCGGGCTGGTGACCATGCTGAAGCCGGCCGCGTCGCTCGGCGGGGAGCTGCCACGCCGGTGCCGGTGGCCACGGATGGCTGGTCTGTGTCTCCGATCAGGCTCATGCGTCCGGCGCCGGCTGCTGACGGCGAACGGCGCCGCCCCCGGGATCAACCGGGGGCGGCGCCGTCGCGTTGGGACGAGGTCGTGCTGGGGGCGGGTCAGCCGCGCAGCCACTGCCGCCAGCACCCACACCGCCACCCGCAACCCGCGCCCAGGCAAGGGCTGGCCGGCGCCGCGATCGCGACGGTGCTCGCTGGCCGGCAGCAGCGCAGGCACGAACCGGCAGATCACGTGCAATCCGACGGCGACGTCGAACCCGATGAAGAAGATCTGGTGAAGCGTGATCCAGTCCACTCGCTGACCCAGCGCGCTGAACAGGGGCCTAGCGGCTGCTGGACTCGCCCAGCAGGACCAGTGCGACGCCGGAGGCCAGCACAGCCAGGGTGAAGAAGATCACGAACGGTCCCAGGATGCGTAGCGCCATCGGCGGCGGACCGGCCTGGCGATAAGGACGGCGGCGCGCGTAGTAGCCCACCATCCGCCACGTGGTGCTTGCACTCTTGAGCAGGGCGTAAGGGATAAGTGCCGCACCGATGGCGATGTGTCAGTCGATGAGGCCGCTGGTGTCAAAGAGGGTGAGCAGCTGAGCGATCACCAAGCCGAGCAGGGTCAGCCCGGTCCAGGCCGTCAGGCGAGCATTGCCTGCGGCGCACCACTGCCCGGGCTGACCTCGTCGCGACGCGAGCTGTGACCGCGGATCTCCTCCAGGACCTGGGCCACACCGGTGCCACAGCACATCCCCTCTTCACCCGCTGATCAACGGTGCCCACTGAGAAGCCGCTGAGCGCTTCCTGTGGTGCCGCGCCGAACAGTGCGACGGTCCACCAGCCGGTCATCTCCGGCCCGGATCGAGGCGTCGACACCAGCCTGGCTGTCGGTCGGGAGGGCGGCGGGGCTGGTCGTCGGTGGCCATGCGACCACGCCTCGGTGGTGACGACTCGGATCGTCGGCCTAGGCATCACCGGAGGCGGGGACGCCACCGGTGACATCCGGGCGAGGCGTTGACCAGCACGGTTAGAGACCGGTCCCGCGTGGTCCTCGGCTAGGGACGCGCCGCCGCGGTGTGGTCGAGGCCCCGGCGGATCTCTCTGGCCAGGCTGATCGGGTTGCCGAGCTTGGCCATGTGGGAGAAGAACAGCTGCGGGTGCTCGTCGGTCTCCTGGTTGTACAGGCACCCGATCTCCCAGCCGAGCCCCCTCATGGTTGCGATGACAGGCTGGATCTCCCCAGCCGTCATCGAGAAGTCCGGGACGACGGCTGCCTGACCAGTTCCGTGCGGCTGGAACTGGATGTTCGTGGAGATACCCAGCTCGGGGTGGATGGGATAGCCGCCGAGGGTGACCCGGTCGGTGCGCGGCACGGTCACGGTCACGACGCCGCTCTCATCGATGGTCGCGTCCCCGCCGAGGATCGAACCCAGCCGGTCGGCCGGCAGCGGCGTGGTCGGGTTCCTCGGCGAGGTCTGCGGGAGCGGCGCGCCCGTCTTCGCCACGACTGCGGCCGCCGCGCGGGCGAGGTGGAGCGGATCGCCGTGGCCCCTGAAGTGGACGAACCAGATGTCGGGCTCGAGGTTGTACAGATGCTGGTGGAACGCCTGGAACACCAGGCCGTTCGCGATCAGCGCCTCGATGACCGGCTGGGTCTCCGCGGCTGTCAATGCCAGGTCGCCGTTGAGCATGGCCGCCGTGGATCCGACGGCCTGGAAGTAGAACTCGTGCTGCAGCTGGAAGCCCTCGAGCAGACGGATCCCCCCCGGGCCGCGCACTACGAGGTCGGATCGGTTGATGTTGACCTCGAGCACCCCGTTGCTGACCGTTCCGTCGGCCTGCAGGATCCGCTCGATCCCCTCGACGATCTTCTCGATCGAACCCGCGCTCGCCGAGGGGTTCGCCCGGGAGGCAGGGGCTGCCGCCGCGGTCCCGGCGCCGAGGGCGCCAGCTGCCAGCAGGCCGCCCGCTGCGGCGCCGCCGGTGGTCAGGATCCTGCGGCGGCTGGGCGAGGTGTCGTGCTGCTGGTCACTCATGGTGGCTCCAGAGGTGTCGGGCGCTCCCCCCGACCGGACCGGCGGGGCGCCAGGGGCGGATCATGTCCCCACCCAAGACGTTACGACCACCTCAGTAGTCGGTCCAACAGGGAGCCTGACCCGGTTTTCCGGACACCTGGTCTGAGGTGATGATCGCTTCGGGGAGGAGTTCTGATGCCTGCTGCCAAGCCGCCGCCAGTTCCGCCGCAGGGCGGTGGAGCTGGCCCGGTCCGGGGGGTACCCGGTCGCGAAGATCGCGAGTGACCTGGGGATCGCGGAGTCGTGCCTGCGCCGGGTGGATCAAGGCCGAGGACGTCGAGACCGGCCGCGCCGAGGGGCTGACCCGGGACGAGCGGGCCGAGCTGGTCGGGTTGCGCCGCCAGACCCGTGTCCAAGCGATGGAGATGGAGGTCGAGATCCTCAAGCGGGCCTCGGCGTTGTTCGCCCGCGAGAACGTCCTCCCAAAATGAGGGCCCGGCTGGTCCGTGAGCTGGCCGGCGACGGGTTCCCCGTCGCGGTGACCTCCCCGGGTGCTCGAGCTGCCACGCGCCACCTACTACGACGCCGAGCGTCACCAGCCCTCGGCGCGGGAAGTCCGTGACGAGGAGCTGCTCGCGCAGGTCCGGGACGCCCACGCGCGATCCCGGCAGACCTACGGTGCCCCGCGGATCCATGCCGACCTGCGGTTGGGTGCCGGGGTGGCCTGCGGGCGCAAGCGGATCGCCCGGTTGATGGCCACGGCCGGGCTGGTCGGGGTGTCCCACCGGCGGAAACGGGCCGGGACCCGGCCGCTGCCCGCCCCCGACGAGGACCTGGTCCGCCGGCGGTTCGTCGCCGACGGCCCGGACCGGCTGTGGTGCACCGACATCACCGAACACCCCACCGCCGAGGGGAAGGTGTACTGCGCCGCGGTCATCGACGTCTGGTCCCGGCGGATCGTCGGGTGGTCGATCGCGGACCACATCCGCACCGAGCTCGTCGTCGACGCTTTGCAGATGGCCCAATGGCAACGCCGGCCCGCCGGAACCATCGTGCACTCCGACCGCGGATCGCAGACCAGACTCAACCGGTGGAAGCGACACCGGCTTGTTCGATGGACGATAACCGCTCGGTGAGGGCTTCGGCGGGGGTCCTCCAGTCGAGGGTCTTACGAGGTCTGCTGTTGAGTGTGGTGGCGACCGCGTCGATGTCCTCGACGCTCCACCGCGACAGGTCCGTGCCCTTGGGGAAGTACTGGCGCAGCAGGCCATTGGTGTTCTCGTTCGTGCCGCGCTGCCAGGGGCTCTGCGGGTCGGCGAAGTAGACGGCGATGCCGGTATCGATGCTGAGCTGGGCGTGCTGCGCGAGTTCCTTGCCACGATCCCAGGTCAGCGACCGACGCAGCTGATCAGGCATCGTCGCCATCCGGGCAGCGATCGCAGCGCGCATCGCCTCAGCGCCGAGCCCGGCCAGCGGGGCCCCATTCTTGACCCGCGGCTGTATGCCCCAGCCCTCCTGCCGGGGCAGGTGCAGCAGCATCGTGAACCTGCTGGCCCGGTCAACGAGCGTCCCGATCGCTGACCGGTCGGTGCCGATGATCAGGTCGCCCTCCCAGTGCCCCGGGACAGCTCGGTCGGCGACCTCGGCGGGCCGTTCGCTGATCATGACCTCGGGTGTCACGTGGCCGCCGGGACGTCGACGGGCTCGAGCGGCGGGGACCCGCAGTGCACGTCCGGTCCGCAGGCAGGCCACCAGTTCACGCTTGAGCGCACCGCGACCCTGGACGTAGAGGGCCTGGTAGATCTGTGAGTGTCGTTGCGGTGCTCCTGGATGGAGGACCACCAGGCTCGGTGCCGGTGACTCAGCGTGGCTCGTGGTAGATCTGGCCGTCGATGACGTGCCTTTGAGACGACCTGTCCGC
>JAABUU010005754.1_pt1 | contig 13683 bp, 13 predicted proteins | sample 5559301 | NCBI WGS metagenome assembly JAABUU01 (sample SAMN10711884, study PRJNA513360) | rock metagenome | isolation source: Antarctica rocks | place: Antarctica: Victoria Land, Richard Nunatak white | reverse complement strand
CAATATATAGCTAGACATGATAAAGCCATGAGAACAGTCATCCAAGCTTTTACTAAAGGGCAGTGTGGTAGTCACTACCTGATTGCAGATGTAGGAAAGGTTGAGGGACTCAAAGATATGGGCGTGCACAGCAAGAGAGTTCCAGCATTTGTACTCCCAGACAGATGTTTACAAGCAAGGATCTTGGACCCTACGGTGGAGAGAGGTTTCTTGCAGAGGGGAGTGGCAGACACACGGAGCAAGATGAGGCCGGACATGATGATAGGGGAGATGACAACAGCAGAAACAACAACAATACTTACGTCATGATGACAACTCTGGATCCAGACTGACACCCTTAACACCAGTGATGCCTAGTGGAAACCCAAGGAGCATAAAGATTGTGGAAGGAGGATGCTACCCTGATACAAGATATGAGGAAAAACTGCAAGGAAGCACAACCTCAAGCATTGGAGGGAGCTCTCAAGGACTATGGATACAATGTTACCACACTACCTATAATCACAGGACAATCTGGGTCACAATATCACACTACCTCTTACGCTCTAGCAAAGATTGGTATAGAGCATGGACCCGCAAGCAAAGTTATGTCCAAATTGCATGAGCACTCTGTTTCGACATTTCACAAGATTCTGACATCTAGGAGAGTACTAGAGAGGGAGAAGACAGACAAAACCAGACAGAACAGGCCTGATCCACCTTAGGTCTAGGAATTTTCCTTTCCCTTTGGGCTATGGCCTATGGTCATAGCTCCGGGCTGCCGCCTCAGGAGGCTCCCGGTATGATCGCTGAAAAGCGTAAACTTTTCTTTTCTTTCAGTAAACATTGGTACAGAAACAGGCAAGTCACATGAGGGTGCTGGATGCACATGACATGGAGTTTGTGAGCAATAGCGGGAATCACTTGAGATGACACAATCCTGCTAGGTGCAGTTATGGTTGCTAGCAAAGGTGCTGGTAGCTTTCTCTATACACACTCCCAGATAACTGTGCATGCGTGAAAGCATTGCACTTACAGGGGGAGTAATGTAACGGTCTGCACTGTTGACTGGTCAATGCTGTAGCACATGACTCATAGGTGAGCATGTGAGGAAGAGGTATGCCGATTGGCGGCTGCCTGCTCACAAGGACACACTTCAACTGTGTGGTTTACACACTATCTTCTATGGTCTAAGGCTCGTCCGTTACATAAATGGCATGTGCTGGTGAGTGCCTGCTTGCTAGATGCGACTCTGTTCAATTTTTTGTGTAAACCGACAACACCTTTGCGTGATGCTCTGACACCTGCAACTCCTGTTGCGTGTACAGCAAAGTCAGGTGTCTGTGATGGAGGATGCGTATTCTGTGACGATGTGCATTTGGCCAGAATTTGTGCACACTATGGCAGTCTATATATGCATCTGCTGTACCAGCAAAGTTCTGCCTTTGATTCCCATAGCCTTGCCTGTCCCCAGGGAACGTCACAATGACATGTTTCATGGTTTGTTACAGATTGGCCCAGAATTTGCAAAGCATGGTGTGTGTTTGTCTCAGGTTGGTATCCAAAGCCAACAGGCGTCAAGTGCCATTCAAGGATGATGCCAATGGTGCTGCTGAAAAGTGGATCACTAGGGAGACAGGAGAGCTTGGGTCTGACTGGTGGTCTGCTGCTCCAGCCAGTCAGACCCAAGTTCATCTATTCATGCGACGCTCTGAGGCAAGTAATTCAGTTGCGTCTAGGCAGACTTGCCGACAATTGTGGTACAAAGCATGGTACTATGAAGATGGGTCGGGCAAACCAGTTGTGACCCCAAGAGGTTTGACATTGTCGGCCACAAAATAGTATGACAGCCAGTGGGCTATACAGCTTTATTACATCATTATTCTTCAGGCTTATGTGTGCATCATGAGCCTCCCGTTGACATGCCTTATCAGGTCCAGCCTACCGATTCTGGATCTGCTACAGTGCAACAATGATGGTGCTGACAAACAACCAACTGCAGGGTTCCCTGCCGTCCAATGGGTAACCTCAGAATTCCCCACGCACAGGTGCTGAAGCTGTGAGTTGCAATACAATATGTTGGGAATGCTTGGTTCTGTGTGCATAGCATGTACTGCTCTGACAACTATGTTGTGCTCGCCAGAGCTGGGCTACCTGTATATCATGTTGTCATTCCCATGCACAGCTGCTTCCCATGCTCTGCATCTGCAAGTCATGCTGCACAGGTGCCTCATCCTTCAATGCATGCACAGCCTGTGTATCTCATACAGCTGCCAACGTCTAGGTTGCCTGCAATGAGAATCTCGCGCTACAGACTTGCAAACATCCATTTATTCATGGCATATGCATGTCCAGCATTCTGTTGTTTGTCAGCGTCAGGCTTGCAGGGCACTGTCCATTTATGCCAACCTACAGACTTGCCACAATGCAGTCATGATGGTTTTGACAAACCAAAATTTACTGCAGGGTACTGAGCAGCCCCAGAGCCAACCTCAGGATGACCAAAGTGCCCCTCAGATGCTCAAGCTGTGAGTAGCAATACATTCTGTTGGATGTGCTTGGTGCTGTGTGCATTGCCTAACTTCTCAAGGCTCCCATAGCCATATTGTGCTTGCCTGGGAGCATGAGCTGGGCTACTTATGTTTCATAACAACATTCCTTGTGCACAATTGCCCAGGCCTGTAGTTGCTGCTTAGCCATGCTGCACAAGTTTCTCACCCTCCTCCAGTGTACGCATGCAATCAGCAAGAATGCGTGCTTGGAGACACCTGTGAGAGCAACATCCAGTATCGACCCAACCCAAGGCACAACAAGAGCAGGGTCCAGACAGGCAGCAGCTTAGAAAGTGATGAGGATGTCATGGGCAAGATGACACAGAACAGCAAATACACTAGCAATCAGCCTTAGAGGCAATTTAAATCTATTTGTATAGATTTATAGGTCCCACACATAGGTCTAGTCATTGGCTCAGGAGATGTTGGAGAACCCAAGCATACACACCTGAGTGTTGAGGTGTATCCATATGGGCGAAGCGTTGTGCACACCATCAATAGGACCAAACTGGTAACAATTTGAATCGCCTTGAGGCACTGCAGACCGGGCGTAACGGAAAGCACCGCAACAGACTTGATATGCTTGAAGCAGACAATTGGCATACATCTAAAGTCACCGTCAACGGCGATTGACGACTGCCACAGACCATCGCTGCAAGCGATCAAACCCGAGCTCATGTAACGATCACAGGCGGGCGATGAGACTATCCTTCTCAAGCTGAATTCGCATGTAGAATCAGCCACCACGGCAATGAGATGGCTGATAAGCACTACAAACAAAGCAGCAGATGAATGCTACATGGGCAGGCAGTTTGACTATGACCTGTCTAATGACTACGCACAAGGACGAGCACCGGATGCAGCAAGAAAATTCAGGGCCAGACAGCAGAGGGGCCATCACAAACCAAAGCCTGCATGAGCCAGATTTCCCTCTGGGCTAAGGCCTATTGTCTAAGCTTCGGGCTGCGGTTATCATTGCTGAAAGGTGCAAACTTCTGGTTTCGTTCTTACACAGTGTTGTTATTCTACTCACCTAGCCATCCAGGTAATGTCCCCAGACCAATATGTAACAGCGTAGGAGTTTGGGAAAAAAGTCTTGCATTGCGTGGCATTGAAGGTGTTACTTGCAGCATGGCAAACTGAAAACACTTCATTCATTTTTGGGTCATCCCTCCAGTTGAAATCAACACCATAAAGAGTCTCTGCCGGGAATATAGATAGGTCTTGAGCTGGTGATGCATCTCTGTATTGCTGAACAGCTTGTCGTAGCATGATGGGGCCTGTCAATCGGTGAGCGTCGGCTTTGTTGATACTGTCCGTTGAAAAGGCGGTGAGGACATGCTTGATGACATAAGTCCAAAACTCATGAGCAGGCACTGAAGCAAGAAAGGCGTTCGGAATTGAGATTTCGGATTGGACATCGTTTGTCATGTAACCTAGAGCCACTTGTATATTGTTCAGCAGAGGATCCAAACTCTTTATCGACTCAAAGTCGAGGTCCACATAACAGCCGCCGTACCGTAACATATAAAAATATCTTGCGCAATCAGCACGCTGAATATTTAGCGGAAAGCTGTCATATACGTCTAAAAACCAGGCGAAATGTTGGGCTATCAACTTCCGGTTGTCTCTGTCGGTCCAGAACATGTATGTCCACTCCGGATGATTTCTTAGCCATGATTTTTGCCACTCTTTTTGGAATGTTTCCAATCTTTTGGTGCGCCAGGATTGATGGATAATGCGCGGAATTGCAGGGATGAATTTACTGTCTGTCTTGTTCATAAACTGCACCGGGAGGTCCGCTGACAGATCAGGAACCTCATCAAGCCATTTCGCGAACACGCTGAGCTCACCTGATTTGGTCTGAGATGCCATATACTTGTCGTGAAAACGGTAAAAGGTGGTCAGGCCTCCCTGCATCGTTGGCCACTCTAAGCTTTGTCACTACACGCGTTTATAAACCTTTTGTCTGCATGCGACTGAAGCAGTGTTTACTTACCAACATGGTGCAGACGACCAAAATAGTGCAAGCTAACATGGGAACTTGAGACGCTTTCAGGAACAACATGGCTGCAAAGCAGAAAGCACTCGGTGCTGTATGCCCAAAACCCCGCGCAGTACAAGCGGGTACATTGTCAGAGACCCATAGGCCGTCGTGAAGGCCAGGCTAGGGTGATCGTGTGTTTACAAATTTCGAAATTTTCACGTATGTGTTTCAATTCAAGAAGATGTTACACCGACAAACAGGATCGTACAGGAATCCATTTTTGGCACAATGAGGTCATCAGCCAGTCCGGGCTGCTGCGAGCACGGCCGCGGCATTGCTTGCTCTTGAGTGGCGACTGCAATGGTTGATGCAGTATCATAGTCCTAGGCAAAATTAGAGTGTGCAGCAATAGTGTACAGACAGAAAAGACTTGTACCCACGCTAAACATCGCTCACGAGACGTTTGAGCCTTATGCCTGAGGTGCGATTGGCTTGTATACGACTAGTGGCTGTTTGCGGTTGCCAGCAAGCAAGGTGACTTCGATACTTTCGTGTCAGCCGGGTTGAGCTTGACTTGTCCTGTTGACAGATGTATTCCTGAGGAAACATCTGCGGCTGTTCTGGCAATTTGACCGAGTTACCTGGGCACAGACTCGAGTCCCACGCACGCATGAAGCCTGTTTGTAACATGTTTACCAAGCATGCTGTTCAGCATCAGGTTCAGCATGCTCAGTTTCGAAGTTGCCACACTTTTCCGCTGCTGTGTTGGTGTCTGTCAACATGATACGTCTGTTGATGATGTTTGATGTAAGACTTACAGCTGGCATCATAAGTCTGCTTACACACATTTGCATTTCTGTGGCCTTGAACATTGTTGTGCATCCCCAACTGACATATGAACATCAGTCACCATACCATCAGGGATTGCACACTCAACTCTGCAACCCCAGCTGTTCAAATTCCTGCAAATTCTAGCCAGATTCAAATTTCCAGCCAAGCACGGTATAAGCTGTTGGCAAAAGGGTGACGCAGTCATTAGGAACTAGGGGCTAAACTCTCGCATTTTTTTCTGCACAGGCTGTGCAATGTGCCAGGTAAGCCTCTGCAAGTGGTTGCACTGAAAACAACTGCTGACTGATCAGGCTCAACCTCTGTCAGAGGCAAGCTTGTCCAGGCAGCAAGCCTTTGCAACCCCTTGTGTAAACAGCCGCTGCTTTGCTGAGAAAAGTAGATACTAGGCAAGACAGCTGGCCTGTTTTGCCAGAAGGGTTTGACCTTCACAGGGTATTGCTTTTTATGAATCTTGCCTGCTGGGCAGCCTCGAACCTGACTGTTGGCTGACACCAGCTTTCTTGCCTCACTCACCTGCTTTAGCCAAAGCCTTGCAGCTTGCGGCACAAGCGTTTTCAACGGCAACGGTCACAGCAGCGAGTGCGCAGGCTCGTCTGCTATCACTGGCTGGCCTCACCGCCACTTGCATTGCGCACAGCATTCACTCTAAGGTTTCTGCTGAAGCAGTGCCAATACTGTAAGCAGACTTTTGACGGCAACTGTAGGTTTGTCTATAGCATCAAAGTGATACCCCTGCTGCATGCAGAATGTAATTCAATACAAGAAAGTAATGAGAATATCGTAAAGGAAATCGCGCAAAAATGAGTGATCCGCTGAATGAAGTAAATCTTTCGCATATGAGTCTCATTCGCTCAATGTTCCGCATCATGGTCTCCCGATACCGAGAACAAAATTTCTTGCCGGGTCAGGTTTGTCGCATATTCGTTGTATTAAGTAAGAAATCGCACTGCCTGCTCGACACCTTGCCGATCGGGAGACGCTGACGAGAACATTCTGAGAACCATAGGCAATGGAGAAGTGACCGATCCAGGAACCTTCACTTCGGTCATCTTTTCACAGGATCCGTCTCATCTTGAGAGAAGCCTCTGAGAAGAAAGCTTCTCACAATTGTCGTACAGCCTTCTCACAATCTTCTCACCTTGTTGGAAAACCGCAAGTCGGGAAGCAGAACTGAGCAGATTATACAGATTTACTGTTGTCGTAATGGCAACAGCTGATCATTTTCTTATGTTGTGCCATCAGAAGCCGATGCCTTCCGATTTAGTGTCCTTTGGTGCATGCATAGCACAGACGTGGGACATAATGTATGCCAAGACTTAACATTTTCATGGGGTTTCAGCAGCACTTGTGCATGCTTGTTTCTTGCCACACGCAGTCTGCACAATTGAAGCACCCAATGTGGTGCATGGGTTATGTACCAGATTGTCTCCTGTTGTCAGTACTAGCTTCGTGTCACAGATGATTCTGGCAGCCCAAAGCAACCAAACTGCTTTGTGACTTTCCTGCTGCACATCAGAACCAAAGTCTAGGCCACTTCGTCATAGCATACGAGATGTCTTTGAGTACAGTCAGCATAGCAAACAGAAGCCAAGTAGCAAATCTGCATTTAGCAGTGACAGCGGCAGCCTAAGAACACCGCAAGTCACCTCCCAGCCATGCAAGCCATGTGGTTCAGCTTGCAGACAAAGAAGCCCAGCCTTGCAGCCTCATGAGATCAGCACCCTGTCCTGCAGAGGCTGACTACAGATTAGCCTTTCCAAGACTTCAGAAGCTTCTGGTCAGTTTGCCAGCCCTGGCAGGCATTGTTTGCACCATGTCGCTTGCATAATGTCAGGTGAGCGCTGTGCACCCTGCACTCTGCAGCCAGGTCATATGCAAGAACACCTGTTGCTGAATCTGGGATGCCTAATGTACAAGATGACTGGCACAGCACTCCTCATTAGTTGTAGCCTTACTGTGCTATCAAGAGTTGTAATAAACAAATGGCTATGCTTGATGCTGCAGATTAAGGGCAGGGAAGCTGAGAGTAGCATATCAGCTGCATTTAGATTCCATCCACCAGGGCATCACCCTGCATGCGACAACATCTCGTCAGGATAGTGTCCAAGTCAGGCAGGATCATACACTTTCACAGAGTACCTTTGCTGTTCAACGACTTCCTGACTTGTACAATTTTGTCTCTGCCAATGGTGCTCTGATATTTGTGATTAGCTTGCACACAGTTGTCTCTTACAAATGTTTAGTAGTCTGTGTCACCAAGCGCATGCCTACACATGACAATGTGCTGACTCCTACAAGTGACACGTTCTACTCAGCCGAGACCAGCTTACCCTTGGTAATAGGCCTAGGCACTTCATTGTTGATGCCTGTACGTTCATGGTGTGTTGCAGAGGAGACAACGGTGTCTGGTTCTGCGACGCTCTTGGTACTCTTCAAATACACCAGCTCGTTGGATTTCAAAATCAAGGCAGCTTTTGTCTAATGGCTTGTGGCGTTCTGCTCTGAAAGACAGGAAACATGCTAAGAAGCTCATTTTGCTGGGGCTGAAATGGGAATAACAGAAAAGGCCAAAAGTCATGTCCAGATAACATTTCACTCAGCAGCATTCTGGGGCCATGCTATATGCAGTCTGACCCAATCAAGCCCAGACACATTTCAATCCAACCACGAGATGGCAGCACATTTGAAACGATTGCTTGAGTCTGTACAGGCGTGTGTCATTCTCAGCAGTGCAGCCTGTGTCTCAGACGCCTCAAAATGCATACAGCTGATTTGCAGGCATGCCTTCAACTAAACTTGTCTGTTGTCTCACAAACTCACAGGTATATGTGTAATAGACATCTTATACCCAAGCAAAAAGGGGCGCTGCCTCTCAGGGAGAGCCAAAAAAGACAATCAGACTTCTCAAGACGGCTTTACCTCAGCATCGAGGTACCTAGGTCTTGCAGTTGCATTGATTCACTTGCACAGGCATTATGACACGAAGGCATGCATTGCTGTGGAGAGATGTGGATCTCCAAGCTGTGCAAGTATGTCAATCCACAAGCCTGCGGTCTGGCACAGGCTGACAAGGATATGGAGCCACTCAAGGGCTGAGCTGAGAGTTTATATGAGTGCAGGGTATACCCTTGGCCTTGTTGCAGAGTGTGATCCCACCTTGTGTGGCCCATGAAAAGGTGCTTTACAGATGTTTGAAAGTAGTGGGTTCAGCAGAACTGTATGACACGTGGATATACTCAGTCAAACACCACCCCAATTTTGAGAGATGACAGCAACTTTGCAAAGCCCATCGGCATGTTAGGCACCTGCGGTATTAGGGCTATCATCTTGTCCTGCTGCATCACAGCCTCAGGAACCATGACCACCCGCTTTAGTCAAATATACAATACTGCCTCTTGCTGCTGCCCATGTACCCAAATCATCGTCGGCGCAAGTTGAATAATGTATGGATCGCGTGTTTTTTTGGGTGCGTTGGGTACGTCATCGGCGAATTCGGGTGGATACGTGATCCATTGCTTGTCCATTGCTTATCCAAACTCAGATTCCCCGCCGCACCGCGACCCTGGCTCAGCGGCAGGTCGGTGGAAGTTGTATAGTTATTGCGGCGGTACGCGTGTGTTTTTGGGTGCGTTGGATACCGCCCGGGGGCTGCTGCCGGCGCTCGGCCGCGCCATGCGTGGGGCAACGTGCTGTTGCTGGACCGGATCTTCATTGCGTCCTGCCTGCGACGTTGCGCTATCTGCACTGAGTGTCTGCAAGCGGCTGCGTCGTATTTAAAGCCGAGTTCTCATTAGCCTGGTCGGGGCTGGTCCGACCAATTGGGCCAACCGCCGACGGTTTGGCAAATCCGACCAGCCCAAAGTATCAATCAATCAATATATTTAATGTCCTGGGGGGCAACTGGGACCCAACAGACAAGAAGTTCAGTTCAGTGAATTCATACAGACAAGATTTGCTTCCTACATGCAAAGCATTCCCTTAGGAAACCACCACATGCATTTAATTCACACAAAGTCATAAAGTCTGCAATAGTACAACAGTGCTGCAGGAGGTCCAAGCTGCATAAAAGACAGAAGGCTGGTGGACCTGTCAAGACAATGGCATCCAGAGTTTAGTTGTACAGAAGGACTGATTTGAAAAAATGCCAGCATACGTTTTGTTCAGAACTTACCAGGAAACAGCGCAGACATCCCAGGTTGTTCAGTTCTGGATCAAGGTCCGCAAACCCTTGACTTTGGGCTGCAAGCCAGGACATGACTTTAGGCTATGTGACAGACCAGGAAAACAAGGCTACGGTCCAACAAATAAGACATTCGCGGCAAGTACATTATGTGCTGCATTGTGCGTCTTGCAAATTGGTGTACGGTACCCACTGAACTGCAGCTATCAGCAAGCTGCAAATGCCAAGAGTCTAGAAATCGTCAGCAATGTCAATCATGTTGTTCACTGTATAGCGCTTGAATCAGTCATACCATTGATGCAGATTGCAATGGCCATGCACCACGCTAGTATCTTTCAACACATGGTGGCACCAATGCAACACAGACTTTTGTAACACAGCGCATGCAGCATATGCAGTACTATTGCACAGAAGAAACCTCAAGCATGCACAGTAGCAGCTTTGAGTCGCTCATGAGTCAAGAGTTAATGCAATGGCAGTCCCACCTGATCTGTCCCACATGAGTGAAGACGGTGATGAAAGCCCTTCCTCGCACCAGATTGGTGCGCAGGTTGTTAATGTCCACATCATTGCCTGTGCCTGTCATGATGGGCAGCAAAGGCCTGTCTGGCTGGCCCGAGCCAGCAAGCACAGTCTTGATCAGCTCCTCCACCACAGGCCTGTCTGACACATCAAGGCCAGGTGTGTCAACAATGTTGAGGGGTAGGTGCCCAGGACGGCCAACTCTGATCTCCAGCTCTTTGGCAGTCATGGCTCCTGCACTCAGCTGGTGCAGAGCCTGGTTGTAAATGTGCTCAGTCAAGCACGGCTTTTTGCCAGCTTGAGGCATTGGGATCTGCTCTTTGCCTGCGGCCAAGCATGTGAAGGAAGGACTCGTTGTTGTCTGTGACAGAGATGTGGGTAGGGCATTTTGTCACAGCTGAGCCTGTGCCAGTAGGCAATCGGTGCCCACACTATGTGGACAACAAGGAGCTCTTGCCAGAGCTTTGGGCTCCAAAGACAGCTACATCAAGACAACCGATTTGAGATCGGTCTTGCCCAAGCTCTTCCAAGGCGTTCTGGAAGTGGCCCCACAATGGCAGGGTCTCTGCATCTGATGACAGCCCATCTTCTGACATGGTGGACATGTTTCCTGCATGTAGTTATAAGATATAGCATGATGTGCCCAAAGAAACTTGAACAGGGAAGTTTCTTGATATTAACAGGTGCTTGAGCACTCATGTCCAACAAGCACGCAACAGGGCACATGACGTCGAAGTTTTAAGGGCTCTTCGGTGTGACGCTATCGTATGGCACACGGACATGCTCTGAGAGCTCTGCAAAACAGGTCATGATCAGATCCGACGTGAAGGTCAGACTAGCTGTACACGCGCAACAGAATGCGCCACACGCAGCGTAGAAAGTATAGAAAACTTGCTAAACAGCTTGACGCATTGGGTTCCGGACAAAATCTCGCAACGTACCATGCGGTAATGCGCACGCACTCATCTGAGCGTGTGATGCGCGGGAGCCGTTATGCACAACACTGCAGCGAATCAAACGAAAATGCATGCACAGAACAGTGTAAGCCTACTTACCTGATCAAAAGTCGAGGCAACAGTCTTCGAAATTTGAATAGTTAGGTCAAGAACAAGACTTGATGCTTCCAACGTTGTTGGCGATTTTCGTAACCTTTGCCTCAAAAATACCTGCAACACCACTGGGCAGCCCGGTATAATACTTGGCTTCTCATTAAATTGACGCCGAAAGGTGTAGTCTTTTCTTTCTACCTGCAACACCGCGAGGCACCACCCGAAATCCGATCAGAACTTACGCAGGGATTTACACAGAATAGCCACGCATCCTTAGGACCCTGGCCGGCAAACGGAACAATCGGCATGTACACGCCATGGAGACGGTACAGAGTCTATATAAAGCATACGTCGTCTGTCGATGTTGAAGTAGCTCACCTGCAGTCTAGAAGTGCTAGCCCGACCAGCTCGCGTGGTCCTGCATTGCAACTTCCAGAAGATCAGACCTAAATACCCATTGGCAACAGTTACCGGGGCAGGCAACAGTTACTAATTCTGTACAACGTTGGAGAGTGATCACTTCTGAGCCAGAAGCTTTTCAGCCTCTCCTGCATTTTCCTGAGTTGAGTGTCCATCAGTGACTGCTTACCTGATCGACTGCAGTAGGATGTACTAAGGCTGCATGTAGAAATTCTTTAAAAGCTTGCCATGCAATATAGGCTATTGTCCAAAATGACTGTGTTTGGTCGCCCTACTCCGTTTGGCCGCACCCCGGGGGTTCCACGTGCGTGTGGGTTCCAGACGCCGAGTCGGGCGACCCATCATGTTTGGTCGCCCTCCGTTTGGCCGGCCCCACATATGGAGCCCAGAGCGCGTGGGTCCTCCGTGCGCCCTAGGACCGCGGGAAACCCTGCCGAACCCTGCCGGAACCCTGTGTACGTTTTGTCGGCCGTCGCCCTGCCTGCCACGCTCGCTTCGCTTTCCCGCGCATATTCGCGCCCCAGCTTCTTGAAGGTGAGCCGTATGACTCACCTGGTTGCGCGTTGGCGAAGCGGAGCAGTGGCAGCGTCAGCGGTTCGGCAGCGACAGGACACGGCTTGATGGCAGCAGGCCCAAGGTAAGGCTAGCTCGCTGTCACACTCGCTTCACTTGCCTCGTTGGCCATATCTGACGTGACTGTCGGTCGGTAAGCAGGACCCACAGCCTGGAGGCATGGTCTCAGCGGTAGACATCTGGCAGCGACGGGACACGGCTTGATGGCAGCATGCCCAAGGTAAGGCTAGTTCGCTGTCACACTCGCTTCACTTGCCTCGTTGGCCATATCTGACCTGACTGTCGGTCGGTAAGCAGGACGCACGACCTGGAGGCATGGTCTCAGCGGTAGACATCTGGCTAAGACGTGGTGAGGACTACTGTGGCGTGGAGCCTGATCGCTGCAAGACCGATGGGGCCCCTGACACCCTCTATGATGAAGGCAAGGCAGAGAGTGAGGCTTTCGAGATTGCTCATCCCGGAAAGCAGCCAGCATCTGGTGAGTGACAAAAATCATTCTGCAGTTGCCACAAGTTAGTTGCCGCTGCACCTGTGGTTGTGTGCACTTCAGCTCACGACTCTCTGTTTCTGCATCTCAATGTGATTGAATGTGCTAGCATGTGCATGGCAAACATCTCACACCGCACATGCATACGCTTACCAACATGTACCAGCATAGCTTGCCAATAGCACTCCAACAATTTACACCCTTTTGTACTCGTAGGCGGGTGCAAGTGGCTGCTCAAGAACTTCAGGCCCCAAGTGACACTGCATGGCTTGGACCGTGATGATGGCTTCAAGCTGGTGTCTGAGCAATTTAAGATCAGAGCCACCTGCTAGACCTGTACCTCAACCATGATTTCACTGTGGAGATGATAGGAGCACTCAAGAAGATCCAATCCAGGGAACAAGGAGCTTCCCTGGTGACAAACATCAGGAAGCGTGCCAGAGGAGATGATGACCAGGCAAACATGCACCTGCTTCACCACCTCCCCTGCCTTGTTGTCTATTGCTGTCACAATATTTCCCCTGCATTGCATGTTATGCTTGTGAACACCTGCTGCACACACTGTGTGACATGATCGGAATGCAACACCAAGACTTACACCACCCACAGTGACATCCCTAATCGCATCTGCTTGTTACGAGGTCATTCAATGCAAAAATAACCCCTTTGCTTGCATTGTGCTCCCGCTATATGTGGCCCACCTATTTTGGTGACTATGGTGCAGCTTGCTGCAGCCCCTCCAGCACAACGACCTGCCACAGCTGGAGGCCGAGGTGGCCGAGGAAACCGCTGAAACCCAGCCTGCACCTCCGACTGGGTGAGGCTCATGGACTTACATTAATGTGTCACACGCATCAACAGCTGTTGTATTGCACTTTGGCAACCCTTGCTGTTACATCCCCTTAGAACAGATCTCTATGATTCACAATTGTCTCCTTTACTCATGCACATACATTGCAAGTCACTTGCAACAATGATGTTTACCACTATTTGTTGCTTAGCCCCTCAACGTCACACGATGTTCACAGGAGCGAAGGCCATGCCATCTACATCTATGCCATCAGAAACATAGCCAATGACCG
>JAABUU010005753.1_pt1 | contig 13684 bp, 20 predicted proteins | sample 5559301 | NCBI WGS metagenome assembly JAABUU01 (sample SAMN10711884, study PRJNA513360) | rock metagenome | isolation source: Antarctica rocks | place: Antarctica: Victoria Land, Richard Nunatak white | reverse complement strand
ATACCTGCTGCTCAAAGGCATTACGATTCTCATCATTTCGTGGGAAGCCATCTATGAGGAACTTGTCTTGGCCACTGTCTGCCATTGCCTTCTGAAGAAGACTGATGGTGACATGGGATGGAACAATCTGGCCATCCTTGATCATTTGTGCTACCATATTGCCATCAGGGCTGCCTGACTTCATATGGGCTCTCAGCAAATCCCCAGCGCTTAAATGGACAATCCCAAACTCCTCAACAAGCTTTGCGCACTGCAACATAAAGCAGAATACATGTTGAATATCACACTTCAGGACATATAGGCATGATCATCCACATTAATGTTTGGAAGATGGGTGATGATGAAAACAGTCATTGGCCATGAAATGTTGGTGAGTGAAGCGTGCTGGCAATGAATGAACGTGAGTGGACTGACCTGGGTACCCTTGCCAGACCCTGGTCCACCCAAAACAAACACAATGCTCCTGCTCATTGTGGTCACTGGAAAGCCAGCACCTGATAGGTCAATGTCCTGCAGACAAGAGGGCAACCTTCGATCAAAGTCATTGAGTATCTTGGAACTGTTGATCTGGCCAGAAGCTTGCGCACCTTTGCGCCTGTTGTTGAGTGTGCAGCTGTGGTTGATGACATAGTTACGTTCTGAATGAAGGCCGCAGTGAAAAGATGCTGGCCGGCCTGCATTGCACATCTTGTTAAGTGTGACTCCATCATGGCAGCACACTATCGCGCGGAGCAGCATACAAACACAGCGGGCTGCGCGGCGAAGATCGACGCACTAACAGTGGCACACCTGACGACGTCGAGTGGACGCTTGCGCAGTCCGCAATGTGCAAACTTGACTAGCTAGTTTGAGCCTTCCCAACATACACTAGCGCACTGGGTGCGGTGCGGCTCACGGTGTAAGCGAGTGGGTTGCACTGAACAGAGAGATCGCGCAGGGAGAATAAGACTGCAGCTGGTCAGTAGCCGTCTCAATGACTTTTGTACATGCGAGCTCGGTGAGACCACTTGCGCATTGATTGAAGCGATGACTTGTAGATTCTGTGTGCAGGTCACGCGGAGCAAATGCCGAAGCAGCAAATAGTGTCCCCGAAGAGCGCTTGCAGATGACTCATCAGCGGCGGGTCACTTCAGATTACAGGAATCGAAATTAGGTTACTGACTCCAAGGCTCTTCTAAAGTTGACCTGACTTGGCTGTGCCGCGCTTGCTACATAATCTTCTGCTTGGACAGTATCAGCGGCCGTTGGGAAGGTGCTAAGCGCCGGTGGGGTGACTCGAGGGCTCAACGCTGCTGCAAGGATGCCCGGACGTGTAGTCATCCCTAAGCTGCCTGGGTACACCGTCTCAAGCCCGGTAATACCCATGTCGCTCACTCGTTCGACAAGCTCTAGCGAAAGCAAGCTGCATGGGCACCTTGCAGCAGGCCGTCCTGTGGTCCCCACTTGCCCTGCAACCCCAAACTCTGTCTTCTGTCCTATCCTTCCAGACTTTGCTAATCAAAGTCACAAGCTGCTATAAGAACAGTCGCAAAGGATTTCTTTGCATGTCCACAGGTCTCCCTCGATGACCATGCTTTCAATAAGCAGCAAACCTTGCGATATGTCAAAGGTTATGCCCATGAGGCACCAGAGATGACTGTTCAGGACCCTCATATGGCATCAGGGGTTACTGAGATGTACCGATCAGGAGGATACAACCCTTCAACCTACACTAGCAGCCCCACTTACGCTAGTGCTAAGAAAGAAGAGACTCTACCTGACTGGGTTGTCAACAACAATAAGGTGACCCCTGCCCAAATCCCCCCCCCCGCCTTCCCTCTATCGGCTTTTTACAGTTGTGTAAAATGCAATCTGTGGCTGGTTGTGAAGTTACATTGACATCAACGTTCACATCCTGTGCTCTCTGTATCGTGAATTCTAGAGGGGCTGTTCAAGGTTGCAGAAAGCTGCTGATGCTGAACATCTGGTGTCTTGTGCAGGTGCTGCGGTGGTATGGCTACTTCAAGGAAGCTGTGACTGAGAGCGCAGTGGAGAATTACAGGGTGCGCAAGGTGGTCATCTTCTTCTATCTAGAGGACAACAGCTGCCAGGTTGTAGAGCCAAAGGAGGACAACAGTGGGCTCCCCCAGGTAACCCCACCACTCTGCCCCCAACCCTGCCATCATACACCACTCTATGCGCCCTGAAGTCAAGTAGGTTTCAAGCTTTGCTGCACCCTTGCTCCTCACGCATGCCAGCCCAAGGCATTCATCAGGCATGGGGTCTGTGAGTGAGCCCTGCAAGGCGCATGTGACAGCTGGCAAGCCTCATCATCTTCAGTGTCCACATCTCAGTGGACCTGTATCTGTTCCCTCCAGTGTGAAGGTCTGTTGATTCTGTCGCCGTGCTGTCATTTGCCTGTCTGTCGTGCACTGTACACCTCACGCACGCCCATAGCAGCTTGCTTCGTCATAGCTTCACACCATGTGCATAATGCCCTGATGCTGGTCCTAAATTTGCACTGCCCATATAGACGTCATCAAACACTTCTCCTAGCCAGATTCAGCCAAGGGTGAATTGAGGCTGAGATTCACCACTATGGGTTTTGGTGTGGAGACTGCCTGGCGCAGTGATGTCAGCATTTGTCAACATCAGCTCATACTCCTCTCTGAGCCTTGACATCAGTCTCCTGTCCAGCATGTTGCTGCTAAGTGAAGCATGGGTGACAGGGCAAGCAGGTCCAACCTCAGCATGTGTGCACACCGCCTGGCCTATCATTACCAAATTCAGGGCATGTGCAAAGTCACTGACGCAGCAGTGCTTGCAGCAATGCACTGCACTGCACTGATACTTTGGCGCCATGGGAAGCTGCAATGAACAATGCTACTGCTAGCTTTGCACTGAGTCGTGCTCTACAACACAGGGTGACAATCAGCTTGGCATGCGCCGTCTGTCACGCAGGCTTGTCTGATCTGTTGAACGTCTTGCAAAGCAGCAGGAGCCAGGCTGGCTGTATGCGGCCGCCAATTACTCTGAGAGTCTTCAGTGGCTGCTCACTGGGTGCTCCCTCCCGGCTCAGAAAGTCTGGATCGCACATCACTGAGTGAAAGATTGTGACTGTATATTTCTTGCTTTGCCCTAAAAGTCTTCTTGTTGGAGGCAGAGAGAGAAGTTTCTTATCCGTTGACCAGCCTTTGTGTCTGATGAGTGTGCCAGAGTATGTGAACCCCGACAAACTGATGAATGTGCCAAATGGATTAATTTGCTTGCAGGTGGTGGTGCGGAATTGCCCCTTGACAATTTAGGCACACAAGGCATGGCAGTGCAGGAACACACAGCAGGACCCAAAATGTGCAAGCCCATGTAGTGTTCCACTGTTGTGAGTTACAGGCTGCTCACACGTGTCTGCTTGGCTGCGCAGGGTGTCCTCATCAGGCGTCACCGCATCGAAAAGTCTGACGGCAGCTTCTTTGCTCCTGGGGACTTTGTTGTGGGCGACAACGTGAGCTTCTATGGGCGCACCTTTCACATTGTGGATGCTGATGTCTTCACACGCCAGACCCTGGCAGATGCTGGCCTGGAGTATGGTCCTGCTGAGGCATACCCTAATGACCCATTCACTACCAAGAGGCTCAGCATGCAGCGCCATGCCTCAGGTCAGGCCCTGCTGCCCACTGTTGCCTTTTGCTGCTGCCCACTGTTGCCTTTTGCTGCTGCCCACTGTTGCCTTTTGCTGCTGCCCACTGTTGCTTTTTGCTGCCCATTGTTGCCTTTTGCTGCTGCCCACTGTTGCCTTCTGCTGCTGCCTTTGGCGCACAAGGCTGTTACAAAGGATTCGTATGCGCATCTGCTTGAGGGTCAGTCTGGCAAGCATGTTCAGTGCAGCTGAAGCTGTGATGTGACCTTTCATAGGGGGGTCCAATGGTACAGGGAGCCCCATGTCCCCGGGGTCGACTGGGGTCACCCTCAGGAAGGATGACGGCAAGAAGAAGTTGCAGCAGTTCATGCACAATGCTCGCAAGGTGGGCCTGCTGCAGCAACAGCTTGACACAACATGCGCCCTAGATTGATGTTGATACTGAAATCCCGAATGCCTTGCAATGCACTGCTTGCTTCACATGTGGGGCCAGACCATGCCACGCCTGTGTGACCACTCAATCAGCGCTGCATAGGCAGATTCCTCTTGCTGCTGCAAAGCAGAGTGTAACCCTGTAGCAGGCACAGGCAGGAAGGGCACCTGGAGGCGACAGGCGGCCTTATGGCCAGCAAGGCTGTGTTTGCAGTTGGCTGTCATCCAACATGGCCTGCCTGGTCATGCAGACAGCACTTTTGTTGGGTTTAGGGCTTTATAGTTGGACATGTATGTATAGCCATTTCTAGTCATGGTGTACAAGCAGGCATTGAGTCCCATCGCTGCTTCTGCTGGTGGTCCAGACACGTGTTTGCGGTGACAAGCAGGCATTTACTCATGGTGACAAGCAGGCATTTCCTCATCATGACAACAAGGCATTTAGCTGTGGTGATAAGCAGGCATTTAGTGATGGTGACAAGCAGGCATTTACTCATGGTGACAACCAGGCATTTAATTGTGGTGATAAGCAGGCATTTAGTCGTGGTGACAAGCAGGGCATTGAGCCCCATCGCTGCTTCTGTTGGTGTTAGGTCATGCAGTGCAGTGATCAACTTGCTGGACGCATGAGCTTTGCTTACACCATAATTCCCATGACAGGCACTGAAATGATGGCACCAACTACATGGCTTGCAGATGCCCAGGACACAATCAAAGTACATTTGATGTGTGTATGGTACTGCCATCCTCACATGCATGGTGTATATGGGCCGCAGGTGTTGCGGTTCTACTGTGTATGGGATGATAGGCAGGCTCTGTATGGGGACAGGAGGCCCTACAGGCTGCACTACTTCTTGGAAGATGACACAGTGGAGATCCTGGAGCTGCATGAGAACAACGATGGGCGCGACCCCTTCCCTGTCTTCCTTAGGAGGGGTCCCCTGCCCAAGGTATTGCCCCTGTTCCTACATGCATAGTCAGCTATGTTGCAGTCACATCATACATATCCACAAATGTTACAGTCATATTGTCCTGCATGACGCAAACATGTGACTAGCCCTTCCTGGTTATAATAGCAATGACTGGCCAAGCAAAACAACACTGACTGCGAGCCCTTTCCTGAAGTTCTTAGGAGGGGGTCCCTGCGCTTGAGTTTCCATGCAGAACAAACTTCATATCACTACACACCATGCACAGGTGAGGCAACTCATTAGTTGTGTGACGGCAGGAACGATTGCAGGACATCTGCACCATGTGCACAGTGTATACGTCATGACATTGCTACAGTTGTCAGAATCTAGCAAGGCTGTCAGATCGCTGTCTGACATGCTGTTTGGTTTGTATGTCATTGCACACAGCTATGACTGCATGTGGAAAACATAGGCTCCATGTGGAAAACATAGGCTGAGTTTGGTTGAGAGCCGTGCTAGTAGAGTCACAACCTATACAACGCTGTTATCAAGCAAAAGCGCTGTGAATCTTATCAAGAAATACGTATTGTTACCTTTTCCAATTTTATTTTGACACCAGGTCTGTTGAACAGCTGTGCAGCACACTCAGCCCCAACAAGCTGGGTGGCAAGCCGCTGTGCAACCTGCCTTCACAACCAGTTGCCACATTGCTGAAGATAGATATGACGGTGCTGAACATAGACTGGAATTCTCTGTAACTTGCAATTTGTGAGTAGTTGCTGAGGGAGCAGTATTACACTCGGCTGTGGGCAGATGGTACAAGGCGCAAACAGGCGAGTGTGCATGTCATATATACTGCTCAGGATGGTCATGACTGCAGGACTTCCACGTGACTCGCACTGGCAAGAAGCTGATGAGGGAGCAGTGCTACGGGCCCCAGGACCTGGCCCTGGGGACCTTCATCCATGTGTATGGACGTGACTTCTTCATCCATGATGCTGATGACTTCACCAAGCAGTGGTACTCGGTGCGTCTTCCCAAAATAGCAACATGACTGCCACTGCATGGCAAGCAGCTGTAGCTGCTGCAATGATGTAAGGCTGGTACATCATGAAATTAACAGCAAGGATCCCGTGCACATGGATGCTGCCATGCAAGTCAAGTCAGCAGGTCAAATTTCTGCACTGATGCTGCTGCTGCTGGGGAGCACTGGCATGCATGCATTCAGTCATCACATGTCAAGGTTGAGACACACCAGCACGAGCCGCGATGATGTCAGCAATACTGAGACATTACAGATGATGTGCATCAGCATGAGAACATACTAGACATCACATGCTTCATGTTTTGCGTGCTCAGCATGTCTAGTCAGGCAGGCAGGCATTGACTCATAGCATTCTGGCGCAGGCCCTTGGCTTGATCTAGGCCATGAGTCATGCATTGCATAAGTCTTACTAACACCATTGTCATTGCAGGAGAATCTGGGGGCAACAGATGCCATGGAGCCAATCCCGGTGGGTGAGGGTATCAGGCCCATTCCTGTACCTGCCCTGCCCCCCTACAATGGCTTTGGCTCCTTTGAGGACAGTGAGCAGAGCTGCAAGAACCTGGTCAGTCCTATTCTTCCTGCATACCTTGCCTGTCTATGCGTTTGTCTCATCGCTGGTCTGCAATTGCCTGTGCCTGCCTGTCTGTGTGTCTGTCTGTCTATCTGCCTGCCAGAGTTTCTGGGACAGTTCAATGAAGCAACAATTGTTCTTATGACTTCTGCACAGCTTCTGAACACAACTTATGACCAGACAGTATATCACATGACCTCCTCAGTCAACATCTGGAACATGCGTAGAACAGATTGACTGCCACATGGCGTTCATGCAATGCTGTCTTTGCGCATCACAGGCGTGTAGTATGGCCTAGATCACCTGACTCACAGTCAGAAGGGACTTTGGTTGATCGCGCCAAGACTTACTGGACATGAAATTGAAGTTCATCAAATTCTGTTGTGCCACAGGTGCCTAAGCCACCGAAGAAGGACTTCTACAAGCTGATGAACAAGGACAAGATCGTGCTGCGCTTCAGCACCCGCTTTGTCGAGACTCCTACTCATCAGCTCAGCAGTTCTGACAGGTATGTTGTGTAGCAATACCAGTGCATTACCAGTGCTAGCATTCAGGCATCTGCAGACCGCTTCTTGGCAGGTCATGCTCCAGCGTGTCATGTGCTTTGGACATGCTGACGGCTTGTGATGCAAGACACATATGCATAATCAATAATAATAATTAAAACGCACATATGCATCAGCATATCAATTGGCCACTCAGGCCATCACATCCCTCAGGATGATGCACAGACAGACAGCAGCATGCTTTCCAGGGGAGCAAGCAGTCCCTGCTTGTTGAGCACCTCTATGAAAAGCCCAGGACTCTAGCTTGCGCAATCCTTGTTCAGTGGCAGATGCTGTTGGCATATCAAGCAGCAAATTGTGTGATGCAGGGAGCGCAAGTTTGTGCTGTCGTACTTCTTGGCTGATGACACCCTGTCTATCTTTGAGCCTCCTCAGCGTAACACTGGCATCACTGGTGGCAAGTACCTGGAGCGAAGCAAGGTAGGCTTCTTTCTGCTGTAAGCACTATACCAGCTGTACTACAAATATCAACATTCCCATCAAGTGAATGTGAAAATATCTGAGGGTTTCCTTTGACACTGCTGTGCTCAGCGCTTCTTGCTTGCTTGCTGTAAGCACTGTAGCAGGTGTTTTGCATACATGGACATTCCCTGGGCACTTCAGCAAAGTCTATACACCTGACATGGTACATGTGACATTATCAAAGGTCAATTGGAATCATGTTGCAGCCAGAGCCTTTTCACTCTTGACAGCAGTGAGTCATTGCATTGGTGCAGGTGCTGAAGAACAGTACAGAGATGTACAGTGAGAAGGACTTGTATGTGGGCAAGGTGCTGTCTGTCCATCAGCGCACCTTTGAGCTGCTGGAGGCTGATGAGTTCACTTACCAGTACATGGAGAACAACCGCCATGTGTACCTCATGGCTGACTGGGAAGCAGCCTTGAAGGCCATACAGGCACAGTTGCAAGGTCAGCCTTGGCCAAACCCATCTTTGCAAAGAAGTGCTTGTGATTGTTGGTGTAAGCAATTGTGCAGTAGAAGGTGTCGAAGCTTCTGCCTTGTGCACAAGCCTATGTGTTGACTTGTCAAGATGATGTTATGTATCACGCTCGACACGTTTGAGTATGTGTGTCATGCCAGTAACATTTGCCTGCATGTACAGTCATGTCTGGCCTCCACCATGCCCCTTGAGTGCAACTGGCAACAGCCAGCTTTCGATGTGTGCATTGGCTATGGCCTGACAGGCAACTCAAGAGCTTAGGCTTTTGTTGCAGGAGAGGAGGCTGTTCGCTCTGCCTTTATCAATGTAGACCAGGCAGGCATTGGAAGTCTGACAGAACACCAATTCGAGGCAGCTTTGCGACAGGCAGGCATTGAACTGACACGCCACCAGATCATCAGTTTGCACAGAAGGTTGGCGAAAGACGGGAAAGTGCAAGTGGAGGATGTGCTTCGCATCCTCATCTAGATGTGTACAGATTCGTTTTCAGAATGTAAAGCCAGATTCAACCAACAAAGAAGCCAGCACGCAGCAAAATTTGCAAGGTTCAGGAAGTGTGCTTGCCCATGAACACCTCAACACAATGCAGTCTTGACTAATCACTAATCACATCTAGCTAGCAAGGCAGCGGGAACCAGTCTACAAACACAATGTCTGACACAAGCAGGGGGTCTAATCACAACACATGTCAGGCAACTGTAAGGCACGCGTAAAGCTGCTGCTGTACATCAAGGCACGCTGGGCCAAGAAGGGCACCTCAAGAAGAGAAAGGGGAAATGAAAAATTGTTCAGGCTTTGTGGCGAGGTCTGCCTGGCTGCCTCTTACCAGTGCTGCCCCAGGTCTTGAGAGAGGGCTGCAGGGATGCACCCCCATTTTGATCACACAAACCGACAGTCTGTCCAGAGTTGGTCCCTGCAGATGCCATCCTGCTCATATGCTGTTGACTTTTTGAGGCATCTAAGCCCTGATGTGCTGAAAGCCGTGTTTGGCTATCCTTGACCTTAGCAGATCTTGAAGAGGGTGGTAGCGAGGCTCTGTGTCTTGACTCTATGCTTGACCCTGGGTCAAGACCCAAGGGCCTACCCCTTGAGTTGGGGTAGGGCACATACATTGCAGCATTTGTTCTCCCGTCGCGTGTAGACGAAGCTCTTTCTTCAAGCGGGGCTGCAATGCCAAGAATGCAATTGCGCTCCTCAACCATCCTGGCCGTCATCACAGACTGCCTGTGACACTGTGCTTCCAGCGCCTGCATGATCGGCAGCCAGAGGTGGAGGTGAAAGACATCAGCCAGATAGCCAACTTTTGCAGGATCTCATCCATCATAGTAAGGACAGGTTATCAGACTTGCAAGGTCATATAGCAAGGACCAGTCTGGCAGCAATGCTTCCAAAAAACCGTCCAACTGCAGACCAACGACAGACAACACAGGTGATGACAGGGACATGCACATGATAGTCCCATGAGTCCTCATTGCAAAGGTTTCTGACCTTGATCTGAGATCTAAGGCTGTCGTTGTCACCAGACTTGCTTTCACAGCTTGACTTTGCAGCTGTCAAGCTGGCTTTGATGTCGCTCTTCTGCTTGCTCAGCACATCAATGCGCCGACGCAGAGTCTGCAACACACATTGCAGATCAGCTACTGCTCTCCACAAGTTGCGTCATCTGATCAGCGTCATCTGAATAATATGAACCTGACATTGCATGGACTGGGGCCACTGGGCCCAAGGGTACATGTGATTAAAGTGCTGTTGGTAGATTTGCCAGCAACTTGCTAGGTTTATATTTGGCCGAGTGATGCCAAATCTAAGGGCAATCCGTTGATACGCCACGCTGAAGAAGAGCATCAGTGAACACAGGAAACACTTCAAGAATGAGGTGGCAAACCTCAACATGTGACTTCTGCTTCATCTTTGAGCGAGCAGCACTCAGCCTGTTAGCCAGGATGCGCTTGGCCTTCTTGGGGTCCACATTGGGGTCAAGCCTGGGGTCCATTGCAGGCTGTCTGCCCCCCTTGCCCTTCCTCTTGTTGCATGGACTGAGATAAGCCAGCTCTGCTAGTACATCTGCTGTGCTCATGGTATCAACCCCTGCACCAACATACCTGTCAGTCAGTCACATACAAAGCACCAACATGTGGGTTGATGCAGCAACAATGGAAGCATGTCAATGTGACAGACATGCACGCAATGACAAGGCAAAAAGATTGTTCTGACGCACTTCTTGGAATACCCATACAACCGACCAAATGCAAGTCCATGCATGAGACGAGGCTGCCGCAGACACAAAGTTATAATCCTTTGACCCCACAATGCTCTTTTTGTGTCTGAGGCCTTGTAGCACATTTCAGAAAGCCATCAAAACACACTGTACAAGGACTAGAAACCATGCACGATGAAAGCTGGACCTGTTTGCTCAGCAGGATCATAGTCTTGCCAATCCTCAAGGTCATGTGCCTGGGGGCAGTCCAGGTCGGAGGACATGGCTCTAGGCATGCCTGGTGAAGGGACGACAGTTGCAGCCAGATCCAGTCCCTCTAAAGCAGCAGCAGTGTCTTGAGCAACCACCTCATCATGCTGCATTGGGTACCATAGGTTATCATCTAGGCCCTGCATGCATGCACCACCAACTTCTGAGATCTAGATATGTCTAGTCCACACAAAGGTTAGATGAATGGGTTATCAGCATAGCAATACCGGGCACTTCCACAATCATCAAAGGCCAGCCTGCAGCCTAAGTGCGCTGCAAAGATAGATGACTGAGCACGACACTAGGCAGGTACGAGACGCTGCACATGGTTATGGTTCTCGTGGAAGGTTGCATTTGATTTCACAACAAGCACTGCTTACATCTGCCAGCATGTCAGCTGCCTGTTGCTGAAGCTCTGTCAAGCCATCAATGTCTTCCAAAAGGGGCAGGGACTTTGAGTGCGCCAAGCGCACAGGTCCTGCAGGTGAAGACTCTCCACCAGTATGCGTCGAAGCGCCGTGCGGCTGCTGATGCATGCTACTATGAAGATACTGAGGTCCAGGCTGTAGAGAGTCGTCAGAGGCTGTGCTGCATGGTCCTGAAGGAGTGGCAGCTCCAGAACCGGGCTGAGCAACAGCTGTCTGTTGATCTGTGCTGGCGCCTCCCTGACTTCTGTTGAAGTGATCAACAGTGGACAGATGATGCTGCTGCTGTCGATGCTGCTCTTGGCCATGGTCTTGATGGCTGTAAGTAGCTTGGCTTCGATGCTCATTGTCTGGTGGGATCCCAGCATGGGATACATCTAGCCTGAGCTGATCAGGGATTTCGAAAGACTCTTGCAAAGTTTCTAGGTCAGGCAAAAGCTCTGGGTCTACAGTCTCGCCAAGGTCGTGGGCACTATTTGACCTGAAGCAGCAAGCAGGTGTGATGAGAGGATTGCTTACAATGCTAGTGGCATTGGCATAGAACATGACAACACTGTGCTCAGGTTGAATTCCTCCAGGCCTTGCAAACAATGCTGAAGGTGTGCGTTTGAAGTTAGACTGAAGCATGTGTGCTACAGCTCACCTGGGAAGAGTTGATGCTGGCAGATCCAAGCTCTCCATTAGCAAGTAGTGATCTTCAAATTCTTCTGGAAGCACCATGTCAGCCCTTGCCTCAAGAGCACCTGCATACATATGCAACAAGACAATGTCATGAAGCATGCTGGTCGCCAGAGGCTGCATAAGATGAAATCCGGTGCATGGAGACGCATGGTCAAGGCGCATGAAAGAAGGGTACCTTGATGGCCTGTCACAGGCTCTATGCTGAGGGCAGGAGATGAATTTGTTCTTGGTTCCTGAGATTGATACCCAGGCATATATGGTGACAAAATTCTGTCGTCCTGTTGACTCCAGTAACCTAAAAATTGCTGCTGATGCTGCTCATTCAACTGGCCGGGCATGGAGCTGTTTGCATATCTCATGCCAAATTGTTGCTTGTGGCTTGCCAGACTTCACAGCCCAAGCTGCTGCATCCTCTGCTTCAGCAACTGGATTCAGAAATTGTTTGGGATGGCCCTCCCAAAGCCAAAAGCTGCTCTCTCCTGTCTGGCTCAAGCTTTCTGTGGGAGCTGTACACTGTCTCTGCTGGTTGTGCATGAACCTGCAGGCACTTATTGTCTCACTACAAAAGAGTCTGGCGCAGACGTGCTGTCGCACAAGCTTACAACACCACTTTTGAGCGACCACAGACGGTTTCAGAACAGCTTACGGCCTCACTGAGAATAGCGTGCAAACTCATAAAGGAAATAACGTGCTGCACCTGCGCCTGAGCTGGTTGTGTAATCCCAAAAGTTATGATACGGGCACCGCACTTTCTCCTGAAGGGCAAGGGCTGGGTGCCTCCGGACTCAACCGGGGTAAATGCTAAGGCTTGGCGCCAAAGTACAAAGTCAAGGCCGCGCCAGGTTCGCGCACTCGCTTTGTCTGTGACAGGCGCGTTCGATGATGAACTGACACCCTTCTGGTTCTTACTCAGCTCAGCTGCAAAGCCCGCACAGCTGCCTTGGTGTGGTGTCGGCGAAAAGATCTCTGTGCTGTCGACACCAAGTACCTCACGAGAGCTCGAGTTACGTACCGACACGCCGCTGAACAAGGTCCACGCGGCGGAACGAGCTCGTGAAAGAGATGTCGAAAATCACGACGAACTCGTTGCACTTGAACGCCACTTCAGTCAGCTGCTAGCCGTATGTCTGACATTCTTCCTGAATGGGACACCTGATCTAGCACGGGGAGTGGGTTCAGACACATGACACAAGCCGAGGCCTTTGTCAACCACAGATACTTATGTCCTTTATGTTGTGAGTGTGAGATGGTTGTCAGGATAAGGAGGCACAATACGCAAAGCACGCTTGCTGAACTCGAGGGCATGGCGATCGGGCGTGAACAGTGTGATTGGCAGATACATAGCAACAGTTTTTGGAGGCAGCTTGCAGGCAAAATGGAGACTCTGCACAATTGTACACCAGCACCACAAACATACTCCAACATGCAACGTGTACGCAGTTGAGAATCATCTCGGGGTTGTTCTGACAGCTTCAGCATATCTGTTCGATAAAGAGACGCTGACTCTTGTGCCCTGACCGACCTTGGGCGTCCAGTCAGTTAGTACTGACCTGCTGGTCCACTCCTACCTAGTGTTGAAATTAGGGGAGCAACCATACTATATAGTAATGTAATGAGTGATGATAACACACTTGGTCTGCCCCAGTGTTACCATTTGCCCAAATCCTGATCAACATGTCATGACACTTATCTGCTCTCATGTGCACACTCAATCACGGCTCGCACAGAATGCTGCCTCGTGCTCGCCGTACTGTCTGTGCTGCTGACACCTTTCAATTAAACGGCAAAGTGCAGCACCGCTTTTTACATACACTGCACTGTACAACACGGTGTCCACCAACATTCATCTGACAGCCAAAAACATACAGGCAACAGCAACATCAGTGCTTAGCTGAACACCACACTCGCCGAAAGAGTGATTCAGCAGACAACACGGACAAAATAATTCCAATTAAGTGCTTTGGCTGCACTTGCACTGCTGCTGTTGCCCACCTACTCTACCCTCTTTACGAACAAATACAATGGC
>JAABUU010005750.1_pt1 | contig 13694 bp, 15 predicted proteins | sample 5559301 | NCBI WGS metagenome assembly JAABUU01 (sample SAMN10711884, study PRJNA513360) | rock metagenome | isolation source: Antarctica rocks | place: Antarctica: Victoria Land, Richard Nunatak white | reverse complement strand
TAATGCCTTCTGGGGTGTTCGGGACACCGGGTTACCGAATGTACACGTAGCTTTTCCATTCGTACTGTCGCGCGACCAGGAAGAAACTGAAAGCAACCAATCCGGTCCGCCACGCAAAAGAAACGGGTTGACGACGCGAAAGACAGCCTACCAACGTGGTGAAAAGGTCAAGAAGAACTTTTGTGATGCCCACACTCATGCTCAACGTAAAGACGGGATTACAAAGCAGAATTGGAAATGGACCACCACCGAGAGCACTCCTGAAACATAGCGGCAGTGATAAAGAAAACAAAGGGTTTTTTTATTGATGGTAAAGACGTAAGGGCAGACGTATCGACGGTGACAATAAGGAAAGGTTTCAAGTAAAGGTCGTCTGTCGTTTGTGGCTGAGTTTGACACCAGGGTTCAACGGGAGCGAAAATAGAGTTTGCACATCATAAGCGCCGATCGCTGAACCGTGCGTTTGACCGTGCGCATTCCCCACACTCCCAACGAGATCAGACGATGGACTCGGTGCAGGCTCAAGGATTGCTCGGTGCGTACGGTTGATCGAAAATAAATCCAGCAGATGAGTAATCACCCAGTCCATGGTCAGAGACTTGCGCATAATTCCGTAGCTGAGACGTTGGGGCACTCAGCATGGCGTACGTGAAGTGCTGGGCAGCCTGCGAAGTCCCAACGTTTTCCATGTGCTGCTCCATCGACACTGGGATGGAGAGAGCTTGCGTTTGAGCCCGGACGGAAGTCGGAGTGGCCGGTAAGGTGGTCACGGGTGGCCTCGAGAGGGTGGTCTCAGTCTTTATAAGGGATTGTCTGCGGGACTGCGGTGGGGAGGCGATGACGGGTTGGGTCGGGGTGTAGGCAACCGGAGATGTGTTCTGCGAACCTGGAGGGGTTTGTTGTGCGACCGTTGGCGACACTCTCGGGGTCGAGTGCGCGCTCAGGTTGTAGCCTACCGGATTCCTTCTTGCGGCACAGGTGGGACAGCTTTTGACGAAGCGTGCAATGAGTTCTTTGGGCACCCTGCATGTGACACCTCACATTAGCTGTAAGATGGAGACAAGCGAGCATGCACGGCGGGAGAGCCGAAGCCTCCGCGGCGCAGGCTGCAACACCTCATACGGTGCGACGACCAACGGGTTTGGGGGAAATGGATGACTACCCACCATGAATACCTATGCCGTACCTGCGCCGACGTCTTATCCCTGCCTCCGTGCTGGCAGTCCGAATGGGCACGAATCAGAATCATGAAAAGCTTCTCCTTGACGGCGACTTGTTTTCCTTCGTGGCAGACCACTTGTTGATCCTGTCCGTTACACGAGTTAGCGATCGACTGATCTCCCCCCTTGACACCAAGCAAATGCTTGCAGAAGGCTTGTGGCTCTACGACGCTTTGTGGGAGAGGGAGCAACCGACCAGTGGCTTATCAGGAGGTTCCAGCGTGAACATTTTCTTAGCCCAGAACCTGCAGGAAACGCCATATTAGCACGTTGCACATGTTTGCTGATGTGCCAATAGAGTGCTGATGGAGGGTGATCTGTTGAAGTGCATATCCACCTGCAAGGAATGGCGATCGATGTAATCTTTCATCTGGCAAAGCTTACCTGAACTGCGCCGATTCGATGGTGGTGCACTTCTTATCGTGTAATATACTTTTAATGTTCTCGCAGCGCTGTGCTGAGATGAGAGCTTTGTCCTGCTTCTTGGGCGACAGCGCGGTGACATATCTGTTCGCCAAGCAACGTCAGTAAATTGGATGACTACTCTTTCAGGTATCTTGGAAGGCCGGTGAAAAAAATAAGTCCGAGACATACCGATTCTCGGTCTCTTCGTAAGACAGCAGGCTCGGAAAACCTGGCAGAGGGGTCATCATGGGCTCGCCCTGCCCTCGAAAGTACCCGGGCTCGGAGCCTTCTCCGTTGCAGGTCCGTTGCTTGGTTTGAATGTGTTCAAGTACACGGGAAAAGGGTCGCATCCCCTGTGGGTGAGAGTGAAGGCCGTTCAACAGGATCGCCGGCTGTGGGGAAGCTTGGGTGTAGACGATGGGCATCGAAGAGTGATGGGTCGCCAGCCCCAGCGACCCCTCGGCGGAGCTGACGACGAACTGCGGCACGAAAACGGCCCCCGATCCGGCTGATACTACTTCCTCCTCGGCCGAGGAGTAAGGGATTGCTTGATGTTCGAAGGTTCCCGGATGCCCATGTGTTGTAAAGGGGTTGTTGACATTGCCACCGTATTGCTGGGAACGTTCGGTGGTGCCGGAGAGGTCGTGCTCGTACCCCAGCCGTTGACGTTTCTGGCCATAGGAATTCATTGAGCTGTGCAATTGAGCTGTGCAATTGAGCTGTGCAATTGAGCTACAGACGTGTTCTGAAAACAATGAGTTTCGGCCAAGTAAGGATTGGTTCTTGACTGCAATCAGTTGAAATATAGAAGAGGGCTTGGAGGTTTAAAAGCGGTCCTCATAAATCTGGGAGACTGAGTCGAGACTGCTTTTTGTACACAGCAGGCGGGTAGGTGGTTGATGTCGAAAAGAATAGACCAGTCCCCTTTGGATGAGAGCTCGGGCGAATTGAAAAGCGAACGGTTCGAGAACGAATGGTAGTGTAAGGTAGTATAGAGTTGAGGGGACGAAGGAGAGCAGAATGACAAGTCAACGAGAGTATCGTATACGACGAATTAGATGTGGGGCAGTATACAGAGTAAGGTAAGAATGGTGAAGGCTCTACAGTCCAGGTTGGAATAATATCAATATCTGATCTGAACGACGGAGACGGAAGAGAATGATAGAGAAAATGTTAAACGGGTGTCTGTCTGTCTGTCTGGGTGTTTTGTTTCGTCAAGTTAAGGTACAGTCTCCTCAGTTAAGGTCAGGTAGGTACCTTAGGTAAGGTCAGGTAGTTATTAAGGTATATAAGGTAAGGTAAGGTAAGGTAAGGTAGGTGGGGACTCTTTGTATTTGGACGTACCTTGCTGTTTATCTGGGCCAGGGAGGGCAAATCAGAGGCAGGAGCAAAGGAGAACATTGCAGTACAGGCCCTCAAGATGGTGTAGGTACCTTGCGTAATGTACCTGTAGGTATCTGTACCTGCCTTAGGTACCTTACCTTACACCTGACGGTTGGGCCTGGGGCAAGAGCTCGAGTCCACAGTGGTACAATAGCTAGAGTAAGGCAGTGGTAGCTTCAGTACGGAGGGAGGTACATCTGGGTACCTGTACCTTGGAGAGAGGCCCAATGCACGCAATAATAATGTGCGCCCTAACTTAAGGTACAGAGTCACCCTATGAGCCCGACTATCGACGCCACTAAACCCAAAACGGGCTATTTCAAGCCAAGCGAGAACTTTAGTAGCATGATGGCGGGAGAAGAGGAAGAAGAAAAGATTGTGACTGGCAAGGTAAAGAGAACAATAAGTTACAGAAACCTTTCCTCACCTGTCAAATTCTGTTTTCAAAGCAGCTTGTAGCGTTAAACGTAATGATAGTACAGAGTGCAGTGGACTTGATCCTTGTTTGGGTACCTCTTGCATCTGACATAGATCCGAAGAAAGGAAAAAGATATGTGTCTTTCTTACGCGCTTCACAGTTTCCCTGGTTACTGTTTCAGATATACAAGTAACAAAAGTATCATGTCCGAGGGTAACCGCTGAACAATGTCACCTCTTTTGCACGGGCCGGGGTAGGGGTAAGGACGGAGGGATAAGTTGCTGTACGAGGGGTGGAGATTTGCAAGTGCCGGGTGACGTGACGTGACGTGACGTGACGAGACATCGGATGGCGCAGTGACCATGTCGATCTCCCAGTCCGACCCTTGGAAGATCCAAATAGCTTACCTTACCACCTTAGCTCCCAAGGTACTCCACCTCACATACCTCAAGGAAACTTCAGCTACAGCTACATGACGGCGGCAGCTCAGAGTTTACATGTCATCGGCCTCAATGTTCGATTGGCGACCGGCTTGGTTACTACCAGGTTTGACTTCGCACTCTCGGAGTGGGGGACCTGATGGCCTGATGTCGATACCAAGACTGCAGGAAGACCGTTCAGGTCCGAAACAAGAAGCTTAAAAGCTCTTGCTCAAGCTTTCGTATCCAAACTCGAGTTTTGAAATAGAAAGGTCGCCTCAATCGCACATGCTTTCCGGGGTACATCCATGGTAGCTGCCGGTAGTGAGTCGAGCTCGGTTTGTGGAGCGCTTGGGAGCCTCGTCAAATACATCCTCTCCACTTGGAGACGACCTTGGTGACTAAATTTCCCATTGCGGCGCCGTACTTGACAAGGCAACCTAGGATTCCATGGTAAATGCGCGGCGCTTCCCATCTGGTCCGGCATTGCTGCAAATTTTTATACAGGCTAGCAGATACAACAGTTCGAGAGCCGCAAGAATTCTAGGAGGCTTGCTAGGTAGTCCATTGACTGCTCTGACATCCCTTGACCGTAAAGAAGGTTTAAGGTATGACTTATACAGGAAGGGCAAACTTCTTTCCCTTGAGGACTCTAAGTTTGCAACCACGTCATTAGCCACTTGCGCTTCCTGGAACTATGTGTGAAGCTGACGGGCGTTTCAAAGCTTACTTTGTGTAGTATATCCAGAAAAAATCTGAATAAAGCACCGTCTGAACGATGCCTGCGAGCACTGGGACCCAGACCCAGCGGTTCTCCGTAAAGTACCGGTATATCCAATTCGGAATATACAGCGCCCGATAAGCACCGAGAGCGAAGAGGTAGTGTGTCGTGATCGTCTCCGCCTCTCCGGTCCTCTGGAGCATGAACAGCTGCGGGAGGATGGCTACAGATTCCAGCCATATCGAGAATACCCAGAGGATCTAAGACGCTTCGTCAGCGCCAACTCGACGACCAACGCGGGTCTCTTCGTACCTCCGATGTCACGTATACTTCGGGAAAGATGAGCGCCAAGATTGCACTCCCCCCAAGGAGGTACTGGACCTTGAACGTATCAAGGTTGGGATCGTGGGTCGGTTTGTACTCGTTGAGCATGAGGTAGCAGGTATAGGCAGAGGACGACAAAAAGATGAGCTTGAAGATGGTGTTGTACGGCGAACCGGTGAAAGTCCAGAATATGTCTGCGAAGGGAGCTGCGATCAGCAACGTATCATTGTTCGTAGGGGCTATAGGGACCCAACAACCTACCGACGTAACGCGTGACATAAACCATCAAGTACAATGCTTGCGACTTGAATGATATGCCTGAGCAGCTCTATAGGGGACCTCAGCAATCGGGTATGGTACGAGCAAGAAACGGAGGGCGAAGCGCGCACCTTGGATGATTTCATCTTTTGCAACAGGATAAAGATGGAAATAAGATGGGATAGGTCCCCTGAGCCCGAAAGCGCCGTTCAGCGATGGTCCCCCAGAGATTCGCGATCGATTGACAGTCGCGCAACGGAAGCCCCTACCTAATAACCTGAAGATATTCATGGTTCAAACGGCGCGTCTCGTCTTTCTAGTGTCCTGCGCAATGATTGTAAAGGTGAATTGACCGCATTCGTGGCAGAAGCGCAGGAAGAGTCGTTGCTGTTGAGTTGTCCAACCCTTGCTTGGCTTTCGATGTTGACACGCTACAGATTCCTGGTCCTGAAACCTCGATGCGGTTAGCCCTCTTGGCGGCAATGGCCAGTGCGAGTGGATGTTACATAACTTACCTCATGAGCTGTTGCCGTCGTAAATTCACATACAACGATCCTGTGCCACTTGATTCCGTAAAAGACGAATAGACCAAGCAACCCGACGTGAAGTTTTCTGGACCATCAAACTTCAATTCTTGAACACTGTTTGAAGGTATCTACTAACGTTACGGGCCTCATCCTCTTGCTTAGTCACCTAACTATTGTTTACCTTACCTAAGGTATAGGTGTGGTAACGTTCCAAATCTTTACCTATAGCATACCTCATCTAACTTAGCCTTCATTCAAAATCCAAGAACAAACTTCTCCTGAAGGCCGATTGAGGCTTCCTAGAGGTCGAAGTTGAAGAGGCTTTCATTGAGGTAGTGGGTTATGGGCTTAGACTAGGGTTTATCATAATCCTTAAGGTACCTGAGGGAACGTTAAAGCCACCTAGATTCGACGACGTCCCCCTACAAACTAGGGTACCTACTGTATAAAGTACCGTACGTTCCGTTCTGGCTTCATCTCCAAAAGCAATCTTTGTATGATAGTAGATTTGAATATTATCATTCAAGGCTGGGCTAACCTTTCGCGTATCACGATAACAATATTGTCAAAGTACATGTTCCTGCGGGGAGCCGCATGCCTTGACAACACCGGCTGTACGTTCGTACCTTCTCGAGACTGAACATGATATGCCCTTAACGATGGCTACTATTGCTACTATTTTCCGATGGATTTTACAAGCAGTCGCTACACCACTCTCTGTCCCGCACTGGAAGAGGATAGGCTGGCATGTGGGCAGGAGACTGAGAGATATTCTTCGTGGATCCCCTGTTGACACTGGACCTTCGAAGGAAGAACGCTTGGCTCAGCGTCGACGGGATGCGCTGAGAGGGTTTGCTTACTTTGACCATTTTCAGGAGCTTGAGGACTGGCGTCCGGAGGACGTTGATCCCATTCAGATAGCCAATACCCCGCTGCTACGGCGAGGAACAGGAAAACCACAAGACTCAGCTGGTTTGAAGACCTCAAAGGTCTTACTATGTCATGATTACAAAGGTGGCTACCATGACTATGAGAGTGTACGGCCAGCAGAAGTCAATACGGAAGACTACAGTTGTGAATATCTCCAATATATAGATACCTTCATCTATTTCTCGCACAAACTGGTCTGTGTCCCACCACCGACATGGACCAATCTATTGCACCGGAATGGCGTCAAGGTTCTAGGCACCTTTATTGTCGAGCCACAGTCGCCGGACGTCGAGCGAATGCTTTACGAGAGTGATGGCAGCTTTCTAATAGCTAAGCAGCTTGCCCGCATGGCTGATGCTTTTGGCTTTGACGGCTGGCTCCTCAACATTGAGAAAGAGTTTCCAAAGGACGCCGAGGCCTGCATAGAACGACTAACTCGCTTCATCCAAGCCCTGAAGCAGTATCTCGGAGATGACAAGCAAGTTGTGTGGTATGATGCCTTGACTGTCGATAACCAAGTGGACTATCAGAATGGCTTGACTCCGAAGAATCTGCCTTTCGTACAAGCTGCAGATGCCTTGTTTACCAACTACGAGTGGATGCCAACAAACGTCTTCGAAGCCAGACAACTAGCCAAGAAGAACAGCATTAGTACCGAGAACGTCTTCTTCGGTATCGATGTATGGGCTCAGAATACGCACTTTGCTGGACCTCCCCGCGTGACTTATCCTCCGGAAGGTGGTGGTGGTACGAACACGGGTGTGGTAAGTCTATCGTTTGGCAAAGTGACTCGTCTCTGTGGCTCTTCCCATTTCGATAAGGTCTCTGTTTCTTGTGCTCTTGCATTACCGCTGGTGGAGAAGTCTTATAAGTAGACATTGTCCGTCATATTCAGCCGATACCTGTTCGCATTTCCCCGATCACTTACACTGGACCAGTACTATGCTCCTTATCTTTGATCATAGAATGTTAGATCTTGAAACCCTCTGCTTTGTTGTCCATGAGTTGCCGTTCTAGGCTACGTAAGCACTAAGTTACAATTCTGTGCTGATGGACTCCTCGCAGGCGATCAACGCCCTCGCAAATCTGAACTTCTCCACTGCGATATTCGCGCCTGGGTGGACCTTCGAACATTTTCGTGGGGGTCCAGACCGGACAGAGCACGCTCGACAAGCTCCACAGGCCGGTCGTCTCGTGGAACAGACTATGTGGGAGGGTGCGAAACTATCCAAGGACCTCCAATGCGACTGTACGAAAGGCATACAGCAACATAAACTGGATTTTCAGAACCATCCTATTGTACGGCACGCACAAGAGTTTCCGGCTGGCTCTGCAACTTATTTCGAAACCGATTTCAACCGGGCTTTTACTGTTGGACGAGGGTCGGAACAGGCAGTATGTATACTTTCTTTATCACCATGGTGGTATCCCTTTCGTACGCCAGAGAAAAGCTCTCAGATACCCAACAGATCTTCTCATGCAACGCAGACACTGATGTAAATTCTAGCTTCACGACAGCTTTAGTATAATTCCTCAAATTGGCGCCCAGTCAATCCTACCTCATCTCCTGCCCTTACCGCGGAAGCTATGGGATAAACTCCCCCAAGGCCCTCCCAGACAAGTGATCTACGGCGTTAGCGTCGATGGAATCGGACTGAAAATCTACACCAAAAAAGTCGGCCAAACCAAGCAAGACCCAACTACATCCACACCATCACCACAAAGGCCCGAACCGGGACCCGACACACATCGCCTATGCCTCTACAACCTCAGCATGCCGACCCAATCCTCCCTAGTAGCACACATCACGTACCAACGAACCCGAGTATCTCGAAGTACAAAGACGGGCCTCTACCTCGCCTACCACAGTCCCGAAACCGAACCTCCACTCTCATACACTTACCATCCCACCAAGTATCCCTCCGCCTACACCGACGCAATCACCCAAGCCATCCCCATCCCCAACCTCCCCCACCGCAACCACCGCCTCGTCGAACTAGGCACCTACATCTCCTTCCCCAACACCCCCAACACCGAGCCGCCCCCCCGGCACCTGCACCTTATGACGATCCAGCACATCTCCATCCTCCCCACCCCAGCAACCCGCAAACCTTCGGATCACCGAATCACCGACCTCCGCATTACGACGCGTGGCGCAGACCCCTACACGCAGAAACGCCTCGTCTGGCATTTCCATTCTTCCACCGGCACCACAGCGCAGGATGGTCTGCCGTATAGCAGCACCACGGGGCCGTTCGCGTATTTTGTCGTCAGTGTTGACGAGAGACGTGTCGGTAGGGCGTACGCGTGCGAGTTCGCGCTGCGACGGGAGGATTTCGGTCGTGTGGAGGCTGAGGCTGGGAGTTGCGAGGAGGGAGATGGGGGAGAGAAGGGGGAGGGGGAGGTAGAGGAGGTGGTGAGTGTCGAGGGCGTATTGTTTGGGGCGGGGAGGGTCTTAGGACCAGGGATGAGGATTTGGATGGGAGACGTCTTTGGTTGAAAGAGAGGGAGGGAGGGAGGGAAGGAGGGCAGGGTGTGATGGAAAGATTGTGGAAGGAAGGAAAGGCCAAATTGCAGATCAGTGTCCGAACTCAGGCTGTGAGCAGCGCGTTTCGCTCGCACTCGATGTCCTCCGTTTGTCCGTCCGGGTATGTTGCGGAACAAGAACAGGACCTTCGTGCCTCCTCGTTGGGTGGTGTGGTCTGCTAGACGGCGCCATAAGGTACGGCGTTGTCGAATGCTGGGTCGGGGGGTGCGTCTGGTGAGGGGGACAGAGAGTGAGTGCAAAGGTACATATGTCGTAGGCCTTGCTTTCCAAGTCGTGAACGGATGCCGATGATTCTGAGCCTCGAGCACTCCGACACATCAAGAACACCGATTGAGGGGACACTCGAGACAAGCGTTGTGTATCATACCGAGGTCTCCTTGACTGTCTGGTCTGGATGACGAGGGGTTCATATTGGTGGGGATTTCCATAGGGTTGAGGCGTATCGAGGGCTTCGTATATACCACTGGCTTTGGTGACAAGCCACAACGGCGATAGATCACGAGCTGAAATCGTAGCGTGCACAGGACTGTAGAAACGGTAGTGGTCTCTGTCTAATCACGGCGATACTCCATCACCATATCTGAGTAAGTCATGCCCACGTTGGACTGCGATATTCCCGTGCGTGGTGAAGCGGCGACCGTGTCTGTACCGGTGCCATTGCGTCCTATATACACTGCACGACCACCACAAACGGAGCCAAAGACTACGCCTGCGAATGAGGAAAACCTATGTCAAGACGCTCGCCATCAGACCTACCACAGCGTCGGATCCCCACCACCACCTAACCCTCGAGCGACCTAGCCATATGCGACCTGCGGCTGTGGATCCCCAGGCGCCATGAAGTTCGTCTTCGGGTTGCCCGTCGCCTTGGCCGCCGAGCAGCGAGCCATTGTCGGAGAACTGCAGCGCTCATCAGCCCCGACCCCATCACACCACACACGACCATGCAAACAGACAAAGACAACATACCTTCTCGAAATGGCATCCGTAAAATAAAAGTCCTCAATCACCCTCCTAAACGGCTCGCCCGACACTTTACTACCCTTATTCTGATCAACGAGCTGCACCCTGCCGAGCGCGCCCAACGCCGTCGGCTCCACGACGTCGTAGCCGCGCAACGTCGGGCTGATTTCCTCCATGCGATCCCTCAGGGCCTCGATGTCGTCGTAGGGCAACGGCGCACCGAGGAATTCGCTGACGGCCCGGATGATCTTCCAGTCCTCCCGCGCCGCGCCCGGCAGCGACGTCGCGGCGCGCGTCATCTGCACGCGGCCCTCGGTGTTGACGTAGGTGGCGCTCTTCTCCGTGTAGGCGGCGCCGGGCAGGATGACGTCGGCGAGCTGGGCGCCACGGTCGCCGTGGTGGCCTTGGTAGACGACGAAGGCGCCTTTGGGGATGTCGGCGGCGGAGATCTCGTCGGCGCCGAGGAGCCAGATCATTTTCGGGGTGGTGTTCGCGACGGCGGGGGAGGGGGTGGTGAAGCCGACTTCATAGGCGCCCGCGCGGGAGGCGGCGCGCTGGAGTACGTTGTAGCCTTGCCAGTCTGGAGTGATGAAGTTCGCGGCGTTCTTGTCGACAAAGCTGCCGACTGTTTCGAAGATGGCTTTGGCGTCCGGGTGCTCGACGGCGCCGCTGCCGACGATGATCATTGGTCGTTTGGCGCCTTGCAGTTTCTTGCCCCATGCTCCAGATAGGGCTTTCTTCAGTGCGGTCGCGTCGGTGCCGAGGTGCTCGACTTCGAAGGTTCCTTCGTATGGTTGGCCGACGAGACCGATTTCGAGGTCGGATCGGAGCCACTGCTTTCTTATACGGACATTGAGGCCAGCTGCTTCGTGCCGAGGGTTTGTTCCCACAAGGAGTATGGCGTCGGCTTCCTCCACGCCGAAGATTTTAGAGTTGAATAAGTAGTTTGACCGAACGTCTACGCCGTGAGCGAGGGGTTGGCTGCCCTGGGGTTGGTCAAGTGCGAGGTTGTCAGAACCGAGCTTGTTCGCAAGATCTTTCATAGCGACTAATGACTCCGTCTCGACAAGGTGCCCAGCAATGGCTTTGAACTCGTTGTCTTTAGGTGAAAGTTTCTGGTACGCGTTACCAATCTCCGTCAACGCCTGCTCCCACGAGGTTGGGAGGAATTTATCGTCTCTTCGGATTAGAGGAGTTGTGAGTCGTTGAGTTCCGAGTCCATCACAAGCGAAGCGGGACTTATCGTTGATCCACTCTTCATTGATGTCGTCGTTTAGCCTTGGCAGGATTCTCATGACCTGTAAGCCTCTCGAATCAACCCTGATGTTTGATCCAAGACCATCTAGAACGTCGATCGATTCGAAATGTTGCAATTCCCACGGCCGGGCGCGGAACGCGTAGGGTTTCGACAGTAGAGCACCTACAGGGCAAAGATCAATAACGTTGCCCGACATTTCCGAGTCCAGGCTCTTCTCGAGGTAAGTGCCAATTTGCATATCGTTGCCACGACCGGTCGACCCAAACTCGGGCGCACCTGCTACATCAACGGAAAATCGTATACATCGTGTGCAATGGATACACCGGTTCATCGAAGTCTTGATCAAAGGCCCGATGTTCTTGTCCTCTACTGAACGTTTGCCACCAATCTCGTGAAATCGCCCTCTGTCGGTGCCGTATCGCATTGACTGGTCTTGGAGATCGCACTCGCCTCCTTGATCGCAAATCGGACAGTCCAGCGGGTGATTCGCGAGCAAGAACTCCATAACACCCTCTCGAGCCTTATGTGCAAGGGGTGAATCGGTCTTCACGACCATTCCTGGTTGTACTGGCCACGCGCATGATGCTACTGGCTTTGGTGCTCTCTCAACCTCCACCAAACACATTCGACCTAATATCTATCAGCGCGGTCCTTCCCAAGACTGAACAATCCACCGCACAGTTTCCAGCAATCATAAGCTTCCTATTGAGCACTTAGCGATGTGTGGTCAGCAGAGTTCCCGGGGGCAAACACGTACTCATGGTAGCAGTATCTACAAACACATATCAGTTATACAAAACAAAGATAGAGCAGGTGTTGAAGAACAGACCTTGGCACCGTCACTCCGGCCTTTTCACAAGCCTGAATCAACGCCGACCCAGCTGTACCCACTGTCAGTTTCACCCGTCTTCTGCCGGACACAGAATTACCTACCCTCTATCGAGACTTTCTTGCCATCTAGAAAGCTAAGTCAGTGACACGCCCGACCGACCGAGAATCTCAACGGAGCCCCACCAATTGTGAGTTGCACCTCCGCCCCCCTCCGTGGCGTTGCGACAAATGTTCTAGCCGCGTTGCCTCTCACCAATCTCCCCGTCCGCGTCACAGACCTCGCGAGCTGTGTTCGTAGCATGCTGGCGGAAGAAGAGGAAAGACAAGCCTGACGAGGGACTCGGCGTAGAGGCCTAAAGAGTCTGTATTGATATTCGCTTCCAATTAATCATGCACGTCCTTCAAGTGCTCGGCTCTTCCAACCCTCTCACTGCATCAGCTAACCGCATCTGTCCAAAGTCTGATTTGTTCGCTAAATCTAGCGTTACTAGTACTTAAGAGCCGTGGACGTCGGTTTTTCGTTCTCTTCTCTTCTCTTCATACTCATTACGGACACGAACTATTGTAGGGGAATTTGGACGACGACTGTACTCTATGTGCTAGATCATCATCATCACCTTATTCTCCTCTGCTACGTGATTCAAGATGCGGATGTGCCTCGGTACATGGCGCCGTAGCTGGAGCAGACGAGGGACACCGATGAAGTCTTGTTCCTTACCGACGGTTGCTACATCTTTCTACTCTAATCTTGAATCAGTCTTGCCGGCTTGGTATAGACCTGGAGCTGGGCTGGGTCTAGCTGTCGGTTGAGGTACAAGCTCTCCTCTGGAGCACAAAATTTGTTGTTACGTGCTGAGCTTTATATATCGAAGCCATTTGATTTGGCCCTCTAGATTATGACTACTAGTTAAATGTACTCGACCGAAAACACGTTTGTGCAAGACCTGGGCTACTCCGGGACATGTAGCTCTCTATGGAACCTTATGCAGTATATCCTTCTTGAACGCCGTCGATAGTCCAATCGTACTCCATGAACTCTGTCAAGAAACCGATATTCGATGCCCAGCGCCGGTGTCTCTTGCTATCCATGTCTCCTCCTGCCTCGTGCCGGGCGGTAGCCAAGTCACAGCATTACTGTTACCACGTGGTCTGACAGAGCTCCCAACATGTTCCTTTCTCTCGCCTTTGAAGCCACCATCGAAACTGTTCTGGAACAGTTGTCCGGTCGTTGTGGAATTCGGAGAGCTGATGAAACCGTTTGTAGTTTCCCATGCCGGTGCATGGTCGGTTGTTAGAGGAAGCAATGTCCTTTCGTTCTTCAGTTGGTCAAGCCTGACCCTGCGATCCGCCTTCGCTGCATCGCTGGTTCGATCATAGAGATAGAGTCCGACGAATGTCAACCCTATTCCTGCTGCTTGGACGGATGTGGTGCGACTGCCGAACCAGACGATGGCTACCACGATAACGAAGACACGTTTTATTAGAGACG
>JAABUU010005746.1_pt1 | contig 13698 bp, 18 predicted proteins | sample 5559301 | NCBI WGS metagenome assembly JAABUU01 (sample SAMN10711884, study PRJNA513360) | rock metagenome | isolation source: Antarctica rocks | place: Antarctica: Victoria Land, Richard Nunatak white | reverse complement strand
ACACATATGTGATCATGAAGAAGCGCACATCCAATCACTGAGGATATCACTAGCTACCTTGTGTACCGCAACACTGGTCAATCGACGTAGGATGCGACGAGGATGCGACGATCTGGAGTGACACAATTAGACAGCGCTGGGGCGCTTACAGGAATACCACTCAAATTCAGGGCTTTTGCCCTTACAGGATCCTGCTTTGGATGGAGGTCTGCGGCCAATAGAGCTTGAGTCAAAGCATATGTGGCACAAACAGCGCATGACGTTCAGACAGTCGGAAAGCTTGGACGCGAACCCGCAGTAGATGCTGTAGTTGACATGGCCTTCCAGACGCCAGCTGTGGGACAGCTTCAGGACCTCAGCAGTCATGTCCCGTGTAAACAAGCCTTTAACTCTATTTCTTGCAGGTAGTTTTGCTGCCATTTCTTGTATTGCTTTCTTTTTGAAGGCTCGCTGCTGTTGATGCTGGTGCTGCATGGCAGGATCTGTGCAGCTGAGCCGCTGTCACAAGCCCGCTCTGTAGATGTTTGCTTTACCTTTAGTAGTGGCTGCAGAGCACCTCACAGCAGGCGACGTCATCGACCTGTCACGGCACGCAGCAATGAAATAGCGACAGTCGCTTCGGCCACATTGACCAGTTCGCAGTCCCCTGCCACCCAGCAACCTGATGGCACTGTGTTGTCAAGTCCAACCTCCAGCAGAAACCAGGCACTGGAGCCCAGACAGCTGCGTGGCAGAGAAGTGGAGGAACGCGCGCTGGACTGCTGCATACAGATGCATCAAGATCATCCGAACGGCTTGCAGATGCCCAGCCGTTTCGGAACGGGAGGTCTCGACGAAGCGTATGACAGATGTGGGATCGTCACAGCAAGCTATGCCAAGACATTTTACCTGGGTACGCAGCTGATGACGCCAGAGAAAGCTAAAGCTGTATGGGCGGTCTATGTGTGGTGCCGACGAACGGATGAGCTGGTCGATGGACCAAATGCCTCTCGCATAACACCTGAGGTGAGCTGAGCTCCTGTTGGTGGTTGCTGCAGCAGTTGAACATCCTGTAGCGCATAGCAGTTGCGCTGCCTCAAGCAGCGCTGACAGCATTACTTCGTTCTGGCTTTGACCTGCAGTCGTGCAAAGCTAATTCAACCTTCCTCTGGCTGATTGCAAGCTGTTTGGCAGTATGAGACGCCATGAAATAGTGCATATTGCTTGTTGCAGGCCTTGGACAGATGGGAGGAACGACTGGAAGGCATCTTTGAGGGCAGACCATATGATATTCTGGACGCAGCGCTGACAGACACAGTCAGCAAGTTCCCAGTGCACATTCAGCCATTCAGGGATATGATCGATGGCATGCGCATGGATCTTGTCAAGCAGCGCTATGAGACATTCGATGAGCTGTACGAGTACTGCTACAGAGTTGCCGGCACTGTTGGGCTGATGACGACCCCTATCATGGGCATTGACCCCTCATACAAGGTTTGTCGGCTGTTACTGTCATCATTTGAAGCCCAACAGACCTCTTCTTAGGATGCTCCTTGTACATTGGCTGATCAGCTGTCGAGCAAGGTTTTTCAGTGTTGTATCGTCTTTTTGTGAGTACTCCTGGCTGGCATTTGCTGCCTGCATTGCTGCTTGATGACTATGCCCTGACATCAACCAGAGTATCTGTGTATTGCTGAGTAGGCACAAAAACTTACATGTCTCATCACTCAGCAGCACGCCCTCTTGTCAGTGTGCAGTTGCCGCAGTATAGTCTGCATGCTCACAGCAGTAGCTACCTAGGCAATATCGCAGAATGCTGTTTGCTTGCGCAATTGCAGCAAGAAGCGTTTGTTTGGGCAAATTGCCAAGCTTTTCAGGCTGAATACAAAAATCAAAAACCTCTGCGACAATGCAGGGCCCTTTGAGGGATGTGTACCAAGCAGCCCTAGGGCTAGGCACAGCTAACCAGCTGACAAACATCCTGAGAGACGTTGGCGAAGACATCACAGAGCGCAATAGAATTTACGTCCCAACGCAAGAACTCAAAGAGTTTGGCATTGCGGAGTCAGAGGTAAGCTGCTCTAAACGGTTCCATACTCAGAGCTGTTGTTTGATGACCCTTTGCCCTATGATTCTTTTGCCATCGTGACACCGGCTCTTACAGCGTAGTTGCAAGCATACCAATACCTGCTGCTGGTACAGAAGATTCGGCATCAATGGACTGTTGATTGAGGAAACATGCTGTAGATCATTGTATTGCTGGGTGGGTGTACTGGCACCCAGTGGTCTGCACCATCAGCTCCTGCATAGACAGACCATCAATGCCGACCTGCTGTGCCAGCAGGGGTCACTGGCATGCTTGAGGTTGTACTGCAAGAATTGCGGCTAAATCCTGTATTGCTGCCTAGTTGTCTGCCGTTTTTTGGTCTGCTTTGGGTCTTTGCAATCTGTGGCATCAAGATGGTCTGCTGGCAGCATAGGCGTGTTGTTTTCTTTCAATGCTACAGATATCAATTGTACAGGTATGGGTGCAAAGCAAGGCTGCCTGTCAAGATATTCACAGCTTTGGTCTGTGAGACCACAGAGCTGGCCATGCTGCTTTGGTCTGCTTTCCAGGCAAGTGTAAATTGCTCTTGCTCTGTCTATGCAGGTGTCCATTGGCATGTTTGCCCCTAGCACAGGCAAGATTGATGACAGGTGGCAGCGCTTCATGCAGTTCCAGATCAAGCGGGCCAGGGAGTACTTTGGGCAAGCTGAGGCTGGTGTTGATTTCCTGGACCGGAATGCTAGATGGCCGGTCTGGTAAGCGTCCCCACTTACCTTGTATGTTACTCAGGAAACGGTATTGCTACTCAGGAATCAACAACGTAGCTCGGCATAAACCCTGAGTGTCCTCACTTGCCTTCTGACGTCACTTGCGCAGAAAAGGTAATGTGACTCAGGCAACAGGGTATCCTTCGCAGCATCACTGTGACCAGGACTGCAGTAGCCACAGTGACTGATTTGCAGACCATACGAGCTGCTGAGAACTTTTGTGCGTCTACTTCTTCATGTATGCAATGAGGTTGCTGCGCAATATGTTCCAGACAGTATTGGGTGGAAGGCTTCATGGCACGTAGGTCAGACATATGCTCTTGCTTGGGTCGGCATATATCACATGCAATGGAATGCAAGCAACTACTGTTCTGTAATTCCTCCTGCTAAGGCGTATGCTGCTGGTGCAGGTCTGCGCTCATCTTGTACCGCCAGATTCTGGATGGCATTGAGAGCAATGGGTACAACAACTTTACCAAGCGGTCATATGTGCCAAAATGGAAGAAGCTCCTATCCTTACCATTTGCCGCTGTCAAAGCCAGATTGGCTGTCAACTGCAAAGCCTCAAACGAGTCTTCCTGAGAGGAATAGTACTGACACAGCTGCAAAGTGATCAAAGCATACAAGGCAACGTAAGCTGAAAAGCTTTGGTTAAAATCTAACGATGTATACCCCTCTTACAGGCTGTACGCAGCAGTCATGGTGTACTGTCATACCTGAGCCAATCACAAAGTGAGGTTGACATTCAGGTGTCGTTCTTTAGATCATACCACTTGTTTCCCAAGCCCACAGTATAATGTCAAACATTGTTGGTACTCCTGTTTGTTATGGCATCGTTTAAGCAGCTCACTTTAGCAGACCGATGCATGACGTTGGGCTGAAGTCAAGCTTTAGAGTTGTATGAACACAAAGTGTTGTTGCTTCTGATTGGTCATACTTGCTGAAAAACTTTCACTGTTGAAACTCAGCAAAAGCAACATCACAATGTGAATTGCTTGACCTGCCAAATACTTATATCAGGGTATGCTGGTTAGAATATCTGTACAGACGTCTGTTAATTTACATGCTGTGCTGTTGGCTGTTTGCTACACATACACTTTCACAGTTTGCAATGCAAATCACTACCGAAGGGGCGAAAACAACTGCTGAAGTCATGATGTGTTGAAATGCGTTAGCTATTCACAATTGTCTTCTTGTCAGGAGGCATTTGCGATACAGACATGGCCACACCACCATAACAGCACGCTAATTTGCAATAATAGCAATGGTTTGCTGCATGCCTTAGTGCACAGGCCCTTGTGACCTGTAACCTTGTGAATTTGCATTGTGACCATAGTATTTTCAGCGCCTCTCACTCAAGACCTGATCTCAGTACCTTCCATGAAAGATGAATCTACATGTATATAGAATACAGGAGAGCTGTGGTGCCTGCGGCCAAAATGGCATCAGCAAAACCCCTCTTCTCCTGCACAATATGCAGAAGAGCAGTCAGAGGAGAGCCTGCATCAATAGCACCAAGCAACCATTCTGTAAGGACATTTGCATGCCCTGCCATTCACAGGATGCTTGACAAACCAATAGGATGGCAGGTCTCTGCACAGATCACCTCAAAACACAACCTGCACAAGCAAATGCATCGTGTGCTGTTGCGGGCACTGCTGTGTATTGTCGCAACACCTGCATACTGTAGCACCATAGCCCCAAGCACATAATCAGGCTCTGCAGATCAGTGCATCCTTGGGAACGTGTATCTGAGATCTGATCTATAACACGATCATCTGAAAATGCAGATGGGCGAGTTTCACCTGGGGCAAAAGGCTCTTGACCGTTCCCCAAACAGCCCCGCCCTTCTGTGCAGCTGCAGCAACTGCTGCAACAATGGCTAGGCCAGGCGTAGCGTGCTGACGGTTCAAGCTGGTTCTGCATTGCCACAACAATAATTGAAAGCAAAACTTTGGCAGAGCTCACAGACCAAGTAACTGCAGAAACTGTGAAATCATAGCAAGCACACACTTTAGTCCTGTGAACGCAAAGTACCAACTAATAAGGACAGAATAGCATACGCTGAGATCATGGATCTTGAACACAGACCTGTCCGTGACCACAGGAAGCATATCAAATGCATTTTGCTGATGCTTCACACCTGACTGTAGCAGCTGACAGCTGTGACTGCAGCACACTCAAAGCTTGAGGCTGCGCCTCAGCAACTGCAGTGCCACCATCAGCGCTCCTGATCACACCACTGCTCCAGTTGTTTGCCCAGCTGGCATTGGAGTAGGAAGAGGACCCACGCAAGGGCTCAGCAGCCTCTGGTGTGTCAGAGTCCCAGGTGGTGCCTCCTGCCACTGCAAGGGCAGGCTGCCGGAACTCTGACAGCTGGGCCTTCAGGGTTACTATCTCCAACTCACGCTCCTATGGAAAACAGTAGGCAAATCTAAGGGCAACACTTGGAATTGTACAAAGGTCTAAGGGCAACACTTAGCAGCTCTAAGGGCGCCGCTTAGCAGCTTTAGGGGCAGCAATGAGCACTATCAGGGTTCCTGCTGAGAACCGCTGCTGTGGCATGTATGTCAAGCGTGCGCTTCGTGTCACCGCTGCAATGTGTCACGCATACAGCAGTGACAGTGGCACATGCTGATTGTGAGTGACGTTTGATGCACATCAGATCCAGGGAATTGTGCTGCTCACCTCCAGCAGATGTTGCATCATTGCAATGCGCTCGTCAAAACGCCCTTGCTGACTGCGCAGGGTCAGGATGTCCCTCTCGCTCTGCTCGAGGTTCCCTGCACGCATGCAGCTAAATGACATGCAAAACAGAAAAAAAAGAACGAAAAACTTAAAAAGATAGTATAGAACAGAACACAATATTGATTTGCCTTTGGTTTTAGTTGCTGCCAAGAACACAGCCTCCAGTAGTGTTGTGTCGGCTCAGTCAGCAGTGCATCAAAACTTGCCGCAGTCGATCTGATGCCACAAAAAGTGAGGCTCATAGTGCTGCAAAAGATTGCGTTCGCATCACACACATTCAAGCGCAACACATGTAGGAAGGCATGCTTTGTGGATGCAAGAAAGCCATTGCAAAGTGTTAATGTGTGGAATGAAGATGAAAACCTGCAACAGCCGCCAGCTCCTCAACCTGCTGAACATCGGTCTGCCACTTCTCCCTCATGCAGGACATGTCTGCAATGACACTGGCCAGCTGCTGCCTGCAAAGCATACAGAATGGAAAGTTGGCACACAAAATGGAAAATTGGCTACAAAATGGAAGGTTGGCATCCCACATATCTTCTCCTGGGGGGGGGGAGTTATGCAGCTTTGAGCAGCTTTGAATGAAAGCTGATGCATAAGGCATCAATAGTACACACGCTGGATTTTTTAATACACAGTAGCATCCTGAAACCCAAGCACGACTCTTCTCCTTCTGACCCTAGCTCACAGCCTGGGTCGGCCTGACAGGGTTTGTGCATACGTGTGCGTGTTATTTTGGCTCGGTCTTGTTTCACGTTGCACAGTAAAATTAGAAAAAGGTTACATCTACAGCTACTTTGTTTTGTTTCCGTCAAACAGATGGCAGACAGGAAAAGTACTTTTGACGTCAAGCAGGCATGGTCAGCAGGATCAGTGAAGCCAAGGGCAGAAAGCATTTTCTCTGCCGTACCTTTCGTCCTCCCTAGCTACTGTGGCCTCTGCCAGAACCTGGTTCACTTCAGCCAGCTTGACATCAAGCTGAGCTACTTCTGCCTGCAGCTTCTGCACTTCCTCCTGCATGCAACAGTGATGCAAGATGATGCTCTGATCCTCACACAGCACAGTATAACGCATGATGTTGCCGACCACTACGATGCCACCACTCCAGTATCCTTTGCTTGACCAGCACAATCAGACACTGATCCGTGAAGAAGAGTCAGGAGATTCACACCACATTTGATTGGCACCTATGAGACAACTGTCATAGAGATTGTACCTGTCTGGCAATGTCTTCTGCCGCATTGGTAGACAATCTTGCATGAATGCGATCAATCAGGATGGTTTTGGTGCCACTGTGTTCGATGCCCAGCTGCTGAGCATGACTTATGAGCTGTGCCTGCAATTTACATATACAAGTTGACAGGCTGAATTGGTGGTACAAACGCAGTGTATATGTCAGGCATATACTCGATGCACTGTACCAGTGATCTAAAGCTGGTGACAGAAGTTTGGCAGAAGACCTGGCTGGTAGCACTTGCCTTTGTACTTCTATGTAGCCTTGACTTGGGAACCTCAGCTGTCAATGGCGCCATATCTGCTGCTGTTTGGCACGCAAGGGAGGGCAAGGCAGCCTTGCGCTTGACTGTTCGAAGCTGTATGGTGCATGAATTTGTCAGCAGGCAGTGTCATATTAGAAGAACGGAAGCAGGCACAGATCACAGAGCGCCCTACCTGGCGTGACAGAGGGTGAGCAGATGAGGCGGAAATCTTTGAGGAGCAACGTCTCATGGGTAATGGAGCCGTGTGCGCAGTGGCAGACATTCGGACCCGCGTCAAGCTGGAGGTCGACATGTCCCAAGGCTTCTGATCAGGCACAAGAGTGACGCCACGGAACGCTACAACAGATCGGGCGGACAAGTGTGACCTGAAACGAGGCTAGATGAACATGGTCAAAGGAAATATGCAGCAGAAAACAGTGCGAAAGTGTACTTCGCTGATCAACAGTTGATTGTGAGCGGATTTGTGACTCGAGGCTTTTGAAGCTCAGAGGCGCTGATTATTTTATATTTATAATAACCCCTGCTTTATTCGGAAATTCCGAAACCAACCTTTAGTGACAATCTCACAATGCTCTTCCTCAATGTACTCAGGCGCCACACACATCTCGATTACGCTGCATTACCGGGAAGCTATTGGCTGCACCGTGTAGCCTACACGAGTACTTACTGATCAGCCGCCTGAGAGGTTTTTGCGAGAGGGTCTTGCAAATATCAAAGTTGAGAAACAGCTTGACTGTGCTTGCCCTGCGTTCACAGTGACGCACGCGCCCGCCCTACTCTGGCTGCAACGCAGCCGAGATGCATGGCGTCTCCCATACGTCTGAGCCTGTTTTGGAATCAAGCTCGCCGGCAGCCACTGGCTCAGCAGGTGTTACAAGTATCCCACCTCTGAGCCTTGGTAGGCTATCAGGTGCCAAGCGTGTAGAAACAGAACTCCTGTCTGCTGCTCCCCCCACTACCATTACACTTGAAGACGATGTTGTGGCTGCACCCATAGCACCTTCCTCCAAACTTAGCTCTGCTGGGAAAGCTAAAGCCAAAAATGTGCCAGTGGAAAAGAGTCACGGCAGCTTCGGCAAACTCAACAGCATGCTTCACAGCTTCAGCGCTGGTCAGGCTGCCAAGCGTGCAACAGTCAAGAAGGCCTCCACTCTATCAGATGCTCAGGTGAGTTCACTCCATTATCCTTCATCCGACGAGAACGTGTACTTTGCCTATGCATTGGGGTGTTGTATGCAACAGGCGTCTGCAACACTCAAGGCTGCAAAGCTCCTCATGACATAGCACCTTTGACTATTTGATTATATGCTGAGTCGTAGACTCCTTGCAGGTTGCCAAGGTATGATACATATGTACAGCAGAATCTGCTTGCAGGAATTTGTATGTAGAGCACAAAGGGGTATGTAGAGCACAAAAGGGCTAAAAGCATAGCATGCTGATCACCTCAATGTATGCAATGTGTGCCCTGTTTGGTGCAGATAGCAGACATACGGTACACCTCCAAGGCAGACTTTGCAGGCTCTGCCCTTCACATTCTGCACAGAGGCACTAACAGCATTGTCTACCTTGCCACAGCTCAGGAGACAGGTCTGAAGCTGCTGCTCAAGGCATATGACATAGGTGGGCACCTCGAGGATTTGTTTCTGGTTTGTGACGGTACACTTCTGCATTATGGGTGGATGACCCAACTTGTCCTTTTTTGTGTGGCCGTACACGTCTGCTTCACGGGCAGAAGACGAACTTTGTCCTTAGTATGTGGCCGTACACTTCTGCATCATGGGTGGCAGGCAACTTCTATCCATAGTTCATGAGGGTGGCAGGCAACTTCTGTCCATAGTACACTTCTGCATCACAGGTGGAAGACAATGTGCCCTCTGCATGTCCTCAAACTTGTAGGATTCACTACATGCATGGCTCATCACCATGCCATACGGCATTACCTGCCGTATGAGCTCTCTCCTGCGTCTCCTGCATGACAGGTCTGCTCTATCATGGCTGCAGGCATCACAATTAGAGCTGGCAGCTGTCAGACATCAGGACAACATGTTGAACCAACTGCAGCACGTAGGCATCAGATTGTGCACTAGACAGACATTGCCCTTTGCACATGAAATCGCTTCCACAAAAGAAGTTACTCGCTTTGGCATTACAGGCAACATGACAGGGTCAGAGCTGGCAGCTGCCAAAAGCGAAGATGACATGCTGATTCGACGTCGCCCTTTGCACATGATCAAGCTTTCACAAATGTATTGCTCGCTTTGGCATCACAGGCAAGATGACAGGTCCAGAGCTGGCGGCCGCCAAAAGTGAGATTGACATGCTGACTCAGCTGCAGCATGATGGCATTGCAAGGTGCCGCGGCAGCTGGCAGGATGAGAAGCACCTGTACAGCGTGGAGGAGTACGGTATCAGGGGAGATCTCTTCGTTGAGATGTTCTCGGAAAGGTGCGTTCTTGTGCAATTTGTTCTGTTAGTGCACAAATGGATCGCTGTGACCAGCAGGCAAGCGTTTGCAAGCCCACATGCAAGACAGTTTGACTGACCTTGCTGTACAACAAAAATGTAGAAACGGCATGATTGTACAAATCAGCACTGTGTAGACAGAACTCTACTTCAGCAAGGTACCAGATGTTGGACGGCTCGCAGTCCTCCTTCACTCTGGGCAGGGTCGACTCAGCTCCAACTGCAGACAGTTTCGAGGCCAGAAATGATAAACAAATCTGCATTAATATTTATACGCGGTAGTTGTATGACATGCATATCTTCTGCAATTTTGATGGCAAGCCTTGTGTCTGTGCTTTCACACACTGGCAACAAGAGATGCCCTGACCTGTTTTGTTGGCCATTTATCTGCTGGGTCTTTCGCCATCAACGACTGCTGTGTGTGCGTAGGCAGCGCCTGACAGAGCGCTTCATTGCATGCAAGGTGTTGAGACCTTTGCTGCATGCCCTGGTCTACATCCATGAGCGCAACATCGTGCACAGGTAAGCTGTCTGCACAACGATATCTACATGATGATGTCTACACATCAACACCTAATGTCTACACATCAGCATCTAATGTCTACACATAAACCCTGAACCCTAAACCTTACACTTCAACACCTACATAATAATGTTTCTTCCCCTTCACATCGGTCTGCCAGGCAAAATGCAAGAATTGTCCTCATGCAATAATGCTGTTTCACGGAGGACAACTTGTATGGAGTCTGTATGCAAAAATCCGGCAGTGGCTATGCACCTGGGGCAGTGCATGCCTGACATCTGGTCGCTGACCATTTACATGTACAGGCGTAACTCCTCAGTTACATTCTCTGCCTTTGAGAGTCCTAAGGGGGTCCATCAGACAATGTCTGGGTAGTCAGCACACATCTTCAAGGGTGCTCAACAACACAGGCAAACTGCCGCATGCACATGCACATGCACGATGCCTCGCATGTCCACTTCTGCTTCTACAGACCTTTGACTGCGCAGTTGGTCTGGTCCCAACCAATCTGCATGTGGGCTACAGCAGGATTTCCAGCTGATCTCCAGATTCTGAGCTTGCCCAGCAATACCTGTCTAGATTGTGTGCACAGCAGCATAACGCTCGTGTCATTTGTGTTTGCAGGAGCATAACACTTGTACGGCCTATATGGGCCTATACGGCTTGCCTATGTAATTCATGTTCACCAGTGCGTAACACTTGTATGGGTTGTGTGCACAGGAGTATACTGCCTGAGAACCTACATTTTGACAAGGATCTGAACCTCAAACTTGCCCATTTTGCCTTGGCTGTGGATCTGGATCAGGCCGCTGTCCCTTGTGCCTCTGCTAGTGTGGTGGACTACCTGGCACCTGAGGTAATGCGTCACTGTTTTATTCATTTTGTTTACTACCTGATTAGTACCTGTCTGGGGGTGTGGAGCCGGTTGTGACTCATCGCGACTTGAAAGCACAGGTGTGTCGTATTAGTGACTCATGCTTGTCTGTGTCGCTCATCACTAACATGTGTGATTCTTCCCGTCATTTTTCATAGATTTTTGTTATTATGATGGTGAGTATTATCACCATGAATATGACTATACTATTTCATTGATGATGTGGTTGATGAGTCATCGACTGTTTGTGATGTGAGTGGTGGTGAGCCATGCATGGTTTGTGACATGTTGAGGTTGATGCCGTCCAGCTTGTCCTCCTGTTCTTCTCCTTTGCATTGTTGCCAGCATAGTAAAAGCCCTGCACTCACGATATGGTAGACTGCCTCTCAGCAATTGTTTAGACAACTCAGCAACTAATGATACTTTCCAGGGCATCTGTGGGGCAGATGCAAGCACTTGAATGATTTACATCAGCAGCCTTGCAGATCTGATGCCGTACCTGTTACACTCTCAGTTTGCGATGCTTGAACTCCCAGAAATCTGCGGCTAGGCCCATCAAGCTGGTCAACAAGCCCATGTTTGGCAATGCCATCAGTCACAGAGCAATTCTGCAAATGCATTAATATATTTATAGCAGGCCTGCCTAGGCATGTACAAACAAGATCAAATGTCCCTAAGCTGTGTCCTGTAGCTGGTGTAGAATGTACATGTAGCTGGTGTAGAATTTGCTCTTTCTCCCTTTCACTCATTGATCCATCCGTCCGTTCATCCATCCATTCATTCAGTTATCCATGGACCCAACATGTGTTATTCCCTCTGATGCATCACAACTCAAGAGGTATATCTGAGCGCAGGTTCTGAAGTGCATCACTACCAGCAGCTCTCAGGCAGAAGGCACACCATCCACCATGGAACACAACATCCAGCTCTTTCCTTTTGGCAGCGAATACAGCAGCATGGCAAGCAAGGTGCCACCGCTGAAGCACAAGAGGGGTGGGTATGACCAGAAGGTGGACATCTGGGCTATTGGCTGCCTCCTGTTTGAGCTCCTCACAGGTATGGGACAGAGCCATGCAGCAGCGTTAGGGTTCATGCAGACCCTGTGAGCTCAGTGAATACAATAGCATGCCGTTGCAAGATTGCAGCGATCAGTCGACCAAGGATCAGCACGACCTGTCAGGCATTTTGTCCTATGTTTCTTTTTCCATACCACAAGACGCCTGTAATTCAAAAGGCTATTCAGACCTTTGGATTTCAGGAGGAGTCACCTTGTAGCCCAGTCATTAACAGGCAGGCAATTGCATCTTGATGGCTTTGAGCTTAGTTTATGGTGCAGGGGCATGTGGCAAACCACTCACCAGAACTGAAAGCAGGCTTTTGTTTCAATTTGCCTTTTGTCCCAGGCTGCGTGCAAAGAAGGCACCTTTCGATTGGTCTTTGCTAGTCTACGTGATGGCTCAGACATGAATTGTATGGGCAGCCTTCTGCCCTTCTTGCCTTTCGACGGTTGCCTGTAGGGGGGTTTCAATGGGTCCTTACTGATGGCTCCATCAATGACAGGCTTCAAGGCAGGGCTTTGCCCTCTGCTGCCTTTCAGCCTGATGTTGGCCTGCAGGCAAAGGGCCCTTTGAGGTGGCCAGCAAGGAGCTGACCTGCGCCCTCATCCTATGGGGTGACATCCAACACTTCCCAGAAAAGCTCTCGCAGCCATGCGTCTCATTCATACAGGTTTTGTCCGCTTTCAGTCCTTTTTTGGACACTCAAGTTTTGGCTTTGATTGCCAGAAGTGCGTCCCACAACTGCAGGCATAGCAACTTGTTGACATGTGACCTGCTTGTTTTTGAGAGGTGGCTATTGCAACATGGCTCAAGCAACATGCATTGCACATCTGCATCATGGCGCCGATTCATAAAGTATTCTTGTTAAACAGTAACAAAAGAAAGACCAAGCACACAGTAAAAATTGATGTAGGAGTCAATTTGTGCCAAACCACTCTGTAGCCTCCTAATATGGAGATACTATCAGTTACAGTGATTACTTACAATAAACAGCTACTGTACATCTGTGGATGTCTCATGTTCCAAGCCATTGGGGATGCTTCCATGGTCCAACCTTCCTTGTCAAGCCTCTGCTGTGTAACCTCCACTGTTTAACCTCCACTGTCTAAACTCCGCTGTCTAACCTCTGCTGTCTTACCTCCCCTTTCTTACCTCCCCTGTCTAACTTCCACTGTTTAGGCTCCCTTGCCTAACCATTACCATCTACCCTCTGCTGTCTATCCTCCACCGTCCAACCTCCACCGTCCAACCTACGCTGTCTAATCTGTGCTGTTTTGCCTTCCCTGTCTAACCTTCACTGTTCAGGCTCCCTTGCCTAACCATCACTGTCTAACCTCCGCCGTCCAACCTCCAGTCATGACCACAGCGTCCCATCACCACCACAGCACCGGACTTGCTTGCCTGCATCTATGCTGAGCGCTTTTCACCACAGTGCATGTCCCTGTCCTGCACAATTGCAGCTTCGGCGTATGCTATGGCCGCAGTTGTACAGGCATAACCTTCTAAATTGTACATGCAGAACCCTAAATTGTACATGCAGAACCCTAAACTGTACATGCAGAACCCTAAACTGTACAGGCAGAACCCTCTACAATGAAGCTCTTTTGAGGCGTCAGGCCGTCGCATTTTGCAGAGGCCCGGCGTCACACCAAGTCTGCATCGTCTGCCTTGATGTACTAGCTGAGCAGTGCTCTGTGTGTGTGTGTGTGTGTGTGTGTTCTGAGCTGGGTGGTATCATGT
>JAABUU010005740.1_pt1 | contig 13713 bp, 14 predicted proteins | sample 5559301 | NCBI WGS metagenome assembly JAABUU01 (sample SAMN10711884, study PRJNA513360) | rock metagenome | isolation source: Antarctica rocks | place: Antarctica: Victoria Land, Richard Nunatak white | reverse complement strand
AGTTGTATGCTCACCTGCTGAATGTGTTCAGCCCACAGCGTTGGAGTTGGTGTAGTCCATTCTGTGACTTCAACGCCATTCTCAGCTGCCAGTACCCTGACTGTGCTTGTTTTGCCACAACCACTTGGACCTGCAATGAAACAAACTTGATGGAACTGCTTGCACAGGGGTATTGATAGTTGCGCCAGCAGCTCATTACCAATTGCCATTCGTCAGTGTGAGCACAGCTTCTGGTAGAGAGCACATATCAGTGAGCAAAACGGCAAATTTTGTATACAGCATGCGGCATCAGACAGGCTATGGTCAGTGCAAATTCAAGCGACAGGTTATTTTGGCACCTGACAACAGCAGCAGGGATGGCCCACGCTCTGCAAGAAGCCAGTCTCTGACTTCCCCAACTTTCTTTTTCTGGACAGCAAGATTTGCACTTGAATTTGGGACATGACTGCCCACAAGTAGCTTAGACTCTGCGTGGCACAGAGTATGAGACACACAAAAAATGCAACGTGGCTCTTTTAAATGGACAAGAAGCTAAACTCACCCTGCTGCAGGGAGGTTTGACATGTGGCTGGTTGGGCTGTGTTGTCTCTAGGCACTGACAGCAGGCGGGTGGACTGAGAGAACTGTAAGGGTTGTCGGAGAGCTGTTGACTGCAGACTGCGCACGTCAGGAGTGAGCCCTGCTGGCAGCAGGCAACCATTTTCTTCCTGACAGGTGCTTCCTCACCTGTGAAAGGCTTGTTTCTGTCCGCTCCTCTTCTGAGTCAGACAAGACTATAGTCTCGAGCTTACGCTTTCGAGAGGCTCGGGTCATACGCAAGAGCGATTGCTAGGTACAACAGTGTCAGTGGCCCCAAGGACCTTGCGCTTGCGCTGGTGCCGCAGAGATCATTCGAGTTTGCGCTTCAGAACCGCGGCACTTCATAGCATCGGATCCAGCGACCCTGCCAGCATAGGACGCAGTGTGTTGTCCTAGATCAACCTGTGTTGATGGTCGGCCTACAGGCGTCGCTTTGTTCGGAATTGCTGTGGTTGCCACAAATGCGCAGTGGCAGGAACAAAAGCAGCTGCCACAAGTGAAACGACTTTGCGCAGGCGCAGAGCTGTCCTCTGCCCTCATTCCGAAGCTTTGACCTTGACCTAACAAACTTAACAGGGCCAATTTTGCACAATGCAGCTTGCACATTCGCCACTCCCCTCCTCTATGGATGCGTGCCCGCAGAGTGCACGGAGCTGTCGTGATTGCTTCACGCCAAAGCTTCGCCACACTGACGGGTCCCCGAGTCCGTTTGAGAACAGTGTGTGACCAGAAAGCTTCATATCCGCCAGCAGTCTGCTAGTATGATCAGATAGTGATCAGTGCTGTCACAGCTGCCACCAGCAACAGCCTGCTCGGTATTCGTAAGTTGTATTGACCGGAGGCTAGCTTCTTCTGAGCCCAGGACAGAATGCAGGGCCAGACATACCTTGGTTCAAAGACGGGCAGAGCCAAGAAAGCTGCACTCAGACTGAACGACCTCAAATTCAGCTTGGACGATGACCATGAACCCAGGAGACTGCTAGCAGAGCTGCCCATCCTGAACTTCAATGAGAAAGAGCAGCTCAGATTGCACAGCACGGACCAATTCCCCAAATGGCTGTTCCATCTCAGGTAAACAGAGTTGAAAGGTTGAGCTTACCTTCGCACATTTCCGTTACGCTTTTTGCCAGTCTTGCCATAAAAGGTAAGAGTTTAGTACCTGCTCATATTTGGGTACCTGTAACTCACATAGAAGACTCTTTGAAAATTTATGGTACCTGACTCTGCTTTCGAAAAAAGAAATCTCAATCTTCTTATGTACAGAACACTCACCTGCAAGTTTGACAGCTGCTCCTGATCTCCAGGCATGGCTTCAGCTTGCTGCTGTATGGTTTTGGCTCAAAGAGGCACCTATTGCACTCATTTGCCATGACAACCCTTTCTGATGCTGGAGTGCTAGCAGTAACTGGCACGTCCCCAAGCTTGACAGCCAAGCAAATTATCATCAAGGCTGCTAGCATGCTGCAGAGGTTATCCCCTACAGAGCTCAAGTAAGCAAGCAACAGGAGGTATGATTTGTTTGTGCTGACCATCAGCTTGGTCCATCCACATGACATGCCTTGTCTCCAGGGGCTGTAGTGCTGAGGTTGTGTTGCAACGCATTGCCAAAGCACAGGGTCACCTGTACATCATTCTGCACAACATAGAAGGCTCAGGTGCGTCTTGCCGCTTTGAAGCTATGACAGCATCTGCATCAAGCTGCAAACCAAGTTTGATCATGCTTGTGCAGCATTGCGCAGCTCAGAAGCACAGGGTCTGCTGGCAGAACTATCATCTATGCCCAACATCTCTCTGATTGCAAGCATGGATCATGTTAACACCCCCTTGCTGTGGGACAAGCAAATGGCAGCTCGATTCAACTGGCTATACTTTGATGTCACCAGCTATGCCCCCTACGTCCTTGAGACTGCCAGTGTCCCATCCTTGCTGGTGGGCCGTAGGTGAACTTTCTTTGCATCATGCACAATGTGGTCATCACACAATCCTTGCTGCTCATATTGCAGCTTTACTGTCCAATCATGTAGCACACAACAAACCTTATACGTGCAGAGAAATGGCCGTTGCTATGCTTTCAAAATGCATACCGTGCGGTTGGTGCAATTGCAGTTGTGTGAGTTCTGCAGGGAAGAGAGCACCATGCAAGGGGCTGCAATAGTGCTGCGTACGCTGGTACCAAACGCAAGGCGCGTCTTCAGTATTATAGCTGACCAGCAAATGCAGGAGCCCGAACAGGGTATGAACCTGTGTTGCCTTATGCAGAAGGTTGCTGGCGTTTTGGTCAACTCCTAGTCTTCTTGTGTAGGCATGGGCTTCCAAAGGTTGTTCAAGATGTGTCGAGAACAGTTTTTAGTAAGCAGCGAGATGACCCTCCGGTCACATGTGACAGAGTTTAAGGATCACCAGCTTGTGCAAATGCGGTAAGGACATGCTTCGTAGGAGAAGCCAAATTGCTTATGCTTGTCAAGTCATTGACCTGAGTTTGCTTACAGGCGTGGGGGTGATGGTACAGACCTACTTTTCATTCCTTTTCCAGATGATACACTACAGCATATCCTAGCAGACATGGAAGCTGTAGAATGATGGCAGCACAAGCTCATGACACACTGTATAGGCTGGTCCCTGACCACTGATATGGCCGGCAGCTCAATGTTATGGTGCAGCACAACAAAAGCAGTGAAAACAGCAGTAAAGAAATATAAGTAGCTCGAAAATCTACGCAAAGCTTCATCTCAGCGGCTTCAGCCCTAGTTTGGCTCTTTCTGCATTTGCTTCAACAATGTCAGGGTCAGATGCATCTGCCTTTCTGCTCTTCACTCCATCTCTGGCTGTCTTACTTGGCCTTTCTCTGCTTGTACTGCGTCGCCGCTTCTTATCAGTGTGGTCCCGGTCGTGCCCAGACCTTCTGTCCCTGTCCCGATCACGATGCCTATCTTTATCTCTGCCATCATCAAATGCCCTGCAGACACACACATATGCCGACATTCCAACAGCACATGACAGTTGAATTGTAGGATCAGAACACGATGTGAGTGGCATCTGTTGATGCACCTATGAACTCAATAAGCTTGTGTAGTCACATTCCATATACACGCTTTTGTCTGAAAGACAACATTGTGCAATGCAATCCAGAAAGCGCAAACCTGCACTGTTCTGCATGCAGTAATGATGTGCACACCTGTCACGCTCTCTGCTATGACTTCTTCTGCGACGATCTCGGACATCACCATGGTCCTTCAGCCGCAGCCTATCTGTATGTCGCCTCTCTTTGGCAGCATCAATCAACAATGCATCAGCCTGCTTTTTGGCTTCCTCTGCCTCAGCTTTCAATGCTTCTTCATCAAAGTCGCCTGCTATTGCACTAACCCAAGGCTCAAGCTGATTCAGACGCTCCAGAGTGACCCTAGTGACAGACAAAACAACATCATGTTGTAGGGCAACTGCCATCAACAGGTTGCAATGAATAGCAGTGACTTGATTCAAAGGCTGATTGTGACACGGACAGGTCCACAGGAGACTGACTGCAGTGACCAAACTGACACAAGGACTGGCCAGAGCTGCTGAGTTTACAAAAGCTTTCTCACCTGTGCGGCAACCTAGGGAGTGCTATGTCGAACAAGTAGTCTTGATGTAGCATCTGGTCAATGACCTCATCCACATGGCTTAGGGAATATGACCCATCTTGGTTTTGCATGCGCACCTTTCTGGGATCATTGTACAGGGGCTCTAGGTAGTTGTAAACCTCAACAGGTCGCCCTACAAGCCTCATGTAGAAAGCACCTTGCAAGCCAGACGCAGCAGAGTCAGTAGGGTCATACTGCACATCGCAATACACATCCTGCTGTACATCAGCAAGTGGTGCAATTTTGGACTATGATGAGGCTCAGATGTGCCTACCTAATATCCTAACATACTTGTAATCATCATTTTTTATGAATTCGATGATGATTTCTTTGTCTGGTTGCAGCTGCAGCAGCTTGAGAAGCAGACAAACAAACTTGCTGGGCTTGCGAGCCCCTCCATATGTGCCTCCTAGGGAGTTGATGTCAACAGCTTTGTCAACAACTGCCTCTGCTGTCAAGGCAAAGCAGTGCTCTTTCCAATAGGTCGAGTCGTATATTTTCATTCGCAATATCTTTTCGACCATGTTCTGCAGCAAGAGACAGGTAGTGAAGCTCTGTAAACACGTGGGAGCCTGGAAGTTGCTCAGTGTCTATGAAGCGACAGTGGACCTGGGGATTGGTGCCATGTATTGTCCTGGCATCTGGATCCGTGCGGTTTGCCATCTCAAAACTCTGAACAGTCTAAAGCAGCCTTTGCTGCGTAAATACAATGCACGCAACCTATACGTGCGAGACACTGCGTGTCACCAGTGACTGGCAACTTTTCTTCTCAGATCAAACGAACTTTGCTGTCACTGGTGACCGCAGCCTTAGCATTAACTTGCACTACTCATCGGTACACACCGATCAGTGGAAGTATGGTAGTATCGTCGTCAACGGCCTGACTTGCGGGAAAGCTGAGTTTCACTCTGCAGACTTAGACTGGGAACAGCCCTTGCTGATCAGGGAAAAGGCCCTGTCGTCAGCAGGCCGTTCTCCAAGTCAAACTTTGTAGTCGAGCTTGAGCCACATACATGGGTGATCGCACCAATTGCACGCGGCATGATGGCGATCAATTCGATCGCAGGAATGAATTGCGGGTTTTGCAGAAACACAGGCAGTGAGCAGGTAGCTTTCCAGGCGTTCCACAGCGTGTCTGAACATTTCACGAGACGTGCACTTTCAAAGCGTACAAGTTCTCAGACCCGACACGTCCAGCATAGTTCTCCAGGGAGACACGTCAGTCATCGCTGCGCTGCCGCAGCTCCAGACCCTGTGGTGGCTAGCACCAGCAGCAAGGTCACCACAAGTTAGTGTGCTGTTTCACTGTTGTGATCTGGTCTTCTGCCTTTCCTGTATCGTTTCTGACAGTGCTCCTTTCACCAGCAAATTGGAAGTGGGAAGGATACAACATCCGAGTTCAGCAGTGTGGAAGTCGTGGGCCTCCCCTTGTGTGTGTGCATGGCTTTGGGGGAAATTGGTAATTTCAAAGGGTTTGCTGCATATAGCAGTCAGGCCTACACGGCCATTACATGCATGGTGCATATGGTCCTGTGCTGGCAACTGCTGCGCACATGCACGTGTGACTGTGACCAGCACAACAAACATGCCTTGTTACGTTTGCAGCGCGCATTGGCGTAAAAACCTGCCTGTTCTTGGTGGTGAAGCCAGAGTCTTTGCCATTGACCTCCTTGGATATGGTTACAGCGATAAGCCAAATCCACGGTAGGCTCCTGTACTGGACTTTCAAGTTATCACATAACATATGTGGTTGCATGACCAGTCTTGATTGGTTCAGAACAGCTGCTAGTTTGCAGGCAGTACGAGGTCAATGAGCTTTACAATTTTGAGACCTGGGGCCGACAGTTGTCAGCATTCATAGAGGAAGTGGTTGGCGAGCCAGCCTTCCTCATCTGCAACTCTGTTGGAGGTAAGTCTTACAGCGTGGTACTGATGGTAGGCAATGCTGTATGCCTGTCGTTGTTTCAAGAAGCCTAAGTTGAGCCATTGTGCTCATGTGATGTTTCTGCCTGGCAGGCATAGCTGGCCTGCAAGCTGCGGTGCAGAGCCCAAAGCTTGTGTTGGGTGTGCAGCTGCAGAACGTATCTCTCAGAATGCTGCATAAGAAACGGCAGTCGGCAATACAGCGGCCTTTTGTCAAAGCATTGCAAACTGTATTGCGGACGACACCTCTTGGCAAAGTGTTTTTCAGCCAGATTGCCACCAAAAGGGTGAGGCAGCTCACTGTTGGCATGTGTGCTTTTGGCATGTTAATCAAGTACAAGCAGTTCAGTGCACATAGCACAGGCGCAAAGCAAACCTTCTCACACTCAGGTTGTTTATGCCTTCATTCAAGGTTATTCAGCATTGTCAGCAAATTCACAGACACACTACACATCCTGACCAAGCTGGTCTGCAAAGCTCTGCATGTCCCTATTGTTCAGCAGTTCTGTTTTGTTGAAGCACATTGAGTTGCAAGATGGTGTCTGCAGGGTGTGAAGAACGTCCTATCTCAAGCATATGCAGATGCAACTCAGGTCACAGATGAACTTGTAGAATGCATACTGCAGCCAGGTTTGCAAGTGAGTCTGATGCAATATGCCAAGAATCTGTTCACTCCCACAATTCCTCATTTGTGGAGTTATGACAAGGCTTGACGCATCCGACGCCGTGCTGGTCTCATGTCTGTCCCCAAAGTCCATACCTGCTGGTTGCATTTGCATGCCTCAAAGGTCATTTGCTATGCATGCGCTTTGTCCTGTGGAATAACTTGTTCAATCTGACACGACACAAGACAGGCTGATCAATCTACATTTGTGCTACTAGGAAGGGGCTGTAGACGTTTTTCTGGACTTCATCAGCTATTCTGGAGGACCACTAGCAGAGGACCTGTTGGAAGTCATCCAGCAGCCAGTCAGCATTCTCTGGGGTATGTTGTCTATGAAGCGCCTCTGACATGACAAGTAACAGCTGGATCACTGCTTCTAACACTGCTGCCTTGCCCTGCTCCACAGCTTGATGTGTTAGAGAGACTCAGCGGGTGTGGAAATTGTCCATTTTTGTCTCTTTCAGCATATGAGTGTGACACTGAGCAACCTGAGCAGTCAGTCAGGCTGCTGTGACACTCATCACAATTGCAGTCACTTACACCGTGGCAGACCTTGTGGTGCATGATGCTTCATGACAGGGTGATTGATCCCTTGCAGGAGCTGAGGACCCATGGGAGAAAGTGGAGTGGGGACGAAAGCTGCAGCATTACCCGACTGTTGAGGAGTTTGTCACGTTTCCTGGTGAGATCAAATGAAGTGCCTGAGGTGCAAATTTTGGCAGTTGTGCTGCAGTTGCCTCATACAAGGAGCATGTGCCTTTCTGCAATACATTGCTGTCCCCTTCTGGGTGGTAGCTTATGCAACCTGCTTGATGTGTAGGCGTCGGTCATTGTCCAATGGATGAAGCCCCTGATCTCATCAATCCAGCCATTATGAATTTTGTCAGGAGGCATCTCACCAGTGCTGTTCACACATGAAGCCTGAACAAAGGCTGTGACCAGGCTGGAGATATGCAGCCTCGGGTGTGGTGGTGAGACTTGTTAAGTTTCAACTGTTCAGTGCTCATCTTTGCGTTTTATGTGCAGATACTGAACGTCTTTAGTAACAGGCTTGTTGTCTGCACAGCCATTGCAGCTTTGTGCTTGCCAAGCCTTGCACCTATCATGTACCATCACAACAGAACAGCTTTAAGACACATTTCCAGACTGAAGACACTAGTGCCTCTTGAGTGCAAATGTTGTTGAGCACCAACCACACTACTGAGTGGTAGCAGGACATACATGGTACATTGACAAACAAACAGTGAGCTACGCTTGCAACCTACTCTGCTGGTCAGCCTGTGATATGTCTGTACAGTATACACAACTCCTGCAGAGACAGAGGAGCAACTGCAATGCTTTAGCCAGCCAACAAGGGTGATCGATATGACCTGATTGTCTTCAGTATATGATCACACTTGTTGGCTGGCTAAAGCGTTGTAATTGTTCCTGCTGGCTCTGCAGGAGTCATTTTCAATGGGTATCAAGACAGTCCAAAGCATAATTGAGGCCTTGCTTGAATGGTTGAAAAAGTAGGCACTCATGCACACTTTCCACCTCCACTCTCATGGTAAATAAGCTAATAATAGCATTCAGTGACCGACATTTGGTGACTCAGCCTTATGACTCGAAGGCTCTAGTCTGGGAGCAAGTGTTGGATCCGGCCAGCGCAGGCATGCACAGTTGGGCAAGCAATTCGCTTCTGCAAGTCTTGTAAGCTTGTTTTGTGGACGAGTCGGCAGTGCAAGGGTAGACAAGAACGCAAACTGTGCAGTTGTGATGGATGCGGAGTTGGAGGTGGTTGACAACGACACCGACGGCGACGCTGCGTCCTATTTTTCCGAAGGCGAATCATCAGAAGACGTTCTAGCTTCCTTCTGGAGGCAGTACAGCATCAAATACGCTCCAGTGTACACGTTCAAGGTGAAAAACAGGTAACCGTGTTTGACTTCAGCCACCAGCGCAAATTCACTGGACGACGCAAAGCTAGTGCAACTCAGCTGCCCATGTAGGCTATGCTTTGCGAGCGCACTCTGCTTGTCTCAGGGCGATGTTTCAACGACACAAATTCAACTGATCTGACCTAACATGCAGTGCACATGCAGCTTTCAGAGCACAAGACTTCTCGGCCGGCAGCTTCCAGCCTTGACTTGCAGCTTGAGCTACACCTTAGGGCATCAGTCCAAATATGCTACTGCTGTGGTGAGTCTTGCGATGCTCGTCTATTGCTGATTGCTGGCGTGCTTTTGATCATAACTTGATATGCTGACCATACATTTGATAGCACCTGCAAATGTTTACAGGTTAAACCTACACATGACAATAACCGGTGGATCAGGAAAATCAAAGTGTATCCTGATAAGCAAGAAGTCAAAGTGTATGGGAAGAGATGGTCCTTGTGGGGCTGGTGCCATCTGCAACTTCGAGGGGAGTGGGATTGGAGCTCAGGGCGCAGATATCCACTGCTTGAGTACTCGTGAGTCCCTCCTTCCCTGGTGTGGCCACCGGTCAAAGCAGCAACTATGGAGAATGCTCATTTCAAATAAAACATTCATTCTGTTGCAGGGTGACCACAAAGTGGGAGAATGATGCTCACAACATGAGTAGCAAGTTCAACGTAAGCTCATTGGCTTACTATGCAAATGCTTTTGGTCTCTGCAACACACAGAGCATGTTTGTTTACATGCAGCTGTCCATTTGTACTTTGCTGTTCACAGTATGGTGCACTGTGCAGATCCCTAGAGCACCATCGCTTGTGCAGCTGCGCCCACACTGGAACGTCAAGAAGCACCTGCCCTCGATGTCAGGGTATGCTTCTGTAGCCATAGCGCTACATTTACTTTGCATGCAGGTTGTCTTCTTGCAAATACGTACCAGCACAACTCCCTGCGTATGTCTTGTATGCATTCAATCAAGTCAATCAGCGCAATCAAAGTGTGTTTTGAGCGCCATAGCTTGTCAGTGTGTAAAAGTGCATAACATGCCATCAGAAGTACCATAAGACTGTGTCTAGCCTTTAATTGGTTTGTTTGAAAGCAGGCGATTAGGTGGCGATGAGGGCGATGCAGTGACTGTCACACAGCCTTATTGCCATGCTAAGATACCTCGCATGGAACTGGTGCTTACAGCTGGCAAGGCAAGCAATTGGAGATCTATATGGCCTCCTACCAAGTAAGCAAGGCTGTGCATATGTCCCTTCGCCTACATATCATGGCCATCCCACCTCAGTTGTGTGGGTCAGTGCCCACATCCATTTCCTTATTAGCAGGCTTGCATCAGCAAGATTCAAGCTGTGACTCTTGTCATGCTGTCTGCAGCTGGTTTGGCAGCAAGAAAACGGCTGCCCAGAGGAAACTTCAATGGGAGGAAAGCTTGGATCACGACAGCCGGAAAGATCAATTTCTTCGATCTTTAAGTGAAGAAGATCGCCTAGCATATTATCAATCACACACATAAGCACTGTTATACCTCGCTCAACATCGATTTTTGTGACTGTCATCTGTACATCAACTACCTGTGTTTTTGTGACTTAGCAGGTGTATAGATGCTGTTGGCTCCAGCACAACATCAATTTGCAGGTCATGCACAGGATGTACAAAGACTATTCACAAACTCTCTGTCTTTGCATTGTCGTAAGGCTTAGCTAACTCACCTGCAAAGCTCAACAGACCAGCATTTACTACAAGTAGCTAAGTCTGAAGGGTAAAAGATGCCTCCATACTAAGGATAGTCGCATTGCTGCTTTCCAACAACCAAACATGTTGAGGTAGCAACTTGACTGCGTACAAATGTCAAGAACAACTGGCACAGTGGCTGGGATTTTCCTTCCTGCACATTGGGTATACGCATCGTGTGTAAAGCTGAAGACGCCCAATTCTGGACATACTACTTCTATGTTTTTGCAGCATTTCTCAGAAACTGATCAACAAAGCGCTGACGTCACAAAATGCTGGTCCACTTAATGCTGGTCCTCAAATCACACTAAAGCTCAGTGCAATAGGTAAAACAACCCGGGCTGATGTCAGTCAGGGATTTTACAGTCGTTGGGGCCAGCTAGCCCATTTGACTAAATTGCAGTTTTTCATCAGGAAACGAAAAAGGCAAAACAGTAACATAGACAAACAAAATCGTCATCAGAAAACTGTTAAAAAATTGTCACCGTGCTTTGGAAGTACATAAATACGCAACAAATAAAAATCTCTTAGTGTGCTATGTAATGTGCTATGATCTGCTGGAGTCTGAAGAAAAGCTTCTACTTGAAGAGCCAGAACTGCTGTAGCTTCCGCTGCTGCTGCTGCTGCGGCTGCGACCGCGCACTGGCCTTTGTGCTGGTTGTGGAGCAGCAGCTCGGCCCTGCAAACGAACAATGAATTTGAATCAGCACAATGGACACCTGCTCCACGGAACAGACATGAAACTGAGCAGCAATGGGCGCTGACCTTGCCAGCAGGTGAGCGGGTGCGCCTGCGAGCTGGGCTTCTGCGTGTGGGTGTTCTGCGCCGCTGCCTGTCCCGAAGAGGGGAAGCAGGGCGGCGCCGGGGAGGGGAGCGAGGCAGGCGACCCCTTGGAGACACAGGCCTGCAACAATGTCAGTCCTCATTCAATCTTTTATCCCTGACATGTCTTTGTCATGGCTTGTAGGCAGCCAACGGCACCAGCAGACGTTTAACATGGCAGCTGGCAGATCAATTCTGTTGAGATGTGTATTGCAGCATGAGTGATGACGAAGCTGAGTCATGAATGAAAATGCCTCTACAGTGCCAATGCAGACTGTTCTGTTGGATGCCAGCCTGATTTCCAAGTGTACACCAGCGTGGGCCTCTGCAAGACCATTGCTACTCTGCATGAGCCTGTCATATGGCATAACACAACTGAATGTTTGATACTGTCAAGCAAACACACAAACACGCAAGCTGAGAAAAGACATGATACCTTCTGCTGCGCGGAGGGGACAAAGGCCTGCGTTGGCGGTCATATCTAGAATCCCTAACATCCCTCATGGGTGGAGACCGCCGTCTAGGTGGTGATGGTCTTCTGTTTCTATAGTCATCCCTAGGGGGATCCCTGCCTCGGTACCCTCTGTCCCTCCCATCCTTCAGATCTGACTCTCTGCGTCCTATTGGAGAGACTGCCCGTGAGGAGGGCTTCTGCCTAGGTGGAGACTTTGGCTTGCGAGGCACCAGCACAAAAGCCACACTGCAAAGTGAAGCCAGCCTTGAGCATGCAGCTTACATAGGACTTAGCTCCAGATGTCTTGTTTTTGCTGTCATCTTGGGATCATGTCTGAAAATGGGTCTCATGAAATGCAGTCAAAGCGCAACCTTGTATGCTGTCATGCTGTGATGCAGCTCATGACTCCATACATGATATGGTGCGAGCAATGCAACATTATAGACATGTTGCAAAGGTAAGGCACAGATATCGAATAGGGCAATGGACAAGAGGTGAACATGGTTGTATGGGAGGGACTTATTGGCATTGTAACTAAGGAGACTGTGATGGAGCAATGCAGGAGGCATGCATGTTGCAAAATGAGCTAGGACAACCCACCTCAGCTGATTTCCATCCAGCTGTCCACCATCCATGAGCCTTTGGGCATCCTCTGCCTCAGAGCGTTTGCTGAACTCGACATAAGCAAACCCTCTTGGCAGATTGACTGCTTTGTCCATGGCAAGCTCTACGTGCTTAACTGTGCCAAAAGTTGAGAAGATCTCTTGGATATGCTCTGCCTGCACATTTCTTGTGAGGTGACCCACATGCAAGCGGCTAGTCTCGGCTTCAGGGGCCTTGTTTTCCTGCAGAAATGTGGACAGCTATTGGAACATCACATGGCAGGTAGCGTGTGGCTGCTCTTTGCCAGTGCACTGCTCAAGGCACAGGCTACACGTTGCTGCGTTCTCACAGAGGCTGCATTGCTAGATTTGCAGCGTTGGGCATGTTCTGCCAACAGAGCTGCAAGTGGCACCTTTGCTGAGGGAGAGGTTGCCCTGGCTGCAGGCTCTGTATTGACAGCAGGTTCCTGACTGACTGCCTTTGCATCCTGCTTGGCCCATGCTTCAACTCTGGCTTAGGCTCAGACCTTGAGTCTGATTTGGACTCTGGCTTTGTATCTTGCTTTGCATCTTGATTTACATCACGCCCAGGGGGTGGAGGCAGAACACTTTCTGCTGGTACAGTTTGTTTTGGATTGGTTGCCAGCGTTGGACTACGTGATCGAGAGCTGCTTCTGCAGGCAAGCGAAACCTTTTTTATTTAACAACAAACCACTGTCAAGAAGGCTGACCAAAACTTGGATTGGGTTCTGCAAGACGCCCAATTAATGGTGCACGCATCAACAACTCACCCTGATGAGCTACTGCTGCTGCCAGAGCTGTTCGAAGAACTGCTTCCAGAGCTGCCAGAGGAAGAGCTGGAGGAGCTACCAGAGACGGGCGATTTACTAGACGGTGCCATGACACCGGCAGGTACTTTTCAACCGCTCTTGACACCTTGTCAAAGAGTGAGCGTTTCCAGGTGGATCCTAAGGGAGTGGCAACTAGGTCGATCACTGCCACAAGTGATTTGCGGGCGGACGCTGACTCCCGGCAGCGGCTGATGGTTGTAACATGCGAAGGTCAAGCCTGAACACCAGTGAGTCGTCAGGCGTAGAGTTGCTCAGTCTCACGGAAAGGTACGGTTTGGTTTGGCTGCCATACTTGGTGTGCTTGTTCGTTTTGATAGGGCAGAACGTCCGGCAAATGCCCTGAACAAATTTTAGAAGCCCTTATGTCAGTATCCGCAATGGAACGAACGACGATACCTTCTGGAGTCAACTCTGGCAGTCAATGCAGTTTAACTTGCGCAGATCGCAGAGCACTCAGCCAGCCAATATGGCATTGCGCACACTGGCAGGCAGATGGCGCGCCGGTGCTGCTGTAGCGGCCGCCATCGCCGCAGGAGGGACAGTTG
>JAABUU010005736.1_pt1 | contig 13724 bp, 13 predicted proteins | sample 5559301 | NCBI WGS metagenome assembly JAABUU01 (sample SAMN10711884, study PRJNA513360) | rock metagenome | isolation source: Antarctica rocks | place: Antarctica: Victoria Land, Richard Nunatak white | reverse complement strand
CGCATCCCTCCCGCGCATCCGAACTTCATCGCTCGCCCAATCCATTTCCCCGCTCCTATGCCATCTCCATCTCCCGCTTTCCCGGCATACTGGGTGCTAGTCACGAGCCCCACCGTTAGGCGCAGCGTAGCGGTGAAGTCCGGGTGAAAGCAATCCCGCAGTGCGGGTGTTGTTGACCCCGGAGTGCGGGTGGACGTTCACCCGGAGCGGGGCGAGCCGGGTGGCTAAAGGAGTTCGCGCTCGCGGATCGCGGCGCTGACGACGTCGCGCTCGCTCTCCACCCCCAGTTTGGCCGCGATGCTCTTGACGAGATCGCGCACCCGCTCGGGCCTGAGGCCGAGGGGCGCACCGACCTGGCGGTAGGTCGTCAGGTCCGCACGAACCAGCAGCGGCAGCAACGCCTCCTCGGTCGCCGACAGCCGTGCCTCCCGGCGGCGCAGCGCCGCCTCCGCCCGCGCCCGCGCGGTGATGTCGGTGCCGACGCCGAGCACGCCGGTGAGGGTGCCATCGGTGGCGCGCAGGGGAAGGTAGTAGGTCTCGTAGGTCGCCCCATCGATGATCGTGCGCGCGATGAACGCCTCGCCGGTGAGGGCGCGGCGGGCGTGGTCCAGCACCGTTGGCGTGTCGCGGTAGACCTCGAAGATCGAGTGGCCGACCGGCGTCTCGTCCGGGCGGCGATGCAGCGCGGCGAGCCCCTGCCCCACGGAGAGGGTGACGGTGCCGCGCGGGTCGAGGACGAAGAGGACGATCGGGGCGTGGCCGACGACGGCCCGCAGGCGCTCCTCGGCGCGCACCCGCGCGGTGATGTCGAGGGCCACCGCGATCGCCCCGACGATCGCGCCCTCCTCATCTCGCAGGGGCGTGTGCCGCGCCTCGACCACCAGTTCGCCGAGCGTCACGACGGCGGCGCACTCCTCCCCGGCCAGGGCGCGGCGCAGTTCCCCCACCAGGATCGGCTCCGCGGCGAAGAGATCGAAGGCCGACCGCCCGATGGCTTCCTCGCGCACCAGCCCGAGCGCCGCAAGCCCCCGCCCCTCGGCCACGGTGACGCTGCCCGTTTGGTCGAGCGCGAGGAGCGCGATCGGGAGATTGCCCACCACCGCGCGCAACTGCGCCTCGCTCGCCCGCAGCGCGGCCTCGATCCGCCGCCGCTCGGCCAATTGCCCCCGCCGCTCGTCCTCCTGCTCGGCGAGGATCATGTCCCGCAACGCCGCGCAGAAACCGAATGCCAGCTCGCGCAACAGCGCCGCCAGGCGCGGCTGGAGCGCGGCGAGTTGCGCCGAGGGGAGGTCAGCGGATAGCTCACGCCCGAGCATTCGCATGGTGCCGCGCAGGGCCTCGGGCGCGGTGTAGCCGAGGGCGACGAGGGCGACACCGAGATCCTGCGCCCGCTCGGGCGCGAACTGCTCGGCGGTCAGCAGTTCGCCGGCCTCGCCCGTCAGGCGGGCCAGTGCGTGCCGGACCGTCGTCGGGTCCGCCGGGGAGAAGGCGGTGCGGGCGATCGCCCGCTGCCACTCCCCGGCGATCGCGTCGCGTCGCGCGTGCAGCTGTCGGCGCAGATCGGCATACCCCTCCGTGTCCATCGCTCCCCCCTCACGGCTTGCGCGCGACGCCGACGAGGCTGAGCGACCGGCCCGGCTCGTCGAGGAACGGGTCGTCGGGGTCGTCCGGGTGCCAGCGCGGGGCGTACACCAGCCCCGGCTCCGCCAGTGCCAGCCCGGCGAAGAAGTCGGCGATCGCCGCGCGGGTCCGCGCCCGCGCCGGGTTGCTGCTCCCGGCGTAGAGCCGCTCGCACTGCTCCAGGATCGTCGACTCCACCGCCTCGTAGTTGGCGTGGGAGAGCGCCAGGTAGCTGCCCGGTGCCAGCGCCGCGCGGAGGGTGCGGACGGCGGCCTCGGCCTCGGCGTCGTCGGTGATGAAGTGCAGCACCGTCAGCAGCAGCACGCCGATCGGGCGGTCGCGATCGAGCCGCCGCCGCGTCGTGGGGTGATCGAGGATCGCCGCCGGGTCGCGGGCGTCGGCCCGGATGGCGGCGGCGTGGGGATTATCGGTCAGCAGGGCGGTGCTCTGGGCCACGGCGATCGGGTCGCTGTCCACGTAGAGGACGCGGGCGGCGGGGTTGCGACGCCGCACGATCTCGTGGGTGTTCCCGGTGGTGGGGATGCCGCTGCCCAGATCGATGAACTGGTCGATGCCCCGGTCGAGCAGGAAGGTGACGGCGCGGCGCAGGAAGGCGCGGTTGGCGCGCGCGACGAACGCGATGTCGGGGTAGATAACCTGCGCGCGTTGGACCGCCTCGCGATCGACGGCGGCGTTCTGGAAGCCGCCGAGCATGTAGTCGTACATGCGGGATACGTTGGGCTTCTCCGGCTCCTCGTCATCACCGAGCATCGGCGGCAATCGCCGGTCGTCCATCGATATCGATGGCCCTCCTTCTTGATCGCGCCCGCAGCGGCGCGGTAAACCCCGCCGCTGGCGCTGGGAGTTGCGGAGATTGGCGATGCCGAGACGCGCGACGTACGCCGCCCGACTCGAATCGCTATTGCCCCGACAGTGGCGATGCTAGAATGCGTATATTACTCTCAAATCAACGAAATACGAACCAATTAGTTCCCCATTCCCTGCTCAACTTCCTCGCGCCGCAGAGTCACCATTGACGACTTGAGCGCGGAACATCGGCGGTGGGCGCTCGACCGAGCGGTGTCCTACACGCCATCCACCGACCATACGGCGCGGGATTCGCGGCGCTCGGCTGAGCGTACCCCATACAATGCCGTCCCCCATAACGAGAAGAAAGGGTAGCGGGGCGATTTGTATTCGCCCCGCCACCCTCGATTATCCTCCGCCCGGCCAAGCAAGAGGGAGAGGCTACCCTACAGCCCACCCACCAGCCGCGCCGCGCGCTGCCGCTCGGCGGCCTCATCCGCGACCGGGACCGGCATCACCAAGAGTTCGTCCAGCCCCCGATCCAGCAGTTCGCGGAGGCGCGCGGCGATCGTCGCCTCGTCGCCGGAGACGACCAGGCCGTCGATCAGCGCATCCGGCACGGAGCCATCGGCGTGCGACGGGAAGCCCGCAGCGGCGAACATGCTGGCGTAAAAGGGCAGCCGCGCGTAACCGCCGATCACCCTCCGCGCCGCCGCCACGACCGCCGCCCGATCCTCGCTCAGCGCGATCGGGACGTGCGCGACGAGCGGTGGCGCGGGTTGCCCCGCCGCCGCAGCCCCGGCGCGGAGGGCGGGCAGCGCCGTCCGCAGCAGATAGTCGGGCGGGCAGAGCCAGGAGAGCGCGCCGTCGCTGATCTCCCCGGCCAGCCGGAACGCCCCCTCGCGCAGCGCGGAGATCAGGACCGGCGTGGGCGCGGGGCGCGTGAGGCTCGCGTTAACGCGGTAGAACTCGCCCGCGAACTCGCTCCGCCCATCGTTCAGCAGCCCGCGCAGGATCGCCACGTACTCCCGTAGGTGCCGCAGCGGCGCGTCGAGCGACAACCCGAATATCCCCTCGATCACCGGCTTGTGGCTCGGCCCGACCCCGAGGCGCAGCCGCCCCGGTGCCAGATCGCGCACCGCCAACGCCTGCCCTGCCATGACGAGGGGGTGACGCGGATAGGTTGGCACGATCGCCGTGCCGAGCCCGATCGTCAGCGTCCGCATCGCGGCGGCGGCGAAGATCCCGAGCGTATCGGGCGCGGCGGCCCCCTGCGTCATCCAAACCTGCCCGACCCCCGCCTCCTCGGCGGCGACGATCAGTTCCACGACCGCGCGGCTATCCGGCCCCGCGACCACCAGCCCCACCCGCTCGCGCACACTCGCGCTCATCCGTTCCCCCTCCATCGCGTTCCCACAACGTCGCCAAAATCGCCGCGCCTAAACCGATGCGCCGATGGGAACCACCTCCCAGCACCGTCGCCGCCCAGTCCGCGCAGGCGGAGGTGCTCCCAAGCCGCGTCTTGGGGCTTCGCACAGGCCATCCAGCCGGGCACCTGTACCCCCGCGCGGGGTGGTTGCTGCCCTCCAGGGTAGTGGCTGCCCTCCGGGGTAGTGGCTGCCCTCCGGGGTAGTGGCTGCCCTCCGGGGTATTACAATCCCGGACACCACCCGCCGTGTCCCGCCTACACGCGCTTCGGTTTAGTCGAGCGCCTCGCGCCCGTGCGGCGTCGTCCAGTCGATGATCGGGCCAAGCGGCACGATCCGCGTCGGGTTGATCTGCGGGTGCGTACCGTAGTAGTGGCGCTTGATCTGATCGAAGTCGACTGTCTCGCCGAAGCCAGGGCGCTGGTAGAGGTCGCGCGCGTAGGCCCACAGGCTCGGGTAGTCGATCAGGCGGCGCAGGTTGCACTTGAAGTGGCCGTGATAGACCGTGTCGAAGCGCACGAGCGTCGGGAAGAGCCGGATGTCGGCCTCGGTGAGTTGCTTTCCCACCAGATACCGTTGCCCCGAGAGGCGCTCCTCCAACCAATCGAGCCGCGCGAAGAGGGTCGTCACCGCCTCGTCGTAGATCGCCTGCGTGGTGGCGAAGCCGGCCTTGTAGACGCCGTTATTGACCTCATCGAAGATGACCGCGTTGACCGCGTCGATCTCGTCGCGCAGCGGCTCGGGGTAGAGGTCGAGCGGATTCTTCGCCTGGCCAAGGAACGCCTGGCCGAGTTGCAGCGCCAGATCGGGGTAATCGTTGCTGAGGATGCGTCCCTGTTGCCGATCCCAGAGGGTCGGGACGGTATAGCGGCCCGCGAAGTCGGGATCGCTCTTCAGGTACGCCTCGCTGAGGTAGCGGAAGCCATTGACCGGATCCTCGTAGCCCTCGTTAAACGCCCAGCCACGCTCGTCGCGCACCGGGTCCACCACCGAGAGGGAGATGGCATCTTCGAGGCCCAACAGGCGGCGGGTGATGATCGCGCGGTGCGCCCACGGGCAGGCGAGCGAGACGTAGAGGTGGTAGCGCCCCGGCTCCGCCGGGAAGCCGCTGCGGCCATCGGCGGTGACGCGGTCCGTGAAGGCGTTCGGCTGGCGCTGCAAACGCCCGCTGGCGTCCAGCTCGCCCTTCAACTGCGATTGCGATGCGGTGCTCATAACTCTACTCCCCTGACGCTTCGCGAGCGGTGACAGTCGCCGTGTTTACCCTGGCGCAACGCCCGTGCCGAGGGCCATATTCCGTTCGCGAGCGGGCGTCGGTGACGGCTCGGCAGATATGCTACCCTTCCCCACGCATAACCGGCGCGAAAGCACGCACAGAGGAGTGGTATGAGCAGCACCGATTCGGAGACCGCGTCCGCGCGCCCGGCACGCTGGCGCGCGCTGATCGCCCTGTTCGGCGTGGCGATGTTCGCGCTCGGCGTCGGGATCGGCGGCCTCGGCCTGCCGCGCCTCCTCGCGCTCAACCCCGTCGTCACCCCGCAAGCCTCGGTCGTTGCCCAGGCACCGCTCGCCACCGCCACCGCGACCGGCGTCGCGACAACCGTGGCGGCGGCGACCCCAGCCACGGCCACACTCGCGCCTCCCGCCGCGACGGCTCCGCCGCCGACCGCCACCAACGCGCCGACCGCGACCGTGCCGCTGCCCACGGCAACGACCCCGCCACCAGCCGTCACCACAACCCTCGCGCCGACGGTCGCGCCGACGCCGACGGTCGCACCGACCAATCCGACTTCCGCGATCTTCGCGCCCGACCCGGAGGCCACCGCGACCACGACCGCCACCGCGCCGACCGCCGCAGGGACAGCGACGAGCGGGCCGACGATCACGGCGACCGTGGCGGCAACCGCCACCGCGAGCGCCACCGGCACGCCGACGGCCACGCCGACCCCGAGCCCGACAATACCCGCGTTTGCCGCGACCGATCGAATCAACACCGAAATACCGGTGAACTTCCGCGCCGGGCCGGGCACGGCATACGCCGCGCAGGCCGCCCTCCCACCCGGCACCCTCCTCGTCGCGATCGGCGAGACGGCGACCGTCGATGGCGTGGTCTGGCGGCAATTCAGCCTCGCCGATGGCACCGTCGGCTGGATGCGCGCGCAGGATGTCCTCGCGGTTCGCTGACCCTCGCGCGGCTCGATAATGGACAAGCCCCGCCCCGCCCTCGATAATCACCACAGATGACGGTGAACGCGCGATGCGCGGTGGGGAGGGGGCGAGGATGGCACAGACAGAGCAACAGCCGAGGGCCGACTTGGGCGTGGTGGTGGAGCGGCCACCCTTCCCGGCGGAGGCGCTGCGCGAGTTGCGGGAGCATTTCGGCGACGAACGGCTACTCACCGACGAGTGGGATCTGATCGCCTACTCGTATGACGCCTCGTTCGCCTCGATCCTGCGCCCCGGTCGCCCCGATGTCGTCGTCCAGCCGGAGAGCACGGACGATGTCGCCTTCGCCGTGCGAGTGGCGGCGCGCTACAACGTGCCGATCGTGCCGCGCGCCGGGGCCTCCGCGATGACCGGCGGCTCGGTGCCGCGCGCGGGCGGGATCACCCTCGATCTGCGCGGCATGAACCACATCCTGGAGATCGACCTCGACAACCTCCAAGTCGTCTGCGAGCCGGGGATCATCCACGATGCCCTCAACGCGCAGTTACTACCGCTCGGCTTCTCCCTCCCGGTCGATCCCGGCTCGACCAAGATGGCGACGATCGGCGGGATGGTGGCGAACAACTCCTGCGGGATGCGCGCTGTCCGCTACGGCAGCACCTACCATTACGTCCTCGGCCTGGAAGTGGTGCTCGCGTCCGGCGAGATCATCTGGACCGGCTCGCAAGGGTCCAAGGCGCTGCAAAGCGCCTCCGGCCTCAACCTCACCGGCATCTTCTGCGGCTCGGAGGGGATTTTAGGCGTGATCACCAAGATCCGGCTCAAGATCCTCCCCAAGGCCCCCGCGCGCGGCGTGGTGACCGCCTTCTTCGACCGCCTGGAGGGTGCGGGCGAGGCGACCCGCGCGATCTTCGGGGGCGGCATCGTCCCCTCCGCCCTCGAACTGATGGATCGCGCCGCGATCCGCGCGGTCAACAAGTACCGCCCCGATCTCCAGCTGCCGGAAGCGGAGGCGATGCTGCTGATCGAGATCGAGGGATTGCCCGCCGGGATCGCGGAGACGGCCCAGGCGGTCGCCGCGATCCTCGCGTCGTTCAGCGAGCGGGTGGAGTGGTCCGACGAGCCAAAGCGGGTCGCGACCCTTTGGCAGGCGCGGAGCGTGATGGGCGCGGCGGCGGGGACGGTCAAGCCGGGGGCGACCCGCGCCGCGACCGGCGAGGACATCGCCGTGCCGCTGACGCGGATACCGGAGACGCTGCGCCGGATCGCCGAGATCGCGCGCAAGTGGGGGCTCGGCTGCACCACCTACGGGCACATTGGCAGCGGCAACGTCCACTCGGCGTTCGTGGTCGATGCGCGCGACGAGGATGAGGTGCTGCGCGTCCTCAAGGCGTCGGACGACATCCACGCGCTGGCGCTGGAGATGGGCGGCACCGTCACCGGGGAGCACGGCGTCGGGCTGGTGCGCCCGCAGTTCATGGCGCAGGAGCATGGCACGGCCCTGCCGGTGATGTGGGCGATCAAGCGCGCCCTCGACCCGCAGAACATCATGAATCCCGGCAAGCTCCTGCCGGATGATGTGGTGTAACATCATTAGTGGTGTAGCATCATTAACTGAGCAGGATACGCGCTGCATGGGCTGGGACAGAGCAGGTGTGTGCGTCTGGCCGTCCCGCGCTATCCTTCGTGCTTCGTAAGGCGGACACCGCAGCCTCGGGCATCCGTTACGATGATCCTGAACTGAAGCGCGTGTAGGAGGGCCGCACCGGCGTGGGTAGCCGAGGGGTTGAAGTACCCCGGAGGGCAGCCACTACCCCGGAGGGCAGCCACTACCCCTGAAGGGCAGCCGCTCCCGGCTGAATGGCTTGCGGCCACGAAGTACCCATGAAGGGCATACTATCCCCTCCGGGGACTGGGCGGCGACGGTGCGGTAGGTGGTGCCCATCGGCGCTGCGGTTTAGGCGTGCTCCATCGCGGCATTCACGTTGGCGATAGGGTATCAGTCGTTGGAGAAGAAGCGTCACGCTGGACTTGAGACCAAGGCTGATGGTATCCGTTTATCGGCATGGCGGGCTGGTACGGCTTCGGATGGTAGCAGCGGAGGCAAAGCGCTCGTTGAGCGCCGCTCCCCCCGCGATCACTGCGCGCGACTCAATCCAACTCCGCAAAAATCTCATCCACGGCCACGGAGAAGCCTGCGAGCAGGGGCGAGGTCGCCGTCGCGCCCGCCGCGAAGACGCCGTGCTCGGCGTAGCGCCCGTCGGCCAGGGTCAGCACCGTCACCGTCCGGTCGAGCGGGTTGACGATCCAGTACTCCGGGATCCCCGCCTCGGCGTATTCCCGCCGCTTCGTGATCAGATCGCGCGCCGGGTCGTCCGGGCTCACCACCTCCAGCACCCAATCGGCCCCGAGCCAATAGCGAGGTGCGCGGCGTGGATCATCGTGATCGAGGAGGACGAGAAGATCCGGTTCGCGATATTTATCCACGCTCAGACGCAGGCGCAACGGCGCGAACCGGATGACCCCACCGCGCGGATCTAGATACTGTAACAGCGCGCGCGTGAGTAAGGTCAGGATCGCCTGATGTATCTCGGTTGGCATCGGGAGAACCTCGATTTCGCCATCGTCGTACTCGATCAACCGCCTGGCGCGAGCGGTCAACCAGATATACTCGTTCGCGCCCCAACCACCCTGTCGTGGCAGGATATCGAGGAGCATCGCTTGATATTCGCGCTGCGAGGTTGCCATCGTTGCTCGCTCCTTCGCTGAAGCCTCGCGGGGTCGGGGCGCGGATCAGCGCGAGGTCGGCGTCGGGCCGGGGGTGCCAGGCAAGCCGGGGAGGGTCGCGGGGGCGGCGGTGACATCGATCTGCCGGACCCAGCCCACGTCGCCGCGCTCGGTCTGGAAACGCATCCAGATCAGTTCGCCCGCCTGCTCCTGTTCATCGAGGAATTGCAGCCGTGTGCCGGGCGCGATCAGCGCCATCCGCGCCGACGCCGCGCTCGGGCCAGCGCGCAAATTCACCTGCTGACCGTAATCGACGACGACATGGGTCGCCCGGAAACTCGGGGTGGCGGAGGCACGCGCCGTCCCGGCGAGGCCCAACACCGTCGGGGTCGGGGTATTCGCCACGGGCGGGGGGGCGGTCGGGATCGCGCCCGCGACGATCGCCCCGCCGCCGGGTGTCGCGGTAGGCGTACCGGCGCGCGGCGACACGATGACCCGCGCGACCGGCGAGGCGTAGGAGACACCGCTGCGCCCCGCGAAATCGGAGAAGAACGGGTCGAGGCGGAAGAAGAGCCAGGTGAACGAGGCGATCAGCAGCCCGACGACGAGCGCCATCGAAACGCCGACCATCATGCCGCTGCGCCGGTTGTTCTGCTTGAGCCGTTCGTTCAGCCCGGTCCGATCGACTATCCGGCTCATCCTCGCTCGCCCTGCTTTCGCATCGTGGTCTTCGCAATACACGCCAGTATACCATCGCTCCATGAGCCGGATCGCCCGCCTTGCGCCTGTGGCATACTTCCTGGCGACCCGGCTGGCGGGTGCAGGACAGGCAGGGCGGGCGGCGCGACAGAAGGGATATTCATGCTACGGGGGCTACGGGGGCTACGGCGGCGGATCAACGAGTCGCGCATCGCGCCGCGCGATCTCCTCACCTTCCGGGTCCAGGCGGTGTCGCCGCACCCCGAAGAGCCCGAGGCCGATGAGCACTATCGCCCGCCGCTGATCGTCAGCGCCACGCCGGAACCGGACGCGGGGATCACGCCCGAGCGGTTCGCGATCGGCGCGCTCCTCTTCGTCGAGTGGGCCAACGAGCGCCTGAACGATCGGATGCTGGCGCTGCGCCTGCAAGCGCTGATCCCCCGCCTGCGGCTCGCGGTGCGCCAGGGCAGCGTCGTCACGGCGCGCTACGCCGAGCACCGCGCCCGGCAACAGGAACGCTACTTCCATCACCGCGAAGCCGCGACCTACGAGGTGGCGATTCACAGCGAGGAGACCGGCCTCTATCTCGCGGTGAAGCGACGTGTGGTCGATGGCCCCTGGCAGGCGGACAAGACCCTCCTCGAAGCGGCGACGCTCGCCCCGTACGAGGCGCTGCTGCGCCTGGCCCCCCCGCAGAGCGCCCAACTCCTCGCCTGGTTGGAGCGGGCTACGACGGCATGGCTTGCGGAGCGGGACGCCGCCTTCCCGCTCGTGGAGTGGGCGGAAACCGGACACCTCGGCGAACCGGGCGGCGATGCCTGAACGCATCCGTGGGGAACGACAAGCCGGTGGGGATCAGTCGCCCGGGCGTTCGTACGCCGCGCAGAGCATCCCGAAGTAGGTCGGCACCTCGTACGAGAGGAGTTCGCCCCGGAAACCTTGTCCGGCGATCGCGCCGTGCAGATTGAGCATCTGCCAGAGGGCGTCGATCTTCGCGCGCTCGACCCACGCCGGATCGCAGTGCAGGAGCCGCCCCAGATCCTGCTCGCGCACCACGGCACAGGCGAGCGCGTCGAACTCGGCGGCGGCGGGGTCGAAGCCATACGGCCCGTTCGGGTCGTGGGCGTGGCCGAGATCGGCGCTGGCGATGAAGGCGATCCGCCGCCCGATGCGCTCGGCGGCGACCCGCACCGCCTCGCCGAGGCGCGGGAAGAGCGCCCAGTCGAGCTCCCAGGTCGGGCAAAGGACAACCACCTGTGGCCTCGGCGTGTACGAGCGCCCCATGAACCAGAATGGGATCGTCGCGCCCCAATCGAGATCCAGGCAGATCGTCGGGTCGCCGGGGATGCCGGGGGTGATCGGCACGACCGGCACGCCCAGTTCGGCCCCCGCCGCCACGATCGCCGCGTTGAGCGCCCGGTCGACGCGGAACTCGACCGTGGCCCGGCGCAGCCCGCCGAGTTCCCCCGCAACCCGCCCGCTATCGAGGGTCGAGAAGGCAGCGGGTTCGCGCATCCCGTGGGGGGTCACCAGCACGATCGTCTCGGGGCGGTAGGCTTCCATGCGTCGCCCTAGCTCCGCCATCGCCGCCCGCGTCGCCGGGGCCGTGCCCGCGTCGACACCGCCGGTGCCGGGGACGAGCATCCCCCCGTGGGAGGCGATACACCCGAATACGATCCCGCCCATGCCCGTTCCTCCGCTCGTGCGTACCAGCCCATATTCCGCCGGTCACTGTACGGCGCTCACCCGTCCCAGTCAATGTGTGCGTGCGTCCGAACGCGGGGGATACATCGATACGCACAGGTTGACAACGACGCCCTTTTCCGTTGTAATGTCGCCACCGGCGCGTCCGACGCGCTGTGAAGGAGAAGGACGCCCGCCGTGCGAGCGGTTCGGGCGAGCGAAAGGGACTTTCCTGTGACATACGTCATCACAGAACCGTGCAAGGGCGTCAAGGATGCCTCGTGCGTCGAGGTCTGCCCGGTGGATTGCATCCACTCCGACGACGATCAGGACATGTACTTCATCGATCCCGAAGAGTGCATCGACTGCGGTGCCTGCGAGTCGGTTTGCCCCGTCAACGCGATCTACTACGAGGAAGATACCCCGGAAGAGTGGAAAGAGTACATCGCGATCAACGCGAACTATTTTAAGAAGTAACGCACCATCGCGCCCCATGAGCGACGGCCCCGGCATCCGATACGCCGGGGCCGTCGCCATTCCCTCCGACATTGTCGAGCGAGCGGGGTAATGGGGCGGTCGCAGCGCCCGTGGCGGTTCCACCGCGTGCTATACTTGCGCGCCAACACAGGGTACAACGAGCGTGTGCGCGATACCCTCGCAAGAGCGAGCGCCCGCAACGATCCGGCAGGCGCGCGGGGTAGCCTGCGGCGCGGCGATCGGGCATGTGGCAATAATTGGCGTGGAGGAATGCGGTGAAAGTTACGATCATGCAGGAGCAGTTGCAGAAGGGACTGGGGCATGTGTCGCGCGCTGTCGCCACGAAGACATCGCTGCCGGTGCTCGGGAATATCCTGCTCGCGACCGAGCAGGGGCAACTGAAACTCGCCGCGACCAATCTGGAAGTCGGCATCACCTGCTGGGTCGATTGCTCGATCGAGGAGGAAGGGGCCGTGACCGTCCCGGCCCGCCTGCTGACCGACTTCGTCGCCAATCTCCCGAACGAGTCGATCAAGCTCGAACTCGATCGCCGCAATCTGGCGCTCCACGTCCGCGCCGCCCGCTCCAAAGCGACCGTCCGTGGGATCGATGCCGAGGACTTCCCGGCGATCCCGACCGTGGAGGGGAAGCCGACCGCGCTGATCGCCCCCGACATCCTGCGCGAGGCGATCGGGCAGGTCGTCTTCGCGGCGGCGGTCGATGAGAGCCGCCCGGTCCTCGCCGGGGTCCACCTCCGCTTCGCGGGCGACCGTCTCACCCTCTCCGCCGCCGATGGCTTCCGCATGGCCGTGCGCGAGGCCGAACTCGTGGGGGCCGCCGCCGAAGAGGTGTCGATCATCGTCCCGGCCAGGGCGCTCAACGAGCTCTCGCGCGCCATCAGCGACGCCACCGATCCGGTCGAGATCGTGGTGACGCGCGGGCGCAATCAACTCCTCTGCCGCACCGGCAACATCGAATTCCTCTCCCGCCTGATCGACGGCTCCTTCCCCGATTGGCGGCAGATCGTACCGACCGGCTACAACACGCGCACCGTCCTCGGGCGGCAACAGTTGTTGGAGGCGACCAAGCTCGCGTCGTACTTCGCGCGCGACAACAACGACGTCATCAAGCTCTCGATCAAGCCCGGCGACGGGCAGTACGCCCCCGGCAGCCTGACGATCAGCGCCAACGCCGCCGAGGTGGGCGACAACACCAGCGATGTCGATGCCGCCGTGGAAGGACCGGAGGCGCAGATCGCCTTCAACGTCCGCTACCTCAACGACGTGCTCAGCGCGCTGAAGACGCCGCAGGTGGCGCTGGAGATGCAGAACTCGGCCAGTGCCGGGGTGATCCGCCCGGTCGGCAATAACGACAGCACCCACGTCATCATGCCGATGCACCTGGCGTCGTATTAGCAAGTCGGCAGTCCGTGGTCCGTAGTCCGTAGAAGGGTCCGTTGACGGGCATTGCTTCTTATCGGCACCGCGCTACCACTACGGACCACGGACTACCGACTACCAACTACCAACTACCGAAGGCTCCGATGCAGCAGATCGCGATCGTCCTCGGCCTGCTCGCGGCGGTGGCCGGGGCTATCCCGCTCGCCGCCCGCCTGAACATCGCCTACCCGATCGTGCTCGTCCTCGGTGGCCTCGCGCTCGGCTTCATCCCGGTCGTGCCGAACGTCGCGCTCGATCCAGAACTCGTCCTGCTCGTCTTCCTCCCCCCGCTCCTCTATTGGGAGGCGGTCAACACCTCCTGGCGCGATTTCCGAGCGAATATCCGCCCGATCGGTTCCCTAGCGATCGGGCTGGTGATCGGCACGACCGGCGGCGTCGCGCTCGTCGGCCACTACCTGCTCGATCTGCCGTGGGCGGTCGCCTTCATCCTCGGCGCGGTCGTCTCCCCGACCGATGCGGTCGCCGCCACCGCCATCGCCTCGCGCCTCGGCGTGCCACAACGGATCATCACGATCATCGCGGGCGAGAGCCTAGTACTACAGTGGTAGTTGGGATAGAATGCCCGCCGTGCGATGAAAGCGGAGGGGGACGATGACGGCGATCACGGCGTGGACCGAGGACTTTACCACCCTGGTGGCACGGATCGGCCCGCGGTTCG
>JAABUU010005735.1_pt1 | contig 13730 bp, 13 predicted proteins | sample 5559301 | NCBI WGS metagenome assembly JAABUU01 (sample SAMN10711884, study PRJNA513360) | rock metagenome | isolation source: Antarctica rocks | place: Antarctica: Victoria Land, Richard Nunatak white | reverse complement strand
CCCGTCATGGTCAGGAACACGCGTGGGTGGCGCGACAGGTAGCAATAGCGCAGGATCATCGTGGCTCCCTCCTCTCTCTCCCTCTCACTATACCCGCTCAGGCGTTATTGCTAAGATGAACTAATGGGCCAAGCCGGTTCCTGTGCCCGCGCCGCAGGGTTGATCTGGATGATCGCCTCGATCAGCTCCTCCAGCGCCATGTCGGCCAGCGAGGTCAGGCGCAGGTCGGCGTGGTCGAGTGGGAGCTGGACGGTGAGTGGGTTGGGCACCGCGACGCACAGGACGCCGGCGCCCTTCGCCGCCGCGAGTCCGTTGGGCGAATCCTCGAAGGCGATCACCTCGTCGGGCCGCAGATGCAACAGCGCCAGCGCGGCGCGGTACACCGCCGGGTCCGGTTTCGCCCGGCCCACGTCGTCGGCACACGCCAGGGCCGTGATGTGGGGACGCAGGCCCAACCGTGTGAGGTGCCCCTATGCCACGCCCTCTTCCCGACGGCCCGTCTTGGTTATTCATCGGCGCTCCCCGTCGATCCCGCGCGTACCACGAGGAAGGCGTTGTCGTCCCGCCCGATCTATTCCCGTCGCGTCGCGCAAGTATGGCATCATCCTATCGACAACCTTCGGCCATGTGAACTTGTCGATAGCCTTTCGATAGCCGCGCTCTCCCATGCGTGCCATGAGCGTGGGACGCTCGAACAAGTCGATGACGTGCGCGGCCAAAGCCTTATGATCGTCCACGGGCACGAGATACCCCGTGTCGCCGTCTCCGATTACCTCCGGCACACCCCCTGTGTTGGAGCCGATACAGGGCAGTTGAAAGGCCATCGCCTCGGCAAGCACATGACCGAAAGCCTCCGCGCGCGTCGGCAGGACAAAGAGACTCGCTTGCCGATAAAGCGCGCTCATTTCACCCTTGTTTCCTATAGGACCCCGGATATCCAAACCGGGTACACGCGCCGCGCGATAGTCCCCTGGGTCACCGACGACGATCGCCCGACACTCAGGGAAGCGGGCGTGGATCAAGGGCAATGCCCGGGCGAGGACATCGACTCCTTTACGCGTATAATCGTTCCCCGCCAGCAATAAGACGGGCGCGTCATATTTTTTGTGCACCTTGGTCGGTATCACGTCTAGGTTTATGCCGGCCCATGTTGTCACAACTTTGTTCGCGCTGACACCGTAATCATCGATGAGCGATTGGCGCACCTTGTCTGTAAAGGCGAAGGCATAGGCCGCGTTCCTAATCAAATCCCCTTGCGCCCTATCGATGCCTTGGCGGATACGAGGGGGCGCCCATTCCGGATACTCACGGACGCTCAATGCCGTGGTCCAATCGTTATACACGCAGTACGGGACAGTACTGGGATAGCGATCTGTCGGAGAGAAGAAAAACTCCCACTGGAAGATCACGTCGATCTCCCCGCGCCGACGGTCGATCTCCCGACGACATAGGCGACTCTTAGCCAGGAAGAGTGGCCGATGGCGTTTGTACGACCGTCGCCAGACATCCGGGTTGTCAGTGAACGTAGCCAGGCGGGAGAGACCTTTGCGCAATGGAGAAGGGTCCGGTTGGTAGAGGCTGACGAGGTCGACACGCGTCGCGAGTTCTTGAAACAGATAGTGCATCGCGCCGCCGACACCCGTCGCCGCCGTATGATATTCAGCCTCCGAGGAGGCGAGGCCAATGACACGCATGATCCATCCTCCAGCCGCTAGTGCGGAAAGAATTAGAGGGTAAAGTTTGACGTGGCCTGTATCCCGCTCGATCGCGCAGTCGGCGCTCGTTTACCATGCGACCCCAGTCGCAGGCCCAACGTCGATCGAGCCAACCCATCCGAGACATCAGTAGGCGCGCGATAATCCACCATCCACCCCCTCAGGGTATCGCCTGCGGTTCGCCCCAGAGGAGCAGGCAAAAGGCTAGGGCTGTCAAGGTCGCACAGGCAAAAAAGACCGACCGATATCCCCAAAGCTCGGCGACGCTGCCAGCTATGAGCCCCACCGTGATCGAACCGACACGGGTCGTATTGGTGTATAACGTTGTGGCAGCGCCGGGCTGGCCCGGCAGGAAATCCTGAAAATAGCTGATACCTATCCCCATGGAAACGGCGACGAAAGCAGCATTGAGCCCTTGGGCCACGATGATCTGCCACGTCGCGGACACGGACCCGACCACAATGAAGTATGCGGCACCGAGAAGCGTCCCAAGCCGAATCAAGACCAGTTTGTCGAGCTTGATCGTTGCCATCCCAAAAGCAAGCATGAAGGGAATCTCCAGGGCGGCACTAGTACCGAAGATTACTCCGACATCGGATGCGGGCCACGCGAGGGTGTGGGTAAGGAAAAGCGGGAGGTTGATGACGCCGCCTGTATTCGCCGCCTGTAAGGCGACGAAGGCACCGGTCGACGCCCCAATATCTCGGCGGAGGAGGGCGTGAATGCCGACCGGAGGACTCTGCGGGTCACGAACGGAGCGACATGGCCGTAAGAACAAAAAAATCAAGAGCGCCGCAAGGCCGTAACTACCGGCCACGGCCAAGAACAAGCCCGTAAACCCCACGCGCTGTAGGAGCAGAGCCCCGATAGCGGGGCCGATGACCCAGGCTACAGAGAAGAAGGTACGCAAAATACTAATGGCGAAAGGAGCACTACGGCTATGCGCCCGCGCGGCCGACTGTCGCGCGTAGGCAAACAGTTGAGGGATAGCGGCCGACGCAACGGCAATGAAAAGGACGGAGATGAGGAGTAAAGCCCCGTAGTGGCGGATGACGGCAAATAGCGTGTAGCCGCATACGGCGGCAAGGGTTGCGAACAGCAAGATCCATCGACGATCAGCGTGTGCATCCGATGCTCTACCCAAAATCGTGCTCACCACAATGCCGGAAAGAGCGGTGGCGGACAAGAAGATACCTAAGGACAGCGGTGTCATACCAACGGCGGTGATAGCAAACAATGGGAGGAAGGGGTTGGTTAGAGCGGTAGCGAATCCGATCATGGTAGTCGCTAGGACGAGAGTCGAATAACCAGGGATCGCCATCCATGACGCCGACCACCTCATCCATAACTGCGCGCGTTGCGATGTTCGAATCTTCCCCTCCTGTGACATAGACAGGTCGCCTCCTGCGTGGTACCCATACGCCTCAGTCCAGTATGGGACATACGAATGTAGTTGTGGACGCTAGTTTTCGCTAACCAGAGGGCAATCGGGAGGGCTTTGGTAGGATAGGGGTGCTGAAACCATATCGCCCGGAAGGAGCCTCCCGATGCCACCCGCAGTCTATCGCATGATGACCCTCCTGTGCAGCCTCGTCGTGACCCTGCCCATCGGGACAAACCTGGGCCTGTTGCACCTGCTGTGGATGCTGGTGAACGGGCAGTTGCGCGGCGCGCGGGGGGCGGTGATCCCCGGCTTGAGTGCGTGCGGGCTCTCGGAGCGGTCCGTGCGCCGGGCGTGGGCGGCGCGGGGGCAGGGGACGTGGGCGTGCGAGCAGCTGCTGGCGCGCCAAGCCGAGGCTGTCGCGCGGGACTACGACAACGAAGGGGCGTGGGGGCAGACCTGCGCCGCGCTCCCCGACGATACTCTCAACTTCCAGCACGACCCGCTGACCTGCGCGGTCGCCCTAGGCTGGGATGGGGTGATGATCGAGCAGGCGCGCGTCAGCGCGGAGATGCGCGAGGGCTGGCTGTACGAACGGGTCGACGAGGGCGGCCAAGCCATGCGCATCGTCATCGCTGTTGACGGCGCACGCTTCAACGAGTTGTGGCTTCGGCTGGTGACGGCATAACTGCTATCTCGTCCTCGTCCCAGCCGATCATACCTCCAAGGGAGCCTGCTATCCCTCCCATCGTTATTTTCACCCCAGGGTTCCTCGCGCTGCGGCGCGACCAGCGGCCATGAAAATTGTGCCGGCGACACGACTGCGGGCAGCTATTTTCAGGTGAGCCGAGGGCGGCGACGAGGGGCTATACTGGGGCCAGGGCGGCTGGTCCGGGGAGGCATTTGGGGCAAATGTGGACTCACTACGGGTTATGCTCGTTGGCGCTCGCAAACCCTACGCTCGACGAGCGAGCAATCGCGCAGCGATTGTGTACTGAGTACATACACTTTGCCCACCAGGGCCGCCGATTTCGTAGGGGTACCAAGATCACCGACGAGGAGGACGAGGGAATGCTTATTCGTGAAGCGCGATCAACGGATGTACAGGCGCTCGCCTACGTCCATGTTGCGAGCTGGCAGACGACCTATCCAGGCCTCCTACCAGATACCACCCTGGCTCGCTTCACACTAGAGCAGCGCGTTCAGATGTGGGCCGGGATCTTGCGTGCTTCGGATGAGAAGAGTTGTGTCTTTGTGGCCGAGGAGGCCGAGGAGGTTGTGGGCTTTGCCTCCGGAGGGCCAGAGCGCACCGGCGACCCTGTGTACACAGGTGAACTTTATGCCATCTATCTCCTGGCGACCGCGCAGGGCCGTGGTGTGGGCCGTGCTCTCTTTACATCGGTTGCCGATGCGCTGGTAGGGCAAGACCGAAGAGCCCTCCTTGTCTGGGTACTGGACACCAATCCCGCGTGTCGATTCTACGAGGCGCTGGGTGGAGTGCGCGTGCGAACAAAGCAGGAAGAATTCGATGGAGTTCCCCTGACCGAAGTCGCTTATGGTTGGGCTGACACAGGTCCGCTATTGGCCCGTCGCTAAGATCCTGACGAAACGCTACAACGTCCCGGATAACTAGCGATTGGGGGGGACACTACGACAGGAACTGCGCGACCAAGGAGTCGCTAATCCGTCCCACCGCCGCGCCGTACTGCTCCCGCGACACGTCGCTCGCCTCCATCTGGCCTTGGTGAGATTTGATGCGGTAGTGCAGGTGGTCGAAGAACTTGAGATGCGCCATCCAGACCTCCCGCCGTTCGCGTACTGTCGGGTCGGACCGGTGAGCCTGATATGCTTGGAGGTACGCGTCGAGGCGGTCCCTGGTCAAGGCGATTTGCCAGGGAGGATTGGCGATGTCCCATCCGACCTGTGCGACATCCAGGGCTGGGTCCCCCCAGACCATCCACTCCCAGTCGATGTAGTGCACCTCGCCCTGATCAAAGAGGATATTAGGCACACACGGATCGCCGTGGACGAGGGAGAAAGCGGGCAGGCTGGTGAAGAGGTTGTTGTGCGCGTCGATGTACGCGTCGAGCCGCAGGACAAGCCGCGCCACGACGTCGATCTCGAAGAGGTACGGGTATGCTGCTTTCCAGTAATCGAGACTTTCGTGGAACCGCTGGTGCATATCGAACGGCCGTTCTTGCTCCTCCCCGATGGAGCCCCAGTACGGGACCTGATGGTGGTGCAGGCGCGCCAACGTGGCGGCGTGCGCCCGCAGATCCTCGACCGACCAGTCCGCGCGTGGCTCGCCGGGCACGAACGACAGGATGGCACACGGGTAGGACACCTCTCTCCGCGACGTATCCAGGTAGAGCGGCGTTGGCCCGACCCCTGCCGGGAGCAGGGTGAGCGCCCCGAACTCGCGCGCGAGATGGGCCTCCGCGTCGGGACGGTAGGCCAACCTGGCCGTGAACCTCTGTCGTCCGTTTACGTCCACGCGCAGGCTCAGGTTGCTCTCACCGACGCCCAGCGTGGTCGTCGTCAGTGCGTCGATCGGGTCGGTGATACCGAGCGCCGCGCGGTTCGCGCGGAACAGGCGAGCCAGCCCATCGTGGTACGGCCGCGCGTCGGCGCCCATGGATTGTGCATCAGTCATTGAGGGTCCTCCCGTAGAGCGCGTCGAGGTGCCGGGCGTCGAGGAAGCCCTGCGCGGTGCCCGCTTCCCCGATCTTGTACGACGCAAAGGGGAAGTCGTCGACTCGCAGCGTCGTCTCGATATTGCCCACTCCTGCGACAACGATGGCCGCCATCTACTCGTCCCCTCCCCATCCGTGCACGACGAGATTGTGGGCGACGGGACGGAGCGACCCGTGAGGCGGCGCGAAACCGACGCCCAGGGCCGTGCCGAGCATGATGACGGCGGTGGATTCCGCGCCGGCATAGGTCCGCGCCGCCGTCGTCCCGTCGTGGATGAGCGTGACGTCGAGTGATCGGCCCAGCTGCTGGCTGACCTGACGCCCGAGCCAGCGCGCCGCGTTGTCGGAGAGTCTGTACATCTGTGAGTATGGTACCCCTTGTCGTGGCAGCGGCTGGCCGTCCATTTCGTAGCTGGCGATGCTGGCGACGAACAGGGGGGCGAGAGTGCTGTCGGGGATGGCGACGCTCCGCCGGGTATCGACCATCACGGCCACCAAACGGCCGGCCAGGTCGCGCACCTGCTCGATCGTCAGGTCGTCGCCATTCGCGCAAAACGTCTCCGGCGCGGGCAGGGACGGCAGCAGGCGAAGCGCCGCCAGTTCGCCCCCGTCGTAGAGGGCGAGTGCCCGCTTAATGGCGCTCTGTCCGACATCGAAGACGAGCGCTGCCCTACCCGCTTGCGGTACGCTACGCGCGGCGCCAATCAGCGGGAGGAGCGACGGGTGGGCAGCCAGATGGAGGGCGCACGCGTGCGCCTCGTCCTCCGTGAGCAGCGCCACCGCATGGTGGCGGATGCCCTCCCCGAGCGGGTCGGTCGCGAGGCCGCCCCCCAGCCAGATCGCGTCGATGCCGGCCCAATACTGCCAATACGTGTCGTCCCAGTCCGGGCGCGCCCGGCGGTTGATCGCGTCGCCGCGCTTCAACGTCAGGATGAGCGCCCCCAAGGATCGGCCGAAACGGCGCACGATGGCATCGGCCGCGCGTCGGACGTGCGGGGCGTCGGTCACGACGCAGCGCGCGAAGGCGGGCAGCAGGTCCGTGTCGGCCGCGGTGCGCAACACATCCAGACCCAGGGCACCGGCGTGTTGCCGCACATCCTCGGCCAGTGTCCGAGCCGCCAGGAGATCATAGGAGGTTTTACCTCGGATGGAGTCCTCCAGCACGATGCCGGGCAGATCGACGATGCGGACGCGATTGAGCGAGGCGCTGGGCGTGAGGCGTTCAGGATCGAGTGAGATAAGCGTATTCCTTGTTTATCCGGGGCGTTGTTGGGTGGTGGACCTGTCCTCAATAACCGGGGTATGAGGACAGGTAGCATCCCGTCAAGATTAGCGACAGGTCTATCCTTTGCCACTTTTTCTCACGAGGACGACCCCTTATATCCTAGCCTATCTCTCATGTCTCTCGCGCAGGTGCGAGGCTCTGTGACGCCGTAGGAAAGACATAGGGAAGGGGCGTGGAGTCGGGGGCCTCGACTCTACGCCCCTTAGACGGCCTTGTAGCGGCCCTGAGCGTCTGTGGCTAGCGATCCGGCACGGCAACCGAGAAAAGAGCATCAGCCGCCTTTGCGTCGGGCTCCTCCGTCACGTCGGCGCTCTCGCCCCCCCATCGCCTCGTCGCCGTCCGAGTCGTCCGGCTCGTCGTCGTCGAGCGCGTCGTCGAACTCCGGGGCCTCCAGGGGGTCGCCTGGGCGTTCCGGGCCGAGCGGGGATCCAGCGCCGGCGTGCGGCCCTTGACCTCGGGATCGTTGTCGTAGCGGCGCTGGGTGAGGCGCGCGGCGAGCTTCTGCGGCATCTTCACCAGCAGTTCGTCCTCCCGGATGTGCATCACCTCGTCGGGCGTCAGGAGCGCGCGCTTGGTCTCCGAATTGTGACGTGCCGCCACGGTCGTAGGGAACTGGCCCCGTTTGTTGGAGACTCCTTTCATCATGCGAAAACGCGCGTTCCCGCCTTTTAGAACCAGCGATCCCGCTCGCGGTTGGCACTCCGGGCCGCCTCGCCCCGCGCGCGCTCCACATCCGGGTCCAGGAGCACGTAGCGCGTCGTGCGCTCGGCGTAGTCGTACACATGGCCGCGCTTGTGCTCCTCGATGCGCGGGCTGCCCTCCTGAATCGCCCGCATCAAGTCCTCCTTACCCGCCTCGGGGTGCGCCCGTGCCACGTCGCGCGTCACCATCCAGTCGAGGCGGTGCAGGTCTGTCAGATTGGCATTGGGATACCGCTCCAAGAGGCGTTGTGCCCGGTGCGCGTACTCGCGACCCAGGGGCGACACAGGGCCGGCCCCTGCCGGGGACCGGGAGAAAGCGACCCGCTGCCCGGCCCGCTCCCCCGGCGACTCCACATCCGCCGTGGTGCGGTCGGTCGCGGCGCGTCGCCCCTGCGCGGCCTGCTCCCGCGCTCGGGCGAGGATCGCCGGCGCGTCCGCCGCTCGAGCGCGGGCGGCGTCGCGCAGCGTGGCGTAGGGGTAGCGGCCGTCGGGCTGTCGGTGCTCCTCCTTCCGATTGGTGAAGCCGGCTAACCGCCCCATGTGCCGCCAATTAGCGCTGCTCAGGTCGCCTCCGTACCGCTCGGCTAGCGCGCGCGCCACGGCCGTCCCCTCCTCTTTCGAGAGGGGCGCGTCCGACACGCGCACCCACGCCTGTAGATTGCTGGGGCTGGTCTCGACGACGACAGCGGGCGTGTAGCCCTCGGCGTGCATTCGCTCCACCGTCGCGGCCGGTACGTCGTCGATCAGGTAGAGCCCGCTGCTCCCGCTGGGTCGGATGTAGATGTCGCGGCCGTTGGCGTTCATCCCCTTGAACCATCCGACCGAGGCCTCGACCTGCGCGGACGTCCACTCCCGCCGCAGCAGCATGGCGTCGTTCTGGCGGTCGTACACGCCGACATCGTACCGTTCCGCGCCCATGCCGACGAGCTGCGCCCGGACCGCCGCAGTCGTGCGCTCTCCCCCGCCCTTCCGCGCCCAGTTCGTCGCGGCTGGCACCGGCGGTGCCGGCGTCATCCCCTCCGTCCTGTCCATTGGCTCGGCCGGCCGCTCCTGTGGCTCGTCTGGTACGGGAGCCGGCCCGCGCGGGTCGAGCGCGGCCAGTTCGGCGCGTAGATGGGGCCGGGTGCCCAACTCCCGGCCCACGTCCACCCGCCTGATGCTTTCCAGGTGCTCCACCTGCGCCGCCAGCGTCGCGCCGACCGGCCGCCCCGCGGCGTCAACGAACCCGTAGCGCAGGCCGTCGTCCGGGTGAACCCCCAGCGGAGCGCGTACCGTCGGCTGCGCGGCCTAGTCGCGCGCCGGGCGTGGATACACCTCGACCTCCTGGCCCCGCGTCGCCATGCGCAGGAGCGCGTGCAGGTCCTCTAACGGCACGGGCGCGGCTGTGAAGACCCAGAGGCGCCCGCCCTGGGGCGCGCGCTCCACGGCCGCGTCGATGCCTTGCAGGGCCAGCCGCTGCCGCGCCTCCTGCAACGCGGCGATGCCGTCCTCCGGTGCCTGGTAGGGCTGGCCGTCGTCGTCGTAGGCCGTCCTGTACCCCGCGTGCGCGACGAGGCCGACCGTGGCGCGGTCCTGGCCATCCCTGAGATAGAGACTGATGGAGGCCTCGCCCCGGAGGTGACGCGTGACCTCCTCCAGGGTGAGCGGCCCGACTTGGCCGAACCGTTCCATGTAGATGCCGGCCGTTGTCCGTTGATACGTCGTTCGTTCCGCTGTGACCATGATGTACACCTTCGCGTTTACGCTGGGGCCGGTGACGCCGGCCGTCTCCGTGCCGCCCTATGGCGAGAAAAGGTAAGGGGTTGTACGCTACGAAAGGCCGTACCGCTGGGAAGAGGAGCATGAGCAATGACTGAAGGCCAGCAGACAACACGATTCGACTGGACGGTGCTGTTGATCGGCGGCAGCTCGGCTATCGGCAAGACCACAATCGCCCGTCACCTCGGTCAGCGGCTCGGCGTCTCCGTCATCCCAGCCGATGATATTCGCCTTGCCATCCAGCAGATGATCTCCCCCGCGCAGGAGCCCGCACTGCACTACTTCTACACCGACCCGCACATCTGGCAACGCGCGCCCGACGTGTTGCGCGACGCGTTCATCGCGATCAGCGACGCCGTATCCCCTGCTCTTGAGAGCGTCGTAGCCCACCATGTCGTCGTCCCCGAGGTCGGCCCGATCATCATGGAAGGGGACAATGTTCTCCCCGCCATGGCCGCGCGGCGGCGTTTCTCCGACATCAACCACTTCGCGGGCCTGGAACGCGGCGACCGCGTGCGGGCCGTGTTCCTGGTGGAACCGGACGAGGATGCCCTGATGGACAATGCGCGCGCGCGCGGTCGCGGCTTCCCTGATCTACCTCTTGAGGAGCAGCGTACGATCATCCGGGCGAGCTGGCTGTATGGACAGTGGCTGCGCCACGAAGCCCAGACGCATGGACTGCCCGTGGTGCCGGTCCGCCCGTGGGTCACCGTGGCTGATCGCATCCTCGCCCTGCTGGGATAATCGCATCGTCGGGGAACACCATGCCCCGCGTTAGGTCTAGCCAACGGCCATCTCGTCACGCCAATCGTCCATCTCCTCGTCGAGCCAATCCCGCTCGGTGGTCCAGGGAGCCGCCGGGACCGGCACCGTGGCCGGGACCGGCGCCGCGCCCTCCCGCCGCTTGCGCTTGATCCCCTGGAGTTGCGCACCCAGGGGCGGGGCGGATCGCGCGGCCTGGTCGCCGTCCGCCGTCATCTTTGCCGTCGCGGCCGTCGCCGGCGTCGTCCGTTTCGTCGGCGCGGTCGTGGTCGTGGTAGCGATATTGAAGGCCACGACCGGGGGCGTGAGCGGCGTCGCGCGCGACGGCCCCGCCGGTGGCACGGTCGCGCCGTCCGGCAGCCGTAGCAGCCCCAGCCGCCGCAGGCGCGTCGGGAATAGTCCCAGCCGCTTGCTGTACCACCGCACCTGCGTCACCACCGCCGGCGGCCTGTTCCCGGAGAGCAGGAGGAGCTTATTCGTCGCCATCCGCGTGACCTCGCCCGGCGTCAGCAGCGGCCGGCTCGTCTCGCTGTAGCCTTGGTTGCCGTGGTCCACCAGGACGGCCCCGCGCTTGCGGCTGGCCCCGGCGTTGGCCGCGAGCACCGTCGCCGTGCCCGTTTGGTCGGAGAACCACTTGGCGTCCTCGTCCGTCGTCTTGGCCAGCGCGATCTTCACGTTGCAGGCTTCCAGGATGATCTTCATGCCCGCGTCGTCGTAGAGCTTCTTGAGCTGCGCTAGGCTCTGTACCGCCAGGATGAAGCCCATGCCCGCCGAGCGCACCGTCGTCATCCACGTCGGGAAGTTGTAAATCTGGCCGAGATTGCCGAACTCATCCAAATACCCGAGGATCGCGCGCGGGAGGACGCCGCCCGGCGAGCGGTCGGCGATCTCGATGACCGCGTTGAACATTTGCGTGAAGAAACAGGCCGTCAGGGGCTTCAACTCCTGACTCATGCGCCGGTCGAGCACCAGGTAGAGCGCGATCGGCTCCTCGTCGAGCGACGCCATCGCCGCGAAGTCGATATCGTTGCGGCCCGTGGTCGCCTGCACGCGCGGGTCGGCCATGAGCTGGAAGCGCAGCGGCAGCTCCACGAAGATCGAGCCTTGCAGCTTCTCGTTGCGCTCCAGGTCGGCCGCGCAGCCGTCCATGGCCTCCTTCACGTCCTTGTGGGGGCTGTCCGTCAGCGCGCTCATGATCTTCGCACTGCCCAGCATCAGGAACTTGCGGACGTGCGTGAGCGTCGCGTCCCCCTCCTGGCCCTCCATCGTGGCGTTGAGATGCAGCACGACGGCGGTGATGAGGTACTTGGCCGCCGAGTCCCAGAACGGCTCGTTGCTGCTCTGGCCGGTATTGGCGATCCACGTCTGCGCGAATACCTGGGCGTCAAGCGCGGTCGTGATGTGCGCGAGCGGGTTGTAGCCCACGCTCGTCCCCGGCGACACGAGGTTGAGCACCTGGCAGCGATGGTGCCGGCTCATCGCCGCGTAGGTGCGCTCGGTCAACTCCCCTTTGAGGTCGGTCACGACGATGCTGCGCACGCCGCGTAACCGCCGGCGTTGCAGCCGGCGCGCGGCCCGGTTCAGTGCCCCGGCCGCGATCCGCCGGTCGAGGCGCGCATGCCCGCCGTCGCCGTCGCCGTCGCCCTGGTCACCCGTGCTCGTCGTCACGCGCGCCGGCGGCGACGCCAGCAGGGCCGCGCGCCACCGCCGTAGACGCTCGATCAGCCGCTTGCCCCGGCCCGGCCCACGCTCGGCCAGCAGGTTGGTGATGAACAGACCAACCGACTTGCCGGCGCGCGGCGGCCCAACGACGAGGGTGCTTTGATATTGCTCCAACCCGCGCAGGGCCAGCAGCTTGCCGTTGAGCTTACCCAGGATGATCTGCGCGTCGCGGCGCGTCGGCGTCAGCTCGCGCAGGTCGCGCCACGTCGCCAGCATCGCCCCGCCCAATGCCTTCGACGGCTTAAGCTTCGCCATGCCCGTCGTCACGTACCACAGTGGCCGCGACAGTAGCAGCACCAGTAGCAGGAGCGCGCCGCCCAATTCGCCCATCACACTCAGGCGCAGCAGGGCCATGTCCTTGCCCGCCCTGTGGATGCGCGCGTATTGCCGCTCCGAGTCACGCGTCCAGTCGCCCCAGCTCACCAGGCGTGGCGACACCTGGGCCTGCCCCCCCTTGGGCATGCTGTAGAACCCCCCCGCGCCGCGGTTGTGGGCCTTGAGGTAGGCGCCCAGGTAGATGCCGGCGTCCTCGGCCGGCCACGCCGCCGCGACGTAGGCCTGATGGTAGCGCGTCGTCGCCTCCCGCACGCCCCGCTGATACCAACCGCCCGGCCCCAGCGCCACGGCGGCCGCGGCCGTCAGCGCCAGCAGCACGGCCAGTACTATCTTACGCATCGTCATTCCCTCCCCTCTCGCATCCATCCCCCCCTCGGCGTCGGTTAGACTGAGGTTGATATTGGGGAGGACAGGCTGCATGAACACCGACTTGACCATCGGCCCCGCATTGGTGCGCGAGGCCGAGCACATCCTCAAACTTCAATATCTCTGCTACCAGAGCGAGGCCACCCTGTACGACGACTACACCCTCGCCCCGCTGACGCAGACACTTGCCGATCTTCTCTCCGACTACGACACGCACCACATCCTGGTCGCCCGCCTGGGGGCCGAGGTCGTCGGCTCGATCCGGGGCCGCCTCGTCGACGACACCTGCCACGTCGGCCGCCTGATCGTCCACCCGCGCCTCCAACGGCGCGGCCTGGGGGCGCGGCTCATGTGCGCACTCGAAGAGCAGGTCGCCGCCGACCGCTACGAACTCTTCACCGGGCATCGCAGCGAGGGCAACCTGCGCCTGTACCGTCACCTCGGCTACACCGTTGTCCGCGAGGATGCGGTCGCTCCGCATATACGCCTCGTCTATCTCGAAAAACACCATACCTCCTGAACTATTCGGTGCGGACTACCCGCTAGCGGTCGCCGCGCCCGTCGCGCTCGTCGTCCGGGCGCCCGGTCTCCGGTCGCCGCCGCCGGCGTTGCCACGCGTCCGTCGTCCCGGTCGCCTCGTCGTCGCGCCCCAGCTCGGCGGCGAACGCCTCGACGAGGCGGCCACCCCAGCGCGCGATCTCATTGCCGCCCCGGTCCTGCTCGTGCTCTTGCTCGTGGGCCTCGGCCTCCCGCTGTGCTTCGACGCGCTCTTCGGCCTCGGCCAGTGCCCGCGACGCCGCCGGCGTCACCCGCCCCGCCTCGTCGCCCCCGCCCTGCACCGTGACCAGGGCTGTGGCCGCGCCCTCCCTTTCCCCGCGCGCCCCGCGCGCGCCTGTGTGGTCTCCCCGTGTGCCATGATCGACGAAGCCGGCGAGCGCCCCCGCGTGCGCCAGATCGCGCCCCTGGGCAGGGGCGTAGCGTTGCTGTAGGTCGTGCGCGGCCTGCGCCGCC
>JAABUU010005730.1_pt1 | contig 13746 bp, 14 predicted proteins | sample 5559301 | NCBI WGS metagenome assembly JAABUU01 (sample SAMN10711884, study PRJNA513360) | rock metagenome | isolation source: Antarctica rocks | place: Antarctica: Victoria Land, Richard Nunatak white | reverse complement strand
CTGACCAAGGAGGCGATGGCGCTCGTGGAGGCCCGCCTCATCCGGCACCCCACCCTGGGCAAGTGGTCCGTCGACATCCGCCCACCCCAGGCCAGACGGGATAGCTAATTCTGCGGGAAGCCCTTAGGGTGAGCGGGAATAGCATTCCCGTCGCTTTTCAGTTTGACCGCGTAGAGCACCCACACGATGAGCGGGGTTAGCAACAAGAAAGCCCCAAACAGCCACCAACCGGCTGCTTTCGATCGCGCATCCGCTGTCGGCAACGCGGCAACAAAGGCCACATAGAGCGTGAGGATCTCGGTGGGTACATACGCGGCGATCACGGATAGTGCGGCGGTGATATTCGTATTGGGAGCCGACAAGGTCTCGCCGGCCGCACTGATTCGCGAATACGATGCCGGTACGAAATCTCCTGGAACATAGTCAGTGCGACGGCGGATCGCGATGTTTGCCATCGCCGAGATACTCACCCTGCCCCCCTTCGATGCCAGTTGCTCGGCGGGAATTGCTAGCCGAGAATATACTCCCCAACCACCTCGGAAATGACCGGTATTCCCTCTACTTCAAGGGGTAAACTTTCCCGGGATATGGCCTCGTCATCACTCAGCTGAATGATCAGACAAGGTTCGCCATGCGTACGTCCGACCCCGACCCCGACGACGCCGGGTAATGCCTCGAGGTCGACACTGTGGCGATCCTTTACTATCCAGCTTACCACGCACCTCGATTGTGCCTCGATGTTGATTAGCCCGCAACCTCGCCCCCTGACAATCGCTCTCGGAAGCGAGCCGCTTTTTGGTGGAAATTTGGGATTTTTCAACAAAGCGCAACCGGATGCCCTGCGGGTTTGCATCGACCGCCGCCGCGAGGGGTTGTGCGTATTTGACGCCGGTCGTGCGATATGGCGAAATGCGCGGGACGACGGTGCCGGATGTAGAAGGAGGGGATAATGGCCGAATTGCCCGCCGTGTGGTTCCACGGGTCGCCCGCCGAATTGACCGAGTTGCGCGTCGAGAGCGCCGTGACGCCGGAGCGGGCGCTGGCGGAGGCGTTCTCCCATAAGCCGACGCTTGTCTCCACCGACGCGGCGGGCACCATCCGGCACAACGGGCGTGCGGACGGCTATCTCTATCGCGTGGCCGAACCCGTACATGCCGACGATGTGGCGCATGGGCAGGGGCCGGAGTGGCACACGCGGCGGCATGTACGGGTTGTGCTGGTCGGCCCGACCCGCTTGGCGGCGGAAGCATTGCTGTCGCCCGACGATGAGGCGGTACTGCGCCAGCGAGTCGGCGCGTACCAGTCAGCCGACTGAGGGTATGTCCATTGAAATCAGCAACCCCCTAAGCGCATAGGCAAGGGCACTGTCAACTAAAGTCATATTGGAGGGCTACCTAGCGCACTGAGGCGTGCCAGTACGCGGAGCGCTCGCCACTCAGGCCATGGCCGGGGCGCCGGTGACGGCCCGCCAGGTGGCGAAGCGTTCGGCTCTGGTCTCGCGGTAGGCAGTAGCGGTGAGGCGATGGCGGCGCGGGCGGAAGTGGGCGGCGATGGGGCCATAGGCGGCGAGGAAGCGCTGGGCGTGCCCTGGCGATTTGAAGCGGCGCATGCGCCGCTCCCGCTCGCGGGTCGGCTGATGCGCATGCTCGGCGCGGTTGTTGAGCCGCCTGTGCTGCCGGTGCTCGACGCTCGGCAGCACTTCCCGCTTCGCCGCCCCGTAGCTGGCCAGTTTGTCCGTGATCAGCACGCGGGGGACGTACGCCAGCTGCTTGAGCAGGCGGCGGAAGAATTTCCTTGCCGCCACCTTGCCCCGGCGACGCTGGACGAGGCTATCCAGCACGGTGCCGTCCTGGTCGACGGCGCGCCACAGGGAGTGCGTCACACCATTGATGCTGACGAACACCTCGTCAAGATGCCATTTGTCGCCCGGCTGCGGCCGTCGCCGACGCAGCGCATTGGCGTAGCCCTGGCCGAACTTCCGGCACCACTGCCGGATCGTCTCATACGTAAGGAACACGCCCCGCTCGGCCAGCAGCTCCTCCACATCGCGGTAGCGCAGGGCGAACCGGAAGTAGCGCCAGACCGCGTGGTTGATGATCTCCGGCGGGAACCGATGCCGTTTATAGGTGCGGGTGCGTGCGTGTTCTCTCATGCGCCGAGTATCGCATACCCGGCCTGCCGCAAGGCTGAGCAGTTATCCTGACAGTACCTCCGCGAGGATGCCTGCCGCGTCCGCACTGGGCACGCCGCCCGCAACCTGGCGGTGGTGCGCCATCTGGCCCGCAACCTGCTCCGCCAGGACCACACCCGCAAGGGCAGCCTCATTGCCAAACGCTTCACCGCCGCCCTCGACCACACCTACCTGCTGACTATCCTGACCGGTGTGGGACGCCCGCCGCCCCTTGTCAGTCAGTAAGATGCAATCGCCCTGCCTGGTTGGCCAGGGTCTATTCAAAGTCAGGCACGATTACGATGCGCCATCGTCCGAGGGTTCCGCGCTTGTCCCGCACGCTGATCACTGTCCGCGTAACGGCGCGCTCGTCCCGGTCAACGCTGCCGACTGGCACCGCCAGCGCGCATTGTCCCGAGACCGTCATCGACTTTGAGTAGACCCTGCTGTTTGGCAGTATGCGTGGGCTGTAGCAAGCGGAAATAGAACAGGGGCCGCATATCGCGGCCCCTGTTCTATGGTAGCCGGTGATTAGTTAGCAGCGATCGGCGCCGCATCCTCGTAGCGATCAAAGGAAACGTTGAGCTTCAGGCCAAGCACGTTGGCAATCTTGCCCAAGGAGGTGATGCTCGGCAGGTGCTCGCCGCTCTCAAGCCGCGAAATCTGGGTGTTGCTGGTTCCCGCCCTATCGGCTAGTTCCTCCTGGGTGAGGCCATGCTCCATGCGGTAATAGATGAGCTGCCGTGCGATCGCGCGGGCGGCGGCATTCCGCTCCCACGCGCGGGCATACTCGGGACTCTGCGCCGCGCGGCGGCGGCGCGCCTCGGTGGCGGTCATCCCGAGCGGGGAGACGGCCGCGCCTGTATTCACTTCGGCCATCGGGCACCTCCTGTCATGCGCGACAATCCCGGCAGCGCCAGTGGCGCGTGGCGATCATCGTGAGCGCAGGTTATCACTTTCGGCAAGTTTTGTCAACCGTGACCGGCGGCGCTTCGCTACGGCGCGTCGGAACCCATCGCCCTCGGTGGCACGCGCGGCACCGCGTTCATCCGCGCCTCGAAATCGGCCCAACTGGCCTGCGCGACCTGAATCTCGGCCGGTGGTAGGTCGGTGGTGGTTTTCCTGAAAGCGTGCAGAAGGATGAAGAAGTTGTCCGAGCGCTGGTAGAAAACGCGGTACTGGATGTCGCCGAAGTGGCAACGCAGCTCGCGCAACTGGCCCTGTACCTGCGAGCTGTGGGGGAACGGCAGTGGCGGGGCGTCGATAGGGAGGCCGTTGAGCAGATCGATCTTCCAGTCGATGGCGTCCTGGTGATCCGGCGGCAGGCTGTCGATGAAATCGAAAGCAGGTTGGCTCCCGTTGGCCTGACGGTAATACACCGAGATCATTTTCCTGGTCAAGGATAAAACCTCCGCAATAAGCAAACCCGACACAAAAACCGCAGAAAAACCTGTCTCTGTTATACTACAAATGCGCGAACGAATGCGCGGATCGTTGCTGTCCAGGGAAGCGCCAGGGGCGTCGCCCCTCGTCGTCGTCAAGGCATCCAACCGTCTCCCACAGGTAGCCCTCGGTCGGACCCTCCGTTGACCACGATCACCCCACTCTCGCCGAGTGGCAAGGGTTCATGACGTCCCTTTTATGAACCCAAACCTTCAGGAGAGAAAGATGAAGAAGAAACCAATCAGCGAAGCCGCACTGAACGCCCTGAAAGGCGAGGTGCTCGAAGGCAACCTGTTCCAGCTCAAAGCGGGTTGGGTCAAGGCGGCGGTGTTCCGCGAGCTGCGCATCATCTTCGAAACGATGATCGGCACCTGGTCGAAAGAGGAGAAAGGCTTCAAGTTCACCGCCTGCCCCAAGCGGATGATCGAAGAGATGATCGCTTCCGGCGGGTATATCCACCCCCCCGATTACGACTATTTCCCCACCCCGGCGACGCTGGCCGAATCCCTCGTCGAGAAGGCCAAGCTGCAATGGCCGATGACGGTGTTGGAGCCCTCGGCGGGCCAGGGCGCGATCGCCAAAGCCATCGCCAAGGTACTGTCAGGGTAACTGGTCAGCGCGCAGGTCGGTGGCACATGCGATACTCGGTGCATGAATGAAGAAGCGACTCCACCGTGCTACAAGCGCCACCGCTTCCCGTCGGCGATCATCGCTCACGCCGTCTGGCTGTACTTCCGCTTCGCCCTCAGGTATCGCGACGTAGAGGAATTGCTCGCCGAGCGCGGGGTGATCGTCACGTACGAGACGGTGCGCCAATGGTGCCGCAAGTTCGGCCAAGTCTACGCGAATGCACTGCGCCGCCGACGCCCCCGGCCCGGTGACAAATGGCATCTCGACGAGGTCTTCATCCAGAGCAATGGCGCGACCCACTACCTGTGGCGGGCGGTCGACCAGGACGGGCAGGTGCTCGACATCCTGGTCCAGGCCCGGCGCGACACGCGGGCGGCCGGAACATTCCTGCGCACGCTGCTGCGACGGCGGTACTGTCACGTTAAGTTTTGGCTGAACGAAACCTCCCCACACCGAGCCAGTTCTGGCCGTCGCTAGTGCGCCGTTCCTCAGATACGGTAGATATAGGAATGGCGCAGGACGCGTGGCGGGCGCTGGGGGTGCCCCCAGCGCCAGGGCTTGGCGCGGGCATTTAATTGCTTCGTCGCGACCGCCGTGGCCTGCGCAATCTCTTTACCGTCAGCACATGTCTGCCCGGCGAACGCCGCGCGACGGAAGATGCGCCACCAGGCCTCCTGCAGGTTCAACCAGCAGGCCCCGACGGGGATGAAGACGTGTCGCACACGGGGGTTTTCCGTCAGCCACGCCTGGATCGGCGGGCTCTTGTGGCTGCTGCGGTTGTCGCTGATTAGGTCCAGGTCGCCGACTGGATTCGCGGCCGCGATCGCCTCGAGTAATTCCAGGTAGCCGGCGGTGTTGCGGGAGCGCGTGGTCAGCGTAAGTGCCTGGCCGTCGCGCACGCGCAACGCACCGTAGACCCAGACTTTCTCGGGACCACGGCGGTATTCCAGGGGGGCGTGAATCCGGTGGCCCGTCGGCGACCAGCCCGACGCCGGCGGAAAGGTGCGCGGGATGACGGGGCCGCGTTCGTCGACGCCGATGGTCGTGGCACCCTCGAGCGGGCTGGTGTAGGCCGTCACGACCGCCGTCCTTTTGGGTCAAACTCCGGATCGACACCGGTCGCCCAGGCGCGCGGTTGCCGCCAGCGGACCTGCTCCGCCAGCAAAATGCGCCGCAACTGGCTGCGCGCCACCGCGATCCCCGCCCGCACGGCGGCTTCGGTCAAGGTATCGAGGGTCCAGCAGGCGGGCAGGGCCGCATCGACGGCGTCCAACCGGTCGCCGTGCGGGACCAGCCGCCCGGGCGGGTCGGTCGCGACGCGGCGGATGAGCCGGCTCCGCTCGGCCTCGGTGATCCGCCGGGCACGCCCGCGGCGCGCCCCGTCGCGCAGACCGTCGACCCCGTCGGCGTCGAAGCGGGCGAGCCGCGCCCGCACCGTCTTCGGGTGGCAGCCGAGCGCGGCGGCGATATCCGGGACGCGAAGACCATCCCAACTCAGCGCGACCATCCGGGCGCGCAGGATGCCGTCGCGCGGCCCCAGCCGACTGCGGGCGAGGCGACGAATGCGCTCCTCCTCCCGGGCATCCTGCGGCTCGCGCGCCTTGATGCGCTTCGGCATGGCGACCTCCTCCAGCGACTCCCGATCAGGCCAGAAGTCTACCGCATTTGAGGAATGGCGCACTAGTTTTGCAGTTGCAGATATATTGTCAAGTGGCTGATTTACCGCACTAGAGTGCCAAATCCGCCGCGTGCAATAGTCAGACACTACTCGTAGCGGCAATGGGAAATTTGGCGCTACGACGGGCGTTTCAGCCACTTGACAATATATCTGCAACTGCAAAACTAGGCTGCGGGGTGCGGGGCGTCCGGCGCGCCCACGGCCAGGGCCTCCGCGATCGCCGCGTCCAGCGGCAGCGCCCGCCCCGCCGCCCACGCCGCGTCCCACGCCGCCTCGTCGCAGCCGGCGCGGGCGGCGGCCAGGGCGCGCGCGTAGGCCAGGCCCGAGGGGTAGGACTGCGTGCCGGCCGTCTCCCGTAGCCGCGCCGCCGCCCCAAACAGCCGCGCCGCCCGCCCCACCTCGCCGCGCCGCCCGGCCACCGCCCCCAATCCGCGCAGGCCCTCGACCACGCGCGCCCGGCTCCCCCGCTCGTGGGCCAGGGCCAGCCCCACCCCGAACAGCCCCGCCGCCTGCTCCCGGTCGCCCGCGTGCAGGCGCACCCAGGCCAGGCCAAGGCCCGTGTCCAGCTCGCCCTGGTAGTGCCCCAGCGCCCCGAACAGCGCCGCGGCCTCCTCCAGCAAGGCCGCGCCCCGCGCGTCGTCGCCGGCGTAGTGCGCCGCCCAGCCCAGGCCCATGAGCGCGAGGGCGACCGTCTCCTGATTCCCCGCCGCGTGCCCGAGCGCCAGGTTCTCCTCCAGCAGCGCCACCGCGCGCGCGGCCGCCGCGCGGTCGCCCCGCTCCAGCAGGTCCCAGGCGAGGATCGCCAGCGGGATGCCACGGACGGAGCCCCACGCGCCGCCGCGGCCCCGCGACAGCACCAGGCTCGCCTCGAGCAACGCCACGCCGCGCCGCCGGTCGTCAAGCTGCAGGTACGCATTCCCCAGGCTCCACAGCGTCCACGCGGTCCAGCGCGCGTCCCCGAGGTCGCGGAACAGCGCCAGGCTCTCCTCGAGGTACGCCACGGCGCTGGCGCGATCGGCCTGCTGGATCGCCATGCGGCCGACGCAGGCGAGCGCGCGCGCCCGCAGCATGGCCGCCCCGGCCGGGGCCACGGCAAGCGCCCGGTCCAGGTGGCGGCGGCCCTCGGCCGCGCGGCCGGCGAGGAACCAGAACTGGCCCAGCGCGGCCCCCAGGCGCAGGTCCAGTGCCGCATCGCCGCGCGCCGCCGCCCAGGCCAGCGCCGCGCGCAGGTTGTCGTCCTCGGCCTCCAGCCGCTCCACCCAGGCGCGCTGGTCCGGCCCGCCCCACAGGTGCGGCTCCGCCCGCTCCGCCAGCGCCAGGAAATAGGCGGCGTGGCGCGCCCGCGCCGCCGCCTCTTCGCCGCTCGCCGCCAGCCGCTCCGTCGCGTACTCCCGCACCGTCTCCAGCATGGCGAAGCGCCCCTCGCCCGCGCCGTCGCCCGCCCGCTGCAGCAGGCTGGCGCGCACCAGGGCGTCGAGGCCCTCCAGCACCTCGTCCGGCCCGCCATCCGCCCCGCCGCCCACCGCCTCGATGGCCGCCAACCCGGCGCCCCCGGCGAAGGCCGCCAGCTGCGCGAAGAGCGCCCGCTCCGCCGCGGCGAGCAGGGCGTGGCTCCAGTCGAGGGTGGCGCGCAGCGCCCGCTGGCGGGTGGGCAGGTCGCGCGGGCCGCCGGTGAGCAGGGCCAGGCGATGCTCCAGCCGCGCCAGCAGCGCCGCCGGGGGCAGCAGCCGCACCCGCGCCGCGGCCAGCTCGATGGCCAGGGGCAGCCCGTCCAGCCGCCGGCAGATCGCCGCCACCATCGGCATGTCCGCGTCAGTGAGCGCGACATCGGGCGCGGTCGCCTGCGCCTGGCGCACGAAGAGCGCCACCGCCGCGTACCGGCGCAAGCGGTCGTCCGGGGGATGTTCTCGGGGATCGGGCAGCGCGAGCGGCGGCACGGGATACTCCTGCTCCCCCGCCAGGCGCAGCGGCGCCCGACTGGTGGCCAGCACCGCCAGCCCAGGGCAGGCGGCCAGCAGCTCCGCCACCAGCCCCATCGCCGCGAGCAGGTGCTCGCAGTTGTCCAGCAACAGGAGCAGCCGCTTGTCGCGCAGCCGGGCGGCGAGGCGCGCCGGCAGCGGCGCGCAGCCGGGCGGCGAGGCGCGCCGGCAGCGGCGCGCCGCCCGCCTCCGCGACCCCCAGCGCCCCGGCGAGGGCCGCGGCGACCAGCGCCGGGTCGGCGAGCGGGGCCAGCGCCACCAGCCGCACCCCGTCGGGGAAGTCGCCGGCGGCCTCGGCGGCGAGCTGCAGCCCCAGGCGGGTCTTGCCCACGCCCCCCGGGCCGGTCAGCGTCAGCAGGCGCACGTCCGGCCGACGCAGCAGCGCCAGCGCCGCGGCCAGCTCCCGCGCGCGCCCGAGGAGCGGGGTGACCGGTGCCGGCAGGGCGGCGGGCGGGCGTGGCGCGGCGGCGGGGGAGGGGGCGGCGCCCGGCCGGGCCACGGCGCGCAGCCGGGCCGCCTGCGCGGGGGGCAGGGCCAGCGCCGCGACCAGCAGCGCCAGGGTGTCCAGCCGGGGCGCGCGCGCGCCGCCGCGCTCCAGGTCGCTCACCGCCCGCGCGGAGATGCCCGCCCGCTCGGCAAGCGCCTCCTGGGTCAGCCCGGCCGCCAGGCGATAGCGCTTGAGCAGCGCCCCAAAGGCCGCGGGTGTCGTCGCCATGCCTGCCCTCGTTGCGCCCGGCGCGGGCGCGCCGTGGTGGGGAGTCGATCAGGACGGCGCCAGCATAGCACGCCGGGGTGTCGGGCGCCCCGCGCGGGCGCACCCGGCGGGACGGGGAGCAAACTGTGAGTCAACGGTGAGTCGACTTCCTGGTGCCGGGCGGCGACGCGCCGCATAGTGGGATGCAGCGGGACCCACGACGCAGCGGACGCCACCCGGGAGGAGACCAGCACCGGATACCGGCTCGGCCGCCCCGGCCTACGTCCCGCGCGCCATGGCCTACCGTGCGGATCGCCGGCGCCACACGCCCGCGCCGCGGGATGGGGACGACCACACCCCCTCGCTCGTGTGGCAGCGTCGCTCGGGTTCCCCCTGGACGCAGGGGTGAGGACGGGGCAGGATGCCCCGCCACGACCAGATCGTTCGGGAAAGGATACGGCCATGCACGCACGGCAGCGGTACGTCGCGGTTGTACTGACGCTCGCGGTGCTCCTCCTCGCGGCCCGGGGTGCCGCCGCGGCGGAGGACCCGGCGACCGTGTTCCGGCGCTTCATCGACGCCCGCAATCAGGGCGATGTTGCCGGGGCGCTGGCGCTGGTGACCGACGACATCCGTGTCATCGGCGGCCCTCGGTGCACCGAATCCGCCCCGTGCGTCGGGAAGGACGCCGTGCGCGCGGATCTCCAGGCCTTCAGCACGACGAACCACGCGCAGGCCACCGTCGCCAGCGGGCCCCAGGTGTCCGGCGCGACGGTGCGGGCGCGGCTCGAGGCGCGCGATGACTCCACCCGCGCGGCGGGGGTGGACCGGTTCGTCAACGACGTGACGGTGGAGACGCGCGACGGCAAGATCGCGAATTGGCACGCCGTCCCGGACACGAGCGATCCGCAGACAGCCAGGTACCTCGCGTATGTGCGCGGCCTGCAGGGCCAGCCCGCGCCGGGCATGCCCAACACGGGCGGCGGGGGTGCCAGGGCACCGCATGCTGCCCCATCGTGGGGGTTCCTCGTCGGCGGCAGCGTCATCCTCGCCGGTCTGCTCGGCATGGTCGCGCGACGACGTCCCCGGACCTAACCCCAGCGAGATCCCGCAGGGGCCGTCAGGGTCGCCTATTGCGCGTCCCCGACTGGCCCCGGTAGGACAAGGCAAGGCGCGGTACACCCCAAGCGAGCGGCCCGCCGCGGTGCCGTATGGCGGAACGACACGGCACCGCGGCCGGGGTTACGACGGCGGCCGCGAGGGAGCGAGGAGGACCCCCCATGGCACCGGAGCAGGCACCGGCCAGCCCGTCCCCCGCGGCCAGCCTCGCGGCGCTGATCTGGAGCTTCCGGGTCACCCAGGCCCTGCACGTCGCGGCGACGCTCGGTCTCGCCGATCTCCTGGCAGACGGGCCGCGATCCGTCGCCGCGCTCGCCGCCGCCACGGGCGCCCATGCGCCCACGCTCCGCCGCCTCTTGCGGGCGCTCACGACCGTGGCGCTCCTCACCGAGGACGAGCAGGGGTGCTTCGCCACCACGCCGCTGGGCGACCACCTGCGGGCGGACCATCCGCGGTCGCTGCGCGCCCTGGCCACCCTGACGGGCGACCCCTTCATCTGGGCCGCCTGGGGCGACTTGTGCCGGTCGATCCTGACCGGCGCGCCCGCCTTCGCGCGGGTCTACGGCGAGCCCGACTTCGACTACCTCGCCAAGCGGCCGGCGCTGGCGGCGACGTTCCACGCCACGATGACCGGCTTCAGCCGGAGCACCCTCCCCGACCTCCTGACCGCGTACGATTTCGCGGGCCACGCTAGGATCGTCGATGTCGGCGGCGGGCAGGGGGCGCTCCTGCGAGGCATCCTCGAACGCTACCCGCGGGCCGCCGGGGTCCTTTTCGACCTCCCCTTCGTGGTGGCGGAGGCGCGCGAGCTCCGGGGCACGGCGGTAGCCGGGCGGTGCGAGTTGGTGGGCGGGGACATGTTCCGGGCGGTGCCGGCGGGCGGCGACGCCTACCTGTTGAAGCTGATCGTCCACGACTGGGATGACGACGCGGCGCTCCGCGTCCTGCGGCACTGCCGCGCGGGGATCGTCGCGCGCGGGCGGCTGCTGGTGCTGGAGGCAGTCGTCGCGCCGTCGAATGCGCCCGATCCGGCGAAGTGGGCGGACCTCAACATGCTGGTGATGCGCGGCGGGCGCGAGCGGACCGCGGACGAGTTCCGGGCCCTCTACACGGCGGCGGGTTTCCGCCTCGCCCGGATCATCCCCGCCGGGGCCGTGTCGGTCATCGAAGGCATCCCCGTGTGAGACGGGCGGGATGCGCCCTCGGGAGGGCGTGCGGTCGGGGGGACTGTCCTCGCTCGGTAGGTTGGCGGACACCGTTGGTGCTGCGGATCTCGCTCGGCAGGGCGCGCCGGTCGTGCGGCGCGGGCGAGGTCGTCTCGAAGGGAGTCGCCATCCCTGCGGCGTCGAAGCGGTCGGCCCGACGACCGAGCCGCCGCTCCGCCATGCCGGCCTCGCGGGCGCGCTCGGCGGGGGTGCGGCCCAAGAGGGCGATGCGCCGCAGCAGTTCGTAGGTCGCTTTCCGTGGCGAGGGGACGCAGACGCGGAGCTGCCCCCAATCGTCGGCCACGTCCTACTGGGGCCGTTTCGCCGACGAGATCGCTCGCCTACCATAGAGGTGCTGTCGTCGCCTGCCCGTGCCATGGAGGGCCATCTTCTACCGCACTCTGGGTCGGCTATCAATCGCGCCGTCGTCGGCCACCGATCCGGCCCATATGTGTACCCCGATGTCCTGGCGAGGTCTGGTCGCCCGGCTGAAATCCCAATCGGCCATCCGGCGCATGATGTTGAAGGTCGTCTCGATGTAGTTCTGCCAGGGCTGCCTGCGCGCGATCTGCTCCTTGCGGATACCCAAGGCTTCGTAGATGCGCAGCGCCTGCTTCGCCTTGAAGACGCTGCCTCCGTCGCTGACCAGCGCCTCCGGCGCGCCGTGCTGGCGGATCGCGGCGTAGAGCACCAGCAGGTAGGCGGTCAGGTCCTGCGTCCGCGACAGCCCACTGGCCAGGATCGCGCGGGAGTAGTTGTCCAGGATGGAGATGACGTAGATGTTCCCCCCACCGAGGCGATGCACGTCCAGGTAGCGCAGATCGACCGACCAGATCTGGTGCCGCCGTTGCGCCGCGAACGGCATCGGCTTCGCTGCTTTCGGCGCGGTGGTCGGCTTCGGTAGGCCGTAGAGCTTGCGGTTGAGGGCCAGGATGCGCCCGCAGGTGCGCGGGCTCAGGACGATGCCGAGCCGCTTGAGCGCGGCGTGGATACGCCACTCGCCGAGCCCGGGGTTCTCCTGCAACTCCTTGACGGTGGCGATAGCGCGCAGGTCGACCTTGCGCGGGCCGTCCTTGCGCGCGTGCGACTGGTCGTCGAGGCCGGCGACGCCCTCGGCGACCCAGCGCTGCAAGGTCCGGTAGACCGTGTCGCGGCTGATCGCCAGGTAGCCGGCGATGCTCGTCGTGTTCCAGCCCTCGATATGGAGGTGGATGATGGCGAGGCGCGCCGCGACGGGGTCGGCGAACGCGTGGTACGGCGGGAAACGCCGGGCGGGCGGAGGCGCGGGCATGTCCTCGGCGAGGATGCGCTTCACCGTGCGCGGGCTGGGACGTTGCCCGAAGCGCGCCCAGCAGATGGTCGTGATCTCATGGGTGTTGAGCGCCGGGTACTCGCGCTTGAGGTCGATGATCGCGTGGCGGATCGGCGCGGGCAGCTGCCGGTGGCGCTCTACTTTCGGGGGCGGGGTGAGGCTGGCCATCCCGCGCTGGTCGAAGGCGTCGGCCTGGCGGTAGAGGCTGCGCTGGGGCACGCCGGTCTCGCGGGCGCGGACGCTGGCAGGCTGGCCGAAGAGGACGACCGGGCGAATCAACTCATAGGTGCGCTGCTCGGGCGTCTTGGCGAGCAACTGGAGTTGCTGCCAGTCATCTGTCGGTGGCACTTGCTGCCGCTTCACCCCGATCACCGCCCTCGCCATCGGGGCGGTGGTCACGCGCTCGTCCGCCACCGCTCAGCAGTGCCGCCCCTCCTGATCCATCGAGCGGCATGGTAGGCCCTTGCCGCCCTGGGTGCAAACATGTGCCCGGCATCATACGGCGAGGGCTGCTCCTTGACACATATGGATCGTCTGGTTGGCAGAAGATTGGGGCGCATGCGCGGGCAATGCCCAGCACTGACGCCAATTCTCCGGCACCGGGTGACGATAACCCTGCCACCGCCAGGATCGGTATGTGGCAACCAACTCGGCTCTCCCGATCATTTGGTGATCGACGATTCAGGATAGGGAAGACGCTTCCGAAAGTGGTCTTGAGAACGTCTCTGAAGGCCGGAGGCGGCCGGTATTCGGTCCTTATTCCCCACTTTTCGCGTCGATTCCACCCGGATCACCAAATGATCGGGAGAGCCACCAACTCATGACGAGGTGTGCAGGAAATGCTCAAGTGGTTGGCCTGAGCTCACTCCCGGCAAGGCACCGCTATGCATCTGCAGATGCCACCTGCACGCGCAATCATGTGGCGCGGTGGCACCTGCGGCGTGCTGGCGTGGTTAGCGTGGCGCGCGGAAGGGTATTGTCAATTTAAGATAGGCTCGGCGGGAGGCACTGTCAATTAAAGTCGCGCTGTGGGGCAAGCGCGTGCTTCGAGGCGTGTTGCGGCGGGGCGATGTCGCCGCTCAGGCCATCGCCGGGGTGCCGGTGATCGCGCGCCAGGTGGCGAAGCGCTCGGCGCGGGTCTCACGATAGACGGCGGCGGTCAGGCGATGGCGGCGCGGGCGGAAGTGGGCGGCGATGGGGCCAGAGGCGGCGAGGAAGCGTTGGGCATGGCCCGGCGACTTGAAGCGCCGCATCCGCCGCTCGCGTTCCCGGGTCGGTTGGTGGGAATTCTCGGCGCGGTTGTTGAGCCCTTTGTGCCGGCGGTGCTCCACGCTGGGCAGGACTTCGCGCCGAGCGGCGCTGTAGCTGGCGAGCTTGTCGGTAATCAGCACGCGTGGCACATACTGGAGCCGTCGCAGCAGCGTGCGCAGGAATGTTCCGGCCGCCCGCGTGTCGCGCCGGGCCTGGACCAGGATGTCGAGCACCTGCCCGTCCTGGTCGACCGCCCGCCACAGGT
>JAABUU010005727.1_pt1 | contig 13753 bp, 20 predicted proteins | sample 5559301 | NCBI WGS metagenome assembly JAABUU01 (sample SAMN10711884, study PRJNA513360) | rock metagenome | isolation source: Antarctica rocks | place: Antarctica: Victoria Land, Richard Nunatak white | reverse complement strand
GATTCTTTTTTACACAGAGGTACAAATTCCCAGGTGCATAGCACTGGTCTTGCAGGTGGCAGGCTTTGATGAAGAAGATGGGGGGGCCAGTCCATCCCACAAGAAGGGCTCCAGAGCAGGGCGCAGGGAAGGACGGGTAAAGGGCAAGGGGGTTGCAGAGGGGGAGCCTGGGGCTGCTATTGCGGGCGCCACCCTACGTATCAGCAGTTGGCCCCCCAATGATCAAGAGGTAGTCAATACTGCCTTTCAAGAGACACTCCCTGTTACTGTGCTACAGCACTCATCAATGCATTGTGTTGCTGCAAAAATAGAGTGGTGTTGCCCTTTGACTCAGTGTGGTGTTGCCCCTTTGACTCAGAGTGGAGTTGCCCTTTGACTCAAGAACATCCAAGTACTGTTGCAGTACGGTCTTTCCGGCCACTCACAGCGGTCTTGCCCTTTGACTCAGAGCAGTGTTGACCTGTGACTCAACAGCATCCCACTGCTATTGCAATATGGTCTTTCTGGCCACTACCATCATGTTCCTCCTACTTACTCAGTACTCTCTCCACCCATTTGCCAAGATCTCCTGACCGTCCAAATGTCTGCTGTGCCTTTGCCTTGGCCACTGCAGCCACTACTGTGCTGGTTTCCAAAACAAAGTGCTTGCGTCCTACCAGCTGAGACAGGGCATGCTGTTAGGACCAACAGTACCTTTAAATGATTGACCTTTGACAGCCACTTGATAGCTGTTGGGCTGTCAAGTAGACCGTCTCCATGCTTTTGTGACGGCCCTCGTGGGTCTCTATTAAACGTCATGCCGCTGTTTTGGGTGGAATACTCCTCCCCTCCCTCATCCCCTCCTTCTCTCCCTCCCTCCTCCCTCCCTCCCTCCCTCCCTCCCTCTCTCCCTCCCTCTCTCCCTCCGGTAAAAGCTGATCCCCACTCCTGTTGACCTGAGGTGTGTGGTCTTTGCCTGGCAGGTTGAAGAAGATGCACAGGAGTGGCCAGCAACATGCAGTCGGCGGGACGCCAATCTGTTCTTGAGAGGCGTGAAGCGCTTTGGGACCATTGACCGGTTGCCTGACATTGCAGCTGAGATCGGACCCTCCTTTGACTCCATTTCAGATGCAGCCAGGTCAGACAGCCATACCTTGTGCCGGCATTGTCTGCTGATGCATGTCTGCATTGTCTACTGATGTATGTTAGCGTTGTCTATGATGTATGTTGGCATTGTCTACTGATGCATGTTGGTATTGTTTACTGGTCATGCCTGAAGGCGTACATTCATTGTGCCATTGAGCTGTCGAGTGCTGTGATGACATCCCACTTTGTGTATGATGTACAAGACAGACTTTTTTACTTTTCATCATATGCCTATGCTCAGGCACATCCAGGCACGCTCAAAGCATGGTCCTAAAGACATTGTTTGGGTTTGGGAAGTATATAGTCAGACCGTCTTTGAACACATCCTCCCCCCCCCCCCTCTCCCCTCCCCCAACCTTTTGTCCATCATGTACCCTCCGCTGGCTAGCATCCTGCTGATGTTGTCTATACTCTCACTGAAGGGTGGCGCTGTGGAACGGGCTGCTGCGGCATTGCAATCAAGCATGCAAGATGTTTGCAAATGGCCACATGAGCGACCCCAGTGCCAAGGAGCCTATTTTGGACTTCTTTGGAGTCTCTGTGAAGGCTGAGGATGTGCCGCAGCAAGTTGAGCGTATGTATCTGCTGAAGAAGAAGGTGAGCACATACGCTTGTTGTCTTGCATGGTCAAATGGCCATAGTAACAACCTTTAAAATGTAATAAACGAATGAAATGCACGTCTGTCTGTTGGTCTGTCTGTCTGGCAGAAGACGTGCCACTCAAATTGACAACAGTATGTGCCAGCTGCAGAACAAGGACAGAGCAGATGACTGTTCTGGCTGCTGACATGCCTGTCTGTCTGTTTCTCTGTCTCCCTGTCTGTTCATCTGCCTCTTCCTGCAGCTGTACTTCTGTCTGTCCGCCTGTCTGTCTGTCAGGCAGGGCTGAGGCTGTGCCATTGCAAATAAAGATTGCGTTTGCTGAAGAACCAGATTTTTGCCCTGTGTATTGCATTACTTTACTGCCAATCAGAAGTCTAGGATGTGAACAACACACGAATAAGCTGTGCAGATGAAGCATGCTCAATACCTCAGTGGATCATGTCAGGTTGGAGATCTAGCTGGTGCTTCTTTAGAAGTGGCATAGACTGCACTGATAGACTGCCTCATTTTGCATCCTGACCTACAAGTCAGAACATGGCTCGGCACAAACTTTTGCTTTGCAGGTTCAGGCATTCATAGCCATAGCAGAATCGGGACTACATATCCTCCTGAGCGCACTCAAGTGGGGCAAAGCCTTTGGCTGGTCATATCTAGACACACTATTAATGCTGTTACAACTGTGTGACTAAGCTCTACATATGAACCTTAACCCTAAAGTCTTGAAGAGCTGATCATGCATGCCAGGCTGGATGCAGCACACTAAATCTGCTGGTGTGCAGATTCAGCCATTTGCAGAGCCGTAGTGCAACCTGAAGCTGGACATGTCCCTGAGCATGCCTCATGACGGAAAAGTTTAAACTTGAGCATGCCTACATGGGCAAAATCCTAAACCCTGACCATGCTCAACTCGGCAAAACCATATTGCAGAGACATAGCAAATCAACCACAGTGTACACACATCCACCTGAATCATTCATGGAGCCACTCGTGCACTGTGCAGATTGCGGCATGTGCAGAGCCACAGCCCAATCCGAGGCTGGACAAACACATACACATTCTCAAGTGAGGCAAAACCATATCCCACACAAGTTACAGGTCTGCCATAGCGCACACACTTCCACCTGCATCATTCACACAGGCATGCGTGCACTGTGCAGATCGAGGCCTTTGCAGAGCCACAGCGCAGCCTGAGGCTGGACATACAGCTGAGCATTCCCAAGTGGGGCAAGGCCTGTGGGTGGACGGCCAGGGATGATGCCATGCTCATGCTGGGGGTGCACTGGCATGGCCTGGCCCACTGGGAAAACATTGCTGCTGACGAAAGGTCTGCAGCAACAGCATGTGCATGGCATGATGTGACAATTTATGTTTTTGGGTAACCATACATATACACATATATGTGTATGTAACTAAGTGTTTGCGCATAGCGTTTTTTGCAATGTATGTCACCATGTGTGTGTATACATGTGTGTGTGAGTATACATGCATGTGGAGGTATATGCAGTGCTACCAGCTCTCATGACGCACATGCACAGAGCATGCTGAGTAGTATCCAAAGGCACTCACTCCTACATTTCTCCCATTTATGCTATCCTGGGGTGTTTTAATTGTCGGTCGTTTGTGATCTGGGCAGCATGTCCTGATGTGCTGCTGTGATATTTAACCCTGCACACGTATGCATTTTATGTCAGTTGCAATCAGTGTCACTCATTCTGCAGGAAAGCGTAGTGTGACATGTGATCTGTCATGTTCTGAACTGTCTTGAGAAGGCTTGTGTGAGTGCTCACTGTCCAGACTGTCAATGTTGTTGAAAGCTGATTGGGAATTGTGTTTGGTCAGGCTGGGGCTGGGTGACAAGCTTCAGCTGGCGTGTACAGAGAAGAAAGGGAGAGCACAGGCCATTCAGGTTCATGGGGCGTCTGTCATGCTGCCTACTGGTGAGCCCTTCAACTGTCATGCTGCCTACTGGTGAGCCCTTCAACTGTGCCTTGGCGCCGTCGCATAGTTTGCTGCTCTGGTGTACCTTACAAGAAAATCCTGATCTGCTAATGCTGCCTGTTGGTCCTATAGTATGTTCCTTGTCTTCTACACTTTTTCTGCCTTCTGTTGTCCTCATGATAGATGTTTCAGCAAGCTGATTGAGGATGCTGCCCTTTTACATGCTCGAGAGCCTTGCCTTTCCTTCTTTTACTGATTGGCCTTGTGGTGCCCTTCCTGGCACTGCATGCATGGTCATGCTGCCATGTCGCAAGGCAATCATTCAACCTGCAATTTTTCTGCTTGTTTGCTTCCCTTTCTGAGGTTTTTGGTATAGAAGCCTCTGTCCGCTGTTGCCTTCTGCTGCTCCATCATTGGCCCTGGCATGAGAACACATTCTCTCTTGCGGTCTTGCATAGAACATACTAGGTTGGCCTCTTGCGCGACAGTAATTGGTTGGTGGAGGCACTACCGACGCTGATTGGCATCGCTCTGTAGGCTAACCCACAATCGGAAGACGATGCTGTAACATGCATGGGTCAGCTCTTGGCGCACATATTGATGCAACGTTTGGAGACACCGGTGTTGTGAGTGGTGTTGCAGGCGCGCATTTGGAGACGCGAGTGCTGGCCCTACTGAAGAAGATGCAGTCTGCCAACTTGATGCCCCCTGCTAGTCAGCCCAAGTCCAAGCAATCACGCCTTACAGCTCACCTTGGTCCCAAATCAGGTAAGCCCCCATCTGCCTCCCCGGTCTGCTCATCTGCCTCTTCGTTTGCCAAGGCTATCTGCCTGACTGATGTGCCTGTCCATCTGCCTATCTTTTTGGCCCATACATCTCCCCGTCTGCCAATCTTGTTGGCCCATGTACCTCCTCATCTGCCCATCTGCCCCATACGCCTGTTCATCTGCCCACCTGCCTCTCCATCTGCCCAGCGCCGCAAAAGCTGTTTGCAGCACAACAATTGTCGCACCGCGTGTTGGCATGAACAAGTGCTAAGACAAATCCACGTCAATTGAGTGCATTGGACTTGCTTACCGCCCAGGAGCTGGAGGTACTCTGTTGTGACTCTAGTGCACCCTGTCATGATCAGCTAAGCGGTTTTGTTCTGACAACACATGCCATGAGCTTCTGCAAGTCGGCTATGCAGGCAATGCAAGGAAACGAGGCCATGACATGGCAGGCGGTGACATGGCAGATGCTAAGAGGCCCAAAACGTCATCTGAGGACCAAAGGTACTGATTTGCGCATGGCAGCATGGCTGTTGGGATCAATGTTGAATCTGACATAAACAGCTGTTTGACATTGGCACATTGTGTTCAGTTCCTGGGGTCCTTTGTGTACTAGTTCCAAACCAAAGCTCTCAGTGAATGCTTTGCCCATCTGCATCTGTTTTGAGGCTATGCAGCCCTGAGCCCTTAGCATGTACCAGCACTTGGAGCCTTCAGACTATGACTGGCGCCCGCTGAGATATGGACATCCAAAGCTGGAGACAGCAGTGTTGTTTCTTTCACATGGCATAGGCTTCCTTACATTGCCCCCTTGCAGGTTTGAGCAAATGCTGAACCCAGTGATGCTTGAAGTGAAGAAGCTGCGAACTCTGCAGCGGAAGGGAGGAGAAATGGACAAAGTCAAGGTTCTGGAGAAGACCCGCAAGTACCTGGTAAGCCTATTGCTTTGGGATGTGGCTTTGAGGTTTAGGGTGCAAGCATGAAACACTTTCCCACAGCTGGGCAGCAGCACACTGATATGATCAATGGCAACAAGGTAAAAATATACAGATCTGTGCTGCAGATAGCTGTATAAGTGCATGCAGGTATGCTCTGGAGAGACATGACTAGTCCTGCACATACCTAGCTCATCATGAGCCAGAAAGCATTGCGATTTATTATTGTTGTTACCATTACTATTAGTATTGTTGTTATTATTTATTATTGTTATTAGGTATGCATAAGTGAGTCAACACCCTTTGAGCTGAGGGATGCAGCTTGCCATAGGTTTCCTCTTTCAGGCTGCTTACAAAAACAGGAATGGTTCAATGATTACTTGATTGACTAGTTAAGTTTATTGAATGTCATGCCCCAAACTGCACCTTTAGCTCATGAGTCCATCGAGCTGATCTTAGCCCTTGCCGTGAAACTGCAGCGTGCGGTAGGCGACCACATACAGACGCTCCCGGCAAGGCAAGGGGAGTCGGAGCGCAAGTTGTGGGCTTTTGTCTCCAGCTTTACTGAGAACAAGATGGATGGTGACAAGCTATCCAAGTTGTATGCCAAACTGAAGGCCAACAAAGCAGCTCCCTCTGGTAAGCCCTGGAACAAATGGGACATGAATGCAGCAGTACATCTTGTTTTGAATTGCTTCAACACCCTTCATGCCTTGTTGTGTGATCTTTTGGGTGCTAAGTGACCTCCTGACATGCCTTGTCCTTTGCTGACTAGATAGCTCCTGTCCTGCCATATCGTCCTGTAGGCTCAAAATTGTGCAAAGTTATGATGTCCTGGCCTGCCATGCCCTGGGATGCCCCACCCTGCCCTGCCCTGCTCTGACCTGCCCTGCCCTGTCAAGCTCAACCTGCCTTCCCCTGGTCTGGTTTGCCCTGCCTGGTTGCTCTGTGTCCCTAAGAGATCCAAGAAATCTAGAGAACCTAGAACCCTAGAGATCCTAGAACCCTACAGATTCTAAAACCCTAGGGACTTGCATTGCCTTGCACGGCTCAGCATTGTATTTCTCAAAGCATAGCAAGAGTCGCACAGTGCATGCGGCATCTGCAGGGGTTCCATCCAGTGGGGGAGGGGGAAACACGGTGGGTCACAGGGGGGGCGGTGCAGGAGAGGGCGATGCAGCCACCAGCAGACACCCTCTTAACCGCCCCAACAGGTAGCATCACTGCAGGCCTTGTTCTAAAAACAACCACCCTTTGGTTCACAAGTTTTGTTCATGCTGTGGATGAAACCCTTTTGAAAGTTTCGTATACTGTGGCCATGCCTTGTCACATGCAACCATATCTTCAGCACTAGGCGTCTGGCCTGATTTCTGCTGAATGTATATATGAGACTACATAAGAATTGCGCTGGCTTGGCTGAGGCTGCATATCACCATCCTGCCCCTCATTTGCAGCCATAATCTATGCACTCCCACAGGCAGCAAGCAGACAGCTACCCATCCCAGGGTTTGGACAGCAGGTTGTGAGGCTCTTGCTTACTTCATCGACCATGTACCAATGCCTGAGACACACTGTAAATTCTGATGCAGGGCAGAGAGGGCTCAAAGGCTAGGGAGGCATGGGTCTGACCCCCCTTCAAGCCCACCCCCGCCAGATGCCACGCCGCCCAGTGGGGGCAGGTCCTCTAGGCGGGAAGATGGCGAGATTATGGGCGAGTCCCCTAGCACTGGCAAGCATGATGGTGATCTGGCCAAGCAGCCATCTGGAAGGTGGGTCAAAATGATTAAACATCAGCGCAACTGTGTGGTCATGCATGCCTTTGAGGAGATATTGTTCTTCCATATTGTACCATGGTTGTGGCACTAGAACACTCTCGTCGGACACGAATTGGCAGTCACGTACATTGCGGTATAGTCATGGCTCAGCAGACTAGGTCCAGAAAGATTTTCGTGTGAAGTCATGACAGACCATATGTGCTCAACATGGGCCATGAAAAAGTTTTGAGCTTTTATGCAACATGCTGCAGTGATAAGCCACCAGAGCGGCAGGATAGTCTGCATGCTGAGGGCCAACGCTCTCGTCCCAGCAAGCATGACAGGGGAGGTTTGAGGCCCAGCGATCGGGGCGCATCTGGCAGTGGCCAATGGCAAAGAAGTGGAGAACTTGATGAACAGGATTGGGATGGTTCTCGAGATCATGACGCATACCAATAGCACGTAGAGCAGAGTAGTTATTTCTCATTAATGAAAAGTCGTGAGCTCATGCTTCAAGTTATACTAGATGAAATTAGTTGTGTTGAAACAGCACACTTTGACACACATCGACCGCTGCTCTGGTACGTCCTTGATGATAGCACATGTAAATGGTGACAGGACCAACACACAGCTGCTGAGTTCAGCGAATTGTTGTGAGTCCAGCTCAATTTTGCCGTCAACAGCGTCAGGCTTCCTGGTTCGCTCAGACTGTACATGTACTAGGAAACCCAAACGTGCAAGAAATCTTGGAGCTCCAAGTACTCACGTGTCGCCTGTATGCTTTCTACCTGTCAGAAGCGCACTTCTTACACCATCAAAGCGTACAGTCATCACACACGGTTGACATTGTAATGACGGCTTTTGACCTGAACACGCAAGAGTGTATTGAGTATTCGTGTCAAAACTTTGCACCGCAGTTGCCATGCACAATCACACACAGATGCTCATGCTCATCAAAATGACAGCATTGAAAATACACAACAGCAAAAAGAGTGCTTCAACAGTTCTTGCAAAATGATTCTGTAGGGCATCCAGACACGAAGACTGACATCAGCATCACTCACAGCTAACATACACCGCTATGCTACACACTGCAGCCGCAGTACAAGAAAAGGTTCATGCTCACCCTAGCTACTTGCTAACCCTTACGCTAGCACGGATTTGAACTGCGATGGTACATGTGTGCACCCATATATTGCATATGATCTGTAACGGATGTACACAGCCCCATGAAGCATACACTGTTGTGGCAGACAGGATCTTCCCCAGACCCATCACAAACCCAAGGCAAATACACCTTGGTGCCAAAGTATTTTTCCCCATCCAACTGCCACACTTCTCGAGCAACATGATGAAAGCCAACATACTGAGGAGGTACCGATGGAACGATGTCTCTGTTGTGTGTGACTCTCACGCTCTCCTGCATATTATATTCATTGTGGTCAGCAACCATTTCTTGAAAAACTCACAAGATGCATCTGCTGCTGTACATCAATAGAAGCTGATCAGCATCGCCCGCCTTCCAGCATGACCACTGAATTTTGACAGCCACACCAAGACTCAACAGAATCATTGAGCTCACTCATGCATGCTGACCAGCATAATGCTGCACAAGCACCACCACAGACCAGTGACAGTATACACAGCACACTGCTCACGTTGACAATTTTGTTGAAGAAGTCTTTGAAGATTGTGTTGCCCACACGAGGAGAGCCATAAGTGTAGACATTGACGTCATCAAATCCCAGGGTAAACTTGAGATCCATAGCGCAGATGTGAGCCATAGCAGCTCCCATAGAATGGCCAGCAACATAGAGTGGGGCATTTGGGTACTCCTCCTGTAAAGCTCTGACTGCTGTTGTGATATTGGGAGCCAGATCACTAGCGTTGTACGACATGAAGAAGCCTGCAATGCAGATGCAAATTCATTGTTTACATAGGCTATAGAAGGTCTGCAAGCTGGGCTGCCTTGCAATGTTGATCGTTTGACTTGGGCATGACGCAAGCATACGTGTGCAAAAGATCCATGCCATGTGGGTGAGGCAGAGAGTATTGTAGTCAGCAACAACAAGCTGTCCATAAAAGGCACACATAAGGAGTTTCGGCAAGCATGACTGCTGGTATGGTGGCTGTTGGCAATGTGTACATGAGACAGCAGGGTGCAGTTTCACAAACTGACCTGTGTGGACTAACGCTCCTTCAGAGCCAGGGTATGGGATGTCATAGTCGGTTTTCCAATACCGCATGTTCTCAACCCAGTTATACAAGCTGTGACTGTCTGTCCCTCTGAAAGCTACAACTATGGCCCCTCCACCCAGCTCTGATGCTGTTGAGTACCCCGCAAAGGCGAACAAATCCCATCGTATGTCGTATACTGTGGTTGTGATGTTGAACCTCCTGAGGCTGTCTGATTCGGTGCACCTACAAATGCATGGGCTCTTGACTATGGGAAACAGCAAAGGAGCCAGCATGCAAGCTGGTTCATCACATAATGAGACTAGCAGTGACAGCCAACCAAGAGATACATGATAATTCCCATGGCTGATGGCAGTAGATTGTACACTTGATGAAAGGCACAGAGAGCAGCAACGCACAAAGCAAGGGCAGCGAGCAGAAGACATCCATGCAGAGGCAAAACAGCACACGACACTTTTGCAGGCGCAAACAGACCTACTACTGTATGCAGAGGACACACCTACTGCAATTCCATGCCTTGATGTTGTTGCGTTCGCAGTAGGACACAGACGTAAGCTTTGCAAGCAACTGAGCCTTTGAAAGCTTGATGCCGGACTCGTTTATCCGGTCCTCAGCATCGTGCATCATCCAGGCAATGGCAGCAGGCAGTACAGGCACCCATGTTGCATTGTTCACTGCCACCGGTTCTGAGTCAGAGTCAACAGGCTGGAGCTGTGACAGAGCTGGTGGCGTGGGCTTGGTGGAATGAAGCCATGATGGGAGTAGCTTTGTGAGAAAGGCTTTGAGCCCTGACTCAGCAGGTGGGGTGTCAGGTATATGCAGGAACTGGTCCCACTTGTAGCCTGGCCTGATCTGAGCGCTGCTGTCAAGAGCTGCCGGTTCTTGAGGGTCGAGGCTGTAATCTCTGTACTGCTGGAGTTGAAGTTGTCGTTGAGGTGCCCCTTGACGATTGCCATGCACTGATTGGCCTGCACAACAGACAAGGCAAACCTTAAATGCATTTGTAGCAAGCTGCACCTGTCTACTCTCATGAGCCGTTTGATACCAACGCTGTCTCGCAGAACTGGATGAGAAATACCTAATTGACAGATCAGCTGCAAGCTCGCAAGGCTGAATACATTGACCGCTGTTGCGAGACCAAAACGCATTTCCAGCCTGGCACCGAGTCACACTTCGCACAGTCACGTGACCGGCCCGGAAGCTCAACACAATGCCAAGCAAACAGACTGTTTGACGATGCGCTCAACACGCTGGTTATGTGCCCGAAGGCGAAGGACTGAAAGATGCTCACAGACTGCCCGTGCACCTCAACGCACGTCAGTAGTAGCTGAGAAGGTCCACAATCACAAAAGTCCCCAGTTTCCAAGGACGACTGCTTTCTATAGCGATAATCCGATCGCAGCAACAGGCCTGCGTGGCTATGACAACGCTGCTTTCTGCACACTGGCTGAGGTGGAATCTATGCTGTTTACGGTCGTATTTCGAGGTAAACGCAGCAATGCGTCTGCCGTACAGAGACTGCTTAGTCACAAAAGAAACTGTTAGTCAGGCATGCTGTTGTAACATGCAAGAATGGCATCATGTTACGTAGAGCCAGATGAGAGGTGTTTCTGCTGCTCCATCGAACAGTTTGCGCTTTGTTTTTCAAGTCAAAGTTGGGAATCATACGGTGCGCAGGAAAGTTTTCGTTCCGACGTGGCGTTTGCGCAAGTGTGTGCCCGGTACGGCCGTGCAGTTATCTAGCGAGCCTGAATAACACCCCCCTAGCCCTTGCGGCTTCTGCCTCGGTATGCAAGCAGCTGCAGAAAAATACAGCGTCCAGGACGCGTTTCAAGGCAGCTCGGTGTTGATCACCGGGGCGACAGGTTGTAGTTGCTGCTGGCTCTATTTGGGCGCCTGCACTTGAGACAACTCACCTCATGTCATACTGCAGGGTATGTTGGGAGCCTGGTCTTGGAGCAGCTGCTACGTGTGGGTCATATCAGTAAGGTGAGTCCAGCCCTGAATACGTATCACACCACAGGTGCAAAGATCACAGCTGATCAGTGTAACGTCTGGGATGCACATATGGGCTCTGTAATTCCCAAGACGACAACGGCCGTACTCTTTTGCTACAAGTTGTAACGTCTGGGATGCACATATGGGCTCTGTAATTCCCAAGACGTTACAATCAGACAATTCCAGCTTTGCACTTGTTCTGTAACCTGGCCTTCTGCAATTTCTCTGTCATCCGGCAAAGTTACTGCAGGCATACCTACTTGTGAGGACCAAGCAGGGCGAAGATCCACAACAGCGCCTCAGGAGCTTGCTCGCTAGCCCAATCTTCAGACTGCATGATTGCACACAGGTGAGTATGCCATCTATGTTAGTTCCGACACCTTACAGATCTCACAGGAACCTGATCATTGCGACTGCCTATCAGTGCCCATGACGTTTTTGATAGTGCAGCTATCATCACACGAAGAATGTGCAACCAATGCTGTCATGATCACCACTGAAACCCCATGCATTCACAAAGGTCAAGCCTGTGATCCTGCAGATCATCGCAAAGCTTCAGATAGTTCACGGAGACTTGTCTGAGCCAGGTTGCGGCATCAGCACAGCAGATCAGACTCAGCTGAAGTCGGACGTTCAGTATGTTGTGCACTCTGCAGCTAGCATACGCTTTGACAATCCTGTTCATACCGACCTCAAGCTCAGCTATGTGGCCACCAAGGCACTGGCTGATATGGCAACTGGGGTGAGTGGTCCTGTGTATGTTGTCATGAGACGTTGTTGCACTGCAAACAAACCCTTCAATGAACTCGTCAAGTTGGCTGTAGTGCTATTGTTTCTGCTTACCAACGCATGAAAACAGTCATCCATAATGCTTTGTGGTAATACAGATGCAGAGGCTGCGCTGCTTCATGTATGTTTCCACAGCGTATGCCAACGCCCATTCTGACCTAAAAGTGACTATGGAGCAGCTTTATCCTTTGCAAGATGCCAATGGTGTGTTGCTGGACCATGCTGCTATAACTCAATACCTCCTGTCCTTATCTCCTGAGCGGGCCCAGATAGAGGTGAACCCATTTTGATGCCAACTTACATTTGTACACTGGACATGCTGCAGCAACTTATGGTCAACACATCATTAGATCCTCTTAGTGCATGCCTGCTTGTTGATAAACATGGTCTTGAGCATGGGGCCTTTGACATTGATGATTCTAAGCACCTTTTGCACAGCTTTTGGAGTGTTGTGCACCCATCCAGCTCTGCTGACTGCCTTTAGGCCTGCCTCTGACCTGCTCTTTCTATTTGCACCACCACAACAGGCAAACTGTATGTGATACATCTTTGCAGTCAGTGCCTGTGTGTGATGCCCTGTCAACTGCACCCCTGCTTGTCTATTACTCATGATTGCTTATGCTTGGCATAACCTCTGGAGGCTTGCATCTAGTTGCACACACCGCATCTCTTTGTGATGCTCACCACCACGCCGGTGCTGTGACAGCAGCTTCTTGCATCATGCAGTGCAAGACTGGCTGCCTCATTCTTGCTTCATTTTGAAATGTGTGTGAATATATGTGAGATGCTGTTGCAGACTCTACATGCATGGGCACAGACCTTATTCCCACCAATGCAGAAACTCTGGTGCGTCATGTATAGGTTGAGAAGATCAAGCGGCAGCATAATTCTCATCAGAACACATATGGCTTCTGCAAGAACCTAACAGAGCAGCTGATGGGCAGCTACCACATGCGTCCCTATCCAGTCTGCATTACTCGTCCCACTGGTGTAGGGGCAATAGCCAAAATGCCCTGCCCTGGCTACATTGGCAACTCTGCCGCAGCCACAGCCATGATTTTATCCATTGCCTGTGGTAGGGAAGCAGATATGTCAGCAGAGCATATTTTGCATGAATATCCCAGTGACTATTGAATTGAGCATTCCTCTTCCAAGCAAGTATGCTCTGTATCACTGCAGCACCATGCCTGCATGTACCTCCTCGATTCCGGTCCCAAAGAGTGTATTAGTATACCACAGCCAATGTCAAGTAGTTTGTTTGGGCTGCACCATGTCTCACAAGGCTGGAAGGCCTGCTTGATGCATATTGACTGGGCCGTTAATCGTCTGCTCATCTCCCAGACTGTGCATGGAAGCATGACTTCACACCTTTTCTTGACGCATGCAAAGCTCCAGTCCAGCTCCCTGAATTCTGCAACTGAACCTGGACTGCTATATCAGTGGCAGCAAGACCTGGTCCCATTCAGACATGGCAGCCACAGAAGGTTTGCTGACACCTTCAGGCTTGGGCACGATTAAAAGTTTCCCAAAAGACATGGCGCAGCATGTAGTGCCAGGGGACATTGCATCATCAGTCATCCTGGCTTCCATGGCAGCCACAGCTGCAGGGCAGGGCTGTCAGACCCGCCCTAACATCACCCTTGCA
>JAABUU010005726.1_pt1 | contig 13753 bp, 7 predicted proteins | sample 5559301 | NCBI WGS metagenome assembly JAABUU01 (sample SAMN10711884, study PRJNA513360) | rock metagenome | isolation source: Antarctica rocks | place: Antarctica: Victoria Land, Richard Nunatak white | reverse complement strand
CGACACGGCGGTGGCCCCGGCCAGCAGAAACTCCACGGCATCGGTGGCATTGGCAATGCCGCCCATGCCGATAATGGGGACATGGGGCAGGGCGCGATGGGTCTGCCAGACCATGCGCAAAGCCACGGGCTTGACCGCAGGCCCGCTCAGGCCTCCGGTGATATTGGCAAGCCGAAAGCGGCGCTTTTTGGCATCAATCGCCGTGCCAAGCAGGGTATTAATCAGGCTCAGGGCATCCGAGCCGGCGTCTGACGCGGCGCGGGCAATAGCCACAACATCGGTGACATTGGGCGACAGCTTGGTAATTAATGGGAGAGATGTGGCACGACGCACGGCGGCCACAAGCTCGGCAGTCAAGGCAGGCGCGGCGCTGAAGTCGCAGCCATGCTTGACATTGGGGCAGGAGATATTGATTTCCAGGGCATGCACGCCGCCCGCCTGCGTGAGTGTTTCGGCAAGATACACATAATCATCCACGGAGTAGCCGACTAAGTTCACAATGACAGGCACATCAAACCGGCGCAGGAACGGCAGCTTTTCTGCGATAAAGTTGTCCACGCCGCCGTTCTGCAAGCCGATGGCATTGAGCAGGCCAGACGGGGATTCGACAATGCGCGGAGTGGGGTTGCCCAAACGCGGCTCGCGGGACGTGCTTTTGACCACAATCGCGCCGAGCTGGTTCAGGTCAAATATCCCGGCCATTTCGCTGCCAAAGCCGAATGTCCCCGACCCGGTCATGACGGGGTTACGCAGCGTCAGCGCGCCAATCTGAACTTGAGTGCTTAGCTCCATGCCACCTCCGATGCCTGGAAGACCGGGCCGTCCACGCAGCAGCGCACCCGCCTGCCATCAGCCAAATCCAGCACGCAGCCCATGCACACGCCAATCCCGCAAGGCATTGCCACTTCCACGGACAACTGGCAGGAAACTTGATGTGCTGTGCAAAGTTCGCCGACCGCCCGCATCATCGGGGTCGGCCCGCAGCAGTAGACCGCGACAGGCCGCTGGGCATTCTGCGCGAGCATGGGCCGCAGCACATCGGTAACCAGGCCCAAGGTGCCGTGCGAGCCGTCATCGGTGGCGGTGTGGGTCGGCACGCCCGCCGCGCGCAACTCGGCCTCGCATAAGAGCAAGTCTTTGGTGCGCGCACCAATCACAAAGGCGATTTCGAGGGCGGGGGTTGATGCAAGCAGAGTGCGCGACAGAAAGACAAGGGGCGGGACGCCGTACCCGCCGCCGACCAGAATGTGCCGCGTGTCTAGGGCGGGAGGCGGCGCAAAGACATGCCCACCGAGTGGCCCCACCAAATCAATGGTATCGCCCGCGCGCTTGCGCACCATGCTCTGAGTCACCGAACCGACAATGGAAAAAAGCAGGCTGATATTGCCGGTCTGCGTGTCGGCAGTGTAGATGGAAAACGGCTTGCGCAGGAATGGGTCAAAGCCTTGGTCATCCGCGCGCACATTGACAAAGTGGCCGGGACGCGCCTCCCGCGCCAGGGACGGCGCATGGCAGGTCAGCACATAATGGTTTGGGGCAAGGGGAGAAACCGACAAGACGGGGGCGAGAACGGAATGCGGCATGGTGGGCATTGTACCCGGTTTGGCGCAGTCGGGGCAAGCAACCTGCCCTTGTTCTGCGCGCGGCATTCGCGTGAAAAAAGAAAGACAAACTGTTAAAAATATTTGTATTCAAACACAATCTGTGATACTATAGACCATCCTCTAGTTTGGGCGCTTTGTTAAGCCCCTTCTTCAAGATAATCTATTTCCCTTATGCTTTCCTTCCAGATGTTCTGGCTGAAAGCTAGTCGAGTGATGCCCATTGGCACTCTGCCGGTGGGGACGGTGCCTAGTCTTTCTCGCCCTGCTTGTTCAGAACATCATTGTGTCATGCGGCCTGCTTTTGCTGCCGCAAGCACATCTATCTCCACCTACCTGCTTTAGGGAGGAATGATAGCATGGAGGAAAATACATGTCCGTTGCTCTCTTGCCACCCCCGCTGCGACACACGCCGCCCTTCCCCGTGTCCGGCTCCACAGCAAATATAAGTCTCACAACATATGCTTCTTGTGGCTCCTGGCGCGTATTTACCACGCCAACAGGCATTGCCGCTGGTAGAAATCTGCTTTTTACCGCTGTCCTGTGCTTCATTCCTGCGAACAGAGCCTTTGGGTTTGTGCCCTGGTTCTAGGAGACTGCTTGAGGAAAACTTCGTCATGCGCTTGATCTACCGACGTCCCCTGACCGCTGGGGCCTGCCTCACTTCTTCATCTTGCCTTCCCTTCCGCGTCTCCGCCTTGGTGATGACGCTCTGTTTGACGGGGTGTGTGCCGGCCCAGGCGCGTCCACTCCCTCCCGCCCTGCACACCTGACTGCTACCTCTGGAGACGGCCAGATTACCCTGAACTGGTCACCCGTGACGAGCGCAACCGCTTACCGCCTCCTATATGCCTCCGACCCCGGCGGGCCGTACACGCCCGTGGCCCGCGTCTCCCATCCCCACTTCACTGCCTACGGCCTGACGAATTGGGTTCCGCACTACTACACGGTCACTGCTATCGGGCCGGGCGGCAAAAGCGTTTCCTCTCTCCCGGTGAGCGCTGTTCCCGAAGGCGCTCCCGCTGCCCCTCAGAACCTGCGGATCAAGCGGGGCAACACGCAGATTTCCCTCGTTTGGATGCCTTCGCCCGGCGCGGAAAGCTACACCGTCTTCCGCTCCCCGGCCTTGGCAGCCGGGAAGGAGCAACCCTACAAGACCGGCCTCCGGCTGGCGGTCTGGACGGACAGCGGCCTCGCCAACGGCACCGCCTATACCTACCACGTCGCCGCCGTGCTTTCGCCCGAACACAGCGCGGCCTTAGCCCGCCGCGCAGGCCGGACGCGGGCTACCGCAACCAGCACACCCTCTGCGGCAGTGACGGCAACCCCTTCTGCCGCGCTGCCGATGGCCCCGGTGGGGCTGGTAGCCGCCCTAGCGAACCATCAGCTTCTGCTGACCTGGACGGGGTCAGGCCAGCAGGACACGCAGAAACAGGGCCGGGGCAAAACGACAGGCGCGGTAGCGGCACCGGCTTTGACGTACTGCCTTTACCGGGGCACATCTTCTGGGGATGAAGGGCTAAAGTCCTGGCGTGCGACGCTTGCGCGACCGTCGCTGACCGGGGAGAATGTCCCGGAAGGACGCACGTACTACTTCCTGGCGACCGCCGTCAATGCGGCGGGTGAAAGCGCTTATTCTCCCGAAGCCCAGACACCGGCGGCGTCTGCGGCCTCCAGGATCGCCGCGGTTCCTACCTCCGCAAACAAAGCCGCTTTGTCGCCCACCACGCCGCCTCAGGCAGCAGGCGGTGGGGTACCGAAGCCAGGCCAGAACGCTTCTAGCCCGCCTGCGGAAGCGGGCGGCGAGGGAGGACGCATCACTAATCCGGGCACGCCCGGCGGTCCTGTCGGACCGCTCCCGTTGCCCGGCTCGCCCCTGCCGCCCGGCGGACCGGATCTGCCGCCCCCACCGCAAGGCAGCGACGCCGCCTTCTACCTGACGCTCAACGCCAGCCTTGTCACGCTTTACGCCCCTGGCTCAAGCAACGACTTCGCACCCGCACCGGTCACCTCTACGGTCACGATTGTATCGCAAAGCGGGTTGCTGGGGCCGGTGCAATGCAGCGTGAGCGGTCTGCCGCCGGGTGTGACGGCGATGTTTTATCCGCAGCAGCCGGAGCTAACCATGCAGGTGGACGGCCACAGCGTCACCAGCGTCACCCTTTACCTGTTTGGGGGGGGAGCCTTCCGAGGGCGACAGGGCGGTGGGATGCACCCGGCAAGCGTTCAGGCGACGCTGGTGGATGCAGGGCGCACAGCGTCGGGTGCCCTCTACGTAGACGCACCGCATTGACAGTGCGCCGTTCCGCCCCAATTCTGGGGAGCCGGAAAGAACCGGGCCATAGGTCTTCCCTTCCTATTCTCTCCTGCTCCCATGAGCACTTTTGCACTCTTTCGTCTGACATCAAAAAGGACTTGCCACCATGCGCCTCTTCAGCAATCATGCCTCCCGCCGGTTTGCCGATGCCCCTTCACCTCAGCAGAACTTCAGCGGTGCCCGCTTGGGGCTGCACACCGCCCTGCTGCGGCGCGTCAGCGCTCTGATGGCGCTTTGTTTCCTTTGGTCACTCATCCTGGTGCCCAGCTTATCCGCCGCCGCGTCAAGGCCTGCGAGCTGGCATCCGGTGACTGGAGCCGTATTGCGCTTCCACGCGCAGTCACAGAAAATCGCCTGGATGCAGACGCACCTGTCCCGATTTCCTTATCGCCAGTATGCGGCGGAGCGTACACGCCCCGGCCAGACGCTCAGGCCAGCTCCTGCGTCGTTAGTCTCGTTCCCCCGGACGCTGCTGGATGAGGCAGGCCGCCTGGCGATCCAGCCAGCTCCGGCGACTGTCGCTTCCTGGAAACAGGAACTCACTACCACTCACCTCGCCGCCGACCGTGCCGCGCAGCTGCACTTATGGATGGGTGAATGGGCGTTGACGCACGACCGGCAGCCGCAGCAGGCCGATTGGCACTTCCGCGCCGCCATGCACGCGACCAACGTTCGCGATCAATGGCATGGCCTGGCCGCGTATGACCGGGCGGTCACCCTTTACACCCGAGGAGCCTATGCGGACGCCACGGAGGCCTTTCGCCTGCTGCTGATGCCCAAGACCGCGCTGGCCGGGTACAACCGACGCACCTGCGCTTTCTGGCTGCGGCAGGCGGAAGCGTGCGCGGCCTACCACGACCAGCACGCGACGCTCGGCATCCCCGAACCGCCCAGCCTGGACCCGCTCTGCGGCGCAGCGTCCCTGGCGGCAAGCCTGGCCGGGGCAGGCCTTCCCTCAGACTACAAAACAGTGGTGGCGGGTTGCCGTCCGAGTGGCCTGGGCAGCAGCCTGGGCGACCTCGTCAGAGCGGGGCCACGGCTGGGAGCGAGCGTCCGTGCGGTGACGGCGGACGAGGCGGGCCTGCGCCTGCTGCCCAAGCCACTCATCGCTTACGTCGAGCGCGACCACTTCGTCGCCGTCGTCAAGGCAGACAGCAAAGGCGTTTCCTACCTGTGCAGCGACTGCGGCCCCTGGCCCGGCGGCCGGGTGAACCTGACCTGGAAGCAGTGGCGTACGCTTGATCCGGGCACTTACGGGGTTGTCACCCGACCCGGCAGTCAGTGGGATCGCACCTTATCCGCCCTGAGCGAGTTCTCCACGCACCCCCGACTTGAGAGTGCCGCCGCTCCCGCCACCCGCGTCGCCAGCCTGACCCTGCGCGGCCTGCTGCGCCCTGCCCGCGCGCAAGTGCTGATGCCGTCGCTGCAGAAGCTTTTCGGCCATGTCGTGCTCGCTAATGCTTACGCACAGACCATCTGCGGCGGGCAGCCCGTCTCGCCGCAGTGCACCTCGGAAATCCAGTGCCCTGTGTGCGGGCATGCCGTCAACCTGGCGACGGGCGAGGAGGAACACGACCCTTCTCCCGACCTCGTCGTTTACAATCCTCATGGTCCGCAAGTCGTCTGGCAGCGCTCCTACGGCAGCCTGCGCGGCAACGGTGATGGCTTCGCCCAAGGCGACCCCACCTACGAGTGCAACGACTTCGGCCCCGAGTGGACACAGCCCTACAACGTCGGCGTCTTCGATCCCAGCGGCGGAACCCAAACCGGCTCCAAAAGCGTCTTTTTTGCCAACGGCTCCCGTTCCGCTTTTACAGCCTCCGCCGTGCCGACTGCTGGCACGCCGGTCGTCCACTGCGCCCCGCTCAAACGCGGCACGGAAACGCTGCTGGACTGGAACTACGACGGCACTCCCGGCGGGCATTACACGATCACCTCTAAAGACCGCACCCGGTGGGTCACGGGGCAGCGGATCGCGGCCATCAACTGCTACCCGCTCGCGCAGATCGTGGATCGCAATGGGCATGCCATCACCCTCAACTACGGCGCCCCCGCTCCCGGCTACGACTGGCCGCTGCTGTCCAGCATCACCAACGAGGATGGCACGGCCCTGCTGACGCTCCAGCGGGCCACAGACGGCAGCGGTAACCTGGTGCTTGTTAAGGACTGCTACGGGCGCACGGTTTTCTATCACGACGGGCTGTATTCCAACTCTCAGGTGCCCAAGCCCTGGGCACGTTCCATGACTCTGCTGGACCGCGTTTCGCAGATTGTCCCTACGGGCACCAACACCAACCCGCCCGACCGCTACGTGTATGCCTACCAGATGCTTTCCAATACTAACCCGAGCGGCACCACAGCGGGCGGCTATGAGCAGGTGCCGTTCCTGCACACGTGCAGCGTGCCCTCGCCGACGGGAGCGGGCGTGAGCACGACCACGTGGAACTATGACCCCAGCACGGACTTCGTGCAAAGCGAGACCGACGGCAACGGCAACGAGACGGACTACCAGGCAGCGGACGCCAACGGCAATCCGGTGACGGGCTTGTCCGCCGCCACGCTGGTGACGGTCAAGGATGCGCAGGGGAACGCGCAGATTGTGCAGACTCCAACCCAGCCGGTGCAAAAGCCCATCTCGGTCAAGGTCGGCGCGTTTTTCCCGACTCAAAGCAGCGGGCGCAATCAGGGTGGCTCGACTCGGATCAGCGCAAGCCTAGATTATGCATTGATCAAGACGGCGCAGAACAACCCCACCCTGTCGTCCATTTACCTTGATTATGAAGGCGGCAGCAAGCATGGCGGCCACGCGGACACCTACGCCCTCGGCGTTGCTGTGCGCACGTACACCAACACGCCTTCGGCGGCCAACGGCTCCCGCCTCTCGCCTTATGTGGGCGCAGGCATCGGGGCCTACGACGTGGACGTGAAGAACCAGAACAGTCACTCCGCCAACAAAGTCGGCTTTGGCGGCAAAGTGCTGGCCGGGCTGGAGTTTAGCCAGGCCTATTTCGTGGAAGCCAACTACCAGTTTGTGCCGCAACAGCGCGGGGTCAACCCCAGTGGCTTCGGTTTGCAAGTCGGCGCCCGCTTCTAGGCAGGCTTTGCAGCACGCGCACAAATCAGCAGCAGCCCTGGAACGCGCGTTCCAGGGCTGTTGTTTTGGGTGGGGAGCGGGCATCAGCGGCGCACGGCAGGAAGGGGAGCCGCGCGGCCTTTGATGCTGTGCCACAAGATGTCATTCATCAGGGCATCCGGGGCGGCATCGGCGGATTGGAAGTCCAGGCGGCGGCTTTGCGCGGCCCCATACGCCGAGGGCAAGTTGCGCTGAGCGAGCAGGGTTTTGTCGGGCAGGACGGCTGAAAAAGGCGCGAAGTTCGGGGCGTCCGTGAATGCGCGCAGGGGCGGAGCGACGGCATCATAGCGGGTCATGGGCGCGAGATGCAGCAGCAGATCCATGGTGCGCAGCAGGCTGTCTGTGTTGTAAAAATGGTGGTCTACCGTGCGGCGCTTGATAAACGGGGAGACAACGTAAGCGGTTGTCCGGTGGCAGTCAATGTGGTCTGGGCCGTTTTGGGCATCGTCCTCAATGACAAAGATAGCCGTGCTTTGCCAGAACGGGGAATGCGAAACCGCCTGCACCAGCTCGCCCACGGCGTAATCATTGTCGGCAGCCATCGCCTGCGGCGTGTCCATGCCGGGCGAAGTGGCGGCGGTGTGGTCACGCGGCAATCTGATAATCTCAAAAGCCGGGAGGTTGTTGTGTTTCACATAGCTGTCAAACTCCCGCTTCCAGGCCGTGTAGCGGGACGGCATGTGATTTGGCCCATACAGATGCTCATCCGTGACAGGCGGGCCGCCGGGCCGGGCTGTTCCCTGGCCGGGCGGCGCAAGGCCGAGGGAAACCCACGCATCGCTGTCGGCATGCTTCATGTTAAACGGCGCGAAGTCCGGCGAAGTCGCGCCAGCAAGAGCAGGCTTGGTGGGATGGTCGCCGCTGAACGTAAGAAAGCAGCCGTAGTTGCGCAGGGGCAGGCCCGCGCGGGCGACGGCATCCCAGAGATAGCCGCCTGGCGACTGCGAGACATCCGTGCGATTGTGCAGCGAGGGAACATCATCGCCGTTTTCGCCTTCATAGTCATAAGAGCGCACATTGGGGCGCGCGGGCTTACCTTTCTCGCTGTAGTTTTCGGGCACGGTGCGCTGGACATAGTCATTGGCAAAGCCTGATGTGCTCCAGTTCCAGCCGTCCGCGCTGACTTCGGCGCAGGCATAGCAGTTGTCTAGAAGGACAAACTGCTCCGCGAGGGCGTGCAGGTTGGGCGTGACGCCGCGCCCAAACAGAGTCAGCGACGGGTCGCCGCTGCCAGTTGGAACGTCGCCTAAGACTTGGTCGTAGGTGCGGTTTTCTTTAATAATATAAAGAACATGTTTGATGGGCAGACGGCCCAAGGCGCGGGCAACTTGGGGCGCATCGGGGTCTAAGTTCTGCCTAACACTGTTATCGGCCAACACTTGCCGGGTTTGGGCAGCCAGCGCGTTTGCTGTGGGAACAGACATCACCAGAGCGGTGCCAGTCAGCAGGTTGTGAATATAGCGCGTGGGCAGGCCCCGGCCGGTCGGGCCGGGGCCGTTGGGATTGGGAGTGCGTGCCCGTGCCCCCTTGGCATTGATTATGCACACTGAGCTTGCGGCAGGAAGCGCGCACACAGCCGAGGGATACCAGCCGCAGGAGAGAAGCCCGCGCAGCGCACCGTCGGTGCGTGCGAGGTTCAGGCGCACCACGGCAACGGCGTTCATGTCCGCTAGCGTGACAAATAACGTGCGCTCGTCGGGGGCCAAAGCCAGGGCAGTCGGGGTCGTGCCGGGCAGGCCGCGTGCTTGCGCAGGGCGCAGCAGCAGAGTGCGGAGCACCAAATCCGTGCGCGTGTCCACAACCGAAACCGTATCACTGCCGGCGTTGGCAACATACAAGCGCTGTCCATCACGGGAGACGCACAGGGCGTCGGGGTGCGAGCCGGTGGCAATGTCGCCCGTATGCTGCAAAGTGAGAGGGTTCACAACCGCCACCGTGCCGGATTGCTCGCAGGCGACATACACTTTGGCGCTGCGGGGCAGAGCGGCCACGGCAAGCGGGTAGCCGCCGACCGGCACGCGGCCTAAGAGCATGCGCCTGGGAACATCAAAGACGCTCAGGCTGTCCGAGAGATTGTTGGCGGCGTACAGGCGCGTTCCCTCCGGGCTGAGCGCCACGCCGGACGGGAAGCTGCTGGTTTTTGCATTGCCGCCTGGGTCAGCCAATACGCCTAGTTGTGTCAGAGCGCCGGTAGGAGCAAGGCGAAAGATGCCAATCGTGTCCATGCTGCCCTGGGCCGCATACACGGTCTGCCCGTCTGGAGACACAGCCACGCCGTAGAACGCGCTGCCGGTCGGCGTGTAGGACATCTCGCCGCGCGCGTTTTTCGCGAGAGCCTGGAAGGGCAGAAAGCTCAATTGTTTGCGCGCGCGCATGTCCACAACAGCCAGGCCCTGCAAGGCCCCGGAGCACGACACAACGACGCGAGACGTGCCGGCCACGGCTGCCACCCCGAGCGGCAGCGTGCCCGACAGCGCGATCTCGCCCTGCGGAGGCGTCAACCACTGCCCTGTTGGCAGCCTTTGTGCCGGGGAGGGCAATGCAAATAACATGGATGTTAGCACAAACAACACATGGCGCAGGAAATTGCCATTCATAACACGAACCTCACCCAACAAGCAGTTTGTTCCTGCATACTGTACCTGAATAACAATCACTCTGTCCTGCATTGTAGGACTTCACCCTTGTTTCCCTGAAGGAGACGCTGTACGCAATGGATTTTTGGAGACTATACCGGCTGGTCATCGCGCGTCGGTGGCTGGTGCTCGGACTGATGGCGGTTGCTTTGGTGTCTGTGCTTGTTGCCAAGAAAGTGGCCGATGCGCAGATACAATATGTCGCCACCGCGACTGTGCTGCCTTCGCCCAAAGCCATGAACCCTGGCGACATGGCGAAGAGTGACACCGGCGAGGCTGCCCCGCCGCCTCCCGACCGCCTGTCCCGCATCTCGTTGTTCCGCACCAGCCTGGAGAACGAGCAGGACGAGGCCTTGAAGCTTGCGTCGCGCTCGCCCCTAGAGCAAAAGAAAGCTGTTCTGCGCGCGCTGAGCAACCGCATCCAAGGCCCCGCCCGCAAGCTGTGGAGCAAACCGTATGTCACCGAAGCCCAGATTGATCCACTCCTCGCAGCCTATCAGGTGCCGACCGATCCGCAAATCTGGTCGCCGCGCAGTGTGTCCCCTGCCCTCGCGGAAACCATTCGCAACGGCCTGGACGTGGCCCCGATCTACGACGATAAAGTGGTTCAGCCAAGCGGCGGCGGTAATCCCGCTTCGACCATGACAGACTTTATAAACGTTAGGGTTCATGCCCCTACCCCGCAGATGGCCCAGCAGATTGCCACCTTAACGGCGGCAGCGTTTGTTAACGGCTACCAAGACTCAGGGATGCAGGAGAACCGCGCTGCGCTTACTCAATATGCGGACAACCAGCGTCAGGCCCGCGCTGAAGTCGTGCGCACCCAGAATGCCCTTTACAGCTTCAAAGAGCGGACAGGCATCGTTGACCTTAATATCCAGCAGACGCAGGCGGTCACTGATCTGGAACATCTCAAGCAGCAGCGGGAGCAGGCGCAGAGCCTGCTCAACTCAGCCCGCAGCGCCGCCGCCACCGTGCAGGGGCAGCTCCAGCAGACCAACCCCCAAACAGTGACTAATCTCGACCCGCACAGCCGCCCAGAAGTTTTGGCTCTTTCTACGAAGATTGAGCAGGATACCGCCAATCTCCAAGTGCTTGCCACAAGGCTAACCCCGCAGAACCCGGACTACCAGCGAGCCGTCACCGCGCTGAGCGCGGAAAAGCGTCAGCTTCAGCGCCTTGCGTCACAGCCTTATGTGTCCGCCACGGTCAACCCGCAGTTTCAGAACCTGCGCGCCCAGCTTAATGCAGAACAGGCGGAGGCGTCACGGGCGGCAGCGGCGGTGCAGAGCTATACGCAGCAGATCGCCGCGCTGCAGGCGTCCAACAGCAGCACCCTGCCCGAAGCCCAAAAGACATTGGCCGCCCTGCAAACTGCTTATGACCAAGCGGTCGGCAACAAGCGGGCCGCCGATGCTGCCTACCACAACCTACAAACCACCAATAAGCTTTTTAACAATGGCCTCATCACGCTCACCAATGCTGCGGAATATGCCCAGGCGGATAAATCTGGGCCGGGGCTTGCCACTTTGCTGATCTATGCGGCTCTGCTGAGCCTGATCATCGGCATCGGTGTTGTGCTCGGCTTGGACTCCCTGGACAACCGCATTCAAACTGTGGGAGATGCCGAAAAGCTGCTGGGCATGCCCGTTTCCGCCGTCATTCCCGAAATGTCGGAAACCAATCCGCGCCTGCGCACCCGCATGATTGTCAGCGAGCCGCTGTCCCCAGTCGCCGAGTCGTATCGCCTGCTGCGCACCGACCTGCTGTTCTCCGCCGATGACAAGCCCTTCAAGTCCATCATGGGGGCGACTTCTAAGCCTGGGCAGGGCGCGACCACCACCATCTGCAACCTTGCCGTAGCGCTGGCTCAGGTGGGCAAGCGCGTCATTCTAATTGATGCCGACCTGCGGCGCCCTAAGCTGCACGACTTCTTCGGCACCACCAACGAAACTGGCCTCACCAGCCTCCTGCGCGATGAGTGCAGCATGGAAGAGGCGCTGAAGATCACCGACATTGACAACCTGCTGCTTTTGCCGTCTGGGCCGCTGCCGCTGAACCCGTCCGAGCTGCTCGCGTCCCAGCGCATGCGCGTGCTGCATGAGCGCTTAAAGCCGCACACTGACTTCATCCTGGTGGACACGCCCAGCGCGATTGCCTTTAGCGACTCGGCTATCTTGGCGTCGTTTATGGATGCCGTGCTGCTGGTCATGCGCGCCCAGGAAGCGCCGCGCGGCGGCGAAAAGCAGGTGCGCGAGATGCTGGGCAAGGCCCGCGCCAATGTTGTCGGGGTGGTGCTTAATGGCGTCAAGCCGCAGCTTGTGGACTCGTACCATTACCATGCCGCTTACTACCCGCAGCTTGGCAAACCCATCGCCGCGCACAATGCCCTGCCCGCACCGCCCTCGGAACCGGAGATGCCCGCCACGCCGGCATTGAAGAATGGCTATGAGCAGACGTTGATGGGCGTCACGCTGGACCACCGCCGCCTTGCCGAGGAAAAAGCCCCTGAGCCGGAACCTGGTGATGCGGGCGAGCAAACCGCCCTTGTGGACGCAGTTACGGAGAATGCGCCCGCCAAATCCGGTTTTTCCCTGCGCTCGCTGTTTGGCACCGACCACGAAAGTTAGCCCCGCTTTCCCGAAGCACGCGAAAAGCCCCTGCTGAACAACTTGTTCAGCAGGGGCTTTTTACTGGCTGCCGTCCAGCAGGGCAGGTGGGCTTAGCCCGAAAAAAGGCGCACCCGCAAGGGTGCGCCTTTCTCATGCCTTGCGGCGAAACTACATAGACTTCTTCATTGTGGAGCCGCTCATGCTGCCCTTTTTCATCATCATCATTTTCTTCTTGGACATCATGGACTTCTTGCCCATCATGCCTTTTTTGCTCATCATCTTTTTGCCCATCATGGGCTTCTTCATCATGCTGCCGGACTTCATCATGGGCTTGGAGGCCATAGGAGCTGGGGTGGACATGGTGGACGGGGGGGTCTGTGCGAAGACGGCGGGAACAACGACGGCGGCGGCGACAACTGTCGCAGCAATTTTGGCGAATACTTTCATGGAAAGCCTCCTGGGTAGATTGATGTCTGTTCTAGAAGCGCAATTGGCATACGGAAAGTTCCGGTCTGGCAAAAAGATTTATTAAAAGATTTTCCGCTGTTTTGGCGGCGGTGCGGAACCGTTCTAGGGCTGCCGCCGTCCCTTTCTCGGAACAGCGCTTACTTTGAAAGGAATCTCTTTATGCAACGCAAGTTTCGGTTTCCGTTTGCTTTTGTGCTTGTGGGGACACTGCTGGCCCTTTTTGCTGCGGGATGCAACTCCCACACCGACAAGATTAGCGATCTGCTGAACAACCCGTCCGGTTTTGCCGGCAAAGACGTGACTGTGGCGGGCGAAGTGACCAAAGTTTACGAGCTGCCCCTGGGCTTGTCCAATCTGGGCATCAGCAACCTGGCGGCGTACCGCGTCAACGACGGCACAGGCCAGGTGTGGGTGGTCAGCCATGCCGGCACCCCGGTTGTGGGCGACAAGATTGGCCTCAAAGGCCGGGTGCAGCCGGAAGGCCGGATCGGCAGCTTTCCCTTGGGCACGATTATTGAAGAAAAAGGGCGCAAAGTGCAGTAGCCTGCACGGTTTTGTGCCATCAAAAAGCCCTCTGCTCCGGCAGAGGGCTTTGTTTTTTGGGGGCCGTCCGCGCGAGGCGTAGGCACTGCTCACCCGTTTTTTGCTTGTCATAAGCGCATACCAACGACGGAAAGATTTCTTCCGTCGTTGGCACACGCTCTAAACGCCCACCAAACGCGTAAACAAGGCCCATGCGCGGCGTGCAAAAGGGGCGGGCTACACTTTGACTTTGCGGGCCTGACGCTTTTTCACCAGTTCATCGGCCAGCACGCCCAGCAGAATCACGGTGCCCATGACGGTGAAGTTGAGCGACGACGGGATGCTGAGCAGGTTGACTAAGTTTTGCAGCACCTGGAGCAGAGCGGCCCCAATAAGAATGCCAATCACCGAGCCTTCGCCGCCGCGCAGCGAACAGCCGCCTAAAACCGCCGCCGCGATGCCGT
>JAABUU010005720.1_pt1 | contig 13762 bp, 10 predicted proteins | sample 5559301 | NCBI WGS metagenome assembly JAABUU01 (sample SAMN10711884, study PRJNA513360) | rock metagenome | isolation source: Antarctica rocks | place: Antarctica: Victoria Land, Richard Nunatak white | reverse complement strand
GATCTACGACGCCCGCTCCCCCCACCTACGACAGCGAACCCGCCTGCATCCCACCCCTCCACCAAGCCCTTTCCCCTTAAGCAAGCTCTCACCTTCTCCACCAACACGTGCTCGATCTAGCTCCTGGCACCGGCCTGATCACTCTCCTCACCAGGAGCAGAGTCGATGGCTCCGGCCTCTCGTCAAGTGAGGTTCAGGTTAGGGCTGGGTTGGTGGTGGAGACGGGTTGAGGGTGCGAGGGGTGTGGGGCTGGTGCGGGCTGTGCTCAAAATGGGCCAGGCTGGTTGAGACGCCGGTTTTCCGGCGGTTGGCGGAGGTTGGTATGAAGAGGCGAGCTAGAGAGATATTTGTTGAAGAGTATGAAAGATTCTTGAGTGATATGGGCCCTTGTGCGGCATGAGGGTGGGTAAGGACTGCTTTTTTGTGGCTATTGGACGAAAGGAGTGATGATGCTGTGTGGATCACTCACGTCCATATAATCTCACGATATCTTACTAAGATGTGTATCGAGACTTGTATCTTAGATGTAAGAGATTCATTTATCATTAGTGATCGTAAATAGTTGGGTACTCGGACTGCCGTCACTTCCACCTCAATTAAGAAATCCAGCCTATCAACTCGACCAGAGTCGTCCAATCCAAATCAGCCATTATCTGTCTGCTCCTATCCCTCCCTCCCGACAGCAATATGTATGCTCACGAGCCAGTGAACTGCCGTCTAATTACGGTAACCGTAGTAGGATGAAGTCTTTGGTGGGCAGGTCTGCTTCTGGGTGACGGTGGCGGTCTTGTAGTCGGTCTGCGTCTTGGTCTGCTCAGGAGGGCAGTATGCAGGGGCCGTCACGGTCTTGTAGTCGGTCTGGGTCTTGTAGTCGGTCTGAGTCTTGTAGTCGGTCACGGTCGTGGGCTTCGCCGAAGGGCAGTAAGCGGGGGCCGTCACAGTCTTGTAGTCCGTCTGCGTCTTGTAGTCTGTCACGGTCTTGGGCTGGGCCGAAGGGCAGTAAGCAGGGGCCGTCACCGTCTTATAGTCGGTCTGGGTCTTGTAGTCCGTCTGGGTCTTGTAGTCCGTCACGGTCTTGGGCTGGGCCGAAGGGCAGTAAGCGGGTGCCGTCACCGTCTTGTAGTCGGTTTGCGTCTTGGTCTGTTCCGGAGGGCAGTATGCAGGGGCCGTCACGGTCTTGTAGTCCGTCTGCGTCTTGTAGTCTGTCACGGTCGAGGGCTTCGCCGAAGGGCAGTAAGCGGGGGCCGTCACCGTCTCCGTCTTGGTTTGGTAAGCGGTGGAGCACTCTTTGTCTTTCCCATTGTCCTTGGTCTTCGTCTCCGTGACGGTCACGGTGTATGCCGGTTGGGTCTTGTAGACCGTGGTGGTCTGACAAACACTGCTGCTGCTGTAGTAATACTGAGGATTGGCCTCCACAACGGCCATGCTAGCTTGCCTTAGCAACTCCCTTCTGTCATGTTGGGAGAAGTAGACTCTAACCTTAGGCCAAGAATGGCAAGAACGGTGGTTTTAGTGAGGGAGAGCATATTGAACGATGGTTGGTGATTTGGAATCTGAATGACCTTGATAGTTGATTGACTGAGGCAGTAGAAGACGGCTGCTGGCTTTGACAGTTGGGTTCCAGCGTCTCTTATATAGTGGCTGCCTTCCAGGATGGGTCTGACGAGCGAGGTGGAGACGCTCGGACGCTAGGCTCGTCATCCCGTGCCTGAGCTGATATCGTGATGGCGATCACCGTGTCCGATTCATTGGTGGCTCCTGCGGTGGAGAGACGCACGCTCTTCCAGAAGCGCGCCATTGTCCATCGTCGAGTGGCGACCGAGTCAATGTCATGGTGGCCGCCTTGGAGCGAGAGCCCTGCTACGCCGCAGAAGACGGGCTCGAATCAGGAAGCCCGCACTTCGTATTCGTGAATAGCACACCGTGTTCGTATTCTAGGTTCGTCGGTATCGAGTTCACTGTGGCGTTCCTTCGAAAACGACACCGCGACTCCGGAAAAGCAAACATGTCTTGGAAAGCCGGTGGATCAAACACGTTGGTCCGCGCGGATCGAATGTAGCAGAGTTCCGGAGGATCGCCCAGCTAATGTGCATCGGGTTGAAAAAGACACAGTAATCCTGGCAACAGTTGTGATCAGCGAGTCCCACAAGGCTGCGCATCTGTGGGTCATATGCCCGACCTGCCCGACCTTGCTCTGATAGATAGGCTGTCCGCGGTAGCCGGCTGGCTGTACGTCAATTCGGATTCGGGGAGTGTGTAAGACAACGGACGCTCAGGTGAACCTGGGCATTCGGAACGCTGGAAAACCGCTGCATGATGGAGTGCTTACAACAGGTAATGTAAGAAAGTCAATCTGACTTGCATTCTCGGACGGAAGCAACCAGAGAGGTTGCACCAAAGACCAAAGACATACGGATCAGAGAGCAATTATACGTCTGTTAAATCCCACGACAATGAATCACTTGATATGAGTGGATGAAAGAAACCTTTGGGGCGACGCACGGCGAGAACAGCAAGGCAGCCTTATTCTCTTGCATCTAAAAACATCGACCACGTTGTCACTCAGAGAGGATTCGGGAACGGATGAGGCGCCCGTATTGGATGCATATGTTACCTGCAGCGGCCCCCATTCCCCACAATGTGGCATGACTCGCGTGTTGATTGGCGGACCTACAGCAATGTGAGCCTCAAGTGAAAAGGCTTCACGAGATGTACCGGTGGTTCGATACGAATGTGGATGTAAGTTTTAGACGTATGTGGATGTGGATGTGGATGTGGAGTTCAGGTAGTGTTCGAGTGTTGGCCGTCCTGGAAAAGTCTCGCTTAGTCCTGCTCTGCATCCCGACTGTGGAACATCGTACGACCTCACTCCAGTACCTAGAAGGCGGACTCCATGAAAGCTTGGATGATCTCACGTAAGACGTCACCATAAACCCCTCAGTCAAGATGGGACAGAATCCAGAATCCAGACCCCAGGTTCGTACAAAGCAACCCGCATACGATGTCAGCAAAAGACGCGACCAAGGTACCGTAACTCCCTCTGCCGATCCCCCATTCTGAGCCACGGGAGCACAGAGTGTAGAGCTAATGATGAACCAATGGAATGACTGGTAGAAGCGACAGAGAGTCAAGGCGATAGCTCAGGGAATGCATGCAACTTAGTAAGATCGATGCTTTGCATGCTGATGACATCCATTCCATTGGTCGCCCGTTATATCTAAGGTCCTCTATATGGTGTATCTGAAGTGGGGATGATGAAAGCCAAGCAGAGCCTCGTCTCCCTGTGCCAAGCGGTAGTCCCGCCCGCCCTTGTCTCGTTTGCGGTTCTCGAAAGTCTGGTATGTCATCGAGATGAGGATGCCTATGATGCAAAGCACCAGTGAAGCGATGTTGATGGAATGACCCACGATGTACTTTGGTCTACACGGCTCTCGTTAGCTGAAGTGCGCTAGTGGCTGGTCTGCAGGATCCTTACGCATCTTTGGCGACGTAGGTGAACGTCGCTAGAAAGGCGGCACAGTTGGCAATGCAGATCTGGAAACCAGTCCCTGTAGCCCGGACATAATGCGGAGCCAAATTGTTGACCAACCATGACATTACCAGCTTTTGTTTTCAATGATAAGGTTAGTCTCTTGTCCGGCGTCAAGGTGCCTGGGAAGCAAAGGTTCTCTTACTGGTGAACTTGGGAAGACGCCTGCTGCGATGAGAAAAGTGCCTCCGTATTGGACCTGCGGCCGCTTCCCTGCCAGGAGCGTTATGTACCCGGCGATTGCAATGATGCATCCACCCAGCATGAATGGCCCCCGAGCCTTGTATTTGTCTGAAAGGTACGTGACCAGGAGCACCGAGAAAACTGCGCCTACGTTCGGTGGCACGGTGAATAGCTGCGCAGTCACACGTGTATAACCCAGAGTCGAGATGATTGTGGGCAAGAAGAGACTGTAAGAGTAGATGGGTGTGATCAACAAGAAGAAGGTGATGCTCAATAGTATGGTGTTCCAGTTCAAAAGCGCCATGCGGACCCAACGCCAAGAAAATTCTTCTCGGGCGACATCTGATGCTGCGCTAGCCCCATGCGCATCAAGCGTCATGCGACGGATGGCGCCGCTACGTTCCTCTTCGGTCAAAAACTTCGACTGGCTGGGAGTGTGTGGGAGGAAGAACATGGTAAGGATTCCGAAGAGGATGGTGATGGCGCCCTCCACAATGAAGATCCACGGCCAGCCTGAACAATCGTGTGAGCACGGGTCAAATGTTGGGATGAGCTGCCACGTACTGTTATACCCTCCATGCCTGATCTGCGCGAGGCCTGTAGCCAGCAAGCCGCCGAAGGCTCCGCTCAAAGGCGCTGCGCAGTAGAAGATTCCAATTCGAAATAGCAACTGGTGACGCCGGTAGAACATGGCCAGATAGATGATCATGCCACCCAACAGACCGCCTTCGAAGAGGCCCAACAGTAACCTGCAAATGATCAAACCCGCATAAGACTTGGTGAATCCCATGCACATGCCCACTATGCCCCACGCGACCATAAGAGCCGGAAGGTAATAGCCGGCCTGGAAATACTTCACCACCCAGTTGCTCGGTACGTCGATCAGGATGTAAGGTATGTAGAAGACCGTCAAGGCGACGTTGAACTTGTCTCCGGTAAGCTTGAGATCCTTCGGCAAGCCATCGATGCGGGCATTGCCAATGTTGGACCTTCAGACCCGTCAGCGGTAGCAGTGTCGTAGAATTCCAAGACAATCTGACCTATCTGTTTCAGAAGTGAGTATATCAACCTGTGACTGCTAAATCAAAAGGGCTTCAAACCGATGAATGCTAACAACCACAGTCCAAACAACCATGGAATTATATGTTTATCAAACTTGCGTGTAATGGCTCTATCGAGCGCAGGGTCGATGTCGACATCCTCAGGTGGGCCAGCCCCAATTTTCTCAATCTGGTCGTTTGAGAATCCTGCCTCTTCTTTGGCGACGGCCCTATGAACAATGGTACTCTGACCGTGCGATGTCATCGTTGGAGACGCAAAAACTGCAAACGATGCGCAGTCAAAGGTGGTACGGACGATATATATGTCGTACATGGCGGGATCTTGTCTGCATAAGGGCTCCTCATTCCTGGTCTCTTTTCTGGTCTCATGCCTAGGTAGGTAACTTAGTGCCGGCGGGGTCCCCGCATGGCGTACAGTAAGTGCAGGTGTCAACAATACAGCGAATCATCGATCATTGCCTTTTGAGATCATCGTCGGCAGAAGCCTAAAAGAGTCCACCCCCGCCATTCCCCAGTTTTTCGGGGCACATCTCATCTTGCAGAGACATCATGGTTTTGGGTTAACTACCTGGGAAAAGCAAAAAGGAGAGAAGAGAAGACATGGAAGCCCAGCCAACCCAAGCCAAGCCAGCTGAGGATCATCATAAAATGCGGATCCGGTAAGTGAAGTCGGCAACCAAGCATCCTAAGCTCAGGGCCCTGACCTCAGGTACCTAGAAATCCCTTACTAACTACAGTAATTCGTACAGTAGAAGCTTCCAAATTGCTTTCGAGGCTAGGAAAAGCCATCCCAAAAGTCTACGACTAACTTACGAGATGTTCTAGTAGTAATGGGTATCCGGCAAACTACTGACACCAAGCAAGCACACTACCACCTTACTGCATGTGGCAGGACATTACTATTCACTACTAGTGGCCATGCCGCAACAGTTCGAGAACCGCCTCTGTTGTCCTGTACCTTCGTAGTTGTAAGTTGTGACTAGGAGGGACCAGGCCATCTAGAAATGGAATCAAAGCGGTCTAATATCGAATGTCATAGTCTCATACCCCCCGCCAAGCCTAACCCGCACGTCGCGTTCAAAGCGTCCTGTGAGGGCAAGCGGCGCACACGGCTCATGCTAGCCCATCTTCTCTCCCTTCCCGATGCAACAGGCGACAAATCACCGCCTCGGGTATCTATACCTGCCCCATCGTGACCATCTTCTTCCGCAAGTGGTCTTTGTACTCTCCAATCGAGCCGGCCCACCGTCGAATTGTCTTGTTCTCGCAAACCATGATGTCCTTGGCAATCTTGTCCAGCAACCTACAACGGAGTCAGCAAGCCTTGGACACTAATATCTACTAAGCCTTGAGAGCTGACACGTACCTGAAATCGTGGGAAACGACAACGACACCTCCACTGAACGCGTTGATGGCATCCGCCAAACTATCAATGGTTGGAATGTCCAATCCGTTGGTGGGCTCGTCCAACAGCAACATGTTCGGCCCTTCGATGGCCAGGAGCGCAAAGACGATTCGGCTCTTTTGCCCCTCGGATAAGGTACCCATCAACGCGGTTTGCGACTCTCCGCTGAGCCCATACCGCCCCAGTTGCTGTCTCCAGTACTGATAATCCTGGCTCTTCTCCGAGTACTTATCACGTACGAAATCCAATGCTGACTTTGTCAGGTCGAGCTGCTCGGCCGAATGCTGACTGTACAGCCCAAGCTTGAGATGCGTGTGCCGGGACACGACCCCGGTGTTCGGCGAGAGTTTGCCGGTCATGAGCCGCAAGAGGGTCGATTTCCCAACACCGTTCGGTCCGACCAGTGCTGTTCTCGAGTCCATGTCCACTCCCAGATCGAGATGTTCGTAGAGGGTGTCGCTGGCTTTGCCCGAATACGAGAACGTGACGTCGTCAAATGACAGCACCGGCGGCGGCAGCTTCTCTACATCCGCAAACCGGAAGGTGAATACTCGATCTTGTGCGACCGGTTGGATGAACCCGTCGGCTTCCATCTTGTCGAGGATCTTTTGCCGCGACTTGGCTTGTCTGACCAAGTTGGCGTATGTACCGGCAGATGCGATGAATTTCTTGATATGGGCTATCTCGTCCTGCTGCTTGGTGTAGGCCTTCCCTTGGTTGACTTCCTGCTCCGAGCGTGTTTTGAAGTAGGAATCATAGTTTCCACCATAGTAGATTAGCTTCTTCATGCGCATATCAATCATGTTCGTGCAGACCCCGTTCAAGAAGTCCATACTGTGAGAGACGAGGATCAGGGTGCGATCCCACTTCTTGAGGTACTCCTCGAGCCACACGCAGGCCTCCAAATCCAAATGCGCCGTGGGGTCGTCCAGAAGAAGCAGGGATGGCTTGACGAATAGGGCTTTTGCCAACGCGACTCGCATACGCCAACCACCCGACATGTCTTTTGTCTTCTTGTGTATAGTCTTCTTGTTGAATCCTAGACCGGTGAGAATGAGAGACGCTCGTGTCGCGAAAGTAGAGGGGTCCATTGTTTCCATGCGCTGATCCGCAGCGTTAGCTTCAAATGACTTCGAGGTTTAGTGACTTATTGCCTACCTCGTAGAGATCTTCTAAGAGAACGCTCTCTGGACCATCTTTCTCCAAGATATCTTCCGCGAGCTTATCTAATCTTTCCATTTCATTCTCGGCCTCCTTAACCACCCATTCGAGGGCACCAAGGTCGCTAGGTGGCGCGCCTTCATTCAACAGATAGATATCAATCTGTTCTGGTATGGGATATTCCCGCTTGTCGATAGCCTTCAGAAGTGTGGACTTTCCGCAACCGTTCTCTCCCAACAGACCATATCTTCTACCATAGTTGAGCTCCAGTGTAGTGTCGGTGATGAGAACTTTGCCGTGGAAAACGAGGGATACGGATGTTATCTTGATGTCCCGACTTTGTGCCAATGACGCCAGCACGCCGGTCGTCACACGGTCAGATAGGCCATGCTTATCCATCTGCTCTGTCAGCTTCTTCACATCTGACATTTTCTTGTTCGAGGTAGCTGGCTGCTCATCCTCGGGCAGGGGATTGCCATCCCCATCCAGCATCGGTGGAGTCTCGTCGCCATTGACGGATGAAGCCGATGATCCGGTTTTGGACGCAGCTTTTGATGAGACTTTGGACGCAACTGTCTTCTTCTTTTCACCACCTTCGGCCCGTTTAGCCTGTCGCGCTGCTTTCGAAGCAGAGACCATAGTTACGATATACCCTGGCTGTCGACACTAGGTGGGGAGCGTCGGTGGAAGGCGAGGAAATTTCTGTAGTAGTGGGATGCGTAAGGTATCTTAAGGCTTAGTGGGATCGATCTGCCCTTATCGATTGGCGCCTCGCACGGAATATGCTCACGGCGGGGTCGCAAGTCTTGACTGAACGTTGCGAGCGGGAGAAAGGTGTGGAGAAAAGTTTCGTTGAGGTGCAGTGTGATTGTAGAAGCTTTGAAGGGTGGCCCCTTGTTGTGAACGTTGTTCACTTTTAGATTGTTAAGGCCGGCCTGGAGGTTCAAGTCGAAAATGTGTTTGTGTGGTTCAGTAATTTTCTCAATGGCTCAATGTGGCTAGTCAGCGGCTGAAGACGTCGGTGCATAGCTATACCTTGTTTTTTTCATCTATCAAATACAGTGAGCTATACACAGCAAAAATGGGCTGATAAATTCCTATATTCATCAATATGTACAGCTGCCAATGCATATCGGCTGGAGATCCCTTCAAGAAACGCCCTGCTATGCTAGTGCAACGATATATAATCATGAAACCCGTAGGCAATGAAGTCCCTCCATCAGCGGAACGACGCACACTCTGATGAAAGACGATATGTTAGCGAGTCGACCTGGAGAAGTCGCTTTTATCCGAGCCTTTCGATCTCGATAATGTCAACTCCGGATCATGGTCAGACCGTCGGCCTTGCTTTAACCGGTCGCGTAGAATCTCGAGTATGCCCTTCTCCTCAGCTGCCAGAAAGAGGTAATGCGGGACGAATATGTGCTCGGAGGTGATGGCGATTCGATCCTCCGAAACCTCGCCCTCCCCAAGGCTGTCACCTTTATGAAGCGACACGGTTCGCACAGAAGGTCTCCTCTCGATATCGGTCGACATGCCCTTGCTGAGATCAACAGGAGTAACCCAGTAAAGCGGAAATTGCCTTTGAATATTATTGATCAAACAAGCCGATCCAACGGTAAGAACGGCACTGAGGAGGACCAGGGCAAGAAGATACCACCCCAGATGCGAGACGATAGGATCAACGGCCGCGAGGAGAGCCGTCGCTCCGGCAGGTGGGTGAATGGTCTTTGTCAATGTCATGGCGGCAGAGGCAAGTCCACACGCCAATGCGCCTGCGACCCATCGCAGACTTTCGAAGTGAGGACTCAACTCGAAAAGCTTAGTAACCGCGATCCCGACGACGGCCGAGATGAAGTGCCCACCGATGGCGTTCCGCGGTTGGGCCAGAGGCGACTCGATGGTGTTGTACTCCAAAATGGCCGCTGCACCCTTTTTGCAACGAGTGAGCATATGCCCCTGTCGGTGTGCACGACGCACGAAGGGAAACCTACAAAGCTACCGATGATGAGAGGCGTCCCGTGGGCTCGGATCACAGGGAACATAAAAACACCTTCGATAATCGCAACACCACAGAATGCTCCGAAAAAGGACCATGCCGCGATGACCAGACTGCCGAGCTGTTTGCGTGGGCTATCTCGATAACCAAGGAAATGTGAAAGAGGCCGTGGTAGTAGATGTAAACATGACCGAGGGATGAAAGGAAGAAGGTATTTTTCTATATCTATGTCAAGATCCGCTGCAGCCGGAATATGCATTGTTATCCTCTAATAAGAAAACCTGAACGTCCAGCCCACGCTCCTTCAAGAGTCACAAGATTGACAACAAGAAAGGGCCAAATAATTGAGGCTAGTGGCCACAGGAAGAGTAAGGTAAGGTAGATACTCCGTACAGTACCATCTGTCTGGTCCGAAGAGCTCGAAACATCGAAGACAGACGGCCATGGAAGAGGGCCATGGAGGTGATGATATAATTCCGCACATAAGGTTCTATAGGCTCTTTCAATCACAGCCGTTGCCATTCGGACGGTAAGTACAGCAAGAGCCTCGGACCGGAACCTCCATTGTGCCGTCCCGTACATACCTCCTTACTTACCTATTGTGCTGAGGAGTTTCGTTCGTCGTTTGTTGGTGACGTTCGGATGCAATGGGAATTGGCCACGGCGCGATGACAAAGAGAAACCCGAAAGGAGCTTGGATTTCCTCCCACGGCGTTGAGCTCTTTTGCAAGCCACCCGATGTGCTTATTAAGCTGGAGGTTAAACTGAAACTTACATAACCTTCAAGCTTCGTCACTCCACACCTTTACACACATTCTCACTTGTTGCAGACAGCAGCACTCTTGTGATCATTCAAACACACTTATGTTTGCACTGACTCTGTAAGAGGTTTCTTGCACCATACTGATTCAGCTGAAGCTCAATTGTAACAGACAGCTCAACAGATTGAGCTGAAAATAGTGGCTTATTCACAAGCTGAACAATTTGGCAATTCATGTTCCAATGGGACTCGTCTTCACCTGGTGGTGATGTGAATATAAGTGGATTTAGTGCTTCTTGGACTGCTTAATTAAGCTAAAAGATATGAATTAGTATAGGGATATGTTTGCTACCAACCCTGGGGTCTTTCCCGGATTGTTTGAATTATGATTTGCGAATTTCAGAAATCCGTTGACCGCCTCACCATTCATGATGTCGTGTATATAAGCCGGCGAAACGACAACGAAGTGGGGTGGCTTGCGCCGCAACAACATTGGTGTCGGACACCCAAACAGAATCCAAATCTCGTCGCCAGGCTCCACGGCAGCCTTTCCTTCGGTGATGAGAAATTGGCCAAAGCAGCTCGATCCGAGACAGCCCGACGAAAGGGTCTTCTCCAAGAGAATGATAAAGTGACTAAATTTTTGCCTTCGGTCAACTTTGTTTGGGATCAGAGCAGTGAGATGGTCGAAGTCCAGCAAATGAGACATCGACTGAGAGAGACCGCAGACACGACGGAATTTCCTGATGGATACTGTCCATGTTGTCCGGCAGTATTCGTAGACACCTGATGCATAAGAAAGGAGATCTTGAGTACGAACGCCAGGCGTGATAGACGAATAGCAAAGAAGTATGAGCATGTAGAGCTTCTTCTCCGCCGTGCTGAAGAACTGCGACGATAAGCCCAATTGGCCAATCGAAGGCCCGGTGAGCGTTTGTGCAAGGTTTATGAGAATCCCATCGACATCGGGAGAAGCGCCAATGATTGACAGGAACAAGTCCCGAATAACAGGAAGCGGGACGAGAGCATTATCTCTTTGCGACAGTGTCTGCTTCACTTTGTTATAGAGGAACCCCCGGGCATGGAATATGTTATCTTCCATGTCTTGCTGAAAGGGAAACGGATGCATCGGAAGGTCGCCCGCTGCGCGAAAGGGAAGCCAGAAATACTCGGCACTGCTTGGATGACCCCAGTCAGGGGCCCAAGAGGGAAGGCCGGTTAAATCAGGGTTAGGCTTGCGTCGGAGCTTGCATTGAGGAAGGAATTGGAGACTGTTGCACTTCCAAGGCAAAAGCATGGCAAGCCTGACATAGTGGTCAACAATAGAAATGTGATAAGACGGAGGAGAACCATCGTCATCGAAGTCGATTGCCAGATTCCAGAGAGCAATGACTCGGTCTCTTGGATCTGTCACCTGAAGATGTCGAGTACGTCGTAGCAGTCCCAACAAGTATATTGGGACTGTACACAGTAAGGGGCCCCATCTCTTGGGAGCTCTATCAGGTTCAGCTCGAGGAAGGCGGAGTGAATGATCCGGCTGCAAGCTGCAGGGGTCGACCGGGACCTTATGTGCAAACATCTTTCGCCACCAAGCCAACTGTCGTGAAGGCGCCCTGTCAATCGCCATGCGCTCTCTGAGTCGCATCCAATCGTTTGGACTGTCAAGCGCATGGTGGCCTTCACTTGACTTACGGTGTAGCAGAAGCTGGAATGTCATCAATCTTGCTGCTGGAATCATCAATCCTCGACAGTGGAATTCAATGTGTTGGGCGAAAGCCAATTGCTCGCTGTACCCACACTCTCTCCCAATATGGATGTCGCAGCAACGGAATAAGGGGTTCCCAAAGTCTAATGTCATCTCCCAAGTCATCACAGCTACTGTGTGCCCGCAGAGCTAGAAGCCCTCGTACACTGGGCATCTTGGAACTAAGCTTCACGTCAAGCCACACTTGCACAGTCTTAGCCCGAGAGTAGATCTCCTTCATAAGATTGACCTGATTGCTGCGTTCTTCGATGTTGTTCTGGTCGATGCACACCGCATCTACCCACATATATCGAATCTCGCTTTCCAGTCTGATGTGTCGCAATGCGCTCTCGAGGGACTCCGTGACCGGAAAAGTCATATCATCGTCAAGTGTGATTGGTCTGGTGATCAAAGGGTCCCCCCACATATATGAAAGCGCATCGTATCGCGGAAAATCTTCAATCGATGTAGTCAACAAGCAAGAACGGATGGGATCATCGAATGAACCAGGTAAAAGCGAGAGAATGCGGATATCGCCTGTGACCACCATGTGGTAATTGGTAGTCGAAGCTGTAATCAACAAATCATTTTCTCCCATCGGCGGATACATTCCATCATTCCTGTAAAGCCTCCTGTGACCCTTTCTCAGAGGGCTATACTGGTAGGTGCCGGTAAATTGCTCCATGACGCTGCTACAGATGGCTCTCTCTTTCTGTTTCCGCGATCAATATACAGAGACGGGAACTCGACAATGATAAGAAACAACGCAGACTCGCCGCATCAATCACAATCCTGAGGAAAAGAAGCAGGAAGCTGTGAAAAGGCCGTGAGCATCTACTTAACCTGACTAGATGAAGAAAGAGGCTTGCAAGCAAGGCTGAGTTTGACTGTCGATCATTTCTGCTTCTGCCAAGATGGAAGATTCAAGATAGGCCGCAGTATTCAGGCTGAAATAGCGCAGCAGTAAGGCTTGAAGTACGTCTTTGGTTTTCTCCTTGTGTAATACAGTCACTAGCTTTCAGACTGCATGCTGTGGTGGAGTGATAAGCATCAGATATAGCATCTTCTACAAGCAAAGGGCTTTAACACTCACCACTCCTCAGTGTTGTCCGTTGAAGCGGTGGCCCCGATACAGCCTGCATGTATATTGCCTAAGCACGACTCGCTAACACCACAGTATATCTTATTTCAAACACGGACGTACGTTCTCCAAAGGTTCTCAGCAATGACTGTCAAAGAACAACTTATTAGGGAGAGGAAGGGAGCCTGGAGCCTGGAGCCTGGAGCCTGGAGCCTGGAGCTCAACTAAAGAGCCGGTGCTATACTCCACGCAAAAGTCCAATGATGTGGACCCCGCAGGCAACATCGTCAAGCCATGGTGTATATGAATATATATTGACTGCATTATAGCATTAGTGAAAGCGGCACCCTACTTCTTCTCTGTCTCTGTTACTAGATGTGTCTCGTCTTGCGTCCTGTTAGTAATGGCGAAAGTGACATACCTTAAGATAGGGAACAGGAACAATCAGTCATTGCTGCCACTCAGGGACATTATCAATGTGACCATGTTTTATGTGAATGCTACGACACAACTCTTCTATCCCACCTTGGATACCTACCTGACCTTACGGAATCTAGCATTCTTTAGTGTCTTTGACTGGGACTTTACTGACTCTACCTTACCGTACTCTTTCTTGTTTTATTCCTATTCCTATTCCTATTCCTACCGTATTCTTATTCTTATTCTTATTCTTATCCTTATCCTTATTATTATTTATACTCTTATTCTTACCCTTCCTTCCTGTTGCAGCAGCACACTATTCCAGTTCTGATTTTCTAGGGCTTACCCTTCGCCAAAAACGGAAACCGCTCAGTGCGGAAGCGAAGTGAGCCTTGTTGAGCCGAAATATCAACATTCAC